>Ga0302319_10002002_pt1 | contig 44800 bp, 35 predicted proteins | sample Bog_T0_2_FD_203319 | JGI IMG/M metagenome (GOLD analysis project Ga0302319, IMG submission 203319) | Peat permafrost microbial communities from Stordalen Mire near Abisko, Sweden - Bog_T0_2 | ecosystem: Environmental > Terrestrial > Soil > Wetlands > Peat | place: Sweden: Abisko, Stordalen Mire...
CCTCGTGAGATAGCGGGAAACGGGTTTGCCCTCTTTGCGGGCCTCGGTGCACTCCAGTGTTACGACTTCTTGCATGGGATTTAAGCGGTTGAACGGTCAGAAGTAACCGGACGGGGACGGCGCGCAACCCCAAAGTTCGGGGGAAGGTCCCACCTAGCGGCGCTTTTCAGTGAGCGGGAGCATGACGCCGCGCCTAAAGAGCGTCACCTGGGCGGTACTGGAGGACACCGCGATCGCGATGCAGTTGGCCGTGACGCTGATGGCGGCCGCGGCGGCGTGACGGCTTCCCAGGCCGCTTGGGAGCGAAATCCCGTTGCCCGTGGCCTGGATCAGGCTTCCCGCGGAGTGCACCACCCCGTCGCCCTTGATCACAAAGGCGCCGTCGATCGACGAAAATTCCTTAACTGTCTCGTCCATGAATGGGTTAAGGATATTCCTATCCTCCTCCTTGTAGCCGTAGAAGGGATTCAGGACCAAGGGCTTGGTGTATTCCTCGACCTTCTCGGTGTCGCCCACGACGAAAAGGCACCCGACCGGCCTTCCCTCGCGACCCTCGACCGCGAGCTCGGTGGCCACGGCAAGGACCCGCTCGAGCACCTCGGGCTTCACGTCCTCCGGCAGAAGGTCCGTCGCCGACCCGGCAAGGAGCGTCTGGAACTCGCGCTCGATCTCGGCCACGACGATCGTGTCAAACTGGTTGCTGCCGGTGATCCCCCCTACGCAGCAGATCCGGTCCTTGAACCCGATGATGCCCCGGGTGAGCGCCACAAGGAGCGCGCTCCTGAGCTGCGCGAGCCTCTGGCTCGAGAACGAGCGCACCTGGATCGTGCTCGCGAACCTGCCCTCCCCCTCCTCCACCTCGATCGGGTTCCGGGTGACGAGGATCGTCTTGAGGGTCGGCCTGAGCATGTCGGGCTCGACGCCCCCTATGAAGGTGTCGCCGAAGACCATCGTCGCGCTGCAGCCGGCGCCCTTGGCGACGTGCTCTGCCTGGCGGAACATGAGCCGGTTGACGCGGTTCTGCTGGGCCTGCATCGGCCGCATGCCTCCAAACCCGCCCAGGAGCCGCTCGTAGAGCGTGTCCAGGTCAGGTGCGTTCACAAAGCTGTCGACAAGCTCCTGCTCCCTGACGAGGCGCCCGATGGAGGCGAGGACCTGGAGCGTGTCCCGCGCCGACTCCCCGGCGATCAGCATCACGATCAGGTGCACGCGCTCCCCGGACATGGCTCCCTGGTGCCGCATCCCGGCGCGGCTGCGGCCGATCGCCAGGATGTAGCGGCGCGAGGTCTTGACGCGGACGTGGGGAAGGGCGACGCCGAGCCCCAGGTAGGTCGTCATCGAGCTCTCGCGGGCCAAAAGGCCCTTCAGGATCGCCTCGCGCTTCAGGTCCGGGAAGCGCGCGATGCAGGTGTCCAGGAGCTCCGCCAGCGCGGCCTCGAGGGTGAGGCTCCGCAGGTCGATGATCCGGCTACGGGCGATTATCTTGTCGAGCCGCATGACGGGAGCCGGCCCTCAGCGCTCCCATTCGAGGGCGCCCTTCTTGACCTCGTAGACAAGGCCGAGGACCAGGACAAAGATGAAGAAAAGTATCGGGCCGAGGATCGAGATGTGCTCGTGGAGGAACTCCCTGTAGATGAACACCCAGGGGACCAGGATCACGATCTCCAGGTCGAAGAGCATGAACAGGAGCGCCGTCACGTAGAACTTGACCGAGAAGCGGGTGTGGACGACGCCCTCGCCGGGGATGCCGCACTCGTAGGCCGAGTCCTTGATCTTCGTGTGCTTCCCCTTCTGCCCGAGGAGGTGGCTCGAGAGGATCACCACGCCGGTGATGCCCGCTGCGAGCACTGCCTGGATGAGGAACGGAAGGTATGCGGCCGACGTCATGAGGGGAGCCGCGAGCCTGCTTGCGCGCGCGCGGCGAGACAAGCCGTTTGTGACACCACGCGCCTAGTCCACGTCGATCATCCTCGCGTCCTTGATCAGGGTCGAGCCGACGCCGAGGGTCTCGGCGAACTCGAGCGTCCTGATCTCGTCGGAGATCGGCTCGAAGCCCTCGTGCCGGCGCGCGAGGTTGATGCGGGCCCGCATCAGGGCGTCCAGCATCACGGGATCGGTGCCAAGCCAGATCAAGGGCTCCGACTTCGTGTAGAGCGAATTGAAGAACGGCCCGCCGATGTACTGGTAGTGCTCCAGGCTCGCGATCGTGAAGAGCCAGGTCTGGCGGAGCTCGGGGATCGCGCTCATCTCGGCCACGGCGGCCGGGGCGGTCGCGGGCGAGCGGAAGAAGCGGGCCGTGTTGGAGGCGTTCCAGAGCGTGGCGTTCACCAGGGCCCCGTTCACCCCAAGCACCTGGTGGTCCGTGTAGACGGGCAGGTTGATCCAGAAGTCGGTGTCGAGGAAGAGGGGCGTCGCCAGGAAGCTCTTGCGGTCCTCCTCCTTGGTCGAGTTGTTGGGGACACCCTCGGTCTGGTGCGCGGCGAAGATCGGGTCGAAGCGCTCGGGAAGCGGGCTGTCGTAGAACCACACCGGGTCGTAGTAGCGGTTGGACTCAAGGACGAACACGGGGTTGCCCTTGAACTCCGTGTCCCCGGTGACGAGCGACGGGAGGTAGCCCGTCATGCGCAGGCGCAGCTGGTTCAGGCCGACCAGGAAGATGTTGTTGTTCGCGTATCCCCTGCTCTCGAGGGAGCCGATCACGGCCTTAACGAGCGCGGTCGGGGTCGCCATGCCCGGGCCCGAGTCGGAATAGATCTTCAGGCCCACCTTCTTCTTCTGCCCGGGGGCGATCTTGTGCCCCGAGGACTTCTCGTAGGCTGCGATCAGCTTCTCGACCTCGACGGCATAGTCGGGCTCCGTGAACCCCTGGAGGTGCGCCTGCCAGACCGGTTCCATCGGCGCCCGCTTCACCTCGGGGGTGAATTCGGCCCTGCAGGAGAGCGCCCCGGCGGCGGCAACAAGGGCCAAAAGGGCGGCAATGGTGGGAATTCGCATGTGTGGTAAAGGTATATGTCGCCTTCCGGCGGACAAAGTTTCCTAAAAGGCTGACTTTGGCGGCCCAAGGGGGCCCGGAAACTTGACAGCCTCCCGGGGCGGTTGAAAGTGGATTCTTCTTACGCCGGGCCGGGCCAGAGGAAAAGCCCGCGCGTAATCCATGCCCGTCATCAAACCCAGCTGCGTCCGCGACCTGAAGCTTCGCGTCAACCTTGCCGACGTCATCTCGCGCGTCGTGGCCCTCCGGAAGGCGGGCGGGAGCCGGCTTAAGGGGCTGTGCCCCTTCCACAACGAGAAGACCCCCTCCTTCAACGTGGACGCGGACAAGGGGTTCTACAAGTGCTTCGGGTGCGGCAAGGCCGGCGACGCGATCACCTTTGTGCGCGAGACCGAGCAGCTGTCGTTCACCGAGGCCGTCGAGACGCTGGGCCAGCGCTACGGCGTCCCGATCGAGTATGAGGAAGGCTCCGGCCCGAGCCGCGAGGAGCGCTCGCTTCGCCAGGAGCTCTTCGACCTCCACGACCAGGCGGCGGGGCACTTCCACGACGTGTTCCGCGCCGCCGGCCCGGCGGGCGACTTCATGAGGGCCTACTGGGCGAAGGAAAGGCGCTTCACGGCGGAGCTGGCCGAGGAGTTCAAGATCGGTGCCAGCGGCCCCGACGGCTCGGGCCTCGCGGCGGCGATCCTCAAGAAGGGCTACTCGGAGGAGGCGCTTCGCCAATGCGGGCTCTTCTTCATCCGGGACGACGCCATGTTGACGGCGGGCGCCCTCCGCTGCCGCTTCAGGGGCAGGCTCATGATACCGATCCGGGACCACCAGGGCCGCGTGGTAGCCTTCACGGCCAGGCAGACGTCGCTCACGCCCGAGGACGACCCGGCGCGCGAGGCCAAGTACGTGAACTCCCCGGAAACGCCCATCTTCACCAAGGGGCACCTGCTCTTCAACCTCGACCGGGCCCGCACGGCCGTCGGCGAAGGCAAGCCCTTCGTGATGGTCGAGGGCCAGCTGGACGCCCTGCGGTGCTTCTCGGTGGGGCTAAGGACCGCGGTCGCGCCCCAGGGGACCTCGCTCACCGACGGCCAGCTTGCGCTCCTGCGCCGCTATCACACCCAGCTTGAGTGTTTCTTCGACAGCGACTCCGCGGGCCAGAAGGCCGCGCTCCGGATGCTGCCCATGGCGCTGAAGGCCAACATGGAGGTGCGCTTCCTCACCTTGGCGGGCGAGGCGAAGCTCGACCCGGACCTCCTTTTTCTCGACAAGGGCATCGCCGCCTATGAGGAGGTCCGTGCTTCCTCCCTGTCGGCGATGGCCTTTGCCTGCAGGGCGCACCTGCCCGCGCCCGCCACCGCGTCCTCGGAGCAGCGGAGCCGCGCAGCCCAGGCCGTGATCGGCCTGATCGCGGCCGCCGAGAGCGAGGTATCGAGAGCCTCGTTCATCGCGGAGGCTGCCTCGATCCTCCAGCTGCCCGCATCGGCGCTCCAGATCGACATGAGCCGCATGCTCGGTCGCGCCAGGCAGGCGGCTCCCCTGGCCCCGGCCCCCTCCGCGCAGCCAAGAATCTCGGGTAACGTCTCGCCCGAGCATGACCTCCTCCGGATCTTCCTCCACTTCGAGGCGGTAGGGCGGCCCATGAGTTCGGCGATCCCCCACCACTGGATCGACCAGCAGCAGCCCGCCGGCGTGCTGCTTAACCGCTTCCTTGGCGAGGTTGAGGGGGGCAATTGGCCCGGAAGGGACCACCTCGAGTCACTTATGGAAACCGATGATGAAAAATCACTTGTGGCATCACTTCTCTTTGACGTACCGGTGATCGATGATCCGTTCAAGGTGGCCCGCGAGGGCATCCGGCGCCTCAGGGACCGGGCGATTGAGCCCCGGATTCGCCAAATAGAACTTGCATTAGCCAGAGCCCCATCGGACTTTAACGATGACTCATCGTCGCTCCTAAGGGAATTGTCAGATCTGCAGCGCCAACTCCGGCAACCGGTTACAATGACCGAGGCCGGTTAAGGTGGGGCATTCTCAATTCCCGAATAACCATTCATGCCTCGCAAAGCCAAACAAGCAGACAACCCGAACTCTGAAGCCGTCGAAAACGCACTCGCCAACGCCCCGCAGGCGCCGGCCGAGGGTGGCGAAGTAGCGGTTCCAATCGGAGGCATCAACGAGAAGATCCGCCAGCTGATCCGGCTTTCGAAGGAGCAGGGCTACCTGACGTTCGACGACATCAACGAGGCGCTGCCCGAGTCGATCGAGAACCAGGAGGAGATCGATAACGTACTCTCGATCCTGCAGAACCTCGAGATCGAGATCCTGGAGCCCGACCAGGTAGAGGACTACAAACAGCGCCAGGAGGAGGCCGAGGAGGAGGAGTCGCGCTCGTCGCAGAACGACATCCTTGACGACCCGGTGAGGATGTACCTGAAGCAGATGGGACAGGTGCCCCTTCTCACGCGCGAGCAGGAGGTCGAGATCTCAAAGAGGATCGAGAACGCGGAACTGAAGGCGCAGGAGGCGCTCTTCCAGGCATCGGCCGTGGGCGCCTACATCGCCACGTTGGGCGACAAGCTCCTGAAGCGCGAGGAGCGCTTCGACCGGATCGTCATCGACAAGAAGATCGAGAGCCGCGACGCGTACTTCCGGACGCTTCCAAAGCTGGTCGAGACCACGCAGAAGAACGAGGCCGGGACCGCCGAGGCCTGGCACGAGCACGCAAAGGCCCGCTCGGAGCCCGAGCGCAAGAAGGCCCTCTCGAAATTCCGCAGGCGCGAGACCGTGCTCCGGGCCAACTTCTCGAAGTTCTTCTTCAAGCTGAAGGTCTACGAGGAGTACCTGGAGCAGCTGCGCCCCACCCTCGAGGAGATCGAGGCCTTCAACATCCAGCTCGAGCGCGCGAAGCACCCGAAGACCAAGAAGGACGCCGCGATCGACACGCGCGCGATCCACAACCGCCTCAAGCACATCGAGCTCGAGCAGAGGATTTCGCCCGCGCAGCTCCTGGAGGTCTACCACCAGACGATGACCCACGTGCGCGAGGCGCACCGCGCCAAGACCGAGATGGTCGAGGCAAACCTGCGCCTGGTGATCTCGATCGCCAAGAAGTACACGAACCGCGGCCTCTCGTTCCTCGACCTGATCCAGGAGGGGAACATGGGCCTCATGAAGGCGGTGGAGAAGTTCGAGTACAGGAGGGGCTACAAGTTCTCCACGTACGCCACGTGGTGGATCCGGCAGGCCATCACCCGCTCGATCGCCGACCAGGCCCGCACGATCCGCATCCCGGTCCACATGATCGAGACGCTCAACAAGGTCATGCAAGTGCAGAAGCAGCTGCTCCAGGAGTACGGCCACGAGCCGACACCCGACGAGGTGGCCGACGAGATGAACCTGCCCGTCGACCGCGTGCAGCAGATCATGAAGATGGCGCAGCAGCCTATCTCTCTGCAGTCGCCCGTGGGCGACGGCGACGACACCTCCTTCGGGGACTTCATCGAGGACAAGTCCGCCGAGAACCCTTACGACATGACGGCGTACTCGCTCCTCAGGGAGAAGATCATCGACGTCCTGGACACGCTCACCGAGCGCGAGCGCCGCGTCCTGTCCCTGCGTTTCGGCCTGGTGGACGGCTACAGCAGGACCCTCGAGGAGGTCGGCAAGCAGTTCAAGGTCACCCGCGAGCGCATCCGCCAGATCGAGGCCAAGGCGCTCCGCAAGATGCGGCACCCGACGCGCATCCGCCAGCTTCACGGCTTCTTCGACGCCGAGCAGATCGACAATGCCCAGAACCTGCTCAAGGTGGCCGCGTCGCTCAAGCCGCCGCGGTCCTAGGGCCCTTGGAACGCTCTTGCTTAGGCCGCAAAGAGGCCTAGATTAACGCGATGACACCCTTGAATGTCCAGTTGGCCGGATTGATCCCCACAGGGGGTGGCGAGTGGGTCCTCATTCTCCTGATCGTGCTCCTGCTATTCGGGGGCACCAAGCTGCCCCAGCTCGCGAAGGGCCTGGGCCAGTCGGTCAAGGAGTTCAAGAAGGCCTCCAAGGAGGAGGAGCCGGCGGCTCCCGCCAAGGAAGAGCTCAAGAAGCCGGACACCTCGGGCACCCACGGGACGAACTAGGACCCGATCAGGGGCCGGGGTCAGGTCTCGGCAGGGGCGTTCTCGGTCAGCCACCCGCGGAATCCGCGTATCTGCTCCGGCGTCCCAAGGACGAGCAGCTCGTCGGCGGGCCTGAGTTCCTCGTTGGCGGCCGGATTGAGGATACGCACCATCCCCCTGCGGATCCCCGCAATCTGGACCCCGTGGTTCCTTGCGGGAGAGAGGTCGCCCAGCGTGCGGCCGCTCGCGCGGCTGTGCTCCGGCACGTTGACCGCGTCCATCCGCACCTCCTCGATCAAAGTCTCGGTGTCCAACGTGCCCGAGACGGCGCCCAGGAACACGCGGCCGCGCTGGACCTGCTCCATCGTCCCCATGAGAAGCACCTTGTCACGGGGATAGACGACCGACTCCGGTGGCGGCAGCGGGATCATGAATCCCTGCCTCTCAATGCCGACCACCGAGCAGCCGAAGCGGGCGCGAAGGTCGAGCTCGGCGATCGTCCTGCCCTGGCAGTCGGCAAGGTCGGGGAGCGTGCAGTCGATCATGTGAAGGTCCCAGTCGGGGTGCTTCCCGAGCCAGGGCGCGGTCGTGGACGTCATCTTGCTCTCGGAGACCTCGATCGTGTTCTTTAGCTCCACCTCGAGGACGCAGTGCCAGTAGATCAGGCGGCGGCGGAGCAGGACGACGGCGAGCGCTGCCCCGCCCGCGCTCGCGATCAGGAGCCAGCGCGCGGTGTCCTCGGCGGGAACGATCGCAATCAGCCAGATGGTGAGGAGGCCGGCCGCGAGGGCCTTTAGCCCGGTCTCCACCACCGGCGAAATCTCCCGGGCCCGCGGGTGATGGGAGGTCGAGACCTGCGCGAAGAGGAGCGCCAGGGCCGAGCAGTTCCTCCAGATCGCCACAACCGGGGCAACGACGGCAAAGGAGAGGATCATCCAGAAGCCCACCTGGGCGCCGTTCGGGAACATCCAGTCGCGGCCGAGCCATTCCTCGACCGCCGTGTAGAGCTCGCGCGAGAAGACGAGGACCCCGCTCACGAAGAGCATCTCGATGCCGATCTGCGCGAATCGCTTGCGGCTGAGCTGCCACAGGGTGCTTCGCTTGCGCTGCCGCGTGAACCGCTCGAGAAGGTCCTGGTAGTAGCGGAGCCAGTCCCTGAGCCAGCCCGGCTGCCGGGCGCTCAGCGCCGAGGCGATCGCCTCCGAGTTCTTGGCGACAAAGGGCGTCACGAGGGTGGTAAGGAGCGAGACGCCCACCGCCAGCGGGTAGAAGCGCTCGGGAACGACGGCCGCCCCCACCCCGAGCTGGGCGATGACAAACGAGAACTCGCCGATCGGCGCCACCATCAGGCCCGCCCTCATGCTGTCCTTTGACGGCGTGCCGATCATCCAGAGCCCCGCCGTCACGGCGATCGGCCGCGCCACCAGGGTGAAGGCCGCGACGCCCGCGATCAGGCCCGCGGCCCGGATGAACTCATGGACGTCGATCTGCATGCCGATCGCCACGAAAAAGACGGCGCTGAAGACGTCCCGCATGCCCTCGAACGTCCGCTCGACCTGGTGGCGGTGCGGCGTCTCGGCCACGATGATGCCAAGGAGAAACGCCCCGAGGGCCAGCGAGTAGCCCGCCTTCTGCGCGAGGATCGCCAGCCCAAAGAGGAGGCCGGCAAGCCCAAGGGTCTGGAGCTCCTCGTCCATGGACACGCTCATGCGCTTGAGCAGCCAAGGGATGAAGATGAGCCCGACGACCCCGATCATCGCGACAAACGCGCCCAGGTGCAGGAGCGTGGCGCCCATCGCGGCGGCGTGGCTCGCCCCGACGCCGCCGAGCTGCACCACGGACTCCAGGAGCGCCAGCATGGTGACGGCGACCACGTCCTCGAGGACCGAGACCCCGATCGCAAGCTGGCCGGCCCTCTCGTGGTTGAGGCCGGTCTCGTGCAGGATCTTGCCGACGATCGAGGACGAGGAGATCATGAGCATTCCGGCAAGGAAGAGGCCCTCGGTGGAGTTCCACCCGAGGACGGCGGCGAAGAGCCTCGAGAGGTAGTACATCGCGGCCGCGCCCACGAAGACGGCCGCCACGAGCGGGAGCCCCAGGCGCCTCAGTCGTCGCAGGCTCAGCCTGAGGCCGATCGAGAACATGAGGAAGACGAGGCCCACCTGCGCGAGCGTCTCGATCCCGACGATGTCTGAGACCAGCGAGAGGTAGGGCATCCCGGGGCCCACCAGGATGCCGGCTGCAAGGAAGCCCACCACCGTTGACAGCCCAATCCTCTGGCAAAACCAGCTCACCGCACCGGCGACAACCAGGACAATCGCCAGATCTTGTATGAACAGGATACCGTGCATGGCCGACCGGCTGCAAAATCGCTTCGGTCCGCCCCCGCCGTCAACCTAAAGCGGCGTATTTCCCTCGTTGACAGCTTCCTGCGAAGCCCATTCGATTCCGTCGGCGGCAACGCCAGCGACACCAGCTCCCCCCGCAACCCGCGAACATGGCCAACCTTTTCGGTTATTTTTCAAACGACATCGGCATCGATCTCGGAACGGCCAACACGCTCGTATACCTCAAGGACAAGGGGATCGTCCTGCGCGAGCCCTCGGTAGTCGCGCTCGACACGGTGACCCGCAAGGTTCGGGCCGTGGGCGACGAGGCCAAGCGGATGCTCGGGCGGACCCCAGGAAACATCACGGCAATCCGCCCCATGAAGGACGGCGTCATCGCCGACTTCGACGTGACGGAGGCGATGCTGCGCTACTTCATCCAGAAGGCCAGCCAGAGCTTCAGGGCCCCGCCCCGCGTCGTGATCGCGATACCCTCAGGGATCACCGCGGTCGAGAAACGCGCCGTCATGGACAGCGCCACCCACGCCGGCGCGCGGAAGGTGATCACGATCCCGGAGCCGATGGCCGCGGCCATCGGCGTCGGGCTGCCGATCGACGAGCCGGCCGCCAACATGATCGTGGACATCGGCGGCGGCACCACCGAGATCGCCATCATCTCCCTGAACGGCATCGTTTTCTCCAAGTCCATACGGGTGGCCGGAGACGAGCTCGACGCCGCGATCATCGGCTACATGAAGCGGGCCTACAACCTCCTGATCGGCGAGCGCACGGCGGAGGAGATCAAGATGAGGATAGGATCGGCCTACCCGCTCGACGAGGAGCTCTCGATGGAGGTCAAGGGCCGGGACTCGGTAGCGGGCCTGCCGAAGACCATCCACATCACGTCCCAGGAGGTCCGCGAGGCCCTCTCGGACACGATCGCCGCGATCGTCGACGCCGTTCGCACGACCCTTGAGCGCTGCCCCCCCGAGCTGTCCGCGGACCTGGTGGACCGCGGGTTCGTCATGGCGGGCGGCGGGTCCCTTATCCGCGGGATCGACAGGCTCTTGAGCGACAAGACAGGGCTGCCCGTCACGGTGGCCGATGATCCCCTCTCTGCCGTGGCCAATGGCACAGGAGCCGTTCTGAACGACCTGTCCTGGCTCATGCAGAACGCGTGAGGATTGGGCGTTCCCAGCGATTCGACCAAGCCCGACCCTTCTTAGCGCTGGGCGTTGTCGTCGCGGCCTGGCTGATGGCGCCCATAGCGCTTAAGACCCTGGCCCGCGCGAGCTTCTTCGAGATGACGGCCCCGGTCGTGGCGGCCTCCTCGTACGTGAACGACCTCCAGAAGTTCTGGGCGCTTAGGCTGCACTCCAAGGACGAGCTGATCGAGGCGGGCCGCGACATGGCCCGCATCAACGCCCAGTACTCCCTTTCGGCTCAGCAGACCGTGGAGCTCCAGGCGGAGGTCGACAGGCTCGGCGCCCTGCTAAAGATGCCGGCCATAGAGGGCTACAGGTACGAGCATGCGCGCGTCGCCCAACGCGACTTCTCGGCGTGGTGGCAGCGGATGGTGATCCGCAAGGGTGCCGACTACGCGATCCCTGTCGGGGCTCCGGTGGTCTACAGCGGGGGCGTCGTGGGACGGGTATCCGAGGTGCATGCCTACACCTCGATCGTGCAGCTGACGACCGACCCCGGCCTGCGGATAGCGGCCGTCGTGGATGGGGACACCCGCCCGATCAGCTACCAGGGCGGCGACAACCAGGTCTTCGGCGCCCCCAAGGGCCTCATCGAATTCGTTCCGCTCGACGTCTACGCGAGCGTGTCGGTCCCAAAACGCCTGGCCACATCGGGCCTCGGCGGGGTCTATCCCCCGGGCCTGACAATCGGCCGGATCGTCCACGTGGAGTCGAGCGCCGACGGGCTCTTCAAGACGGGAGAGGTCGAGCTCGACCCGCGCCTCTCGGAGCTCACCGAGGTGACCGTGCTCGTGAAGGAAGACTCCCTCTAGGCCCCTCCAGCCCCAGGACCATGCGCGGCGCCGTCGCCCTTTTCCTGACCCTTTACCTGCTGCGCGCCCTGGTCGCGGAGGCGAACAACGCGCTGTCGGGCCTGCACGTGTGGCTGTTCGCGGGGGGCCTCTTTGTCACGTACGCGGCGCTCGCGATGCCCTTCCGCGAGGGATTCGCGGCCTCGCTCCTCGGAGGGCTCCTGTGCGACTGCGTGAGCCCCGTCGGGTTTGGTACCCACGCGGTCCTCTTCGCCTTCTCGCACACCGTGGTCTTCAACCTGAGGGAGAGGCTCCAGCGGGAGGAGACCGCCGTTAGGGTGATCGTGGCGCTCCTCGTGAACCTCGGGCTCTTCCTCTCGATCACGGCGCTCCGGATGCGCGCCTCGCACATCGGCTTTGGCTCGTGGCCCCGGCTCGTCTCGGACCTTTTCTGGTCGGAGGCCGCGCTCCTGGTCGCCGCTCCCTGGTTCTTCGCCCTCCAGCTGCGCACCCTCGAATTGGCGCGTGCGAAGCCGTCAAGGTTGGCATAGGTTCCGGCCCCCATCCCCGTGGCCACCCCCTCCGAACGCTCCAACAGCATGGTTGAATCCAAGACGGGATTCGACCCCAGGCTGATCGCCTTCCACGGGATCGTGGCGCTTATTCTGGGGATTTTGACCGCGGGCCTGGCCTACCAGCAGCTGTACAAGGGAGCCATCCACCACGAGGAGGAGCGCCAGCAGAACGAACGCCGCGTCATCGTCCCCGGGCCGCGCGGCAACATCTTTGACCGCAACGGCCGCCTCCTTGTGGGCAACAGGCCGCGCTTCGCGGTCGTCCTCTACCTGGACGAGCTCCGTCCCGAGTTCCGCGAGGAGTTCATCCGCGTCCGCAACAACTACCGCAAGAACAGCGAGGGTGACATGCCCACCAATGCCCAGCTCGAGCGGATCGCGCACACGAGCGTCGTGAAGCGCTACATGGACCAGGTGAACGAGTTCCTCGGCCGGACCGGCACGGTGGACTCGGCGGGCCTGCAGCACCACCTCGAGCGCCAGCTTCTCCTTCCCTTCACGCTTGTCGACGACTTGAAGCCCGAGGAGTTTGCGCGGCTGATCGAGCACCTTCCCGTCAACTCGCCGCTGCAGGTCTACACCTCGAACACGCGCTACTACCCCTACGCTGGCGCCGCGGCCCATACGCTCGGCTACGTCGGGGTGAACGAGGGCGCCGACGACGAGGAGTTCCCGGGCGAGGGCCTGACGACCCTCAAGATGAAGGGCTCCATTGGCCGCGACGGCCTTGAGAAGCAGTTTGACTCCACGCTCCAGGGGGAGGCCGGCTACACGATCCTCCGGGTCGACCCCTCCGGCTACAAGGTGAACCCGCCCATAGAGCACCGTCTTCCCGTCCAGGGGAAGAGCATCACGACCACCCTCGACATCGACCTCCAGCAGGCGGCCGAGGACGCAATCGGCGACCAGACGGGCGCCGCGGTCGCCATGGACGTCCACACCGGCGAGGTGCTTGTGATGGCAAGCCTTCCTGGGTACGACCTCAATTCCTTCTCGCCGAAGCTCTCGGTCGCGTCCGCCGCCGACATCGAGGAGCGCGGTGCGTGGACAAACTCGGCCCTGAACGGCGTGTACTCGCCAGGCTCCACCTTCAAGATTGTGGTCTCCACCGCCGCTCTCCTGAGCGGGTCGCTTCGTCCCGAGGACACGCCCGCAGACTGCGAGGGCTCCATGATGATCGGCAACCGGCGGTTCAGCTGCGAAAACGGGCTTGGCCACCACGGCATCCTGACGCTGCCGGATGCCATCGCGGAAAGCTGCGACGTCTATTTCTGGACGGTGGGACTAAAGACAGGAGTCGACGCGATCGCGGCCCAGGCGAGGCGCTTCCACCTGGACCGGCCGACCGGGATCGAGCTTCCCGGCGAGACGCACCGGATGCTGATCCCAGATCCCACGTGGAAGCAGGAGAAGCGCAGTGAAAGCTGGTCTCCCGGCGACACGGCCAACATGTCCATAGGCCAAGGCTATATCGGCGAGACGCCGCTCACGATGGCCTGCTTCGCCGCATCGTTTGCGAGGGGCGAAACCTGGACCAAGCCCACCATGATCCACGAGGCCAACCGTCCCGAGCAGCACACCGAGCCCATAGGCCTTTCCGAATCTCAGCGCGCAGCGATCCTCGACGGCATGGAGAAATGCACCCTCCCTCCCGAGGGAACCGCGAAGTACCTCACCACCCTCGAAGAGCTGAAGGTGCCCGGTGTCCGGATCGCCGGAAAGACCGGCACGGCCCAGGTGATCCGCCCCAAGGGGAAGGCCGACGAGGCCTGGTTCATCTGCTTTGCGCCGCTTGAGAATCCGGAGATCGCGATCGCCGTGGCCGTGGACGGCCCGCCGGGAGAGAACTTCGGCGGTGGCCGCGAAGCCGCCCCCATCGCCTCGGCCATCCTCAAGAAGTACTTCCAGAAGAGGCACCCCGGCGTCGCGGCGAACTAGAGGCCACCTGGCGCGCCCTTCGGAAGACCTCCGACGGCTTGGGCCAGGAAGGCGCGGGGCCGTAGCGCAGCCTCTGGAGCTCGGCGACGAGCGGCTCCGGGCCCTCGACGCGCCTGAGCCACCTGCCCGCCTCGCGCCTGACCGGGTCGACCTTCTGCCCGCGGCCCAGGGTCGCGATCCGCCACCTGCCCGAGGCAATGAACCAGATGAACGAGCCGGCGATTCCCGCGGCCACACCCACCCGGACGACCCGGGCGCCGTCCCACGGGCCCCTGACCCATACCTTCACCCGTCCCACCGCCCCGACGATCGCGTACCTCAGCCACTTGCCGGACGAGCCTGTCGCCTCCTTCACGGCGTTAAGGGTTTCCGCCTGGGACTGCTGGTCGAAATTCACGATCCTGCGGTACCAGAACACCCGAAGGCTATTGAGGCGCGCCGACCAGCTCCGGTCCATGAGCCCCGCGATGGCCGCGTCGCCCCTCTGCTTCGACTCGGCGCCGGCAGAAGCCGCAAGAGGGTCCTCCCTGAGCCACGCGCCCTTCCTGGCGTCCCAGATCTCGGCCCACGCGTGCGCATCTGAATTTCGCACGGTGTAGTTGCCCGAGTAGGCGTTCCAGGTGCCCCCCTTGAAACCCGTCACGACGCGGGCCGGGATGCCCTCCGCTCGGGCCAGCAGGACGAACGCCCCGGCGAAGAGCTCGCAGTGGCCGGATTCCGACGAGTTCATCCATCGCACCAGCGGGTCGCCCGGGCCGTCCGGGATGTGCGGGGAGAGCGAGTAGCGGTGCCGCGACCTCAGCCACGCTACGGCGCTCTCGGCGAAGGCCTCCACCCCGGTGGCGTGCCCCAATCCGCCCACAAGGCGCCCCAGCACGGCCTTGTCCGCGTCGGAGATCTGGAGCGAAAGCTGGAGCGGGGGGCCGACGGGACCCCGCGTGCGCCAGTGCGTGGCAAAGGAGGCGTCCTTGAGTTCCGAGGAATCCCCAGACATGCCCTCGACCCGGTAGGCCGTCATCGACGCGGGCTCGTCGCGAAGCGCCACCACCGAGAGTTCCCTGGAGAACCGGTAGTTCTGGGCCTCCCTGAAGCGGAGGCTCCCGAACCTACCCAGGACGGGAAGGTAACGGCTCACCCCCGACTCCACATAGAAGGTCCAGGTCGCGCCCCTCCAGTCCCCCGGGAAGTTAGACTGGATGACGGCCGAGGTGCGCTCGCGCCCCAGCTCCGCGCGGAGGGGCGCGGAGAGCTTGAACCCGCCGTTCTTGTACTCATCGAGGACCACCATCCTCCAGTAAGGGGAGGCGGGCGCCTGCGACGGGTCGGAGAGGTCCACGTTGAAGGCGACGCCGTCGTCCTGGGTGATCTCCGTGATGTCCCCGAACTTGATCGAGTCGTTGAACCCCGTCATGGCCCGTTTCGTCACGAAGCGCTCCAGGAAAAGGCTGTTCTCAAGCTGGAACCGCGGGATCGCGAGGAAGAGGAGCCCGGAGAGGATGACGACCCCGTAGAAGAGACCCACGGCCGAGACGAGGAGCCTCCAGTCCGCAATCTCCCAGAGCCTGCGGCCAAGCGCCCTCCAGTCGGCGTGGAGGGCCCACGAGGGCACCACGCCCCGCACGGCAAGTTTCGGCGCAGTGCCGCCTTCCGTCGAGTCGACGATCGTCACCACCATCAGGAGGCAGAGCGCGCACGCGGTGAAGACGAGGATCTGCGTCGCGAAGAGGAGCGAGACCGTGAGCACCCCCGCCACGACGATCAGGAAAAGCCCAAGGACAACGATCTGCAGGTCGTCGCGACGGGCGCGGTAGCTTATGCCCCGGTAGAGGAGGAGCATGAGGTCGAGCCTGACGATCGCCGGCAGGAGCTGGCCCGTGAACCGAAGGTCCGCGGCAAAGAAGGCAAGGATCGCGGGGAACGCGAGCCGGTGCACCCAGACGTGGACCCGGGCGGGAAGCCTTGGCCAGATCAGGGGCGCGAGGACCCCGAGGAGCGCCACCGCGGCCATCGCCTCCGAGTTGATGTCCATGTAGAACACCGTCGCGATCGACAGGACCATGAGCATCCCGCCCAGGAACCACCGGAGCTGGTGCAGCTCGTCGAGGTTAAGTTGAGGCGGCCTTGACTCCATTGATGTAGGCGGCGACGCCGCGGGTCCCCTCGGGTTCGAAGACCATGACGCTCTGCCTGGGGCGCGAGGGGGTTTCCTGGGCGGGTCCCGGGGCGGGCCCCGGGGCGGGCGCGGGTGCGGCGCTCACCTGCGACAGGCGGTCAAGGAAGGATTCGAGGTCGGCGAGCCTCTTCGTGGCCACGGGCTGGCCGCGGTCGATCACGGTGGCTTGGAGGCGGCCTGCGCGAAAAAGGTCCTGCGCCACCGTCGCGACCAGGCTCAGCATGAGCTCGAACTGCTCCGGCCTAGTCCAGACCCCCGCGTCGGTCCTAAGCCAGATGGAGCAGGCATCGGAATTCTGGGCGGAGAACTGCCGGATAAGGAGCCTGCGCTTGCGCGCACTCGCCTTCCAGTGGATCAGCCTGTGGGAATCCCCGGTCTCGTAGCTCCTTAGGGCGATCATCTCGCCCTCGTGCCCGACGGTTGACTGGCGGATGTCGCCCTCGGGCCGCCTCGGAGTCGCCCCCGCGTGCCGCCGGTACTCGACCGGGGCCGGCCACACCGGGACCTCCCTCCTCAGGTCGGTGCCCGTGAGCTTCCTGAGGAACCCGAAGGGAAAGAGGGAACCGACACCCCTGAGCTCGATGCGCAGGAGGCCGCGCCTGGCCGGCGTGAAACACCAGTCAAGGCGCGCGCCCGCGCCCGGGTCCAGGCGGGTCCGCAGGTGGACCGTGCCGCGGGCCTCCTCGGCCTCGGCCTTCGAGAGCGCTGCCCACACGTCGATCCCCTTGGCCGTGATCGTCGACTCGGGCCGCGCCGGCTCGCGCCTCTCGAAGGGTGAGGCGGCGAACTCGAACCAGAGCGCGTAGGTCGGCAGGAAGCGCTTCGTGTTGCGCAGCTTCAGGCTCACCTCGGCCTGCTGGCCGGCCCGGAGCGGGGGCTGCACCTCAAGCTCCCAGGCTACGCCCCGGAGGTTGAGCCACGCCAGCACCCCGCTCAGGATAAGGCAGGCCAAGAGGAGCGACAACGCGATGAAGAGAATGTTGCTCGCCGAATTGTAGGCGGCGGTGCCTATCCCGAGCGAGAGCCCGATCAGGACCACGCCGGAGATCGTCGGCTGGGTGCGCTCAAAGCGCCGTGGCCAGACTAGGCCCCAGAGGATGCGCCGCCAGATCCGGCGCGGGCCCCTTCCCCGCGTGGGGTTCACGCGGGCAGGGGCAGCGCCGAGAGGATGCGCTTAAGGTGCGCCCCCACGCTCCGCCGTTCCTCGAGCGCGTCGCCGGTCTGCCGGGCCAGCGCCAGGCGGTGCGCGAGCACCGAGGGCACGAGCTCCGTCACGTCGTCGGGCAGGACAAAGTCCCGGCCCTTCACAAGGGCGCGTGCCTGTGCCGCCGTCCGCAGGGCAAGGCCGCCGCGGACGCTCGCCCCTGCCTTGAACTCCACCTCGGTGCGGGTGGCGGCGACGATCCGAAGGATGAAGTCGAGGACCGAGTCCTCGACGAAGACCTGGGGCACCAGGGCCTGGATAGCCGCCACGTCCTCGCGCGAGGCGACCGCCGCGAGCGCGATGGCGTCGTAGCCGCTGCGGGCGGTCCTGAGGATCTCGATCTCGTCGCTGTGCTGCGGGTAGCCCATCCTCAGGCGCATCAGGAACCGGTCCATCTGGCTCTCGGGAAGGGGAAAGGTGCCCTCATAGTCGACGGGGTTCTGGGTCGCGAAGACCATGAAAGGGGAGCCCACGGCGTGCGCCTGGCCGTCAACGGTCACCTTGGCACGGTCCATCACCTCCAGGAGCGCCGACTGGGTTTTCGGGGGGGCCCGGTTGATCTCGTCGGCAAGGACGATGTTCGCGAACACGGGCCCCGGCTTGAAGACAAACTCCTTGGTCGTCTCGTCGTAGATGGCCACCCCGGTGACGTCCGAGGGCAAGAGGTCGCTCGTGAACTGGATCCTCGAGAACGCGCAGTCGGTGGAGCGCGCCAGGGCATAGGCGAGCGTCGTCTTTCCCACGCCGGGCAGGTCCTCGATCAAGAGGTGCCCGCCGGCCGCCAAGCATACGAGCAGCTGGTCGATCACGTCGTCCTTGCCGAGGATCGCCTGGCGCATGTTGGCCCGCAGGCGGTCAAGGGTCGCCTTGGCGCCCGCCACCCTGTCGGCCTGTAGGAATTCGCTCATCGGTTTGGGCAGGCCCTCGGGAGGGCTAGGCAAGGATCTCAAGGATGCGGGTGAAAAGCCGGTTCACCTTCTCCTGGTTGCTCTTCACCAGGTCCTTGAAGCGCCCGAAGTCGATCTCGGTGCCCTCAAGCCCGTTCGCGTAGTTGTCGGCAATCGCCAGGCTGTTGTAGTTCAGCCCCGCCTCGGAGCATAGGTCCGCCTCGTGCGCCGCCGTCATGCCGACGACGTCGCCCCAGGAGCTCACCACCCGTATCTCCGCCTTTGTCTCGAACCGCGGGCCGCGCATCTGGACGTAGACCTTGCCGGTCGGGATCGTGAACTCGGGGGAGAGCCTTGAGGTGAGCAGGGGAATGAGGTTGTTGGCGATCCCCGGCGCCCCACCCTTCAATTCCGTGTCGAAGAAGGTCGCCGGGCCCTGCTGCAGGCACACGTAGTCCGAGCAGGAGACGATGGTGCCCGGCGGGATGTCGGGCTTCAGGGACCCGACCGAGTTGAGCGAGAGGATGTCCTTGAAGCCGAGTTCCGAGAGCGCGCGTATGTTGGCCCGGTAGTTGATCGAATGCGGCGGCAGCGGAAACCCGTAGCCGTGGCGATTGATCAGGGCAAAGCTGCCCCGATGCTTGTAGGTGACCGGCCCGTAGGACGTCTCGATCGTGCTCACCTCCCACGAGGAAAAGAGCGTGGAATTGACGATGCTCGTGCCGCTTATGAATGCGACTCTCATGAAGTGCCCAGATTCTCGCCCACCCTTCCCCCTTGTCAAATCCGGCGGCGGGAACCTACCCTAGGCAGAACCGTATGTCCTCGGCCGGCAAAGCCCACCCAGACCTCCCCAACGTGCCCCGCCACGTCGCCATCATCATGGATGGCAATGGCCGCTGGGCGAAGCAGCGCGGCCTTCCTAGGATCGAGGGCCACCGCCGGGGGGTCGAGGCGGTCCGGACGGCAACCTACGCCGCGCGCGACCTCGGGGTTAAGATGCTCACCCTTTATGCCTTCTCGGCCGAGAACTGGAACCGACCCAAGGACGAGGTGGGGGCCCTGATGGGGCTCCTGGAACTCTACCTAAGGAAGGAGCTAGAGACCTTTGTTCGAGACCGGGTGCGCCTGCTCACCATAGGCCGGATCGCCGGCCTGCCCCAGGCAGTCCAGCGCCTCTTGGCCTCCACCGTCGAGAAGACGGCCGGATTCGGCGACTACACGCTTGTCCTTGCCCTCAACTACGGCTCCCGCACCGAGATCATCGATGCGGCGCACGCCTACGCGGCGGCGGTGGGAGCAGGCAAGGAGAAGCTCAACGACACGTCGTGGGAGTCGTTCTCGAGGTACCTCTACACCACGGGCTTGCCCGATCCCGACCTGGTGATACGCACCTCGGGCGAGACCCGGGTCAGCAACTTCCTTCTGCTTCAGGCGGCTTATGCGGAGTTCTTCTTTACCCCGGTTCTCTGGCCCGACTTCACGAAGGCGGACCTGGCCGCGGCGATCGCCGACTACGCCCGGCGCGAGAGGCGCTATGGCCTTACAAGCGAGCAGCTCAAGCCTGCGGCGGCCGCAAAATAAACCCCAAAGCGGAACCCCGTGGCAAAGCGCATCGCGAGCACCATCATCCTCTGGCTCTTCCTCTTCGCGGTGCTGTGGTTCTTCAGGACCAACGGGGCCGTCGCCCTGATCGCGGCAATCTCCGTCCTGACGCTGCGTGAGTTCTACAGGCTGCTCTCGGCCGCGGGCTACCAGCCGTTCGAGAAGCTCGGGATGCTTTTCGGAGGGCTGATCACGCTGGCGCCGTGGACCGAGGCCCGCTTCGGCATCCCCTCGTACCCCCTCCTGGCCCTGGCGGCGGTGGTGTTTTCGCTTCGCATGGTGGCCGAGCGCCCCCCCGAGAAGCGCGTCGAGGCCCTTGCCTCCACCCTCCTTGGCCTGGTCTACGTGGCGCTGCTCCTCCAGTACCTCGTTCGGATCGTGACACCGGTAAGGGGCGACAGCCTCCTGCCCGAGGGGCGCCTCATCCTTTGCCTCTGGGTCGTGGCGGTTGCCAAGTTCTGCGACGTGGGCGCGCTCCTGACGGGGCTGGCGATTGGCCGCCACCCCATGGCCCCCAAAACAAGCCCGAAGAAGACCTGGGAGGGCGCGGTCGGCGGCGTCATGGTCTCGATGGGTGTCGGGGCCCTGGTGGCCTGGCTTGGCCGAACTTGGCTTCCCGGGGCTTTCACCCCGCTGATTGCAGCCCTGATCGCGGCCCCGGTGGCAGCGATCGCGATCGTTTCAGACCTCGTCGAGTCCGTGATCAAGCGGAGGGCCGCGCTCAAGGACTCGGGTGGCGGCGTCCCCGGCATCGGGGGCGTATTCGACCTGAGCGACAGCCTGATCCTGGCGGCCCCGGTCGCGTATTTCCTGCTCCTGCGCCTGGCCTAGGCGCCCAACCCGACCGTGTCCGAGCCCCCATCCCCATCACCGGCCGCGCGGCAGCGCAGGAAGGTCGTCCTCCTCGGCGCCACCGGCTCCATCGGGCGAAACGCCCTGAGGGTCGTCGCCACGCACGCCGACAAGCTGGAGCTTGCAGGGGTGGCCGCGCACTCCAACTGGAGGCAGCTTTCCGAGATTGCGCGGGAGCACGCGGTGCGCGATGTGGCGATCTATGACGCCGCGGCGTTCCGGGAGGCGAAGCGCTCGGGCCTCTTTTCGCCAGGCACCCGCCTCCACGAGGGCGCCCCCGGGCTGGCCGCCCTCGCGACCCTCGCCAGCGCGGACATCGTCCTCGTGGCGGTCGTGGGCACCGCGGGGCTCGAGCCCGCGCTTGCCGCCATCGAGGCGGGCAAGGACCTCGCGCTTGCCTCGAAGGAGATCCTCGTCATGGCGGGCCGCTTCGTCATGGAGGCGGCCCGGAGGAAGGGCACCCGGATCCTGCCTGTCGACAGCGAGCACAACGCCGTATTCCAGTGCCTGGAGGGGCACCCGGGCTCGGGGCTGAGGCGGATCGTCCTAACGGCCAGCGGGGGCGCGTTCCGGGACTGGCCCGCGGAGAGGCTTGAGCACGCGACGCCCGCGGACGCGCTCAAGCATCCCAACTGGGACATGGGAAGGAAGGTCACGGTCGACTCCGCGACGCTCGCCAACAAGGGCCTGGAGCTGATCGAGGCGCAGTGGCTCTTCAACCTTAGGCCCGAGCAGTGCACGGCCGTCATCCACCCCCAGAGCCTGGTCCATTGCCTGGTTGAGTTCAACGACGGGGCGATGCTGGCCCAGCTGGCCCCCTCGTCGATGACCTTCCCGATCCAGCACGCCCTGCTCTATCCCGAAAGGGCCGGCGGCGTGGAGCCGCCCATCGACTTCACGCGCCTGGTGCGCTTCGACTTTAAACCCGTCGACCTGGAGCGGTTCCCGATGATGCGCCTTGCGACGGAGGCGATGAAGGGGGGCGGCGTGGCGCCGGCTGTCTTCAATGCCGCAAACGAGGTGGCCGTCGAGGCGTTCCTGGGCGAGCGCATACCCTTTCTTGCGATTCCGGCGATCGTCGGTAAGGCTCTCGCTCGGATGGACAACTTCGAACCCGGCAGCCTCGCCGATGTCCTAGCCGCGGACCAGGCGGCCCGGCGCGGCTCGGCGGCGGACGTCAAAGGTTTCAAATAATTTACAGCTAATTACTTACATCAAAAGTGGCCCCTGAATTACTCACCTACATCGCCACCAATGCCTGGTCGATCCTCCTGATCGTCCTGTTCTTTGGAGGCTCCATCTTTGTCCATGAGCTCGGGCATTACCTGGCGGCGCGCTCCCAGGGCGTCCACGTGGAGGTCTTCTCGATCGGCATCGGACCTCCCATTGTCTCCTGGAAGGGCTCCGACGGCACCCGCTACCAGATCGCGTGGTTCCCCCTGGGCGGGTTCGTCCTCCTGCCCCAGATTGCGGACCTGGGCCCGATAGAGGGTGAGAGCACGGTCGACGTCGCCACGCTGCCCCCGGTCGGCTATGCCTCCAAGGTCCTCGTCTTCGTAGCGGGGGCCGCCTTCAACGTGCTTTTTGCTTTCCTGCTGGCCTGCATCATCTGGAAGGTCGGCCAGCCCGAGAACAACGAATCTGAGAGCACGCAGGTCGGGTACGTGACGCGCACGATCGACCTTGCGGACGGGAGCAAGGTCGAAAGCCCCGCGCGCCAGGCCGGGCTGCAGGTCGGGGACGTGATCAAGGCGATCGACGGGACCAAGGTCTCCAACTGGGACGATGTGAACGAGACGCTCTCGATGGGTTCCGGGCGGGATCGCTCCGGGGGGCGCACCGCGGTCCTCGTCGTGGAGCGCGCCGGCGTGCTGCAGACGATCACCGTGCACCCCCGGCTTGCCGGCGACGAGCACTGGCGCCGGGTCGGCATCGCCCCCGGCTACGATCTGAACGTTCACTCGGTGGAGCCCAACTCGGCGGCCGCCAAGGCGGGACTCGCCCCGGGCGACGTCGTCATCGAGGTCAACGGCGCGCGCATCATGAACGCGGGGGGGCTCGGCGAGGAACTCGCGATTGATCCCTCCCATCCCGCCCACCTTGGCGTGCTCCGCGCCGGGAAAAGGCTGGACCTGGTGCTTCCCCCAAGGACTGCGGGCCTCCAGGTCGGGGATATCGAGTTCTCCGCGGGCTACCACATGACGTATCCCTCGCCGCTTGCGCAGGTGGCCCAGCCGTTCGTCATGACGCTGCGCACCGTTTGGGGGCTCCTTGACCCGCACTCGGACATCGGACTCTCCAAGATGGCGGGCCCCGTCGGAATCGTGCACATCTTCCACGGGGCCGCGGAGGCCGGCATACGCGCGGTCTTGCGGATAACGATCCTGATCAACATCAACCTTGCTATCCTGAACCTCCTGCCGGTCCCGGTGCTCGACGGCGGGCAGATCGTCTTCGCGACGATCGCGCGCCTCAGGGGCAGGGCCCTTCCCCCGAACTTCATCATGACGGTGCAGAGCGTCTTCATGGTGCTGCTGCTCTCGATGGTCGTCTATGTGAGCTTCTTTGACGTGCGCCGCTGGAGCAGGGACTCCCGGGAGAGCCACACGGTCCCCGCGGCGGCGGCTCCGGCGAAGCCCTGATCGGCACTCGGCATGGCATACTGCGCCTCGCGGTTCAGCACCGTCAGACGACCGACCCGCGAGGTGCGCGTCGGGTCGGTCGGCGTCGGGGGATCTAACCCCATCCGGATCCAGTCGATGACCACCAGCGACACGCAGGATGTCGCGGCTACAGTGCGGCAGTCGATCGCGCTCGCGGAGGTGGGCTGCGAGATCGTGCGGGTCACGGCACCGAACGTACAGGCTGCGCGCTGCCTGAAGGAGATAAGGAGGGGACTTTCCGCGGCGGGCTTCGGCGAGATCCCGCTCGTGGCGGACATTCACTTCCTTCCCCAGGCCGCGATGGAGGCGGTGGAGCACGTGGAGAAGGTCCGCGTCAACCCGGGAAACTTCGCCGACAAGAAGAGGTTCGCGGTCCGCGACTACAGCGATAGCGACTACGAGCGCGAGCTCCAGAGGCTCCACGAGGCCTTCTCGCCCCTGGTCAAGAGGAGCAGGGAGCTTGGGCGGTCGATGCGGATCGGCACCAACCACGGCTCCCTGAGCGACCGCATCATGAACCGGTACGGGGACACGCCGCTCGGGATGGTGGAGAGCGCGCTCGAGTTCCTGCGCATCGCCGAATCCCATGGGTTCCGGGACATCGTGCTCTCGATGAAGTCGTCCAACCCAAAGGTGATGATCGAGGCCTACAGGCTCCTCGTTGACCGGATGGACCGGGAGGACATGCACTATCCGCTTCACCTGGGTGTCACCGAGGCGGGCGACGGCGAGGACGGCCGGATAAAGGGCTCGATCGGCATCGGCTCGCTCCTGATCGACGGCCTAGGCGACACGATCCGCGTTTCGCTGACCGAGGACAGCGTCTACGAGATCCCGGTTGCCCGCGCGATCGCCGACAAGGCGATGAGCCTCTGGCGCCATGAAGCCCCCCCGGGGGCGCCCGGGACCGACTCCGTCGACCCGTTTCACTTTGAGAGGCGGGAGACCGCCCCGCTCGCGCTCGGCGGGGCCCCTGTGGGCCCTGAGAAGCCGCCCCGGGTGATCGTGAGGATACCCAACCTAGACGAGCTGGGCCAGGTGGTGGGCGAGCTGGCTTCGCACCGGATGAAGGACACGCCGGCTGAGGGACTAATCCTCGCCCTGCGCGAGGGCGCCGACGCGCCGCGGGTCCTGGCAGCCCTCGGGGAAAGCCCCGTTGCCGCGAGCTTCCTCGTGCTCGACCTGGCGCCCTCCATCACCCCTGCCGACGTCGAGGCCCTGCTGTCCAAGGCGAAGGGAAGCATCGTCCTCCTGAGGGCATTCACGCGGACGGATGGACCGGAACTTGCGATCTGGGCGTCCCTTGCGCGCAGGACCGGCCATTTCCTGGCCGTGGACGCCTCGCCCGAATCCTACGAGGCTCTCGCCGGGACACTGGCGTCGCTCGGCGACACGGGCCTGATCGCCACCTGGTCGGGAGATCCCACCGCGGGGAACGGGCACCCCGTGGGAGCTTACCGCAGGATCGTCCAGGCGCTGCGCCTGGCCGGCAGCAAGGCGCCGGTCTGGATACGCAACACCGCCCACACCGCCATCCGGGGCGACAACAGCTTCCTGTCGCGGCTTATCGAGGCCAGCTTCCTCACGGGAAGCCTCCTCTGCGACGGCCTGGGGGACCTGGTGAGCATCGAGACCGAAGCCGACCCGGTCCGATCCACGCGACTTTCCTACAATGTGCTCCAAGGGGCGGGCGCCCGGGTATCGAAGGCGGAGTTCGTGGCGTGCCCGAGCTGCGGACGAACGCTCTTTGACCTGCAGACCACCACCCAGCGGATCCGGGCCCAGACCGGGCACTTGAAGGGCGTGAAGATCGCCATCATGGGCTGCATCGTGAACGGCCCGGGCGAGATGGCCGACGCCGACTTCGGCTACGTCGGGGGGGCGCCGGGAAAGATCAACCTGTACGTTGGAAAGCAGTGCGTGCAGTACAACATTCCCCAGGCGGACGCCGACGCGCGGCTCATGGCCCTTATTAAGGAACACAATAAATGGACGGAGCCCGAACCCGCCCATGCCTGAGAGCGGCCCCGGAAGTGTATCGAAAAAGTCCACGCACCGTCACGCGCGCGTAACATACCCGTAACCTTCTTAGAGGCTTTCATAGCCTGATTCAGGGCGATGTAATATTGCGGGGATTACGCGCGAAAAGCGCTTCCATTTTGTCGCCTAAATTTGCGGCCCGGACGCAACGAAAAAATGGAAAAAAGTTATGCCCATCCCCCCTGTGAACAACTTGTCAGAAAGTTGACCTTGTAATGGTTTTGGCGTTCACAGTTACTCGCCCCTTGTCCAAGCCATTTAGGCTCTCGGTTGTTCTTTGCCACGTCACGAATGCCGCCCACCTCGGGCCCCGCAGCGATACTCGATATAATACCCTGGCTGTGAATATCTTACACATTTCAATGCTTTACCCCGCCCTCCACCCAGCCAGGAACCAAATTTCGTCGCAGCGGCAGGACCCAGAGGCAGCCTGATTGACGTGCCAAGGCGCCCCCCGAGGGCCAATGTGAATAAGCCCCGACTTTAACGCCCGCTCATGCCCTCTTTGTCCCTACCACACAACCTCTGGGAGACAGTCAAATGTGACTTCAAATCCCTGTTTCCGGAGGATGTGTTCCAGATGTGGTTTGAGCCGGTGGTTTGCCTGGAAACGTCGGAGGATTCCATAACCCTCGGAGTACCCAATGATTTCGCAGCGATCTGGATTCACGACAACTACCTCGACCTGATTTCGCAGCGCCTGAAGCTCACGGCCGGCCGCGCCGTGAACGTGAACCTGCAGAAGACCGACGGCGGGGCCAGGGGCATGGGTAACCACCGCGCTGCGGAGTCGGCCGCGCCCTCGGCGCGCCCGCGCGCCGCCACCGGAGCCCGCAAATCGTCACGAAGTGACGACCGGGGCCCGGCACCTGGCACCCTCAACCTTCGTAACACGTTCGAAACATTCGTCGTCGGTTCGAACAACCAGATGGCGCACGCCGCGGCCCTTGCCGTGGCCCAGGCGCCGGCGCAGGCCTACAACCCGCTCTTCATCTACGGCGAGACCGGGCTCGGCAAGACGCACCTGATGCATGCGATCGGCCACGCCATCCTGCGCAACAATCCGGATGCCCGCGTCGCCTACCTCTCCACGGAGAAGTTCACCAACGACTTCATCCAGGCCCTGCAGGAGAACGGGATGGTGAAGTTCCGCCAGAAGTACCGCCATGCCGACGTGATGCTCCTCGACGACGTGCAGTTCCTTGCCGGCAAGGAGCGCATCCAGGAGGAGTTCTTCCACACATTCAACGAGCTCTTCGAGTCCGGGAAGCAGATCGTACTTTCAAGTGACCGCAGGGCCAGCGAGATCCAGAAGCTTGAGGCGAGGCTCGTCTCGCGCTTCGAGTGGGGCCTCCCCGCGGACATCCAGGCGCCCGACCTTGAGACCCGCATCGCCATCCTCCGCACGAAGGCCGCGACCCTGAAATGCGGCCTGCCCGAGCCGATCATCACGTTCATAGCCCAGAACATAACCAAGAACATCCGCCGCCTTGAGGGCGCGATGATCAAGGTCGCCAGCTACAGCGCACTCAGCAACAAGCCGCTCGACCTGGCCACGACGGAGCGCCTCCTGCACGACATGCTGGTCGAGCAGGCCCAGAGCATCCTCACCATTGAGACGATCCAGAAGCGCGTCGCCGACCACTTCCAGATCCGGCACAGCGACATGACGAGCAAGCGCAGGCCCAACAACATCGCCATCCCGCGCCAGGCCGCGATGTACCTTGCCCGCACACTCACCAAGCACTCCCTCCAGGAAATCGGGGACGCCTTTGGCGGCCGCGACCACGGAACCGTCATCCACGCCTGCAAGGCGGTTGAGAACATGATGGAGCAGGACGCCTCGATGAGGGGCAGCGTCGAGTTCCTGAAAACCCAGCTTTCTCGATAGTGGGGCAAATCCCGTGCCCGGCTTGAGTTGGACGGGAAAAGGGGTTTAGATCAGGCATTCATCCATGACTCTCACTCCCGAGCAGACGAAAGCCGTGTCGGAATGGGTCGCCGCTGGCGACAATCTCTACACCGTGCAGAAGAAGCTGTCCGACCAGTTCAAGGTCTCCATGACCTACATGGACGTGCGGTTCATGGTGGACGACCTGAACCTCCAGATAAAGGACACGGCCCCAAAGGTCGATGCAAGCGACGTGAGCAAGGCGCCGCCCGCAGCCAAGCCCCCTGCGGAGAAGAAGGGCTTTATCGACAAGGCCAAGGAGAAGCTTGGTCTGGCGCCGGCCGAGGACGAGGGCCTGCCGGAGGAGGAAGCGCCGCCCGCGCAGGCCTCGGGGGTCACCGTGACGGTCGACAAGGTCAACCTGAACCCCGCGGCCATGGCCACGGGCACCGTCTCCTTCCCCGGGGGCGTGACCGGAAAGTGGATCGTGGACCTCCAGGGAAGGCCGGGCCTGATCGAGGTCAGCAAGCCCGGATACCGTCCGTCCCCCGCGGACGCCCAGGCGTTCATGCAGGAGCTCTCGCAGGCCCTCCAGCAATACTAACCCCGGATCATGGAGAGGAGGTCCTCCTCCGCGATCACCGGCACGCCCAGGGCGCGCGCCTTCTCGAGCTTTGAGCCCGCATCTGCCCCGGCAAGGACATAGCTCGTCTTTTTGCTCACGCTGGACGCTATCTTGCCCCCAGCCGCCTCGATGCGCGCCGCAGCCTCCTCTCGGGTCATCGACGGGAGCGTTCCCGTGAGGACAAAGGTCTTTCCAAGGAGCGGGCCGGCGCTGGGGGCTGCCACGGCGGGTTTCGCCGGTTCTACCCCCGCCTCCAGGAGGTCGTGCACCAGGGTCCGGTTCACGGGCTGGTTAAAATGGCCGACGATCGCGTCGGCCATGGTCGGCCCAATCCCGGGGATCAGGCTTTCCTTGGACTCGCTGATGTAGTCCCCGTACTTGGACTCAGACAGCGCCTCCAGGCCTCCAAATCGCGATGCCAGGTCCTTGGCGGCGGCCGCACCCACGTGTGCGATCCCGAGGCCGTGGATAAAGCGCCAGAGGTCCGCCTTCTTGCTCTTCTCTATGGCAGCCAAGAGGTTGTCCGATGACTTCTCCACGCTCTTCCCGAGCCCGAGGAGGTCCTCGCGCCGGAGCCTGTAGAGGTCCGCGACCCCGCGGACCCACCCTTTGGCCACCACGATGTCCACCATCGCCTCGCCCATCCCGTCAATGTCGACGCACGCCTTCGATGCGAAGTGGAGGACCCTGCGGCGCACCTGGACGGGGCACTCGTAGTTGGGGCAGCGCAGCGCAACCTCCCCCTCCACCTGCACCACGGGGGTGCCGCAGGCCGGGCATTTCCTGGGAAATTCGAAGGCAACGCACTCGGGCGTCCGGCGACCCGTGTTTACGCCGACCACGGCCGGGATCACCTCGCCCGCCTTCTCCACAAAGACAAAGTCGCCCACACGGATGTCCTTCCGGGCAATCTCGTCCTTGTTGTGGAGCGTGGCCCGCGAGACCGTGGATCCGGCGAGCAGGACCGGCTCAAGCTCGGCAACCGGCGTCAGGACCCCCGTGCGCCCCACCTGCACCGAGATCGAGAGGAGGCGTGTCTCCGCGCGCTCGGCGGCAAACTTGTACGCCATGGCCCATCGCGGCGCGCGGCTCGTGCTCCCGGCCTCGCGCTGAAGCGCGAGCGAGTCGAGCTTTACGACCGCCCCGTCCGTGCCGTAGGCGAACTTCCCCCTCGCGCGGTCGAGTTCGCCGATCGCAGCCCAGACCTGGTCGATCCCCTTGGCTGTCCAAAGCCTCTCGACCGGCGGCAGGCCCCAAGCGCGGACGCGGGAGTGGTAGCCCGACTGCGTCTCGCCCGCGGCCTCGCCGGGCTCGCAGGCCCCGATCCCGTAGAGGACAATCTCGAGCCGGCGCTCGGCGACCTCCCGGGGGTCGAGGAGCTTGATGGTGCCGGCAGCAAGGTTGCGGGGATTGGCATAGCGCTCGTCCCCCTCCGCCTCCCGCGCCGCGTTTATCCTGTCGAACTCGGCGGTCGACATGTAGATCTCCCCGCGAATCTCGATCAGGTCGGGAACGGGTGCGCCCACCGAGGCCTTCAGCGTGCGCGGCAGGGTCTTTATCGTGAGCGCGTTCGCGGTCACGTCGTCTCCCTCCGTGCCGTTGCCGCGCGTCACCGCGCGCACCAGCGCCCCCTTCTGGTAGGTGAGGCTGACGGCCAGCCCATCCACCTTCGGCTCGACGACATACGAAAGATCCTCCCGCCCGAGGAGCTTGACCAGGCGCGCGTGGAATTCCCTCAGCTCCGTCTCGGAGTACGTGTTGTCGAGGCTCTGCATCGCCTGGCGGTGGCGGTACGTATGGAAGCCCTCTGCCCGGTCGTCCCCGACCCGGGCGGTGGGCGAGTCGCCCGCGGATGCGCCTGGGTACCGCGCCTCGAGGTCCCCAAGCTCGCGCTTGATGCGGTCGTACTCCAGGTCGGTTATCTCGGGCCGGGCCTGGCGATAGTAGCGCTCGTCGTGGAGGGCCACCTCCGCGCGGAGGGCCGCTATCCGCTTCTGTGCTTCAGACGGTGTCAATGGGGGCGCTGGTTTAAGCTGCCCAAAAATTCCGCGAAGAGGCCGCGGGAGGCAATGCCCTTCGTCGGTCGGACGACCTAGACTGCCGCGGGCGGGGGAGGAGGCTCCCCGGAGGCAGGCGCGTCCTGGGAAGCCCTGGCACCTTTTCTCCTTCGCACCGCGTCCCTGAGGATGAACTCGATCTGCCCGTTCACGCTCCTGAGCTCATCCGCGGCCCACTTCTCGACCTCCCGCCAGAGCAGGGGGTCGGTTCGCAGCAGGAATGCCTTGCGGTCGTCGGCCATCCTAGGAGGCGGGGTGCGGCCGGGTCATCTGAGGCCGGCCGCCTCCCGCGCCGACTGCATGAAGAATTCCGGGTCGGAGGGCGACACGGCGACGACCCTTCCCGGCCAGCGCAGCAGAACCGCGTGGTCGGTGTCGGTCAGCAACGCGTCAAACTTGCCGATCCGCTTGCTCCAGTATTTGCCCCGGATCGCCCCGAGGCCCCCGTTGCCCCAGAGCTTTATGGCCCAGCGGAGCACGTCCCTGTCCCGCTCGACGGAAAGGAGGCCCTCTAGCGGGTACCGCTTCCGGCAGATGACCAGGGCGTTGCCCTCGATACGGAAATGGGACGAACGCGACCTCTCGAGGAGGAACGCGCCAACGAAGCCCAGAAGGACAAGCATCGGAGCAAACGTGGCGATGACTCGGACACCGGGCTCCGAATGCGCAGGATTCATCGACACCCTGATGACGTTGCCGACGACGCCAAAGAGCATGACCGCGCCCACGAGGACGACCGGGAACAAGCAGCGGCGCCCGAGCGGGGCGGACTGGAAGGACTGGTTCACCACATTCATGGCTTAACGGCCGTGCGGCGGCGTCAGCTCAGTTATAAAGCGTCCCGGTGTTCACCACGGGCTGGGTCTGCGTCTCGCCGCAGAGAACGACGAGCAGGTTCGACACCATCGCCGCCTTGCGCTCCTCGTCGAGTTTCACGACGCCCTTTTCCGAGAGCTCACGCAGGGCCATCTCGACCATCCCCACGGCCCCGAACACGATCTTTTGCCGCGCTGCGATCACCGCCTCGGCCTGCTGCCGCCGGAGCATGGCCTGGGCGATCTCGGGCGCATAGGCAAGGTGGGTGAGGCGCGCCTCCTCGATGCCGATGCCGGCCCGGGCAAGGCGTTCCTGGAGCTCCTTTGCGAGGGCAATCGCGACCTCGGCCCCGCTCCCGCGGAGCGTCAGCTCGTTCGGCTCTCCGTCGTCATAGAGGTAGCTGCTCGCGATGTGCCTGACGCACGACTCGCTCTGGATCCGGATGAAGTTCTCGTAGCTGTCCACGTCGAAGACGGCCTGTGCGGTGTCCTGGACGCGCCACACGATCACCACGGCGATCTCAACCGGGTTGCCGCGCTTGTCGTTCACCTTGAGCTTGTCGCCATTCAGGTTGCGCACGCGGAGCGATATCTTGAACTTGCGGAAAAAGGGATTGGCCCAAAGGAAGCCGTTCTGGCGGGCGGTTCCCTTGTACTCGCCAAACAGCGTGAAGACGGCGGCCTCGTTGGGCTGGAGCGTGAAAAATCCTCCGAGGGAGACGAATGAGCCGATCATCAGAACGAAACCGAGGCAGACCGGCAGGAAGGACTGGTGGCTGGCGCCGTAGGCCAGCAGGACGAGCCCGAAAACGAGGCCCGCGAGGACGAGGAAGAGGTACAACCACCCGCTTGGCGTCGAGGTAGGCTGCTCGCGGTGGGTGGTGACGAGGACTTTGGGATCAGAGTTCATGGGAGGGGGGATTAAAACAGATATTGATATGATATCATTTATATATCTGCGCAACTAAATCCGTCCACAATTCAGGTAATCCCTTAAATTCAAATATCTTCCGTCAGAAATGGCCCTCGGTCTGCGCACCCCAGGGCCTAGCATTAACGCAGCGCCAGGGGCTGGGTCGATGGAGCAGGATGCGGGTTCGGCGTGAACACGAGCACGGGGCCGTTGCACTGCGAAACCGCGAGGGACGGAATGCCTTTCTGGCCAGGCAGGTCCATTGCGACAACGGCCCGCGCATCTCCTGCGGCAACAAGGCCGCTTCGCCACGCCGGCACGGGCGTGAGGCCGCCATGCCCGTCGCCCTTGAGGAGGATCCCCACCCCGCCGTCAAAGCGCCCTGTGGAGGGTTCGGGCCCGAAGTTGTTGCCCACGCAGTAAACGTCCGGGATACCGTCGCCGTCCAGGTCGCGGACCACAATGCCGTTGATCGGCGAGATCTGCGCGTAGCTGGGCAGCGGCTTGAACTCAAAAGAGCCGTCGGCCTTCTGGAAGTAGACCCCGCTCGCCAGCTCGTTGGCCTCGAGGCGGCGGGCCTTTGCGAGCGGCTCGGCCGGGAAGATGTCCTCGATGGTCGCGTGCGCGAAGGCCTCGTAGGTCGGGAATTTCTTCCGGAGCCAGGGGAAGACATAGGCCAGCTTGCTGCGCCCGCGCACCGGGTAGAGCTTCCCACCCTCGTACTGCGCCTCGACGATCTGGTCCCTGCCGCTGCCGTCCAGGTCGCCCGCAAGGAGGACCGCCGGCTCACTTGGGCTCGCATGGTACTTTGTGTTAAGCCCCACGTTGCCTGCAATGATGTCCAGGCGGCCATCCCCATTCAGGTCGGCCACGGCGAGCGAGCTCCACCAGCCGGTGCGCTTGGAAAGCCCGGCCTTGTCGGTCCAGTTGTCGAAGCCATGCCCGTTGTTGTGGAAATAGGTGATCGGGCCCCATTCGGTGGCGAGGAGCAGGTCCGGGCGCCCGTCGTGGTCGATGTCAGCCCAGACCGCGGCGGTCACCATTCCGATGTTCCTTAGCCCCGGGGCCAGCGCGTCAGTCACGTCCACGAACTTTCCGCCGACGTTTCGGAACAGGAAGCTCTTGGGCGTGGCCGGCCAGTGGCCGGGCACAAGCCTGCCGCCCACGAAGATCCCCGGCTTGCCGCTCCCGTCAAAGTCAGCCGCCGCAACGACGCTCGACGACTCGCCCGTCACCGGCACCGTGCCTTCGGGAGCAAGGGTGAAATGCCCGTGCCCATCGTTCAGGTACAGCCTGCTGCCGAGCGCGGGGTCGCCTCGCTCATGCCTGACCCCGCCGCCTGTAATAAGCAGGTCGGGGTGGCCGTCGCCCCTCGTGTCCAGGAAGACGGCCGACGTGTCGTCGGCGTCCTTGGTGGACGCCCAGGGTTGGTCCTGGGCGGGTTTGAAGGTGCCGTCAGCCTGGCCGAGATACAGGACGCCGGCCTGGCCGCCCGTCCCGCTGACAAACATGTCGGCGATGCCATCCCCGTTCACGTCCGCAACCGCTATCGCCGGTCCGTTCATGCCAAGGCGGCGCGGGAGCAGGCGCTGGGCGCTGAACTCGTCCGCCGGGAGAGGCGCGTCGACAAAGTCGATCCCCTTTGCATGCGCCGCCTCCACGAACAGGGCGGCCGGGTCGACCGGATGGGTGATGTGCGCAGGGGGCCTGTGGGCCACCTCCCCCGGGGCAAGGTCGGGCTGCCGGATCGTGAGCAGCTTGTCGACGGGAAGGTCCTCGAGCACCTGGACCTGGCCGTTCGGCCAATGGACGGTGAGCTTGTTGATCGAGTTGTCGCCGCCGAGGCCGAAGTGGACTGTCGACGGCTCGCTGGTGACGACCCCGCGCTCCGTGTAGACCTGGCGAACCTGGACGCCGGACGCCGTCTCGATGCGTATCTCCGCGCCGATCCCGTCACGGTTCGGTACTCGGCCTGCCAGTTTAACCATCAGCCGGTGGCCCTCCGTCGTGTTGTTGCGGATGACCGTCGGCGGCCCCTCGTAGTTGTTGTAGATGATGTCGAGGACACCCCGGTTGTCCAGGTCGACCAGGGCCGCCCCAAAGGACACACCCTGGTGGTCCAGGCCCCACTTGGCGCTCACATCCTCGAACTTCAAGTTCCCGAGGTTCCTGTACGCCAATGTGTGCTCCTTGCGCACCGGGGAGTTCTTCCAAACGGCGCCCCGGGCGTTCACGTTCGGGGCGATGTTCTGCTTGTCGACCAAGTCGGGGTTCGTGAAGTCGCGGATCATGCCGCCGACAAAGAAGAGGTCCTGGCGGCCAGAGCAGTCGAGGTCCGCCATGCGCGCCGCCCATGTCCATCCCGTGGCATCGACCCCGATCAGGTGGGCCACCTCCTGGTAGCGATCCGTACCCGTGTTGATGTACACGGAATTCCACATGTACTGAGGGATGAGCTCGGGGACCCGCTCCATCTCCCAGAGCCCCCTGCCCTGCTCCTCCAGTCCCGTCATGAAGCCAGCGTGTGTGTGGTCGCGCATGTCGACGACCATGAAGTCAATGAGGCCGTCGTTGTTGAGGTCTCCCGAGTCCCCCGCCATCGAGAAATACGTGACGTGCGGCAGCTTCTCGTCGACCATGTCGGTGAAGGTGCCGTCGCCGTTGTTGATGTAGAAGCGGTCCGGGGTCTCGAAGTCGTTGGCGATGTAGAGGTCGGGCCAACCGTCCTGGTTCGCGTCAAACCATAGGGCGGTGTGGCCCTGCGAGAGGCCCCAGATCCCGGCCTTCTTGGAGACGTCCGTGAACGTTCCGTTGCCGTTGTTGTGGAACAGGTAGTTGCGGCGGCCCTGCGGCGTCTTGGAGAAGTCGAGGACGTTGGTGAGGATGAAGCAATCGAGGTAGCCGTCGCCGTCGTAGTCAGCGAACGTCGCCTCGACGCAGGCATCCTTCACGTCCAGCCCGTATTCCTTTGCCCGTTCCGTGAACGTCCCGTCGCCATTGTTTATGAAGAGCAGGTTCGGGGCGTCGAACCGGCACACGTAGAGGTCGGGCATCCCGTCCTGGTTGATGTCGACCACGGTCGCGCTGACGACGCTGCCGGGACCGTGGTTGGTGCAGTCGACGCCAGCGGCGGCCGCCACGTTCACGAACTTGAACGGCGAGGTCTGCCGGTAAAGCGCACACGGTCCGTTGCGCGAGACGACAAACACGTCCGGCAGCCCGCTCCCGGAGAAGTCCGCAACGGCAATCCCTGTCTCGACGGCCCCGAGCGTGAGCTCCCGGAATCGGTCACCCCACATGCGCGGATCGTTGTAGACGTTGGGCACGGTGACGCCCGTATCCTCGGGCGCCATTACCTGGAAAAGGGGCGCTCCCGCGGGGGCCGGAAGCCTGGGCTTAAGCGGTGTGGCGACGTAGGCGGGTCCGGCCTGCGCCGAGAGCGCCAAGGCAAAGGATGCCGCGCAGAGCAGGGAGTTCTTGGACATCGTGGTTCGGATTGACGCTGTTATTTGGAGACCGGCGCCAGCGCGTTCGCATACACATAGTCGGCCACCTCCATGCCGATCTTCTGGCCCTCAAGGTTGTCGGACATCACGTGGATGCCGCCCCAGACGCGGCTCATGCCGACCTCGCGCTGCGCGTCCGAGAGCTTCTTGAAGGAGTGGATAACGCCCGGAAGGCCGTCCGAGGCGACGGAAAACTCCACGTCGTCGGTGCCGATGAAGAGCGCGATCATCCGGGCGGCCGCGGCCGAGAACCCACTGTGGCCCGAAACATAGGAAGGGAACGGCGGCGACGGCATGTTGGGGATAAACTCCGGGTTCTGGGTCGCGTTCGGATTGAGCTTTGTATCCATTTCGCGGATAGCCGTCTCGGGTCTCCATGTCCTGTAGAAGTACTTCGTCTCCCAGATGGCGATGCCGGTGTCGGCCTCGGCAAGGTTGAGGAGCGCAAAAAAGCGCGCCGTGTCGGGCACCGACAGGTTCCTGCGGCGCGCGATGTCCTGCGCCACCATGTTCCAGTGCCCGGGGGGGGCCGACGTCCCGAGGTCGTCCGACCAGAAGGGCGTGCAGAGGGTCTGGTACTCGTTGCGGTCGGCCCCATCGCGGGCGCCGACCTTGTTCACATAGGCAACCTCGTCCGCATAGACCTTCGAATCGACGGTGTAGGGGGGCGGCGCCCGGAATTGCGACTGGGAGGTCATCACAAACGGCGTCACGGTGCCCCAGAAGGGAAGCAGCGGCGGACGGAACGTCGGGGGCGTCTCCCTCCACTTACCGGGCTCGTCGCTCGAGTACTTGCCCGGGATCGGCTTATTGTAGCCGCTGTCGGCACGCTTCGCCATCACCGCTTCGGCGACTTTCTTGCCCCAGGCGATCCCGTCGGTCTTGGACTGGCCGTCGGGAATCGCGGCCAGCGCCTTGTCGTAGGCCGCCTGCACCACGCGAGGATTGGTCCACGACCACAGATTCGTGAGCACCGTGTAGGCCGAGCTCGCGATGGCCGCATCGATGTTGGCGCCCGCGGGCGCAGGGTCATTCACAAGCCAGCCGCGGTTCGTGCGCGTGATGCCGTTCACCGCGTCGTAGATCGCGACGTGGTAGGTCGCCAGATAAAGGGCGACCTGGGGGGCGGCATTGCGCCCAAGGCGGGTCGCGTCGATTGCCTGCTCATTCCAGTCGATGACGGGGTTCCCGGCCGCGAGGCGGGACGCCGATGCAGCACACCAGACCAGAGCGAGAGACAGGGAACGATAGGATCTAATCATCATGGGGTTATGAATGGTGGAGGAGACTGTTCCTAAGCCATTAAAGGGGTGTTGGGACTGCGCAATTTTGGTTGGCGAAAGAACCCCATTTAAAGGTCTTTGTGGCCAAACCTCCCCTTTGAGGGGCGAACGGCGGAGCCCGCGGGATAATCCGCGCGGCACTGCGCATCCGCTATCGCGGCTCGGTAATCACGATTCGCCGGTCAACACCCTCGGGCCTAACCTCCTGGAGAACGCCGCTTGGCCAGCGAACCACGATCTTACGGACGCGATCGTCTATCCCTAGGCCGAAGGTCAGCGTCTTCTCGGATTGCGCCATGAAACCCATCGCCGGTTCCATGACCTGCACGAGCACCCCCCGGGGCGTATGCACCTCGACCCGCGCACCGCCCGCATCCCGCTGGCAGTGCGTGCCCACTAGGTCCACGCGAAGCCAGGCGTTATGCGAGCGCAGGTCGTTGCGGAGCAGCGTGGCCGGACCGCCGTTCTGGGCGATGACAACGTCCAGATTTCCGCTGCCGTACACGTCGGCGACCGCTATGCCCCGGGCGGCCGCCACGGTGCCGCCCGCCGCTCCCCTCACCCAGCTTCTTCCATTGTTCCAGATAAGCGAGGGCGCGGCAGCGAAGCCGCGGCCGTGCTCAAAATGCTCGAGGCTCGGCTCCGCAAGACCGTTGGCGGAGAAGATGTCGATCCTTCCGTCCAGGTCGTAATCGAGAAGCGCCACCCCGAGCTTGTCCTGCAGGTGGCACACCACTCCCTCGTCCTGAGCTGGGGCCATGACCAAGCCAGCGGCCCGCAGGATGCCGAAGCGGCCGGCCTGCTGCCCCAACCGTGACAACGGCAGGGCGCCCCCGCCCAAGAGGCCCGCCGACACGCCGTCGCGCCTCTCCTCGGCAGGCGGCGTCCAAGGCCGGAAGGTCCCATCGCCCTGGTTTAGGAAAAGCATGTCGGCTCCCGACTGGTACTTGAAGACGAGGTCCAGCTTCCCGTCCCCGTTCAGGTCGACAGCGGCGGCAACCAGGGGAAAGGCCGGCGGAAAGCCTGTCTGGCGATCCAGGACATCCAGCCCCGCCTTCGACGAAACGTCCACAAACCTGCCGTTGCCAAGATTGCGATAGACCGACGGGAATACGCTCACGAATCCCGCCGGGGCCGTGTACGAGGGGCCCGCGAACTCCGCCGTGAGCGCGTCCCTAAGGCTTGTCTGGCTCGCCCAGCGCGCATAGTTGCACACCACAAGGTCGAGGCGGCCGTCGCCGAAGACGTCGAGCCAGACCGCGCCGGAGCTCCACACGTGCGGGTCGCCGCCAACGCCCGCAGACTCCGTCACTTCCCTGAACTTGCCGTTGCCCTCATTGTGGAAGAGATGGTTGCCGCCGATACAGGTTACGAAGATGTCGGGGAGCCCGTCGCCGTCGTAGTCGCCGACGGCCACCCCCATCCCGAGCATCTCAACATCGAGTCCCGACCCCCGCGTCACATCCGTGAAGTGCCCGTTCCCATCGTTATGGTAGAGAGCCCCTGTCGAGGGCCTTCCCGCAAGGGGTGGGTTCCAGGGCCATGCCGTTCCCGCGACAAAGAAAAGGTCGGGGCGCCCGTCATTGTCGTAGTCGAGGAATGCGACCGCCCCGGGGAGCGTGGTGGGAGGTGGGTCCTCCCCCCTCGAACCGTTGTCGTGCTCAAACGCGATTCCCGACTCCCGCGTCACGTCGGTGAACCGCACCGGAGGGGGGGCGCTTGGCGGCGAGGCGAACGGGAACAGCTTCGAGAACCATACGCCGATCAGGATTGCCGCCACGGCCAGCGGCACGAGCACCGGCACAAGGGGGGAGATCGCGCCTCCCGGGGCGCTCCCCTCTTTGTCACGGTGTCCTGCGGCGGGCATTTTGGGTTAAAATCATGGGGTGCGGCGCGGCTCGGCCGCGAAAACAGTCACGGACTGCTATTGACCTCTGGTTGGCCGAAGTAAAAACCTTTCTCTCCGATGAGCGCCCGGTCGACCCCGCAGAAACTCCTTAGCCTTTCCGGGTGGACGGCGGTGTGGACGCTCGTGGGGCTCGCGATCGCAAGCGAGATCTACCTCTCAAGCAATTTCCTCGGCCGGTCTATCTCCTGGGGCGAGGCAATCAGCGACTCCCTCGAGGACTGGTACGTCTACGGGCTCCTCGCGATCCCCGTCACGTGGATGGCGCGGACCTTCCCGCCGGAGCGCGGCACCCGGTGGATGACCGCGGGCATCCACCTGGGCGCGGCCCTCGTGTTTTCCCTGGTCTACATCACGCTGAGGGCCGTCGTCGGGAAGCTCGATAGCATGATCGTCGGGGAGCCAACCCCCTTCGGGGACATTTTCCACCCGCTCCTCGTCCGGACGTTCCCGTTCAACCTGCTGGTCTACGGCGTCATCATCGCCGTAAACCACGCCCTCGACTACTACGGGAAGTACAACGAGCAGACCGTCCAGACGCTCGAGCTTGAGAAGCACCTCACCGAGGCGCGCCTTCAGGCGCTCCTCCACCAGCTCAAGCCCCACTTTCTCTTCAACACTCTGAACGGCATCGCCTCGCTCATGCACACCGATGTCGACGCTGCCGACAAGATGCTGGTGCGCCTCAGCGAGTTGCTCCGGATCACGATGTCCCAGACCGGTGCACCCAAGACGACCCTTCGCGAGGAGGTCGCCTTTCTGGAACGGTACCTGGACATCGAGAAGATCCGGTTCCGCGACCGCCTCCAGACCGTGATCGACATCGAGGGCGATGCCATCGACGCCATGGTCCCGAGCCTGATTCTCCAGCCCATGGTGGAGAACGCGATGCGCCATGGAGTTGAGCCCCATGCGAAATCGGGTCTCATAGAGCTCAAGGCGCGCCGCCAGGACGGGAACCTGGTCCTGACGGTCTCCGACAACGGGTCCGGAATCCCCAAGGAGGGGCTCAAGCGGGAGGGTATCGGGGTCGCCAACACCCGGGCACGGCTGTACGAGCTTTACGGTGAGCTCCAGAAATTCGAACTGGTCAACCGCCCAGAAGGCGGCATGTGTGTCCGCATAACGATTCCATTCAGCACGTCCACCTCATGAGCAAGCTCCGCATCCTTGTCGCCGACGACGAGCCGCTCGCCCGCTCGCGCCTGCTTTCCCTCCTGCCCAAGGACGTCTCGTACGAAATCGTCGGCGAATACGGCAGCGGCACCGAGGCCATCGAGGGCATCCGCCGCGACAAGCCCGACATCGTGTTCCTCGACATGCAGATGCCCGGCTGCGATGGCCTGCAGGTGGTCGCCGGGCTCGAGGCCCACGAGCGTCCCGCAGTGGTCTTCGTGACCGCATACGACAAGTTTGCCGTGGACGCCTTCGGCGTCCGGGCGGTCGACTACGTCCTGAAGCCATTCGACCGGGAGCGCCTGGAGACGGCGCTTGAGCGTGCCGCCGAGTTCGTAAGCGCCAGGCGCGCGGGCGACCTGGGCGCGCGTATCGAGGGGGCCCTTGCCAATTCAGGCGCGCTCGCCGCGCCGAAGGCCGAGCGCCTCACGGTCAAGGCGGACGGCCGGTTCGTCTTCCTGAAGTTTGACGAGATCGTTTGGATCGAGGCGGCGGACAACTATGTGGTCATCCATACCTCCTCCGGCGAACGGCTTATGCCGCGCGACACGCTCTCGTCCATAGAGGAGCGCCTTGGGCCGCAGCATTTCACCCGCGTCAACCGCTCGGCGCTCGTGCGCATCGACCAGGTGAAGGAGCTCCAGCCCAATTCGATGGGCGACTACAGCATTCTCCTGAGGAACGGCACGCGGATCCCGCTGAGCAGGAGCCTGAGGGGTCGCTTCGAGAAATTCCTGATGGATCGCTAGGCGCCGGGAATCGGGCCCAGTCCCCAGGTTCCGACCCTAAACGGGGTTCGGAGTCCCCGGGGGTGTATCGTCAAGGACACAGCCCGCAACGCGGGAGACCGTCGCCGGCTCCTCTTCGGTAAGCCAGGCGAGCTGCAGCAATGCGAGCGCCAAAGGCGCCGCATAGCTTCCACCGTGCTCGACAAAGACCCAGAACGAGGAACCGGCAATCGGGGAAAGCAGCTCGGTCGCGACTTTCCATGTGAACACGAAGAGGAGTAGCCCGAACCCGGGCCTGACAAGGACGGCCGCGGATAGGATGATCTCAAACGCTCCCACCCAGGGCTCGATCGCCGTACCCCCCAGGCCTAGCGAGTCGTAATGGGAGGCTAAAAGCGGCTTTCGCACGAGCAACCCGAGGGCTCCGTGGCCCAGCATGAGCGCCACGGTCGTGAGGCGCAGGACCGCGCAGATCTCGCGTTTTCGCCGCTCGTCAATAAACGCTGCGATGCCGCCGCGAAGCCACGACCCAAACCTTTGCTCGCCGAGGATGAGGAAGAATGCCCAGGGTGCCCCGTAGTTTCCGGCCCGCTCCATAGCCTCCCAGAACGGCTCACCCGCGAGCGGACGCAGCAGCGCGGTCCACAGCGCCCAGAGGGTCATGAAAAACACAAATGCACGTATCGGAAAGACAAGCGCCATCAGGGCCATGGCCACGTCCATGATGGCGACCCAGGGCATGAGGCCGTACGCGGCGTCGTGGCCGATGCCCACGACCCCAAAATAGTTCACCCAGGCTGCGGGCCTTCCAAAACCCACCATCCCGTGGCCCAGAAAATCCATCGTGACCCCAATCCGAAGGATCCACTCAACGGAACGGGGTACCACTGCCGAAGTATTGTGCGAGGCGGTGGGCACAGGGATTAACAACCGGACCATCGCATAGTCCGCCCGTTGATGGAAATTAAATTGGGGTGAAACGCCGGCTCGCCGTGGCAGAATGCAGAGGAAGGGACGGCCTTATCCCATGGGTGGGATACGTGCACCGTCGCACCTAAGGGGAGACCTGTTCGAGGGTACCGGACGAGGAGTAGCTCGTGAGGCGCCTGCGCGCTTTGACGGCCGCCGCAAGCTCGTCAAGGACGGGAACCGTCGCATTCCACGACAGGCACGCATCGGTAATGCTCTGGCCATACACAAGGGGCTTGGCCGATGCCTCCTGGGAACCCGCGACCAGGTTGCTCTCCAGCATGATCCCGGCGATCGCCCGGTCACCGTCGCGCACCCGCGCCGCAAGGCTGGAAGCGACAACCGGCTGCCGCGAGGGATCCTTGCCGCTGTTGGCGTGGCCGCAGTCGACCATCACGTGGGGCGGAAGCCCGTGCCCGCGAAGGAGGTCCAGCACAGCAGAGACATTCGCGGCCGAGAAGTTGGGCCCCCGCGTGCCGCCCCGCAGCACGACGTGGGTCCGGAGGTTGCCGCTCGTGCCTATCACGACCGGTTCTCCACGGGGAGTTATCCCCGGGACATGGTGGGCGAGCCGGGCCGCTCGGATCGCGTCCACCGCCACCCTCACGTCGCCATCCGTCCTGTTCTTGAAGCCGACCGGCATCGAAAGCCCCGAGGCGAGCTCACGATGGACCTGGCTTTCCACGGTCCTTGCGCCAATCACGCCCCAGGAGACCAGGTCCGAGTAGTACGGCCCGATGAGCGTGTCCAGGAACTCCGTCGCGCAGGGAAGCCCAAGGCGCGTGACCTCTAGGAGCAGCTCTCGCGCGCGCCTCAGCCCCTCATTCACATCGAAGGACCCGTCCAAGCCGGGATCGTTGGTGAGGCCCTTCCAGCCCGCCACGGTTCGCGGCTTCTCAAGGTAGACCCGCATAACCACGATCAGATCGTCGGCGCTCGCCCACGCCACATGGGCGAGCCTCCTCGCATAATCGAGTGCGGCATCAGGGTCGTGGATGGAGCAGGGTCCCACGACCACCACAAGCCGGTCGTCATCGCCGGCGAGGGCTGCAGCGATATCGCGACGGCTTTGGGCGATCAGATCGGCGCCGCACTCGCCGAGGGGATAATTTTCGGCGAGGTCTGCGGGGGACGCCAGTGCCCGAGCCCCGCCCGGGTCAGTCTGGCTGCACGGTTTCGACCCTGAGGCGGTGGTTCCCATCGGGAGATTGTCCATGCCTCAGACGACCGCAACCGCCTCCATCTCCACGAGCAAGTCGCCGCGGCACACATCGGCGATCACGCACACCTTGGGGATTGGGGGGATCCCAAGCAGCTGGGTGGCGCGCTCCCACGCGTCGTAGCTTTCCCGGCTCTTGCAGAAGAGCGTCGCCGACTTGATGTCGCTCACGGATCCGCCCTGGTCCTTTAGGATGGCGGCAATGCTCATGAGCGTCTCCAGGCTCTGGTGCTCAGCGTCGCCGAGGTAGGTGCTGGCACCGGCCGCGTTTATGCTCGCCGTTCCCGAGATGTGAACAGTGCGCCGGCCCTCGATCTCGATGGCCATGCCCCGGGAGAAGGAACTCCCGTAGGAGAACGAGGAGTCCTGCCGAGGGCTGCGGCGAATTGCGGTGGCCCGCGCACACTCCGGGCCGTCGGACTGGAGAGCCAGGACGTCCATAACGCACTCCTCGTCCTCGGTGTGGCCCATGATGCCGGTGCTCGCGGGAAACTCCGGGCCACCCTCTACGCCGAGGCCGGCCGCGCGGTAGATCCCGGTGCGGATCGCGTTGAGCTCCCGGTACCAGTCGAGAAGGCGCGCGGAGTAGATCCAGGTGCGGACCACGTCCGTGTATTTCATCCCGTGGGCGCTGAGGCCCTGTTCCACATTGGTGAACATCTGCCTTGCCTGCTCCGAGGCGCCGCTCGCAAGGCTGCCGGACTCCGTCGTCCCCCGGACGCTCGGCAGGTGCAGCATCCGGAATCCCAATCCCTGCCAAGCGCGGGCGCGCCCGGTGACAGGGCTGCTAACCGTGGTCACGCACTCCTCGCCGTCCGTCGGGGCCACGCCCCAGATCTGGACGCCGACAAAGTCGCAACCCTGAAGGGGCTCACCCTGAATCCAGGTGACCGGCACCGAGCGGTCAAGGCCCCGTTGCCGGTAGATGCTGTCCCTGCGGGACAGCACATTCGCTCGGGCGCGTTTGAGCCCGTAGACCTTTTCCTGAATTGGCTGGATCTTGCGGTTCACCACGGTTGAGGCGACCTGGGAAAATAGGTCGTCGGCTGCTGCGCCCGCAGGCATCGCCCCCTCGACCGTGGCCGTGATGTGGTATTCCGTGAACGTCTTGTGTTCGGATGCCTGGATCTCGAGGCGACACGCGCCCGTCGTTTCAACGAGGTTAGTTTTCATGAAGATGATCTTCCCAGTGAATTCCCGTTTCTGCGGACCAACGGGACATCTTGGGCCACAGCCAGTGTAGCCTGCGGGCACTGAATCTGGTCCGCACAATCGCAACACTCGGGGCAGCCGCGATCCCCCTTCTGTGCGGTTTGAGGCCGGACCGCAGAAGCCCGAGGATTACTGCCACCGCAATCCATGGATGCCCACGGGCCAGTCCCTTTGCCCTAGAGCCATTCTCGGCACGAGTCGGGATTTCCATTTTAGGTGCGGCCAGTCGTAGGTTTCGGTTTGGGGCGAGTCCTCGGAAAGCTTGCTAGGTGGGCCCAGCCGCACCGGCCCGTCCCCATCCGAACCCCGGGGCCCGCCAAATCATTAAAACTAATGGTGGGATACCCGCGGGGGCATTCTCCATTTTCCGCCGCCTCGTTTCCTGAACTAGTTTCAATTGGTCAGATCCCGAAATTAACAGACGCTACGAATCACAAAACGAATTACTCCTCTGTCGGTTGTGAGAATAGGAATATGGGCCAAGCTGCTGTATCAATGTGGTGAAATGAATGATAAGCGGGGTAAGGAACGGCTCCCCGGAAAAACCAAGGGAATGGCGCCTCCGCAATGGAATGACCTGCTTCTTCCTGACCTGAGCCGAAAGGTCGCCCTCCGCCCTCGGGCTAAGCCCTTATTTGGTCATTAATATTACTAATACATCGCAGAAACATGTCTACTCGACCGCCCTCGAAACCTCGGCGTGGCCTGAGCGCTTACGAAGAGCTTAATCCCGTCAGCCGCACCCAATAACCACAAAGGCCGAAGGGACTTCAGGGCCTCGCGTCTTGGTTTGGCCGGGGCCATCGCGGTTGGTTTCCAAAAGCCGTGACGGCTGGCATCCTGCCCTTGCACCAGGGCAAACAGGTCAATCATTAGCCGTTCTCAGAGAGTAAGGCTGCGGCGGCTTTGTTGCATAAATCAGGTTGATGCCTGAGGCGGTTATGCCGCCTTGGGGAACCCCTGGGGTATATGGGTCGCGACGGCGACCGCGCTGGAGGCGGGTATAAGCCCAGCCTTTTCCAGAGCAACTTTCGTACTGATCCACGCTCTCGGGGAGCCGGCGCGGGAGTGCGCCGTCCGAGGAGGCTGGGATTTTGCCCAGTCCGGTTTACCGTTCACGTGGACTTCCCGGGGCACGAGCCTTGTGCCCG
>Ga0302319_10002004_pt1 | contig 44790 bp, 42 predicted proteins | sample Bog_T0_2_FD_203319 | JGI IMG/M metagenome (GOLD analysis project Ga0302319, IMG submission 203319) | Peat permafrost microbial communities from Stordalen Mire near Abisko, Sweden - Bog_T0_2 | ecosystem: Environmental > Terrestrial > Soil > Wetlands > Peat | place: Sweden: Abisko, Stordalen Mire...
GATGAGTGACCGATGATTGCGCCTTCGGCGCCGATGATATCAAGCTGCTCTATACCGGCAACTGCTCAGAAAACTACGCTGTCAGATGATTGATGACACCTATCAAGGTACCACTACATCGACCACGACAACCACCCAGCAAACTGCCTTGCCCTACACGGACACGACCCTGAGTCTCTTCGCAAACGCCTATGACAGAAATGGAAATCCGCTTGGATCGGCGTATCGTTCCGAATCGTTCCGCCAAGGTGGCGATTCGGCGAACACTCTGGGGTACAATTTGGGCGCACGGCTGAGCGCAATTCATATCAAGGAGCGCCTGCTGGATGAAATAGTGAGCAAGGTCAGCGCTGTACCTAACAGCGAAGTCTCCCCGCGCCAGGTAATCGAATCGAAATCGTTGGAAGTTCCGGCCTCTGGGCAATCCTCAGCGGAAGATTACGAACAGCTTTGGACTCATGCAGAAAATGGAATGCGCAACATCCAGACTTTCACTGCTTCAAGGAATGTCACTCTCCCGCCTATCGACGATGTCGCTTCACGCGGGATAGTCAAATGCATTATTGACGCGAAGTCTCCGGAATGTTTTGATAACTGGCCATTGGGACAGAAGGCGTTCGCTTGGATGTTGGAATTGGGAACCGCGATCAGAGAGGCGAAAGGAAGTGGGGACAGCTTATTGGGAACCGTTTCCGAAGATCTTATGCCCGTCTGGTCAAGCATCAGGGATGTTTACTGCCGACAGAGCCCAGGCGCAACGTATACAGGCATCGATAACCGTCTAGCGTCGTGTCCAAGCAACCCGAAGCAGTGATGGTAGATCTCATTTCTTTTTCTGTTTGGTCTGCGAAAGTGCCGCTCGCCGGAGTTGTTTGGGCGCGTGCAGGTTGGCGACTATGGCACGGATGTTTGCTGGCCGGATGAAATCGACATGGCAGCCGACACGCTTTGGCGGCTTGCGCAAGAGCAATCGGGGCTGACCATGTCGTCCGATGCGTTCAAGCATTGGCGAGAACGCAAAGCCTATACGCTCGACACTGCCGCCGTCGCGCTGGGTTTAAGCCGCCGAATGGTTGCCTATTATGAACAAGGCGCAAAGCCGATTCCACGTGTCGTTGCGCTGGCCACTCATGCTCTTGATACCGTGTCGATGAAATAGGGACGGACGGCGTCTCAGTCTTCCGCCAAGGTTCCGCGCTATGAATCGAAGGGAAGCTGAGGAGTACAAACCGCATGAAGAAGGTTCCTGAGTTCAAGAACGAAGACGAAGAGTTTGAGTTCTGGTCAACGGCGGACTCGACCGAATACGTTGATTGGTCGCAAGCCAAGCGGGTGAAGTTCGTCAAGCTCAAGCCCACATTGCGCACTATCTCCGTGCGGCTTCCTATGGCCATGGTCGAAGATTTGAAGATACTGGCTAACCAGCGCGACGTTCCCTACCAGTCGCTGCTCAAGGTGTTTTTGGCCGAACGGCTGGAGCGGGAGAAGGCGCGGCGGCTGGCGGTGTAGGCTGGACACCCGGCTGCCTGCACCATCTTAAGGAACCTTGATCGCATCCAGCAGATCGGGGGGACGGTCCAGCACTTTGAGCAGCTTGACGAGGGCCAACGGCGGCTTCGTCTTGCCCTTCTCGTAGTGTCAATACTCCGCCGGGCCGCATCCCAGAGAGAAGGCCAGCGCGCCGCAAATCTCTGCCATCCGCGCTGCATCCAGCTTTGCGACTCGCCTGCCAAGCCTCTCCCGCGAGATGGTCACGGCATTGTGCAGGTTCACCGCGCAGGGGGCCTTCATCCCATCTTCGGCATCCAGCACAACCTCGGAGGGCACGCCGCGAATCGTGGAGGTGACCGGCGCCACGGTTACCGTCGCAAGATAGCCGATGGCGCTGTCGCGTGTAAGTACCACCACCGGCCTATTCTTGTCTGGCGGAGCGAAGTGAACAAGCCGCACATCTCCCCTTGTTATAGCTCCGGCCACGCCGCCTCGCTCTCCCATGCCTGCGCTTCTCCAAGCTCAGGCGGATTCTTTGCGTAGCCCTTGCGGTCGCGTTCCTCGCGCGCCTTCGTCTCCAGCCGCAGCAGATACTCGCGCAACGCCTCCCGCATTAACTGCGAGCGATTCAGCCGGAGATGGCGCGCCGCCCGATCGGCGGCAACCCGGAGCTCACTTTCAAGCACGATCTGAATCGTTTCCATACGTGGAATATACTCCACAATAAACTCCACAATCAAGGGCCAGGTGGAGGCACAAGGGCCGGGTGGAGGCACACCGATGCCTTAGTGTGCGTTAAGGGACAACGGACGCCGGGTGCCTGGGAGAGCGCCACCATACTTCGCCGCCGATGCGCGGCTACGCCACCTTGACCTCATCGTGCAGATCGGGATGACGATCCAGCACTTTGAGCAGCTTGACCAGGGCCAGCGGCGGCTTGGTCTTGCCGTTCTCATAGCGCAAGAATGCATGGTCCCCCATTGCCGATTATTGCGAGGCGCCAGCGCATAATCATCGCATGGGATTCCTCAACCAAAACGTCATTCTTCCCGCCGAGTGGGGTGATCGCACCTCACACCCACCCCCTCCCCCCGAAATGGGCGCAACTTTCGCTCATCTTTTCGTGCAAACCTTTGATAATAAACAGCATAGTAAAACGATCTATTGACATATGAGTAAACAAAAGGGTCGAAAAACACCCTGTTTTTCACGAAAAAGGCCCCGATTTTCGCTTGAAATCGGCGAAATCATTCGAAAAAGGTCTACGATTTTGCAGCGGGAGCGGTGACCGACTGTCGCAGGAGTGTGCTTCCCGACCAGCCAACCAATCCCAGACCGAAGATGGCACAGAGCCAGCCGAAGACGTCGCCGTGCGCGGTGTAGAAGGTGATGTCGTCGCGGAAGCCGTACTGTGCGGGCAGCGCGTCCACGGCGTGGCGGGGAATGCTCTGGCGGACGCGGCCATAGGGGTCGATGGCGGCGGTGACGCCGGTGTTGGTGTCGCGCAGAATCCAACGGCGGTTTTCGATGGCCCTCATGCGCGCCATGTTCAGGTGCTGCCAGGCCGCGCTGGTGTCGCCGTACCAGCCGTCGTCGCTGATGTTGACCAGCACCTCCGCGCCCAGCCGGGCGAACTGGCGCACCTCGTCGGCAAAGACCGCCTCATAGCAGATGAAGACGCCGTAGCGATGGCCATTCAGGCGGAAGACCTTGCGCTGGTCTCCGCGGGTGAACAAAGAAACCCGCCCGGTGAGCTTGTGGGCAAAAGTAAGTAGATTCTGGAAGGGAATGTATTCGCCGAAGGGAACCAGATGGATCTTGTCGTAGCGGCCCACGCGCACTCCATCCGCGCCGACGATCAAGGCTGAGTTATAGAAATGCCAGCCGCCGTCTTCGCCTGCGAAATCGGAACCGATGTTGCCCACCACCAGTGGCGCCTGGGTTTGCAGGGCAACAGCCGCCAGCGCTTTCTGGAATCGCGGATCGCCCTCTTCAAAGGGAGCGGGCGACTCGGGCCAAACGACCAGATCGGGGTGCGTAGGATAGGGCGGGCAGACGATTTCGCCGTTGGATGCGCCGGTCTGCGGAATCCCCGCGACATACGTCTTGCACTGCTCACTGGCCAACTTAGCGAATTCGGCAATATGCCGGTCCCATTCCTGCCCCGGCCAGCGGTTGTCGCCAGATACATCGAGGTTGGGTTGGATCAGCACAGCGGTTGCTGTTGGAGCGGGCTGGGGAACAGGCAAGACGTTATGGCCATTGCCAAGGAAGAAGACGATCGTCCAGGAGACCACAAAGATCCAGCTTCCGATGCGAAGATTCGTAACGAGGTCGCCCTTCGTTTCGTCCGACCTAAGCTTGAGTCCAGTCACGAGTGCATTCACGGCGACAATCAAGAAGCTGATCCCATAGACCCCAGTCCAAGGCGCGAGCTGGTTGACGATCCCGTTGTCCACCTGCGAGTAGCCAAGCTGGTCCCAGGGAACAGAGGTGATGCGCGAAGCAGCGAGTTCCATCGCGGCCCACAGGATGGGTGCGGCAGCCAGCGCCAGACGCGTGCTGCCCAAGGCCCGGCGCACCAGAGCCACGGCCAGGCCGAAGAAGCCGAAGTAAAGCCCCAGTACCAGGCTGTATCCGATAAGGAGCAGCGTCGGCGCGAAGAGCGGCATGTCGCCATAGTGGGACATGGTGTCGCGAATCCAGTAGCAGTTGCCGGCGTACCATAGAAAGCCGCAGAGATAGGCGAGCAGGAAGGCGTGGCGCAGCGGGCGGCGGCGGCTCACGCAGGCTGGCGACAGGATGGCCCAAAGAAGCGGGACCAACCCAAACCACGCGAAGAGATTGCGCCAGGGAGGCATGGGCCCGGCCAGCGGAAACGGCAACTCCAGCAAGCCGGCGGAAAGTCCTGCGGCGGCCCACAACTTCCAGGCGCCTGCATTCAAAGATGGACGCTGCATACTGCGCCGAGTTTATCGCATCGGGCGCGGACCGGCGGAGAAAAGCCTGCACTCTCTCTGAGTTTTCACTGCCGAGAAACATCCCTGTGGAATTGCCGCGGGCAGAGACAATCTCGCGTGCGGGCTCACTGACCGCACATGCTCCAATCTTCGCGCGGCACACCAGCCTTGATCCGCAGGCCGAAAACACGCTACAATCGTGTTTATGCTGCTTGCAGTCTTTGCGATGAGAGTTCTCGAAGTGATGTTCTTTGTTGGCCTCGCTGGGTCAACCGTGGTCGTGATCATCAGCTTCATTGAAGATGGGAAAGAGCTTTTCGGCAAGGATGAAATATAGCTTTCCCTTGCAGTTTGCCGCAGCGGCAGCGATTGATCGCTGGGTTTACATTTTTTATTGACTCTCATACGATTCAGACATACACTCACCGCAGGGCGGGCGGAGATTGCGCTCTCTCGACTCAAGAAAAGCCGGCTGACACCCTGGCACCCATGCAATGGCATCGACTCGAACGTTTGTAGCCCCACCTTCAAACCGCGTCCGGCTCATCGTGGCATCTTCGGTGATGCTCACGTTCATCTCGTTTTGGCGCGCAGCGGCCATTGTTCTTTGCGATCTCGGCTCGTCGGCCTTCTATGCCGGCGGCATCGCCGAACATGCAGTGGGTGCGGCTGCTCCGTGGTTCATTCTCGGCATCATGCTGTTCAGCTTTGCGGTGCGCGCGGTCTACGTCGAAAGCTGTTCGATGTTCACCCGTGGCGGCGTATACCGCGTGGTCAAGGAGGCACTTGGCGGCACATTTGCCAAACTGAGCGTCTCCGCTCTGATGTTCGATTACATCCTTACAGGGCCGATCTCGGGAGTGTCCGCCGGCCAATATATTACAGGCTTGATGAACGAGTTGATGACGGTTGCATACGATGGCCGCTGGCTTCCTCCGGCTCTGACGGTCTGGAGTCCAGCCGACGATGCGCACCACTTAGCCGCCCACTGGGGCGCCTTCCAGTTCAATATGAATCACACTGCGGCGGTGTTTGCGGCCGTGGTGACCATCTATTACTGGTGGCAGAACATCAAGGGCATCGAGGAGTCGAGCGGCAAGGCTTTGCGCGTCATGCAGATCACCACGGTGATGGTGGTCATTCTCTTGCTTTGGGGCGTTTTTTCCGTAATGGTGAAAGGTGTTCACCTTCCTCCGCCGCCCACGCCATCGCACATCAAGTTCAGTGACGATGCATTGGGTTTTCTCAAGGGAACGAGGCTGGTGCCGCTGTTCGGTCTGTTCGGCATTCTCATGGCCTTCGGCCATTCGGTGCTGGCCATGAGCGGCGAGGAGAGCCTGGCGCAGGTCAATCGCGAGATTGAGCATCCCAAGCTAAAGAACCTGAAGCGCGCGGCGATTGTCATCGCCATTTACAGCCTCATCTTTACCGGCGGCGCCACGATTCTGGCCTACATGCTGATCCCACTGAAGGATCACGTTCTGTACCAGGACAACCTGATCGCCGGTCTGGCGATGAACATGGTGGGGCCCGTGTTCTGGCGCATCGCCTTCCGTGTCTTCGTCGTGCTGGTCGGATTCCTCATCCTTTCAGGAGCCATCAACACCTCGATGATCGGGTCCACCGGTGTATTGATGCGCGTGGCAGAGGATGGCGTTCTAACCGACTGGTTCCGCAAGCCGCACCCCAAGTTCGGCACCAGCCATCGCATTGTGAATCTGGTCTTCATTCTGCAGATGACCACCATCATCGCCACCAGGGGCAATATCATCACCCTGGGCGAGGCGTACGCTTTTGGCGTCATCTGGTCCTTCACCTTCAACAGCCTGGCCATGCTGGTGCTGCGCTGGAAGTACCACGGGGAACGTGGGTGGAAGGTGCCGCCGAATCTGCGCATTGGCAAGTTCGAGCTACCCATTGGTCTGATCTCGGTTTTTCTGGTGCTGTTCTCCATTGCCATTGTCAACCTGTTTACCAAGTCTGTGGCTACGGTGGCCGGAGTTGTGTTTGCGGCCGTGTTCTTCATCATTTTCGCCCTCTCCGAGCAACAGAACCTGCGCAAGCACGCGTTGACTGCGCGGCAGATGAAAGATCAGTTCCAGCTCGAACACCAGGACACCGTGAGCCGGGAGTCGGCAGCACTGCGCCCCGGCGGCGTGATGGTGACGATGCGCGACGCAGCCAACCCGCTGGCGTTGAAATGGACGCTCTCTCGCACCAGCACCGAGGAGCAGGATGTGGTGGTCATCAGCGTGCGCATGGTGGGCGCGGGCGGCCCGGAATTTCTAAGCGCCGAGGACCAGAGTTTCAGCGAGCACGAGCAGATGATCTTTACCAAGGCGGTCTCTGTTGCAGAGAGCTTTGGCAAAAAAGTTTCGCTGCTCGTGGTTCCCGCGGGCGATGTTTTTGCCGCGCTGGCACAGGGCGCAAACTCGCTGGAGATGGACTCGGTTGTTTCTGGAGTCTCAACCAGAATGACTGCCGAGGACCAGGCCTTTCACATGGGTCAGGCATGGGAAGCTCTGCCCGAGCCAAAGCGCCAGTTCAATTTCTATGTCATTGGTCCCGACGGCGCGGTCAAAGTGTTTTACATCGGTCCTCACGCGCCGGCTCTCAGTCCCGACGACGTTCAGTTGGTTCACCGTTTATGGGTGAACATGCGCCGCGACCCCTCGGTACCCGATCTGCATCACAGCGACATCATCACCTATGCACTCACACGGCTGGCCGGCCAATACGCCCGCGAGAAGCTCGAGATCCTGCGCGACCTGCGCAACTATCGCGCGGCCGAAGCCCCCGAAGCCCAACGTCTCGGCGGCCAGAAAATTACCGGCAATCCACCTGCCACGCCTCCGCCGGCGCAACCCCCGATCCCGCCGAAAGCTCTCCGTCCTCTTTAGGGAATCTCCGCTCAAGTCCTTCTGGCAAAGCCAACATTTCCTCGGGAATCCCGTCGATTATGCTGCCAGCCCCCATCGGCAATCGCGGCCAGCCTTTCCAACATGGTGCAACGCATTTGAAAGGCCCTGCAAGGGATGCTTGCGCAATTCGGTTGGCTTACAAGCGCTCAAGCTTAGCACGCAGGGCTCGGTGCGAATTCATTCAAAAGTAATGTTTCCATTGCCTTCATCGCGTGAAAAGGAGTTGACTGCCTGCGGATTTCTGTTAACTTGACCTTACCGGCACTCCAGCCCTGTATCGAAACAAGTCAATCGGCAGAAGGAGAGTGCTTGCTTTCAACCAGCCGGGGGCGCAGCCTCGAATGCTCAGGCTGCCTTCACAATCGTTTTGTTGAACCCCCCACCCAAGTGAGGCTGGCGAAGCCTTGCGAAAAACCGCACCAAATCCCATTGCGGAAGTTAACCTCCTCAACGCGCATAATCGGAAGGTTGTGGAATATCGCGGCCCGGTCTGTCAAGGATGTGACCGGTCCGCACCACATTACCAGATAATTACTGCTCCCACCCCCCATATTTATTTTCCAAACCTTGCAGACAATTTCTGGAGCTTGTCCGTAAAGCCTCTAATTCTCAACTAACGAACACAAAATAAATAACTTAATCCTAGATGCCATGCGGGGAGCATTTAGAGTGAACCAGCAGACTCCACGCGCGGCTCCATCTGTTCACCGATCGCAACAAGGGAAAGAAACCATGACAGAAAAATCCAAAACCAAACAGGGTAGCGCGGAAGAGCGCATCTTGCTCGGCGCAGCGGATCTCTTTGCCAAGCTCGGCTACAACGGCGTCAGCACGCGCGACATCGCGATCAGGGCCAGCGTGAACGAGGTCACGATCTATCGGCACTATCCGCGGAAGCGCGACCTCTATCTCGCCGTCCTCGATGCCGAGCTACAGCAGGTGAAGCTCCGCGGCGACCTGCTGGGCCGCATTGCCGAAGCCGCCGATGGGCAGACTGCGCTTGAGCGCACTCTGGAACTGATTGCGGCCACCTTGCTGAACAAGCCCGAGCTGCTGCGCCTGCTACAGTTCAGCGCCCTTGAGCTGGGCGAGGATATCGATCCGATGCTGCGCAAGCATCTTGGTCAGTTGGTCGAGGTGGTTGCCCACTATCTGGAGCCATGGGCCGCCAAAGGAGAACTCCGCAACGCGAACGCCAAGGCCGTGGTTCTTGCATTGATTGCCATGGTTGTGAACTACCGCTCGCTGCACCGGCTTTTCTTGAGCGGCGGTTCTAACCAGCAGGCGATCATCAAGGCCTTCACGGAACTTTGCAATATTTCGAGCGATCGAGCTGGCCCGGCCGTCGCCAAAGTTCAGGAACAAACGGTCAGTGATTTAGCATAAAACTGTTGGTATCAAATCCACTTAGGGCATCGCGGTCTTCTCTGCATATACTTCACGTCATCGGGAGTCTCTCGCCAGAGGCTGGCGGCCTGCCAGAGGCAGTCCGGCAGCTTGTTGAAGCCCACCTCGCAGCCGGCGACGGGATCGAGTTGGTTTGCCTGGACAAACCCAGCGCGACCTTTCTGACGGGCATTGCCTGCCCGGTGCATGCACTTGGGCCGTCCTATCTTGGCCATTACGGGTTTTCGCCGCGGCTTTGGCGTTGGCTTGGCGCCAATGTCCATCGCTTTGACGGCATCGTCATGAACGGGGTCTGGACTTTTCCTGGTATTGCGGTTCGGTTTGAGGCGCGCCGCGCCAGGAAGCGCTACGGAATCTTTGCCCACGGCGCGCTCGATCCCTGGTTTAACCGGCAGTATCCGCTCAAGCACCTCAAGAAGCTCGTTTACTGGCCGTTGCAGCATTCCGTTCTGCGCGATGCGCAAGCGGTTATCTTTACCAGCGAAACCGAGCGGGATCTGGCTAAGACCAGCTTTCGGCCGAGCCAGTGGAACAGTGTCGTCATACCGATTGGAATCAACGATCCTGAGGAGCGCGGCGGGAACCCGACTGAACAGATCGAGACGTTCTACCGCAGGTTTCCAGAGCTTCGCGGCCGCCGCTATCTGTTGTTCCTTGCCCGCATCCATGAGAAGAAGGGCTGCGACCTGCTGATTGAGGCGTTTGCCAAGACCGCCGGCTCTTTTCCCGGTGTGGATCTGGTGATTGCCGGCCCCGATCAGGAGGGGATGCAGGCGAAACTTCAGCGTCTGGCCGAAAAGCTTGGCGTTGGTGGCAGAGTCCACTGGCCTGGCCTGATTGGCGGCGATCTCAAATGGGGCGCGCTGCGGGCGTCCGATGCCTTGACTTTACCGTCCCATCAGGAGAATTTCGGCGTTGCGGTGGTCGAATCCCTCGCCGTCGGGCGCCCCGTGCTGATCAGCAATCAGGTGAACATCTGGCCGGAAATTGCAGGTGACCGAGCAGGTCTGGTGGATGACGATACGCTGGAAGGTACCGAGCGGCTATTGCGCCACTGGCTGGGTCTTGATCCGGCGGAACAAGAATTGATGTCAAGGCATGCACGGACCAGTTTTCTCGGGCGCTACGCTTTGAAGTGTGCGGCCGCCGGCATCCATCGAGTTTTCTCAACGGAACAGGGGCATCAATAGGGTAGAGCGCCGCGAGCCTCAGTCAAGGAGCGGCAAGCATGCTTCTTGTCGTGCTTCGGGCCTTCAGGATGCTGAATATCATGAGCGGCTGCACTCCGAAAAGTGAAGCTGTAGTTGTCTCTTTATGCAAGAGTGTGCTTGCATAAATCGCGGCGGATCGCGCCTGAGGGTTTATCGAGGTGTGCCATCGGGCCGTCGTGGCAGAATGATCATGGCAAGACACATCCGCTCCAATCGCAATCCAAAGGAATTGGATTGCCGAAGGATAAAGAGTGTGCAGGACGTCACCCTTTCCAAGTGGCCCTCATCGCGATTGTTTGAAACCACAAAGGACGAGCCAGCCGCCTTTGGGCCAAACCGCCGGACTCAATCGGCACTCTATAATCTGGCCTCAAAACGCGGGGATATCGAGTTCGCTTGGGAGGTTGACTGCACGGCGAATGCTGATATAGTTGAGGGAGTATTCAATCCCAATGGTTCAGGATCTCAGAACGAACATGATGTGTGAAAGCACATGCTTTCGAGCGAGGTGCCCCAATGCAGTTTCGACGCACATTGTCTTTAAGAACTGGCGTCTGGCAGCGTAGACTCGTGTTTGTGCTTTGGAAGACCTTACCCAAGTGAGGATAGCGGAGCTATGCCCGTAAAGCAAGCATGGCGACATTCTCTTGACCGAGGATAATGCCGGTAATTAACATCGCTAGTGGCAGCTTTGGCTGTTCTCAACAGGTCCAAACCCAGGGAAGTTTCGAGTTTTCCGCGTAGCTGACGAGCGCGTAGCTGACGAGATTGATCGCGCGAATAAGTTTGGATGAAGAGGCAAAGGGATATCCGTCCCACCTGCAATCGTTTGGCAGTCGGTTTTCGCGATGGCGCGATAGACGGGCTCCGGAACGGCAATTGTGTAGTCCGGGTCGGCAATGAGGCTGGGCTGGGCAGCCGCAATGAGAAGTGGTGTTTATGGGGGAATGTTAATTGAGGCCGCTCCAGTTCTTGTTGGTTCCTTCCCGGTCTTCCATCCATTCCCGCTCAGGTGTTGCTGGATATCGGTCAGCCGATTCGAGTAGGAGTCCTGAGCACGAACCTCAACTTTTATCGCTGAAATTTCGGCGTCAATTCATCTCCCCTTGACATTTCGCAGCCAATCCTCCGCCGCAGCGCATTGCGGAGGATGAATGCCGCTCATTCCGAACCAATTCCAGCGGTTGACGCTGCGATGGATATATGAACAGGTTGCACGCAATTCCAGGAGTGTAAATGTCCCTTGAACCCCAGCCCGAGTCGCAAGCCGGCCAGTTAGCTCGTGCCCGGGCGACAGTTGTGCCATCGGAAGACCGGCTCTCCCTGATGGATGTGTGGCGCGTGCTGATGAAACGGAGTTTCATCATCCTGACGGTGACCGCCGTTTTCCTGGCCATCGCCGCTCTGTACGCATTCCGGACCACGCCAGTCTATGAGAGTGTTTCGCGCATTGAAATCAAACCCAACACGACTCCCAATGTTGGGTTGCAAAGCCTGGTCGATGAAGAGCGCGGCGGGGAATCGGGCAGCGCCTTGCAGACGGAGATACTCGTTCTACAGAGCAATTCGGTGATGCTCCAGACGGCCCAGAGCCTCAATCTCATTGACCGGGTGCGCGCGGCCGAGAGCAAAGAGGGCAAGGCCGGCGCTGCCGCACCTTCGGGGGAGATGACTCCGGGTGAGCGGCTGGCCCTGATTGGGCTGATCAAAGGCGGATTGCATATACAGATTGTTCCTTCGACGCAAATGGTAGACATCAGCTATCGCAGCAGCGATCCGAAGCTGGCCACCGACGTAGTGAACAAGCTGGTGGATACCTATATCGAAGAAGATCTTCGTTCAAAATTCGAACGCACGATGCATGTGTCCAGCTGGCTGCAGAACCAGCTCGAGGGGCTGAGGCAGGCGGCAGGGGACGCGCAACGCCAGCTCGCCGACTATCAAAAGCAGCACAACATTGTGGGTACGGACGAGACCTCGAATCTAACGATGCAGAACCTGGCGCAGATCAGTTCCGACCTGGAGAGCGCCGAGGCGGACCGGATCATCAAAGAAGCGCGGATGCGCGAGTTCGAGTCGCAGGATGCGGACCTGGTAGCTCTGATGGGCGACAATCCCGAGTTGGCAGGCCTGCGCAGCCAGCTCAGCACCCTGCAAACCCAGCGCGCGGAACTTGCTTCAAAATACGGCGAACATCACCCGAGGATGCAAGATCTGCAGGCTCAGATTGATAAGGTGCAGGCGAGCATCAACAGCGAAGTTGCTCTTGCCAGGCGCCAGGTGCGCGATGAATACGCAGGTTCGCATCGCCTGGAAGAGATGCTGCAGAAGCGCCTTGAGGGGCAGAAGGAAGATGCATATCGCCTGAATGAAGACGAGGCTCAATATGCGATTCTCCGCCATGAAGCGGAACTGAATCGCGATCTTTACGATGCGCTCCAGATGAGGCTGAAGGAAGCCAGCGTTACGGCAGGACTGTCGGCGACCAACATCACGCCTGTGGATCGCGCCAGCGTTCCGGTGGTTCCTGTGGCGCCGAGGAAGTCGCTGAGCTTGCTGCTGGGGCTGATTGGCGGGCTACTATGCGGCACCGTTGTCGCCTTCATGATCGAGTCGGTCGACGATACACTTCAAACGTCTGAAGAGGTGGAAAGCGTGTCGATGCTGGCATCGCTGGCAACCATCCCTCATATAACGACGGAGGCGGGAAAGCGGAAACGCAAAGGGCCGGAAGACCCAGCCGCGGCGGTCTCTCACATGCAGCAACTGGTGGCTCTTAACAGTCCAAAGTCTCACGCAGCAGAGGCATACCGTGGGCTGCGCAGTTCGCTGCTACTGTCTTCTATCGACCGGCCGCCGCGCGTGATCGTCGTAACCAGCGCATTTCCAGGCGAAGGAAAGACAACCACCACCGTCAATACCGCGATTGCATTCGCTCAGCGGGGCGAGCGCGTACTCCTTGTCGATGCCGATCTTCGCCGTGGAAGTCTTGATCGGGTTTTCAATCTGGACGACAAAAATTACGGTTTGTCCAGCGTGCTCACGCAGTCGGCAGCGCCGCGGGAACTGGCGGCTCCGCTCCCAGAACTGCCGCTGCTGCGGGTATTGCCGACCGGACCTCGGCCTCCAAATCCAGCCGAGATGCTCTCCTCCATCCGGATGGAGGAGCAGTTGCGGCAGTGGGCGTTGGAGTTCGATCGCGTGGTCATCGATACCGCCCCGGTGCTTGCGGTGAGCGACACGCAGGCAATGGCGGCGCTTGCCGACACCGTCATTCTGGTGGCGCGTGCTGGGATGACGCGCAAGCGGGCATTGATCCGCGCGCGGGATCTGCTTTGGCGGATCAACGCACCCATCGCCGGCGTTGTGGTGAACGACGTGGATATGCGGCTTGAGAACTTCTACACCTATCGCTATGGCATGTACGGCTACAACTACGGGTATGGATATCGAAATCCGCGTGCCGAATCGGATATCGCCTACGGACATGAGGAAGAGGAAAAAGGTGAGTAATATAGCGAAGACAATCGCGTTCGCGGTGGCTATTTCGGCATTGCTCTTCGTGCAAGCGAATGTAAGCCTTGCCCAGCAATCCGGCGATGCTGCTCCGAATTCGGCGCCGCCGCTCAGAATTGGTGTTGGCGATCTGCTTGAGATCACTGTGTATGACAGCCCGGATTTGTCTGGCCGCTTTCGGGTCGACGAGAAGGGCGACATCGGTGTTCCGCTGCTTGGTCCGGTGCATGTTGAGGGTGAAACCGCGGCAGAGGCCGGGGCAACCGTCGAGCAACGTTACGTGGATGCCGATATTCTCAAGCCGTCCAAAGCGCGAGCCGCTGTTTTCATTTCGGAGTATGCGTCGCAGGGAATCATGGTCACCGGCGAAGTGAAGTCCGGCGGACTCTTCCCGGCCTTTGGGGTTCGCATGTTCAACGACGTGATGATCGCCGCCGGCGGTGTAACGTCGTCGGCATCTTCAAAAGTGATTATCACTCGCAAATCCGATCCGGACCATCCGATCACGGTTGACTATAACCCCGAGGCGCTTACCCCCGTGATACCGCGAGTTCAGATCTTTCCTGGCGATACGATTACGGTTCCCAGGGCCGGAATCGTTTATGTGCTTGGCAACGTCAGTCGCTCAGGAGGCTACGTTCTGGAGGGCCGCCGATCTTTGTCGGTGGAGACCGCTATGGCGCTGGCTGGAGGGGGCGGCCATGCCGCTGCCTTGAACCGCGTGCATCTGGTGAGAACGCTGGATGGCGGCCGTAAGGAGGACATTATCGTCTCAGTGAAGCAGATTTACAAGGGTAAGGCGCCGGATGTGGCCTTGAAGGATGGGGATATCCTCTACGTCCCTACGAGTACGGGCAGGCTTGCCGCGGAACAGGCGATAAACTCCGCACTTGGGATCGGCACCAGCGTCGCGGTCTATCGGACGGCATACTAATAAACGTGATGCTCGCTCCTCATCCGAGGGGGATCGAGATAAGGCCGATGGGGTTCTGTAGGATCTTCAGCTGAGGTGGGAACGCCATTCTGCTCTGGCGGCAGGCGGCTGGAGTGAGAGGCAGGTATTGCGTCCCGATGAAGAGAATTCGAGAATTGGACGGCCTGCGCTTTCTGGCAATTCTTGCGGTGCTCCTCAACCACTTCCGACCACCCTTTCGGCCAGGTTTGGATTTTCTTTCGCTTGGATGGATGGGGGTGGATCTGTTCTTCGCGATTTCCGGCTTTCTGATTACCACTATTCTGGTTTCGCTGCGCGGCAACTTGAGTCCCTACCGAGTATTCTATTGGCGCCGCGTATTGCGCATCTTTCCGCCCTACTATGCAGTTCTGCTGCCGCTGAGTCTCATCGTTTTTGCGTCGCGCATTCAGGCGGCCGAACATTGGGTCGTGGAAGCCTGGGTGTTCTTATTGTCCTTGGCAGGCCTGCCACATCAAGTACATGACGCGCTTCTGACGCTCTTGCACGGGTATCCTTTGAGCACGGCGCGCGCCAGTTGAGAATCACCTCTTTTCCAGTTATGGAGACTGCGTTTTCATCTTCTGGTCGCTCTCGGTGGAGGAGTTGTTCTATGGGATTTGGGCGCCGATCGTCTTGCGATGTTCGCGGGGCCAAATCCTGATCGTCAGTCTGCTGGCTATTGTTGCCTGCCCGGCATTGCGAGCGCTGTTCCACACGCCGTCGTATCAGGAATGCTTCTCGTTTGTCTGCCGGTTCGACACTCTCATGATGGGCAGTCTTCTTTCATTTGCTGTGCTAGCGTGCCAGCGAGGGCAGATTCGATGGTCGATGTTAAGGCGCAGCCTGAACGCGGCGGCACTCCTTTCGCTGCTTTGCCTGGTTCCGCTCTGCATTTGCAGTGGATTGCTCAACCATATGGAACTGCGATCGGCCCTCAGCTTCTCCGTGTTTGGCTATAGCTTGCTGGCTATTTTCTTCGCGTCCATCGTCGGGCTCTGCACCATCCATGCGGAAAGGCGTTTGTGGTGGGCGGCCATCCTCCGCGCCCGTCCTTTGGTTTACATTGGAACGATTAGTTATACGATGTACTTGATTCATATACCGGTATGGGTCACAATCTACAAGCTCATCTCCATTCTCCAAGGCCGCGAGGCAACGCCCGGGCTCTGGGTCATTCTGCTTTCTGTCGCAATGACAATCGCACTAGCCGCGATTTCCTGGAGGTTTGTAGAGAAGCCGATCTTGCGATACAAGGACGCTGTCTTTGCAAACAGGCAATCAGAAAGGTGATGCATGGGAAACGATAACCGTGAAATCGACGTGCATACCATGATGGGGCATCAGCACATCGAACTTGGGGCAAAGTGCCTGGGCTCGCTCGCGCAGTTTTCCCAGGAGCAGGTGCATATCATCGTGCATGAAGACGGCAGCGTGACGGAAAAGGACATGGAGGACTTTACCGCCCACGTTCCCAAATCCTCATTTGTCATGAAGAAGGATGCGGATGAGCAAATGAACGATTTTCTGTACAAGTATCCCGCATGCAAGCGCCTGCGAGACAATCTGGTTTTTGGACTGAAGATATTCGATATTCAAGTGATCGGCGCAGGCGAAAACCTTGCTTATATGGATTGCGACATCCTCTTCCTGAAGCCTTTTTCAGGCTTATTTCAAATGCCTCCCGACCCCAATGCGGGAGGAGTCTTCATGCGCGATCTGCTTCAAGGATATTGTCTCCGGTCCACGCAGTTGCTCCTGACTCCCCGGCTCAAGCTGGCGGATCGCGTGAATGGAGGCCTTCTCTATTTTCGCAGGACGGCGTTCGACTGGGATTTGGTCGAGTGGTTTCTGACCAACGATCAATTTGCGGTCCATCCGTATTGGAAGGAACAAACGGCATGGTCTGCGCTGGCTGCTGCGACTCGGTCCTGGATGTGGAGTGAAAAACAGGTCAGAGTGGTTGCTTCCGAGCGCGATTTCGACGACGAATTAGCGATCGCGCACTTTGTCTCAAACTATCGGGGTCTGCTAGAGAAGGCGCCGGTGCACAGTTTGCTGGCCACGCAACCAACGAAGATACATTTGGTGCCGGGTGGGGAGTGCACCTCTACTAAGTTGTTTGTGGACGAGTTGAGACGCAAATGCCAGCGTCTGGGCTTGGTTTCAAAGACACGACGTGGATTCGCATAGGTTGGTTCTCTGCTGCCTGCCAGCCGGAAACGCGTTCCACTTAGCTGGCTCCTGCAAAATCGGCGTCAGGCAGAAAAGGGACAGGCGCAATGCAGGATCAGGAACGCGAAATGCCGAAACAGCGCGACAGTGGCGTCGATCCTGTCATGCTTGTCGCTGTCGTAAATTCCTTTAACAGAAAAGCCTTGCTCCAGACTTCGTTGGCCTCACTCGCCTCTGCCCTGACGCAACTTCCATTTGGCACTGCGATCGTTGTTTTTGAAGCGGGATCTACCGATGGCAGCCTGGAGTGGCTACGAAGTTATCAATCTTCCAGCACTGGCCTGGAGATATGTATTCTTATCCCTGCTCCCGGCGAGGATTCTTCGTTTGCCGCGGGAGTAAACGCAGGCTGCCGTCAAGCTATCCTCAGATACCCGGAACTGCAATGGTTGCTGCTGTTCGAGACAGACAACAGCATTGCGGGAGGCGAGCAGATCGCTTTGGCCGCGGGGCTGCTGAATGACCATCCTCAGGTTGGCGCAGCGGGGTTCACCGTGACTAGGCGATCGGGCGAGCCAGCCGGTTTCGGCTGTTCGTTTCCCACGGTTCCGCAGTTTCTCATGGGCCAACAGGCTGCCGCAATGCTGCGTCTTGACAGGCCGAGCATGAGCGTGGAGCCACTCTTTGATGGCTATCGCTGGGGAACATGCGACGTGGTTTTTACCAGCCCGCTGCTCATCAAACGGAAGGCCTGGGAAGAGACCGATGGATTGGATGCCGCGACGTTTCCGTTCGCGGACTGCGATCTGGACTGGTGCCGGCGCGCGCAGCAGAAGGGCTGGAAGACGGCTGTCATTGAATTGAAGGGTGTTATCCATGATAACGAAGACCAGTCCTCCGCATGGTCCGCACGGCGCGTCCTTTCTTTTCACCGGGCCAGACTTCGCTTGCTCGAAAGACACGCACAAGCGCAGGTTTCTCTGTTGAAGCTAGGACTCCTCGCCCGCCACATTTTGGAGTTTGCCGCTCTGGCTCTTGCCAGCCCATTGCTCTCGCATCCTGGCGGCTCACTGAAAAAGCGATGGCTGCTCATCGCGACTGTGATGCGCGGTTACCGGGACTGAGGCGATGGCAGTCTGTGGCTCGAATCTTCGGATACCAATATGCCTGCTGCGAATCGACTGCTGATTCAGGTTGTTCCCCAGTTGAGACCAGCTGCGTGCGGAGTCAGCGATCATGCGATATCTCTCGCGCAGGAACTCAAAGCTGAATTTGGGATTGGCACGGCATTTGTCGTGTTGAATTCGAATGAGACTTGTAACTCGCCGTTTCCGACGGTCTATTGCAAGCCGGCCCAACTTTTTGAAGCGTGCGCTTCTCTCAGCAAAGGGCAGCCCGGTGCGGTTCTTGTCCACTACAGCGGTTATGGCTACTCGGCGGACGGTGCGCCGCTAGTCCTCGCCAACGCGCTTCAGCGAGTCAGAGAGAGCAGGCAATTCCGCATCGGGGTCTATTTTCATGAAGTATCCGCAGACGGAATGCCGTGGACATCCGCCTTCTGGCACAAGCGTCGCCAGCGGGAAGTGGCAGGCAGGATTGCCAGGGAATGCGATCTGATTGCGACCAACCTGAGCCGCCATGCAGATTTGCTTGAACGCGAGGTTCCACAAGACGACGCCCATACTATTCACCGCTTGCCTGTTTTCTCAAATATTGGAGAAAGGGCGGAGATTGCCCTCATGTCTGCCAGGCGGCCGGCCATGGCAGTATTTGGGCTTTCAGGTACGCGGCAGAAATCTTACAAGCACCTGTCTGTTCTTGGAGAGATGTTGCGCAGCCTTGGCATTAAGGAGATTCTCGATATCGGCTTGGAATGTAATGCCCCAACAAGCCTGACAGGAATCCCTGTGCGGCGCATGGGCGTGCTACCTTCCGCGGAACTCGGCAATCTGCTCGCGCAAACGTCGTACGGGTTTGTGCCGCATCCCTCGTTCTGTCTGGCCAAGTCCGGAATCTTCGCCGGGCTTTGCGCGCACGGCACTGTACCCATCCTTCCAGAATCCTTCCCGCGGGAAGTTGACGGACTGAAAGACGGAATTCATTTGGTAAGCCCACAGACAGCCAAGACCGCGCTGGCTGGCGGACTGGATAGCTGCTCGACCGCAGCCTGGAACTGGTACGCGGCGCATCGGCTGAGAGTCCATGCCGCGACTTATTCGCAATCGCTGATTCAGCCCTCGTCCGAGGCTGAGACGGAGATGTGTGGGGCTGGAAAAGCCGCCGGCAATCAAGTTGGACACGCGTCTTCTTGAGGAAGATAAGTTGACTATGGCGACCAGCCGCGAAGCAGCAAGTGGGTTCGGCGCCGAAGGCAAGAACGAGATTGCGCCTTCCGTCCTGATCTCCCATCCTACGGGCAATCAGAATGTACGCAATGCCCTCAGCAGCCTTGTCGAGCGAAAGATGCTGGCCGAGTTCTGGACCACGATTGCATGGAATCAGCAGTCTGGATGGAATCGGGTGTTACCTGCCAGCTTGCGGAACCAATTGGCGAGGCGAGCCTTTCCGGATGCTCCCAGTGAGCGCGTGAAGTGCGAGCCATGGAGAGAGAGCATTCGACTGGGAGTCAGGTCAACGCCGCTTGAGAGCTTTCTATGCTCGGGTGAGCGCCCGTTTTCCGTTATCGGTATGTACCGCGCATTCGACGCCAGGGTGGCGCGCCGGCTCAGGGAAATTGACGTTGATGCTGTGTACGCCTATGAAGGCGGCGCGCTTCAGACATTCCGCCAGGCGAAACAGCAGGGCATTACGAGGCTGTATGACCTGCCCAGCGGCTATTGGTACTGGGAACGCGACCTCTTGCGCGAGGAGGAAGCTCGCAATCCAGAAATGGCCTCCTTGCTGCCGAAGCTGTCTGACTCGGAAAAGCACATGAGAGAAAAAGACGAAGAAGTCGCACTTGCCGACTTCATTCTCGTCGCCAGCCAGCATGTGCGCCGCACATTGGCAGGCGTGGTCCCGGACGAGAGGATACTGGTTGTGCCGTATGGCGCGCCGCCGGTTCAGGCCAGGCCGGAAGTTGCAACCGGACCTCGGCGGCCATTGCGGGTTCTGTTTGCAGGCGCTCTTCATCAGCGAAAGGGAATTGGATATCTATTGAAGGCGATTGACATGCTCGGATCGGATGTCGAGCTCACGCTGATCGGGCAGCGCTTTGCGCCGAATGACCTTGTCGATACCGCCTGCAAGCGCTGGCACTGGCTTGAGACCATTCCGCACGGCCAGGTCTTGAACGCGATGATGCAGTCGGATGTTCTGGTGCTCCCATCGATCAGCGAAGCCTTCGGCCTTGTGGTGACCGAAGCCTTGGCGTGCGGTGTCCCGGTCCTTGTTACCCCGAACGTAGGAGCCTGCGACCTTGTTTGCGATGGACGGGAAGGCTTTGTGATTCCGGTAGGCTCGGCCGAGGCCATTGCCGAAAAGTTGAATCTATTGAACCGGGATCGCAACTTACTTGCCCAGATGTCACACAACGCCCAGGCTACCGCGGCGAGGCAGCCTTGGGACATCTACCGTGAAACCTTGGCGGAAACCGTGAGAGCTTCAGTATGGCAATGACAAGAGCGGAACGCCCGGCCAATGCGAGTCCCCGGATGCCGTTGCTCAAGAAGCTCTTCTGGGTGTATTTTCTTCTGCTCATTTTTGAAGGAGCGCTGCGCAAGTGGGTGCTGCCGCAACTCTCTGCGCCGCTGCTTCTCGTTCGCGATCCGGTTGCCTTTCTCATCATTTGGGAGGCCTACCGCACGCGAAGGTGGCCGAAGCAGTGGGCTTCTGTCATTGGAATTCTTGCGGCCGGCATTCTAGTCCTGTGTTTTATCCAGTTAGTGGTTGGCGAGAATCCATGGTTCGTTGCGCTTTATGGGGTGCGTTCCTACCTGCTGCCGTTTCCGGTTGCTTTCATCATGGGAGATAACCTCGACCAGGAGGATCTGCGCAGCTTCGGGCGCTGTATCCTCTGGCTTCTGTTGCCATTGACAGCGCTGGAGGTTGCTCAATATCGCGCGCCATCCAATTCGATCCTGAACGTAGGGGCATATCTGGGCGCCAGGCAACTCGATTACGCTGGCGGGCACGTCAGAGCCTCCGCCACATTCAGCTATGTGACTGGCCCTTCAAGTTTTCTTCCCTTGGCCGCCGCGTTCATTTTTTATGCCATCGTCGATGGCAAGCTTGCGAAGAGATGGCTAATTTATGCCGCATCCTTTGCTCTTCTTGTTGCGATCCCGGTTACTGGGAGCCGCACGCTGGTTGTCCTGTTGATCGCCGTGCTAGCAAGCGTGGCCACGGCCGCGATGTTTGGCGTCTCTCAGCTTGCTTCGGCGCTCAAAGCCACTGTGGCGCTACTCATTGTGGCCGGTTTGGTTTCTCAGTTGCCCATTGTCGCCGAGTCGACACGCACTTTTCAAGAACGTCTCACGAATGCTTCGGGAGCTGAAGGGAGCACACAAGTTACGGTTGGATCGCGTGTAACACTGCCCATCCTTCAAGCAATCGAAGACAGTTTTTCCTCCGATCAGTGGTACGGCGCTGGAATGGGCTTTGGAAGCAACGCGGCGGCTACTTTGTTGACCGGAAGAACGCAGTTTCTGCTGGGCGAAGGAGAGTTTGGGCGAGTTCTCTATGAGTTCGGACCGATATTTGGCTTCGCCTTTATGATATTCAGATTTATGCTCGCAGTGATGATTGCAGGAAAGGCGCTGTCAAGAGTGCGAGAGCACGAGCCGCTTGCTTGGTTCCTGGTTCCCTCGCTCTTTCCGGTGCTGGCTTTTGGCACGCTCGAACAGCCTACGGTTCAGGGATTCTTCGTGATTGGATTGGGTTTTTCCCTGGCTGCGCTGAGAAGATTCGGCCTTCAGCCTGAGCCGGAGCAGGTTCTGATTTTGCATCCAGATCGGTTGCATCCTAGAGTACGGCCTTGAGAGCTGCGATTAGGTTCGAGCCGCAAAGTGTATTAAGACGGGAGCTAGCCTCATTGCCCCTAGCTCAAGGTTGCGCCCTTAAGCGAAACATCTCCATTGTAGGATGCCACTGCGCCGCAACAAAAAGAAAGCATAGAACATTGCTTGTGTTGGAGCTGCCTTGACAATGCCGGGAAGGGCGACAGTTGAGCTCCTGCCCACTCGCGCCGGCGGGAGAACAGGCTATCTGCCCACGCTCGATGGGTGGAGGGCTATTGCGATTCTTGCCGTAATCTTTCAGCACGACAAGTTGCATTCGATTGGACCTTTCAGCGCGACGTGGTTGTTCGAGCACGGGGGATGGAGCGGGGTCGATCTGTTCTTCGCGATCAGCGGCCTGCTCATCTGCTCGAGGCTGCTTGAAGAAGAGAAAGTCTTCGGCCGCATTTCATTGCGGAACTTTTATATTCGCCGCGCCTTTCGGATTCTCCCGCCTGCCCTGGCCTTTCTCTGCGCACTTGCACTTCTTATTTCGACAGGCGTGCTCCACATTGGCTGGCGTGAGTGGCTCGGCACGGCTTTCTTTCTGCGTAACTACACATCGCTGCTCGGGCAGATCGGGCCGGACTCATATTACACAGGCCATTTTTGGTCGCTGGCCGTAGAGGAGCATTTCTACTTTATTCTCCCCGCTATACTAGTGCTTACTCGAAAGGGTTGGCGCCTGCCCGTTCTGCTTGGGCTATCTTTGATCGTCGCGGTTCACCGCTTCCATGTGCTGGAGTTTAGACCTTGGAGTGAGGTGCTATTTCATACAGATATTCGGCTGGATGGGCTCCTTGTCGCCGCTATATTCGCAGTTCTGGCGCAACCGGTTGAGATACGGGCGAGGATGAAGAAATGGCTGCGCTTCTGGCCTTTGCCATTGATTGCAGCCACAATACTGTATACCAAGTGGCAGGGTTCATTTTGGCAGATGACGCTTGTTACCCTGCTGCTGCCAATGACGGTTCTCGGCGCAGTACTGAATCCCAACGGGCAGCTTGCGCTGGTGCTGGAATGGGTTCCGATCAAATACATCGGGCGCATATCCTACAGTCTCTATATCTGGCAGGAACTCTTCTTTTCCGGTCATTACAACATAGGGTGTCCTTTGGGCATACTCGAGAGTACTCCTCTGCGCTATGCAGCAACGCTCGGCATGGCGATGGCCAGCTATCATCTACTTGAGCGGCCGCTGATCAGGCTTGGACACAGGCTGGCTCCGCCGGCGACTCCAGGAAGGGACGACCTCCCGGAAGCTGCCCCGAATATCGAGCGAAATACAGAGAACACGGTCCCAACTCCAGAAGCCACATGAGTTGAAGACTGCCAGTTCTGCAGACTCAATAGTCTCGGATGGTGAAGGAGGACCATGGCCACCGAAGGGTCAGACGGCAGCGATAATACCCTGGTGAATCAGCCTCGAGTCCAGCACGCTCACTATCAGGCGCTGGACGGGATTCGAGGATTGGCGATTCTGCTGGTTTTCATCAATCATGCTCATGAAAACGTTGATCGCCTTCGATCCTCCTTGGCGGGTAGCCTGCTGGCCCTGGGAAGCGTTGGATGGGTTGGTGTCGATTTGTTCTTCGTTCTCTCCGGCTTCCTGATTACCGGAATCCTGATTGAGACTGTAAACCTTCCCAGGTACTTTCGAAACTTCTACATTCGGCGCTCGCTGCGAATCTTTCCGCTGTTTTACGGGGTTTTTGTAATCCTTGCATTGTTAACACCCGTACTGCATCTAGAGTGGCATCGCGGACACATCGCCTACCTGTTCTATTGCCAAAACATTGCGATGACCGTCGATCCATCGATTGTTCATGTCGAGCCAGCCGTTTTCCTCGGCCATTTTTGGTCTCTCGCTGTAGAAGAGCAGTACTATATGCTCTGGCCGCTCGTTATCTGGATTTTGCGGGATCAGCGGAAGATCATGCGGCTATGCCTGGTGCTAATCTTCAGTACCATCCTGTTGCGATGCTTATTGATAGGTCTCCTGCCCTCCAAATTGGCTTTAGACCTAATCTACAAGGAGTTACCGACCCGCTGCGATGGCTTGCTGCTCGGGTCGTAGTTGACGTTGGCCATGCGAAGGTGGCCTGTCGAAGAATTGTGGCGATACTTGAAGAAGCCGGTCTGGTTGGGCGTAGCTGTATTTTGTGGGCTGGGGCTGTATGCCCATACTCTCTCATTTAGCACCCCGATAACCCTGACTATCGGGCTCACCGTGATTCCAATCGTGTTTGCCGGCCTGCTTCTGAAGTGTTTTATTCCAGGTAGTTGGGAACGCCGCTTCTTTAGCTTACGATTCATGCGTTTTCTTGGGCGATATAGCTATGGCATCTATGTTTACCATGTCTTGTTTTGGTCAATCATGATTGATCGCTTGCATTGGTTGCAGGCTCATTTGCACTCAAGACTCATTGCGGGCTTCGTTTACCTTCTACTGTGGTGCGCGTGTTCTCTCTTGTTGGCAGTAGTCAGCTACAAGTACTTCGAGTCGCCGTTTCTGCGCCTGAAGGAACGCTTTGCTTCGTCCAAGGAGCCTCCAGCCAGACTATTGGCTGAGCAACCTATTGGCTGAGCAACGAAGCTGATTGTCTCGAACTCGCGCACTGTTTTTCGATGCTCGGCCGCTAGTTCTTGTGAGCATCACACAAACCCGGTCCTCAGTCGGATCATCTGGCTGTGAGGTTGTCCGGCTACAGAAATTGCATGGCTGTGGCTCCCTAGGCATGAAGTTGGTGCGATTCAACTTGAGGCGGGAAGTGCTCTTTGTTTCGCGTCTAGATGCCCATTTTTCCGGTGCTCTGAAAACAAGAGACGCCCGGCGCAGGAGAAGAGAGATTGGACGACAGACTTCAGAGCCCCATCTTCGTCTCAAGGTCTTCACAGCATCGGTACTATCGCCCGGAACTAGACGTCGTTCGCATCCTTGCATTTCTGCTGGTTTTTGCCGAGCACACCCTGCCGAGTCATGCGGATTCGCGCGTTGCCAACGTCATAGGGCGCTTTGCCCTTGTCCTGTACGCAGCTTCCAGCGCTTGCAAGTTCGGCCTCAGCCTATTCTTCAGCTCAGCGCATTCCTTATTTGTGAGCTATTGCTTCGCGAACGCGAGGCCGCCGGTACCGTTGGCGTAAGACAGTTCTATATTCGCCGCATCCTGAGGATCTGGCCTCTTTATTACCTCGGCCTGGCGCTGGGCGCGGTTGCCGCATTTCTGCCCGGAGGTGAACCCGCCTCCGCTCTCAAGATGGGCTGGTTCGCAATCTTCATGGGTGCCTGGTGCCTGATGACGCGCAGCGCATTCAACAATCCAGCCGGCGTGCTGTGGAGCATCTCAATCGAGGAGCAGTTCTATCTATTCGCGCCGTGGATTGTGAAATACCTCAGCCGCAAGTCGCTTTATGCCTTCTGCCTTGCGAACATTCTTGTGGCGAATGTCTGGCTTTTCTACCTGGGAAAACTCCACACAAGTTACAAGCCCATCTGGTTCAACTCTTTCGTCCAGTTCGAATGCTTCGCTTGCGGCATCTTGCTATGCCTTATTCTGAGGAGCAAGTTACCGAAAATTGCTGTCTGGAAAAGAATGCTGCTTGTTGGCTGCGGGCTGTTTGGCTGGTTTTCCGCCTGCTATTGGCTCCATAACGACTTCGCCTATCCCGGCGAAAACCCAGGCAGTTGGCCTCTGATCGGTGGGTATGCGCTGGGAGCGCTGGGAGCAGTTCTGATCCTCTTCTCGTTTCTGGGGCTGAATCCAAGATTGGTCCCAGGCTGGGCTGTCTATCTTGGCCGTATCTCATTCGGCCTCTATGTCTATCATTTGTTTGCACTCGATATTACAAATCACCTCCTCATCGAACACCTCGCATCGATCTCTGGCCCCATTTTCATTTTGAAAGCCGTGGTTACCCTCGGACTGAATATCCTGATGGCCGCAATCTCCTATCATTTTTTTGAGTTGCCGTTCCTCAGGATGAAAAGCAGGCATACGTTTATCGAAAGCGAGCCGATCGGGGCGAACGTCAATTTGTCTTAAGGCGCGCAGATACCTGGCGCGGTTTCGCAAGCAATGAGACGGCCTTCAGCGCCGAGTCGAAGATCAAGGCGGCATTGGAGCGCAAATCTGAAAATGCCAGGAATCAGTCAATGCTGCTAACTCGCGTCATCGAACTGTTGCAAGGGATTGTCCGATACGGCAACCCAGTTCATATCGCGCTCAAGCGAAGGTTTTCCAAAACGGGCTTGATGACGATTTGCGATCGCCAGACCGGCGTGACAGTCAAGGCTGCTGTCAAGTCGTCTCACATGTTCGGCGAAACCTGGTATAGCCACGATTATGACGTTCCAGGCTGCCCCCTGCGTCCCGGAGATGTGGTGATCGATATAGGCGCCAATCAAGGCTTCTTTTCATGCTATGCCGCGTCAAAAGGAGCAATCGCTTACGCATTTGAACCCTACCCAGAGAGCTTCGGGCGATTGCGGGACAATATCGAACGAAACGGCTTTTCGTCTTCTGTTAAACTTTCACAAGTTGCCGTTTCCTCGTCCAACGGGACGGCAACGTTTTGGTGTTCCGACTATCTCGGAGGCGGTGCAAACACAATCGTAGAAGCTCACCTGGCTTCAATCCCCGAGGATATCAAGAACAAGATTGAGGTTGAAACAGTCAGCATGGATTCTATTCTCGCGGGACTGACGGGAAGAATTCGGCTCTGCAAGCTTGACTGCGAAGGCGCCGAATTCGATATCCTCGGTGGCCTATCCGATCCTTCCAAGATTGATTCTTTTGCAATTGAATACCATCCTGGCGCTTATCGGTTGCCCGAATTGGTTGCAATCATGGTCAATTGGGGCTCACATCAAGTCAGCTTTGGTAGGTCGTCGCACATGCTCTACGCGGTGCAAGACTCGATACTGAATGAATATGCGGATTCGCAACGGTGACAGGTTGGACAGATATAGTGAGAATAGAACTCAGAAGTCTACCCGTCCAGCAGGGAAGCACGATGATCAACACTCAAATCAGCAGTCTCTCAACCAAGGAGATTATGAGTCACCACCAGAATCGGCAACAGGGCGCTTGCGCTCCTGCGACCCTGCGTACTGAGATCATTCTAGTATTTGGTTTCTTGCTTTCAATTTTCATCCTGACCTCGGCTGGGTACGATACATCGGAGGGCTCCTATGATTACGCCGTGGCTCATCAGATATGGACTGAAGGGGCGCTCAGCTTTTCACAGCCTCGCGAGGGCGTCTACACTGTAGCTCCAAATGGGCGCACCTATGCATCGCATGAAATCGGGAATACGCTCTTTCTTCTTCCCGCCGCCGGTGTAAATGTTGTTTTGGAAAGGGCACTGGCGAGCAGGTATGACAGGCGCAGAATAGGCTTCGTTACAAGTTTCCTAGAAAGTTTGATGCCCGCCATCTACTGTGCGATAGCGATAGCACTGTTCTATGCGATGCTGCGTATAAACTTTGCAAACACTATGGCGGCCGCTCTTGCTTCGTCCATGGCGTTTGCATTCTGCACCTTTGTTTGGAGCTATTCGCGAATTGTTTCCGATGTTGTCTTATGCATGTGCCTGCTTGCTGCGGCTATGTTTTCTATGATGCAATTCAGAAAGACAGAAAAATCAAGCTATTTTCTTATTGCGATGGCATTTTGCGGCTTAGGGATCATTACTCGGCTGACGATGGCTCTCTTACTCGTGGCCCTGGCAGCCTACCTGACAATGGTGTTTTGGCGCGATTGGAAGCGGTTAAGCCGCCTGGTGCCGATAGGAATGGCCGCACTTGCACCATTCGCTATCTGGCAAGCGTACTACAATCATCTCCGGACCGGGCATTGGCTCCTATCGCCGGTAATATCCGAGCAATATGCTTCCAGCAACGCCCTGACAGGCAATCTCGCGTTCGCAGCGCTTGGTTTGCTGTTTAGCCCCGGCAAGAGCATTTTCCTGTATATTCCACTTGCGCTTTTATCGGTTGTTTGTTTCCGCCGTTTCATGGCCGCTTACCCATGCGAGGCATTGTTCGTGGCAGTGTTATCGGCGATGTGGCTGATTATTCACTCCAAGATGGCGACTAACTGGTACGGCGCATGGGGCTGGGGACCAAGACACTTTGTTACGATCGCGCCAGTTCTAGTTTTGCCGGCGTGCGTCAGTTGGGAGTGGATGAAGGACAATCCATGGCGGCGCATTGCGCTCAGATGCGCTCTCGCATGGGGCGCGATTCTTACTGTTTCGTCTATTATAGGCAACTGGCACTTTCGCATGGCGCTTGCCGATTCTCAGGGAAGGCATGACTACGACGTCATGCTCTGGTCACCAACTCAAGGGCAGGCTGTTGATATGATTGCGGGCGCTCTATCGAATATTCGCAACATGGCGGCTGGAATATCGGGTCCTTGCCTGCCCTCGTACTCGGCTTTCAATTGCCATGCTTCCAACACCGTGAATATATGGATGAATTCGGCGGCCTATGCAGGCGTTTCTCGGCTTTTATTGGCAGCGGCGGCACTTGGTCTGCTTTCGGTTGCGGTCTATTGCTGGCTTGCACTGTGCCATATACGCCGCCAGTACGCCGAGGCCGGTGCGGCTTGATGCATTATGGCCTGCGTGCTTTGGGATGGTGTCCGTTCCGTTGAAAAGATTCCTGGGAGCTTCTTCGGAGCCATCGCACATGCCTTGGAGCGATTACATAGGGTTCTCATACGCCACACACTGGATATTTCCGTTTCTGGTTTGCCGAGGCCGTTCCCGGATGCGCTCGTATAGCAGCCGCGAGCGGTGTAGAATTGCCAGTTGGAAGGTTTACCGATGAAAGTTCTGATTCTTAGCATCAATTATTGGCCTGAAGTCACGGGCATTGGAGCTTTCAGCACGTATAGGGCGGAGTATCTCGCAGCTGCGGGTCACGAGGTCGAGGTATGCACGACTTTCCCGTACTACCCTCAATGGAAGGTTCCTCCCGACTATGCGAGCAAGCTAGCGGCGAAGGAAGAGCGCAACGGGGTTCGAATTCTTCGCAGCTATGCCTATATCCCAAATCCGCCGAAGCCTTTGCGGCGCATCCTGCATGAGGCAAGCTTCATTGCTTCCTCGATGATCGGAGCAATTGTGCAAAAGCGGCCCGATCTGCTGCTCGTAGTCTCTCCACCGCTTGGACTCGCGTTCAGCGCCATATTCTTGAGCCGGCTTTGGCGGATTCCCTTTGTCTTCGACGTGGAAGATTTACAACCCGACTCTGCGGCAGAACTCAAGATGCTTCCTTCCTGGGCGCTAAGAATGCTTTATAAAGTGGAGAGTGCGGCATATCGCCATGCCACGCTGGTCACTACACTGACGAATGGCATGCGAGGCCGCATTATTGACAAAGGCATTCCGTCCGAGAAGGTGGAATTACTTGAACCGCGCGTTGACGATTCTTTGTTTGAGATCGAGGAGCGAGAAGGAACTGCTTTTCGCAAGCAGCATTGTATTGAGAACAAGTTTCTTGTTACTCACAGCGGCAATATGGGCGTGAAGCAGGGACTCGATGTGATTGTGGATGCTGCTGCTTTGAATCGCACGGATGACTCGATTCAGTTCCTGCTGGTTGGGGATGGCGCCGTTTGCAGAAGAATTCGGCAGAAGGTCGCCGAACTTGAATTGCGCAATGTGCTGTTTTTGCCGCTGCTGGATACAGCAGGGTTCAGAGGGCTCCTGGCAGCGAGTGACATTTGTTTAGTGACGCAGCAGAAATCGGTCTCGGAAATCGCATTTCCGTCGAAGGTTGTGACCTATCTTGCCGCGGGGTGTCCCGTGATAGCTTCGGTGAATTCAGACTGCGAAATCGCCCAGACCATCCTGGAATCGGGAGCGGGCTGGATCGTTCCACCGGAAGACGCCCCGGCCCTTCTGTCCAGAATCCGGGGCCTTCGGGACGAGGATCTGTGTAAATATCGCAAGAACGCACAGATGTACGCCAGCCGAAGGTGGTCATCTGCGCGTGTCATGGGGCATTTGGAACGGAGGCTGGTGTGGGCCGCTCAATCCGAAACAAGGGCTTTGGCACAGGAGGGAACCATTCGATGAATCGCGAAGCGAAGGCGACTACTGTCTCGATTTTCGTGTGTGCCACGATGTGTTTGATAAGTCTGACTCCAGGGCGAGCCCAGGAGTCAGGATCGTCCCACTTCGGCGCCGGCACGCAGCATTCGTTTTCATCGGCGGGCGCAGCAGTGCCGGCCCAGAGTGTCGGCGCCTCTGGAAGTTCCACTTGGGGGGCAGGAAAGGGAAGTTTCAAATCTTCTGCGCAGCCCGGCGGAATCTGGAGCGATGGATCGACACTCAGTGCATCTCCAGGCGCCAGTCACAGAGCGACGCAAGTTCTCACACCGGCAGCAGGGGCACCCGCATTTGGCGCCGTCCGGCCGGGGAGTTCATCCGCTTCGAAGGCAAGGACCGTCCGCGGGAATACTGCGCCTGGCATGGCTAATCTCTCTCATTCTTCCTCGGATCAGCGCTTTGGAACCAAGACCTCTAGTCACTCTCCGATTTCGGGGCCTTCCGGCATGAGCCATCCCGTTGGAGGATCGCGCGGGCGGGTAGGTTCGCTTGGTCGCAGTACCGGCAGAGGGAAAGCTCCGGCATCGCCTGGCTTAACCTCAAGAATGGCGCAGCATCCGTCCACATTGAAATCATCGCCAAGCTCCTCCCTGAAGAGAGGCCTGGATACCGGGCCGAGCAAGACAGGTGTGGGAGTGCAGCCGTGACCAACCGCTCCCGTCATGTGGTCGGCTAGCGCTTATTACAGACTTCCGGGCCTCGAGTCAGGTATGTCTTCGCACATTTCATGCGATTCATGGGGCGAACGACCAATAAGCCGGCAAATTACAGTTGTGAACGTAAGGCCGTGGCAAAAGTTTTATAACTCACTTGGCGTTGAATTGGACTGCTCCCATGGCTGTACCCACCATTGCGATTATCATTCCAACCCGGAACCGGCACGAGTTACTGAAGCGATGCTTGAGCCGGCTCATCCCGTATGTTCAATCTCACCCGGAATGTTCGATTATTGCGAGCGATGACGGAGACGCATCGGAGACGAGAAAAGTGCTGGTCGGGGAACTAGCTATGGTGGAAGTTGTCCAGGGGCCATGCCGGGGACCAGCCGCCAACCGGAATTGCGGAGCTGCACATGCGGCAGCGGAGCTATTGATCTTTCTCGACGATGATTGCATCCCAGACCTGGATTTGATTGCCGCGTATCAGGAAGCAGCACTCAACAACCCGGAGATCGGCGTCTTTGAAGGGCGCATCAGCGCAGAGGGAGAGGCGTCGAGTTTTGCGGACTATGTTCCTGCGAATGAAACTGGAGGCTATCTGTGGTCCTGCAATTTTGCCGTCCGGAAGAATTTATTCGCGAAGATGAATGGATTCGATGAGCGCTTTCCCTTTGCAGCCGTGGAAGATGTCGACTTCCACCAGCGAGTGAAGAGCTACTCGCGCATTCTGTTTCTGCCGAAGGCGAGGGTATTGCACCAGCCCGAGCGGCGTCTGGGCTGGCGAGTTGTTCAGCACCATTCGCTGTCGGTGCTGCTCTTTCTCGATACGCATGGCCCAAGAGCGGTTGGCAAAGGTTGCACCTATTTTCTTCGCATGGCCGCTCGCATTCTTGTTTTGAGAGGCGCCCAGCAGATTCGTTCTGGGATGCTGAAGAATCCGGAGCAGTTGATTTTTCAGGTCTGGGGCAATATCCAGATCGCCTTCATTGTCTTTTTCTGGAGTTTCCACGCTTGGCTGGCAAGAAAAATTTATTCGCCATGCTGCCCTGGCTGTGACTCGATTCTCTCTGCGATCGAACTCAAAGAGGAACCGTATGCACACTGACGAGTTCAAATCATCAGAGATGGAACAGGACCATGGATTGTCCCAACTTGCTGGATGTGTATCACGAAAGTATCAGCAACTCGATCGGTTCAAGGTTCCGCCCGGCTTTCGGGGCAGATCGAAAGTCTATGTACAACTATGGTGGCTGGTTCAGTCCACTCTGTTTGCCATGTCGCCGCAAGCCATGTATGGGTGGCGAGCCTGTTTGCTGAGATTATTCGGTGCGAGCATTGGCAAAAGAACGGTTATACGCGCATCGGTCAAGATTCCGTATCCCTGGAAGCTCAAGATTGGAAACCATTGTCACATTGGCGACGAGGTAAATCTTTACTCCTATGGAGAGATCGAGATCGGGGATTGCGCAGTGGTATCCCAGCGATCCTATCTCTGTACTGGTTCTCATGATTACACGAGCCCAACCTTCGACCTGATTGCCGAGAAGATTGTTATCGAATCGGAGGCATGGGTAGCGATGGATGTGTTCGTGGCTCCTGGAGTGACAATCGGCCACGGAGCAGTCGTAGGAGCGCGGAGTTCGGTGTTTCACGATGTGCCTCCTGGGGCCATCTCGGTGGGAAGTCCCGCGCGAGTGGTAGGACAGCGAAGAATGAAAGACAGCCAGTCTGGATGTTAACAAGAATAAGCATCCTTTGGTTCAATATCCAGGCTTGTCGCGCACAAATAATTGTCGTACACGGAATGGCATGACAGCCGGCAAAAATGTGATGAAGTTACAGGCATACGCTTAGGTAACTGGCAAGAGATGGAGATCGCATGGGTAAGACGCGTCAGCGATTGTTGATTCTATCGTATGCCTTTGCGCCGAGCATCGGAGGAATCGAAACCGTTACCGATCAGCTAGCGCGAACCTTCTCGCGGCGGAGCTACGATGTAACCGTCGTCACGGATACGCCTCGCATGAACGCAGATCCCGAAGAGCCTTTTCGCATTGTGCGGCGTCCAAGTTGGATTGCATTGATTGGAGAGATCGGCCGAGCCGAGATTGTGCTGCAAAGCAATATGTCGCTCAGGCTTGGCTGGCCTCTCTGGCTGTTATTTCCCCGCAAGCCATTTGTGGTTGTCCACCACACTCCCTTGGCGCGCCCGGAGGGATATAGAGTATGGAAAGATCGCCTGAAGCGCAGTCTGTTATGGCGTCCCTATTGTCTTTCTGTCAGTAACTACCTGGCGGCCACAATTCAGACGCCATCGAGAATCATTCACAATCCGTACGCGGAAACAATTTTCAGGAGAATGCCCGAAATTGAACGGAACAGCGATCTGCTTTTTGTAGGCCGTCTGGTTACGGCCAAAGGCGTGGACGTCCTCCTTTGCGCATTTCGCGCCGTTTTGAAGCATCGTCCCCAGTCAGTGTTATCGATCGTTGGAAGCGGCCCAGAAGAGAATGCCTTGCGCGATCTTGCGAAGTCGCTTGGCTTCGATCGGAGTGTCTGCTTTTTGGGCCCAAAGCAGGGCGTCGAGCTTGCCAAACTGATGAACCGGCACCAGATCCTGGTGATACCCTCACGTTCCAAGCCTCCCGAGGCGTTGTCGGTCGTGCCGGTAGAGGGTATTGCCTGTGGCTGCGTTCCAGTGGCAAGCAGGCAGGGCGGACTTCCTGAAGCTGTTGGAGATGCAGGTGTGTTATGCGAGGAAGGCAATTGCGATGAGCTGGCCCGAACACTTCTGCGTCTTCTGGGCGCTCCAGAGCTGCTCGATTCGTATCGCTCAAAAGCAGCGCATCATTTGAAAGACTTCAGCCCCGATGCCGTGGCTGATGCATACGAATCTCACTTTGCCGCGTGCCGCCGCTGAGAGTTGCGCGCCGCCTTGTTGCTGGGAGAACCATGAAGACCATATCCGTAGAGGGCGATGGCGGTCCATTGCCGACAGCGCCTCGGGCGGGCAACGCACACTATCGGGCGCTGGATGGGGTGCGAGGGGTGGCAGTTCTGCTCGTCTTCATCTATCACATTTCAGGAACAGCAGATCATTTTCGAATGTCACGGGTAGGAAGAGTTGCTGTTTTAGGAGCCAGTTGCGGATGGATGGGCGTGGATCTTTTTTTTGTTCTCTCCGGTTTCTTGATCACGGGAATCCTGATTGACACAGTGAACTATCCAAGGTATTTCAGGAACTTCTATATTCGTCGCATTCTGCGTATCTTCCCGCTGTTTTATGGCGTGTTTCTGCTTTTGGCGGCTTTGACGCCATTCCTCCAGCTTCAGTGGCAACGCGGCCACTTAGCCTACTTGTTCTACTGCCAGAACATCGCACTGGCATTTAACCACAAGCTAGTCGATGTGACGCCGGCCGCCTACATTGGCCCCTTTTGGTCACTGGCTGTGGAAGAGCAGTATTACCTGCTGTGGCCGCTTCTTGTCTGGCTTATCCGGGATCGGCGAAAGATCATGAGGCTATGCCTTGCGCTTATCACTTTCAGTATCCTGCTACGAGTCATCCTGACAAGGTTTCTGCCGAACCAGATTGCGCTCTACTTGATTTATTGGGAGCTGCCGACGCACTGGGATGGGCTATTGCTCGGGTCGTGGCTGACGCTGGCTATGAGCCGCTGGCCAGTGAAGGAATTGTGGCGTAAAATGCGATGGCTGGCGGTTCTGGCGGTAGCTGTCCTTGTGGGCGTTGGGGTGTATGCGCGCACATTTGATTTCCGTATCCCTTCAATGGAGACTGTCGGGTTCGCTGCGATTCCAATTGTATTTTCCAGCTTGATTCTAAGATGCTTTGTTCCGGGCAGCTTGGAATGCCGCATCTTCAGTGGGAGATTTCTTCGTTTCATGGGGCGTTACAGTTACGGGATCTATGTTTATCAGGTCCTGTTCTGGCCGCTTATGATCCTTGGATTGCATTGGCTAGGCGATCATCTTCATTCAAGGTTGGCCGGGGACTTCGTGTACCTCGCATTGTGGTTCTCGGGAACGGTCGCAATAGCCGTGCTAAGTTACAAAATCCTCGAATCGCCTTTCCTGCGCATGAAAGAACGGTTGGCACCTTCGCGGCATGTCTTCTCCAGGATCGCGGCCGAGCCAAAGCTTTACTGAGCGGAAGGGGTTCTTTCTTGATTGTTGCGCGGCGTCTACACAGCATTGGCTGCTCTGCGTGCAGGGGAAAGGTGGCTGGCCGCCCGCAGCGGCGAGAGCGGAGCAGGCCGACTAGTTGCTTTCGGGTTGGCATTGCTGGAGTTATTTTCAAGTGTTTACCGGGCTCAGGGGAGCAGTTATGACAATGATCCCCGAGTGCAATTCCAAGCGCGTACTGGTCGCTCACAACGTCAAACGAGGTCACTGGGGCGGAATGGCGCGCATGATGGAATCCATTCATGCCGAGCTGGAATCTTTCGGATGGAAAGCGGAGTACTTTACAGCCGACGATATGCCCGCTAAAGGCAGCGAGAGGTTTCGCCGCTATGTTTTCCCTTGGTACGTTCGATGCCATGCCAGAGAGGCGTTCCTGCGGGGAGAGCCGTACGATGTAATCAACATTCACGAGCCGGCTGGTGCGGCGGTTGTATTTGGAGGGTCGCGAATTGGCTCTCCGGCAATTGTGGCCATGTCTCATGGGTTGGAACAACGCTACTGGGAGCTGCGCCTGAGGAAAGATCCGCCCAGCCCCGATCCTCCAACCTGGAAAGCCCGAGTTATGTTTCCTGCGACGAATCTTTGGCAGTCGCGGCTTACGTTGCGCCGTGCCAGCCACGTGTTGTGCATGAGCGAAGAAGACAGAACCTTTCTAGAGAGTCGTTTGGAGTTGGGTCCAGAGAAAATCACACGAGTGTTCCCAGGGGCAGGCGCGGAATTCTCGAGAGTAGCGGCCAGTCGACGCTTCGATCGCCCAGGCAACAAGCTGTTATTTTCCGGCACATGGATAGATCGCAAAGGAATCCGTCAGATCGTCGAGGCCTTTTCAGTCCTGGCCGGCAGGCATCCTTCAATAAAGCTAGGTATACTCGGCGCCGGCATTTCCGCGTCGCGTGTCCTCGCGGACTTTCCCGACGCGCTTCATTCCAGGATATCCGTACTCCCTCCGGTTCTTTCGCATGTAGATTATGCAGAACTCCACCTGGATTACGACATATTCCTTTTACCCAGTTTCTTCGAGGGAACGCCAGCGACTTTGGTCCAAGCAATGGGCACTGGCATGCCCGTGATTGCTTCGGCAACGTGCGGAATGCGGGATATTATCGACCATGAAAAAAACGGTATTCTGATTGCGCCTGGAAATTCGGGACAGATCGTTAGCTCGGTTGAGTTGCTGATGAACGACAAAGGCCTGCGGCAGCGGCTCGGTGAGCAGGCATCTCAAGATGTCAGGCAGAAATACACATGGCGAACGGTGGCAGAGCTTGTCAATGCGGCGTATTCCAGCCTTTTGAAATCCAAAAGCGGCCACGGCGCATCTTGAAGCCGCATCACTCTGTCCCAAGTACTCGGTGACTGATTGCCAGCGAACCGCGGCAGTACGATACCAGTCACGCTTTGTTGATCGATAGTTTGTTCGAGCTACACATGGAGATTCCGCCGAAATGGGTAGTGTAACTGGAGACAATCTAAAGGAAGCAGAGGTGCTCCGAGCTGCTGGCCCATCCGATCTTCTCGTTGTGGCTTGGTTATACAACACAAATGGAATGGCTACTTGGTGTTGGGAAGCCGCGCATGCGCTTCATGAGTTAGGGCACAACGTTCTGCTTATCGCCGCACCCGATACGCCGCTTCCGGGTGTACCGTCAGTCGAAGTCCTCCGGATTGGCGAGCAAGACGACCACGTTTCTCAGCGAAGCCGCGGCATGAAGGCACTCCATACGGTCAGTAGGCATCTTGCCGCCGGTTCGAACGGGGTTTTGCTGAAGACTCACAAATATCTTGAGGATCGAGGCGTGCGGCCTGCGGCCTATATCTTGAATCAAACATCCCTCGTCGATCGCGGCGTCCCTTGCCCGCAGATTGTAACTGCCTGGGGCTACCCGGTTAGTTTGCTGGCTTATGTGCGGAAAATTCCTCTTCTTGTGCCGGACAAAACCATCAGGTCATTTTTGCACGTAGGTCTGCTGTGGGTTGGCTGGTGGCGAAGAGATTGGCGCGGCTACCGGGAGGCTGATCGCGTGCTCACGGTATCGAAGGCGCTGCTTGCCAGTCTTCATCGCCGGTCAGTAACAGCTTCTCTGGCATACCCTGGCACATGTGTCGGCACCTCGCCCAGCCGCAAAGGCAGTGGCATTCGCCTGCTGATGGCGGCCATTCAACTGAATGAGCCTCGTAAGAGAATCTTATGGATGCTGGATGCCATGAAGGAGGCAATACTGCCTGCGGGAACCTTTCTTCAACTTGCTGGCGAGCCAGATGAGTCTGTCCGCCAAGCAGCTTCCAGACTGAGTGTTCCAGTAGATTTTCTCGGCCGCCTGAAACGGCCAGAACTTCAAAGTGTGATGCAGCAGGCAGATATTTTCTGTTTTGGGTCCCAACTCGACGACTGGGGATACGTTCTTGTGGAAGCAATGGCAAATGGACTGATTCCAGTTGCGCCCGCCATCAGCCCGTTCGACGAGATCATGGGCACCGTGGGTTCTGGTTACCGTCCGCAAAGCCAAACCGATTTCATAAGTGCTCTCCGCTCTGCTGCTTCGTGTTCTCTGGCCGATAAGCGGCAAGAAGCCTGGGAACGGGCTCATAGACTGTTTTCTCGTGAGGCATTTGGGCGTTCGATTTTGGAATCTGTCGAAACCGCAATCGGCCTCCGGATGATTCGCCGTGGAAAGGGAATTGACAGTTGATTCCATGTGAAGTCGAGCCACGACGGTGATACTTCAGCATTGTCGTTTCCATTGTGAAGCAATCATCCAAGGGGAGGAGCCAATATGCGAAAACTGATATTCAAATGCATTGAAAAGTTCATCCGTTGGCACCAGGACTACCGAGACGTCCTCCTTAGAAAATCGCTTGATTCCTGCGGAGCCAGAGTTATGATCAGCCCTCAGGCAATTATATGGGGAACACGCGGCGTGACTCTGGAAGACGATGTGGTCATAAATAGCTTTACGCATGTTTTTGGCGGGGGAGGAGTGCATATCGGAGCGAGGACCCTGATCTCTACAGGGTGTTCGATCGCATCCATTACTCATTCTGAACAGATCGCAACTCGGCGGATCGGGATCGAAGTGCCGGTCGTGATCGAAGAGGATTGCTGGCTTGGCACCGGCGCAATTGTCCTTCCTGGCGTGCGCATTGGGAGAGGCAGCATCATCGGGGCTGGCGCAGTGGTAACTAAGGACATCCCGCCGTTTTCCATTGCGATCGGTGTGCCGGCCCGTGTCGCGCGCCAAATTACTCCATAGAGCTTCATCATCGGCATGTTACAAAACAAAGAGATATAGGCGAATGAAATACCGGCTGAACCCGCGAAAGGAACGACTCTATGCCTGATTGCAAGGGAGCCCGATTATGCGTGTAGCGATCGCCTGTTGTGGCCTTGAGCATGTGCATCGCGGGTTTGAGGCCTTTAGCAGGGAATTGTTCACAGCGCTCACTGGGCGCACCGATGTGATCTTATTCAAAGGCTCTGGAAAAAGCCTGCCCAACGAGATCGTGGTGCCCTGCCTTCGTCGCGACTTTCTGATGCGCTTCATGAACCCTTTGCGAGCATTTTACTGGGAACAGATTACGTTTACCATCGCCCTGATTCCATATTTGATTCTGAAAAAGATCGATATAGTCCACTACAGCGAAGGGAACATGGGCAATTTTCTTGCCCGTTATGTGCGCTGGACCGGATCTCGAGTCAGGCTGTTGCAGTCAAATGGGGGGCCAATAAGTCCGAGCCACTTTTCGCCAGAGGTCTTTATTCATCAGGTCTGCAAGGCTGGCTTGGATCAAGCGATCGAGTTCGGTATCGCACCTGCTCGTATGCACTTGTTACCGTATGGCATCGACCTTGAGAGATTTCGATTAAGCGAGCCGGTAAATGCTATACGGCAACGGCTTGGACTTCCGCCGGGTTTGTTTATCGTTCTTTCGCTCGCCGTACTCGAGAGGCAGCACAAGAGGCTTGACTACGCTATTCGAGAAGTCGCGGCACTTCATGACGATTCAGTGTTTCTGTGCATGGCCGGCGAACCGTCCTCTGAAACTGCGGGACTGCAAGAATTGGCAGCGAAGCTTCTTCCAGGCCGTCATGCGTTCATCACCGTTCCTCGCGATACGGTTCCAGAGCTATTGGCGGCTGCTGACCTCTTCGTGCTGGCTTCCCTCAACGAGGGCTTCGGCATGGTGTTTCTTGAGGCATGTGTCGCGGGAGTGCCAGTTATTTGCCATAGTTCAGAGCATTTCCGATGGGTTTTGGGAGATTCCGCACTCTACGCCGATATGGCGGAAAGCGGAGCATTGACCACGAGAATCCAAGAGGCAATGGGCGACAAAGAGATATTGCGCCATTGCAGTGCGCTGGGCCGAGCTAGAGTCGAGAACTGCTATAGCTGGAGGGTGCTGGTTCCGCGTTACCTGGAGATGTACAACTCCGTCGCGGCGCCGGGAACGGAAGCATAGCGAGAAGAGCCATTTCAGCGGTTCATGCGCGTTGAATCCTTATCGTGGGTTCATGGCTGGTCTTAACTCTTAGGTTCCTGAGTTTATCGCAGCCGGTTTCGGCTTCTTCGCATGCGCTTCGTCAAGTCATTCACAAGGAGTTTATGAGCTTTAGTGTCCCGTCGCGAATCTGGAAGAGAATCTCGGCCTATCTTGGTGGGCAGAGCGTGGTCCAACTGCTCAATGCGGTAACCGGCCTCCTGCTTCTGCGGCTGATGTCGAAGCCGGAATTCGCAATCTATGCCATAGCGCTTGGTATTCAGGGAATGATTACCATCCTTACGGATATCGGTTTTGGCGGGGCAATTTCCGGACTTGTGGGCACGAGGTATCAAGATAGAGCGCTCCTTGGCTCTTATATAAAAACCGCGAGCTATCTTAGACAAGTTCTTCTGATTATTATTGCCAGCGCTGGCATTGTTATGGCTGTTGTCTTTCGTAATACCGAAATCGAGGCACATGGCCGCCGAGAACTAGTCCTGCTTGCTCTGGCCGTATTACTTACCGTGCAGTTTCAGGCATGGGCCTCATATTACGAGATTCCTCTGCTGCTGAATAACAGGCTGGTTTCGTTCTACAGCCCACAGATTGCCGCGGCTGTGCTGCGCATTGCGAGTTCTGTTGCTCTGTACTACATGCACAGTATCTCATCGACCACTGTAATCCTCGCAAACACGATGAGCATTGTGGTGATGGGCGTATCCTACAGAATCTTGGCGCGGCCGTGGATTCAAGTGCCGCGCAATGCTTCAAAAGAACATGGCAAGGAGATGGTAAAGTTTTTAGTGCCACTGTTGCCAGGAACCGTGTATCAAGCGCTACAGGGCCAGATTTCGCTGTTTTTGATTGCGGTCTTCGGACATGTCAGCCAGATTGCGGAAGTCGCGGCCGCAGGCAGGATTGGCCAACTGTTTCTGCTGCTGAATACATCGAACGGGGTTCTGGTAGTTCCGTTCTTTTCAAAGACCCCAAGGGCTTTATTTCGCAAACGCTACTTGTACGCCATTTGCTCCATTGGAGCAGTTGCCGTTCTAGTGGCTGTGTCGGCGAAGTTCTGTCCTGGAGCTTATCTTATCCTGCTTGGAGCGAAGTATAGCAATCTAACTCCGCAGGTGCAGCTTGTAGTTTATGCCTCGGCAATCGGTTACTTCACGGGAGCCATGTGGGCGGTTGCCATGGCTCGCAAGTGGATCTTCTGGTGGAGCGGATCGCTCCAGGTGATCGTTCTTACGCTGGTTCAGCTTATTTGTGTCATGCTGCTTCCGTTGAATACCTCGGAAGGCGTACTCAAAATGAATATTTATACGGCTTTCGGGGCTCTTACGGTACAGATTCTTCACGTCATCCAGGGCTTCTCCGTTCATGCCAGGGCTGAGGCCGCTGACGCGGTCGCATCATGACCAAAATGAAACCGATTATTGGGATGAATCCCGCGAATGCCAATCTTGGGGATGTGGATCGTCCTTTGCGGCTTGTTTTACCAGCCATGCATTAAACTATGAATACTTGGAGCGTTCATCGCTTTACCATGGTTCCGGCCCCACACAGAGTCTTTAGTGGTGTGCGAAAGCAGAGGAATCATGTGGCGCGATCGAATTGGGCCGTCCGCTTCACAAAATTTGCTCGACGAGGCATTTTCATGCAGAAAGTTGCTTTACTTACTGGGATTACTGGGCAGGATGGCGCGTATCTAGCCGATCTTTTGCTGAATAAGGGGTATCTTGTTCATGGCATCAAGCGGCGCTCCTCATCGTTCAATTCAGGCCGCATCGACCATATCTACAAGGATCCCCATGTGCCGGACAGCCATTTCCAAATTCATTACGGAGATATGACCGACTCAACCAATCTGATCCGCATCGTTCAGGCCGTGCAGCCGGACGAGATCTATAACCTGGCCGCACAAAGCCATGTGCAGGTCAGCTTTGAGACGCCGGAGTATACTGCCAATGCCGATGCCACAGGCGCATTGCGGATACTGGAGGCGATCCGGATCCTCGGAATGGTGGAAAAGACGCGGTTCTATCAGGCTTCGACCTCGGAGCTTTATGGCAAAGTGCAAGAGACGCCGCAGAAGGAAACAACTCCTTTTTATCCGCGCAGCCCATATGGAGTGGCCAAACTCTATGCGTACTGGATAACGGTGAATTATCGCGAAGCGTACGGCATGCATGCTTCCAATGGAATTCTTTTCAATCACGAGAGCCCTATCCGCGGCGAAACGTTTGTCACGCGTAAGATTACTCGGGCCGTGGCCAGCATTCATCTAGGCGTGCAGAAGACTTTGTATATCGGGAATCTCGATTCCAAGCGCGACTGGGGCCATGCTCGCGATTATGTGGAAGGCATGTGGCGGATTGTGCAGCAGGAAACGCCGGACGATTACGTACTGGCAACGGGCGAGATCCATAGCGTGCGCGAATTCATTGATCTAGCTTTCGCCAAGGTTGGCCGCAAGATCGAATGGAAGGGCAACGGAGTTGACGAGGTGGGTATCGATTCTGCCAGCGGCGATACGCTGGTGAGAATCGACAGCCGCTATTTCAGACCGACAGAGGTAGACCTGCTGCAGGGCGACGCCTCAAAAGCGCGCCGGGTTCTCGGGTGGAAGCATACGGTGACTTTTCCCGAGCTGGTTTCTGAGATGCTGGCTTCGGATCTCAAAGTGATCGCGAAGGAATCGCATGTCAGAGGGATTGAGCATGAGTAGCTTCGATTTGACTGGCTGCCGCGTGTGGGTGGCGGGACATCGGGGAATGGCCGGCTCGGCGATTGTCAGGCGTCTTGCGCGCGAGAACTGTGAGATCGTAACGGCGCCGCGCAGCGAGCTTGACTTGCTGCGCCAGGTGGATGTGAGTGCATGGCTGGGGGATCGAAAGATAGATGTTATCTTTCTTGCCGCCGCGACGGTGGGTGGCATTCTGGCCAACGCGACGCGTCCAGCAGAATTCATATATGAAAACCTGGTGATCGAAACCAATATTATCCATGCGGCGTGGCGCACAAGAGTCAAGAAGCTCTTGTTTCTTGGGTCGTCCTGTATTTACCCGCGTCTTGCCCAGCAGCCGATGCGGGAGGAGGCGCTATTGACCGGCGCGCTGGAACCTACCAACGAATGGTATGCAATCGCGAAGATTGCGGGCATCAAGTTATGTGAGGCCTTCCGCCGGCAATATGGCTGTGATTTTGTTTCTGTGATGCCGACCAATCTCTACGGCCCCGGAGACCGCTACGATGCCGAGGGCGGACATGTAGTGGCTGCGCTGATCATGAAGATCCATGCAGCCAAACTCGCGCATAGCCCTGCTGTGGAGTTGTGGGGCAGCGGGACGCCGCGACGCGAGTTTCTGTTTTCGGACGATTTGGCAGACGCTTGCGTGTTTGTGATAAAGAATTACTCGGGCGAAATGTTTTTGAATGTCGGCACTGGGCAGGATATAACTATTCTGGAGCTGGCTGAGAGCATTGCCAAAGTGGCCGGCTGGCATGGCACTTTCACGCTGAATACTTCAAAGCCGGATGGAGCGCCGCGGAAGGTGATGGATGTCAGCCGTCTTCGGGATCTAGGCTGGAGCGCGCCAACGGACTTTGAGACCGGCTTGAAGGCAGCTTATCGCTGGTATGTTGCTAACGTGGCAGGATTAGAACCACAGCATTCGCAAGTTACCGCGAGCCTATAGCAGATTGCCGAGCCTCGCTAAGCGGCTGTTGCACTGCTGTAAGTTAGCCGGGGAGATTCAATGTTAACTGTTTTAACACAAGATGTGCGCACAAATAACTCAGGAGTGAGAGAGCGTATGAATGCTAGCAAACCTTTGGCCGGTGTTTCGGTGCTTTGCCGCACAATGCTGCTGGCAGCTTTTTTGCTTCTAGCTGCCAGCGCTCTGGCTAGCGCACAGGCTGGAGTTGCGGACGCCGGCGCGCAGAAGCGATTCGTACAGTGGGACCGGGACACGGGAAAGCCTGCATTTGTTTGCGAGCCCTCGGTATTGGATTCGCCGTACATTCCGGTTGACAGTTGGGTCTATCCAGCGACGCTGCGCCTTTATTCGCTGGGTTTTGTGGATAGCATCTACCTGGGGATGCGGCCGTGGACGCGCTCGAGCCTGGATCATGCGCTGGAAGAAACGGGCGCGCGCATTGAAGATGCGGACACTGGGCCGGGCACGGACGAAGCTCAGGACATTTATGAGGCGCTGGTTTACGAACTGCATTTTGACCTTCAAGGCCCCTGCCTCACGCATCAGGGCCATACGCGCATCGAGTCGGTCTACTCCGTGGCGCGGGCCATCAGCGGCACGCCGCTTCGCGACAGCTTTCATCTGGGCTCGACTGTAGTGAACGATTATGGCCGCCCTTACGCGGCCGGCTTCAATAGTTACTCCGGAGCCAGCGGCTACGCGTCCGCGGGCCGATTCCTGCTTTATGTGCGCGGCGAGTTTCAGGCCGCGCCGTTAACCACTGGCTACTCGCCTGCGCTGGCCCAAGATCTCGCCCTCATTGACGGCACGACCGACTTTCTCAATACCAATACACCTATTCCGTACAACCAGCAGGCTACCATCCCGGCCGGGCCCATTGCGGCGGCAACCAATGGGCGGCTGATGGAGGCGTATGTATCGGCGCATTTCATCAACCACGAGATATCCTTCGGCAAACAGGACGACTGGCTGGGACCGGGGTTGGGTGGAGGCATGGCCTACTCAAACAATGCCGAGAATATCTACTCCTTCCGGGTCAATCGCATTGAGCCGATCAAGGTTCCACTGCTGTCCCGGCTCACCGGACCTTTCCGCTATGACTTTCTGGTGGGCTCCCTCAAAGGCCATGTCTATCCCAATGACCCATGGGTGCATGTCGAAAAGGTCAGCTTCAAGCCCACTCCTAACCTGGAATTCGGCTTTGAGCGGACCGTCATCTGGGGCGGCAAGGGTCACGAACCCATCAATATCAAGAGCTTCTTGAGAAGTTTCTTCAGCCTGTCTGCTCCCGACCCTTCGGTCAAGAACAGCGCGCAGGATCCGGGCGCGCGTTTCGGCGCATTTGACTTCACTTACCGGCTTCCGTTCGTCCGCAACTGGCTTACACTCTATGCAGACTCGGAGGCGCACGACGATGTTTCCCCGATCGACGCGCCTCGGCGCGCGGCATATCGGCCCGGCCTGTATCTCTCCCATGTGCCTGGGGTTCCCAAGCTGGACATGCGCGTGGAAGGCGTCAGCACCGACCCGCCCACATCGCGCAGCGCGCTTGGTGAGTTTATGTACTATGAAGGCATTCAGAGACAGGGCTACACCAACAAGGGCCAACTATTTGGCGACTGGATCGGCCGCGAGGACAAGGGCGGGCAGGCCTGGATCACCTATCATCTGAGTGGCAGCGAGTGGATGCAGGTGGGCGTGCGCCATCAGAAGGCGGCCAAGGATTTTATCTTGACTCAGACCGCTCAATACGGAACCACACTGAATGACATCAACTTCCAAGTGGTGAAGCGCATCGGCAAGGACTTCGAGGTGAATGGCAACTTCGCCTACGAGCACTGGAAGGCACCCATCTATCTTCCCGGCCAGCAGACTGTAACTACCACGACCATTCAGCTAACCTGGTTCCCGGAGCGCAAGGTCAGCTTCTAGGAATCCGTCCAATCACCAGGGTCTGTTCCTGCTGCGAGGGGCTCAGT
>Ga0302319_10002006_pt1 | contig 44788 bp, 25 predicted proteins | sample Bog_T0_2_FD_203319 | JGI IMG/M metagenome (GOLD analysis project Ga0302319, IMG submission 203319) | Peat permafrost microbial communities from Stordalen Mire near Abisko, Sweden - Bog_T0_2 | ecosystem: Environmental > Terrestrial > Soil > Wetlands > Peat | place: Sweden: Abisko, Stordalen Mire...
ATGTGTATCATCCTTTTCCTCTGCGCCGCATGGGCGTCATCACCTGAGGTAAGAGCCGGATGCGGGAAATCCGCTCGTCCGGATCCGCGGAGGGGGTTATGAGCAATCATGATCCCTACTCCGACTCCAGTTCCGAGGCGGTGAACTGCACAATGTAGGCCCCCAAGATATTGACGAGAAGTGTGATGACCAGCAACACCGTCGCGGCATACATCAATACCCCTACATCCTTGGGGCTGGCCTCGGGGAAGGCGTTCGCCAACAAGGCAGCCAGTGTGTTGGCCGGAGAAAATAGGGACGCGCTGATCACATTCGCATTCCCTACCAGCATTGCCAGCGCCATGGTCTCGCCCAGCGCACGGCCGAACGCGAGCACAATGCCTCCGAAGATCCCCCTGGACGCAGTGGGAAGGGTCACCGCAAAGATCGCTTCCCATCGTGTTGCGCCCAGCCCGTATGCGGCCATTCTTAGCCGGGTCGGCACCGCAAGCAACGCGCCGCGACCGATTGCGGTGATCGTCGGTAGAATCATGATCGAGAGCACGATCACGGCGGGCAGCATTCCCGGTCCGCTCAGGTCCGTGCCGAAAAGAGGTATCCAGCCCAAATCTGCGTGCAACCAGTGACAGGCGGGCCGTACCAGCGGGATGATGACGAACAATCCCCATAAGCCATATACCACGCTCGGAATCGCGGCCAGAAGTTCAATCAGGTTGCTCAGCAGGTTCTCCACTTGCACGGGCAGCTTGCCCCAGAACGGGTGAAACTGCAGATTGACAATCTTGAGCAGCGCGAAGATGGCGTCCGCCGTAAAGCCTTCGGCCAGGAAAAGCGCCGCCGCCACTCCGAACGCCGTCCCAAAAATCAACGCGAGAACGGAACTGTAGAGCGTGCCCCAGATCTCGGGAAGAATCGAGTACAACTTCTTGTTCGGATCCCAAACCTGCCCCGAAAGAAAGCCCAGCCCATACTGCTGGATGGCCGGCAGTGCGGCGAGGACGATCTTCAGCACGATGATGACCGCAATAACCGCGACCAGCCACGTGAATCCCTGACACACTGCTCGAAACGCGGTATCGGTAACGGCCTGGGTGCGCGTTGGCGGTTTGGATATCTGGGCCTCGGTCGGCATGATTTCCCCCTTCTCTGCGCCTGGGCATCCGCTGTGCAGCTTGACGTCGCGAAAGACGGGTGCTGGAAAGGCGCGTCGCTACTGTATGTTTTGGATTGCAGCCTTCACTTTTGCGGCCACGGCATCCGGCAACGGCAAGTAGCCCAGCGCTTCCGACTCCTTTTGACCATCGGTGAGGATGTACGTAGCGAGGCCGCGGAGTACTTCCGCTTTCCGCTCGTCGGGGTTCTTTTTGTAGCAAAGGAGCCAGGTGAAAGTGGCAATCGGGTAAGCGTCCTTCGCCGTCGGATCGGGAACCCACCCAATCAGGTTCTCCGGCAAACTCACAGTGGCTAGCGCGGCCTGGCCGGAAGCCGTGGATGGCGCGATGAACTGCCCCGACTTGTTCTCCAATTGCGCCATTGGCATCTTCTGGCTCATCGCGTAACCGTATTCGATGTAGCCAATGGACCCTGGTGTGGTCTGGACGCTGGCGGTAACGCCTTCATTCCCCTTCGATCGGGTGCCCACCGGCCATGCGGGCATGTCGTTTTTTCCAGGGCTGGCTGCGAATTCCTTGCTGATTTCGCTGAGGTGCTGCGTAAATACAAAGGTGGTACCGCTCGAATCGGCGCGGACCACCACGTTGATAACGCTACCCGGCAAATTCACCCCGGGGTTCGTTTTGACAATGGCCGGATCGTTCCACTTCGTCACCTTGCCCAGGAATATGCCTGCGTAAGCTTCGCGCGACAGCTTCAGCTCCTTGACTCCCGGCACGTTGTAGGTCAGAACGATCGTCCCTGCCGTCAACGGAAGGAGCTGGACTCCTGCCGCGACACGCCCGATCTCCGCCGGTGTCATGGCCTTGTCGCTGGCTGCGAAGTCCACCGTCTTGTCGATGAAGCTCTTCACGCCGCTGCCGCTTCCGGTCGATTGATAGTCGATCTCTACGTTTTGGTGAGCTTCGCTATAGACTTTGAACCATTTCGAGTAGATCGGGAACGGGAAGCTGGCTCCGGAGCCTTGGAGTCTCACGTCGGAGCCTTCTTTGGAAGGTCCGGCTTTTTGACAGGAGATCATCCCGATAGTCGCGAGCAGTACCGCGGCGGCAATGGACCAGCCTGGGATCCTCATGTGCAATCCTCCGTGTAGGTGGACCAACGCCACTCGCGTAATACAACGCGTTACGAACGAACCGTCATGCCGAATTCAAGCACTCTTTAGGCAAGCTGCAAGCGCTGTCTTTCCGCTTGTGACCTGGCCCCTGGTCTGCCGCAACAAAAATCACAATCTGTTTCCCTTGGATGCCTATTTTCACATGCCCTGGCTGACTGTCTTCATGCCAGTTCCATCGTCCTTTCCAGCAGAAATACCGCCGTGAAGTCCACTGAATACCTGGCTCTCTATGAACGCAAAAGTACCGGCTCAGAGCATCTCGATCTGAGCAATTGAGAACAAGCGCCAGCGGATTCAACGAACCTTAATATGGAGAAGTCGTTTGTGGCAGGCTCAACCGAAGTGACTCCGGGGATACGCCTCGTCGAGCGACGCCAAGACTCTCTGCGACGCTTTGAGGTCGCGCTGCGTACCGTGACTTTGTGAGTTGCGAAACCCGCTACACCTTCAGGATCTTGAATGCTCAATGGGTGCTTCCAAAGGGTTCGGTGGAAGGCGAGCAGATTCTCTGAATTCTTCACTTGTTCGAGCCCAATTGTCTGCGACTTGAAAGTGATCAGCACAGCTGCATAAAGAGGATTAGCCTGATATGTCGGCTAGGGCCCGTTCACACTACCATGCCAGATTTTCGTCCGCGACCCGAAGAGACGGGGTCGATTTTCCCCATTTCGTTGTCGATCGTCGCTAGCAGACACCCGGTATGCGTCACTCCTCACTCCTCGAACTGTGAAAAGTTGGCTCCCGTCGCCAACGTCCTGGTAGTGTGAACAGGCCTTAGTCTTCGCCGATCTGCCGCGGCAGGATCTTCAGTTGACGCGTACAGCCCTTACCGCGTTTCCAGATCAGGCAGATGGAAAAGCTCATCGGCGATAATGCGCTCATTGCGGAGCATACCCAAGCGCACAGGGGCCAATGGTGGATGGCACCGATCACGTCAAATCCTGCGGAGCCTAAGGACAAACTGTCCGTAAATTCACTACTCATTAGCAACATTGCAGAGAAATAGTCCGGTTATAAACGCGCCTTTTCCTGCGCCTCAAACAAATCAGATCGTGGGATGGGGATTCACACCAAAGGAGATTCATTTTTTCTGTCGGCATGCCAATCCCGATTTCGACGAAGACGCACAGAACACCTGTGCCGATATTGCTGAGGCCGCCTGGAAGAAGCCATCGGCTCTCGAGTCCATTACGCCAAACCGGCTTTGGCTCTGGATCTTTTTTCTCCAGGTCTTCACGAAGATTAGAGAGGGATTGCAAGCGGGGCGCTTGAAGCCAGCGGTTTCAACTGAGTGGGTGCAAATAAGATGACGAGCAGGTCATGGATCCTGGCGAGCTGTTTGTCCGAAAGACCTGGATTGATGAACCGCAAGTACCAACGCCACCAGAGCCGTCAGAAAGGATGCTCCAGCCAGAGCAAGGAACGCATTGCTCCAGCCGTAAGCGATTGTGACGCGGGCAACGGTGTCACCCGAGAGCCAGCCGGCCAGATAGCCGACGCCATCGATGATTCCCGAGGCCGTGGCGCTTCCGCGCGCGCCGCCGAAGTCCAGCGACATGGCTCCGGCCAGGTACGAGTAAGGTCCCAGCAGAAGAAAGCCCACCAGAGTTACAAGGATTACCGGCGTCCATTGGCTGGCGTGGGCCGGGGTGCGAGCCAGGAACACGAGGCTGACGGTGCTTGCAGCCATTCCGAAGACGAGCACGAGGTTGCGGCCATTCAACCCCAGTTTGTCGCTGAGCACTCCGGCGAGCAACACGGCGATGCCGCCAAAGAGCGGAAACAGTGCGCTGCGGCTGGCTGCCTGGCTGCTGGAGAGCCCGACATACTGAACAAAATAGGTGGGAGTCCAGAGGTTGAAGGTCTCGCGCAGGAGTGTGGTTCCCAGCGAGAGCAGACACACTAGCCAGAAGGGAAAGCTGGTGATGAGGGGACAGAGAATAGCAACCAGGCTCGCCCGATCACTGGTGGCTTGCAACTCTTCTGCGGAATAAACATTGAGTGGATTGACTTCAGGAGCCGGCAATGAGCGTTCCTGCGGAGTTTCGCGCAGAAGAATCAGGTTGGCCAGCAGCAGAATGCCCAGCGACCCGGCCCCGGCTAGAAAGACTCCTCGCCATCCCACCCCATGTGCGAGCAACTGGCCCATCACAGCCCGGCTTGCCGCGTCACCGAAGAGGAAACTCAGACTCAGGACAGCCATTACAGCGCCGTAGGTTGAATACGAGAACCAGCGCGACGCAACCTTCACCAATCCTGCCCACCCTGCGGACTGAAAGAGGCGGTTGCCCATCCAGGCCAGGGTGAAGATCGGAAACCCGCCAGCCATCGCAAACAAAACCGTAAACAGGATTGAGCCGGCCATGCCGCCGAGAAAACAGCGCCGGCCACCCACCAGATCAGCGGTGGCGCCGGAGATGAATTTTCCGGTTGCGTAAACGAGAATACCGAGCGAGGCGATCAGGCCGAACCGAACCTGCGCGTCGGCGGCGGAGACGCCGTGTTGCGCCAGGTCGCGTATCAGCTCCGGCAAGACCACAGGCAGGTTGGAACGGCAAAAGTAATAGCCCGAATAACCTAGGGCCAGCAACGCAATTGTGGTCCCATGCCAGAGCGTAAACGGGCGTTGAGCCGTTGACTGGGGAAGCTGGCCGCGATCGGTTTCCGGTGCGCTTTCCGTTGACACAGTCGCAGACTACCACGGGTTAAATTCGCCTCAGTCTTCCACAACCCGCATTGGCACGGTTTTCATTCAGGATTTACCAATCTCTCACACAACGATCAATCTTGCCGGTTAGATGTTAAGGAGCTTCAAAGAACTCTCACACAAGAAGCAACTTGCCTTGGATTGAATACCGTAATTCAACAAAACAGATCATCGCAACGTGCATCCGAGCGCCAATGGCGCGTCCGAGCAAGTTTGCCGAAGCGGAACGCTTGTGTGAAGAAACAGTCAAACAACATTCATCAGCCCGTCACATTGAGGAGGAAGACATTGAAAACCGCCAGCACCAGGTTCGTTCGAATCGTCGGCTTCAGCATCATCGCGTTGAGCTGTCTGCTTTCAACTACGAAGATGGTGGCGCAATCCACCTTTGGAGCAATTGATGGAAGAGTAACGGATGCGAGCGGCGCCGTAGTGGCCGGCGCAAAGGTGGAAGCGCTGAACCAGGCTACTGGGGAAATCCGCAAAGCGAACACGGACAACGTAGGCGAATACCGGTTCTTGAATGTCGATGCGGGACAATATACGATCACGGCTTCGGCGGAACGGTTTGCTGAGACCAAAGATGAGAACGTAATTGTGCTGGCCCGCGAGACCTCGCGGTCGGACATTGCGCTGCAAGTGAAGGGCGCGCAACAGACAGTGGTCGTCGAGGGAGGCCAGTCGCTGCTAAGCGAAGACCTGACCAACGCCACTTCGCGCTCCGGCGAGGACATTGGCACGCTGGCGTTGAACTTCCGCGCCTCCAACGCGCCGAGCCCCATTCAAGCCGCGGCCGTGACCCCCGGCGTCAGCCAGGATGGAGGCGGCAACCTGACCTTCTCCGGCCAGTTGCCAACCGCTACCTCTTTTTCCCTCGACGGCATCTCGATTCAGTCCGTGCGCTATGGAGGACCCAGCACCAACCTCTTTCCGTCGGTTGAAGGCATTGCCGAGTTCCGCGTCAACACCTCCGGCAACAGCGCGGAGTTCGCGCAACCCACCGACCTCACGGTCGTCACCAAAGGCGGCGGCAATCAATTTCACGGCAGCGGCTTCTGGTATTTCACAAACCAAGACTGGAACTCTCCGGATACGATCGGAAACTTCAACCCCACGCTGACAGCCAATACCTATGGTGTCTCGGTCGGCGGCCCGGTCATCAAGAAGAAACTGTTCTTCTATTTCGACTACGAAGGCGTGCGGCTGGACCAAACCACGCAGATCGCGACGCAAACGTTGCCTGCCAGTTGGGCGGGAGGCGACTTCACCGGAGTCTCCGGCCTGCAGCTATACACGCCATCCTGCATCTCGCTTGCCACCGGGAGCGTCCTTCCAGGCTGCGCCCCGATCGCCAGCAACAAAGTCGCGGTCAATTCCACGTCTGCCACGGCCATCGCCGACTTCTTCCCTGCGCCTGCTGGACCGCACGCGAGCGATAACAATATCGACAGCACCGGCAACAATAACCTCAACAGCACGTTTCCCGGCACCTATTCGGCCAACGGATACGATGGGCGCATGGATTACGACATCTCTGAAAAGCAGCACGTCTTTGGCCGCGTCACCGAGCACAGCATCATCAGCACCGGCAGCGACGCCACCTCGGCGGGTGCGCTTGGAGCTGTGGGTGACACCAGCTACAACCCTCTCATGGGCCTCTTCTCGACGATCACCGACGCCACCAATGTGGCTATCTCGCATAACTGGATCCTCACCAACAGCCTGGTGAATGAGTTGCGCGGCGGCTACACGGCTTATAACCAGACGTTCTCCTACCCGCAGGCCAAGCAGGGTGACGCCGACATCGCTGCCATGGGCATAAAAGGGCTTCCCGGACCACCCGTGAATGGGCTCGGCGGCGTGCCTGTGTTCTACGTAGAAAGCCTGATGGGTGGCGCCACCAACCAGTACGGTCACCCGCGCGTCAACAAGAATGGAATCTGGGAAGTTGGTGACAACCTCTCCTGGACACATGGTAAATTCAACTCGAAGTTTGGCGGCGACTGGCGCCGGTTGAACTATCAGGACAACATCACCTTTGAGGTCGGCGACGAGTACGGCGACTACACGATCAAGGGAGATCAGGTTTGTCCCGCCACAGAGCTGAGCAAGTTTGCTGAAGCTTGCGGAGCTGCGCAGTTCGATCAGGGCTATCTCGACGAAGCCGACCAGGCGCAGAACGGTCCTGACGGCAAGCCGTTCGGCTACCACTACAACTTCTTCGGCCAAACGGAGTACAAGGCGCGGCGCAACCTCGCCTTTACCTTCGGCCTGCGCTGGGAGGTCAACACTCCCTTCAATGACGCCACCAATCAGCTGGGCAACTTCGATTACAGAAAGGGCTCGGCAACCTACGGCAAGCTGGTCTACGATCCGAACGAAAAGTTGAGCCCCGGGTGGGTTGCCGCTGTTGGCGGCCCAAGCCAGTTCATCCTGAACTCGGTCGTCGGATTGCCGACGTCTCTCCGTTACCTAGACAAGACCAACATTCAGCCCCGGATTGGCGTCTCCTGGAGTCCCAAATCCGGAACCGTTGTCCGCTCCAGCTTCGGCATTTACTCGGTGCCCGTGCTCGGCGCGGTCCTTTACTCTGAGCTGGGTGTCGACACCAGCAACTTCTCGTCCGCTACGGCCAGCACCTCCGGCAGCCAGACTTGGGCCAACGCCTACAGTGGAGCGGCACCCTCGGTCGCCGGCTATCGCCGCGCCAACCAATGGGACCTGAAGGACCCCGGCGTCAGCCAGTGGAACGTTGCGGTCGAGCAGAGTGTCGGCTTCCACTCGGTATTCAAGGCCAGCTACGTCGGTTCCTACACCAGGGACCTGATCTACAGCCCCGACCTGAATCAGATTCCTGCCAACACCCTGGGCTACGCTGCCTACCGCGCAACATACGGCGACAACTTCAACAACTTCCGCGAGGTGCTTACCCGCGCCAATGGGCCTACCGACAAGTACGACGCGTTGATTCTGGAGTTCAACCGGCACCTGGGCGGCGGTTTGACCTTCGACAACTCCTTCACCCTCACCTACAACCAGACCAACGCGCTGGGTGCGGTGCCCAGCGGCGCCATTCCGGTGGGCGGCCAGGGCGACAATGGTGACAATGTTCTGAACGTCTTCAACATCGGCGCCGAGACCGGCAATGCCTTCTACGACCCGAGCAAGAAGTTCCTCAGCACCGCGGTCTATGAGATCCCGGTCGGCCACGGCAAGCAGTTCATGGGCAACGCCAGCAAAGCCATGGACGCGGTTATCGGCGGCTGGAGCGCCTCCTCCATCATGCTCTACCACTCCGGTTTCTGGCTGACACCGTACTTCAAGAGCAGCACCGCCGATCCTTCCGGCACCGCTCCCCAGACCCGCTCGGTCAGCAACCAGAACCCCGATTGCGTGAACGGCGCCAGCGGTAGCGAAACGCAACCAAGCATCTCGCAGTTCTTCAACGTCAACGCCTACAGCATTCCGGCCAGCAACATCGGCCGCTTCGGCAATTGCGGTGTTGGTATCATGGAAGGTCCGCGCACGGTGACCTTCTCTGCCTCTTTTGGAAAGACCTTCCATATCACTGAACGGCTCGGCGTTCACTATGAGGCGCAGTTCGCCAATCTCTTCAACTTCAACAACTGGGGGATTCCGAACTTGAACGTGGGCAGTTCCTCGTTCGGCCAGATCACCGCCCAACAGGATGGAACGCCAGGCTCGCAGGCTGGGCCTCGCTCCATCCAGATGTCCCTGCGGTTATCCTACTGAACCGTGGCGTTTAACGGGAGGGAGCACTCGAAGGCGAGCGCTCCCTCTCTGGTGCGGGAACCGGAAAGCGAGCCATTGGGTTGACGGATAAGCTGAAGGTTGACATCGCAATCGCAGGCGCCGGGATCATCGGTCTGGCCCATGCTTATCTGGCTGCCCGATCCGGGCGACGTGTCGCGGTATTCGAGCGAAACCCGGCCGCAATCGGCGCTTCCGTTCGCAACTTCGGCATGATCTGGCCCATCGGCCAGCCCGCGGGACCTCCGCTGCGACTGGCCCTCCGCAGCCGAGAGATCTGGCTTGAGATGCTCGCGGAGTCGAAGGTTCCGTACTTAGCGACAGGATCGTTGCACGCAACCTACCGGGAAGACGAAGCCGCGCTGGGACAGGAGTTCAGCCGGAATGCTCCTGCGCTCGGCTACCAGTGTGCGTGGTTGACCGCCGATGAGACTCTTGCCCGCAGTCAGGCCCTCAAGCCCGAGGGACTGCTGGGCGCGTTGTGGAGCGCGACGGAACTTACCGTCGATCCCCGTCAGGTGATTGGAAGCCTTCCACGCTTCCTCCGGGAGCGATACGCTGTGTACTTCCATTTCAATACGGCGGTACAGCGGGTAGAGCATGGCTGCTTGTTTACGGCCGATGCGCGCTGCGATGCGGACGCAATTGTCGTGGCCGGCGGGGACGACTTCCAGACGCTCTTCCCGGAGTGCTTCCGCTTGAGCGGCCTCACGCGGTGCAAGCTGCAGATGATGCGCACACCGCCGCAGCCGGAGGGATGGAGCCTGGGCCCGTCTCTGGCCTTCGGATTGAGCTTCAGACACTATCCAGCCTTTGACCTGTGCAGCACCCTGCCGGCGCTGAAAGAGCGTATCGCGCGAGAAACGCCCGAATACGATCGGTTTGGTATTCACGTCATGGTGTCGCAGAATTCTTCGGGCCAGCTGACCATCGGCGACAGCCACGAGTACGGGCTCGAAGTGAATGTCTTCGACAACCCCGATGTGAATCGGCTGATCCTCGACTACGCGAAGGCATACCTGCGCGTTTCCACTTTGGAGATCGTGGAACAATGGCATGGAATCTATGCCAAGCATCCTCAACATCCCTGGCTCCGGCTGGCTCCCGCTGAAGGAGTTCGCGTGGTCACAGTTACCAGCGGGATAGGCATGACCATCTCATTCGCACTTGCTGAACAAACTTTTTCCGAAATGGGGGTAACTCTGTGAAACTTCTGAATCCTGCAATTCCTCCGCAGACGATTCGCGCCGGCGGCTTGAAGGGCCTGGTTCTGGATTGGGCTGGAACAACGGTTGACTTTGGCAGCCTGGCGCCCGCGCGCACTTTGCAGGGATTGTTCTTGCAACGGCAGATCGCGTTGACGGATGAAGAGACGCGGCGAGACATGGGCCTGCCCAAAAAGGAACACATTCGCGGAATTCTGGCCATGCCCAGAGTGCGCGATCAATGGCTGCTGCTTTTCGACAACACGCCGGGCGACGCGGAAGTGGACGAAATGTACGCGGAGTTCATTCCGCGTCAATTTTCCTGCCTGGCGGAGTATTCGGCGGTGATCCGGGGCGTTTCCGAGTCTGTGGAGCGCTTTCGCAACCGCGGTTTAAAGATCGGCTCCACCACCGGGTATACACGCGCCATGCTCGATCTTCTTGTGGAGTCAAGTGCAAAGGAGGGCTATGTTCCGGATTGCAGCCTGACCCCGGAAGAAGCAGGCTCGGGGCGACCTCACCCGTTCATGATGTACGAGTGCGCTGTACGTATGCAGGTATATCCGATGGCGGCAATTGCCAAGATCGGCGACACTCCCGTCGACATTCACGAAGGCCTGAATGCGGGCGCGTGGTCGATCGGGGTTGCTGGAACGGGGAACATGATCGGCCTTTCGCATGAGGAGTTTGAAATGCTCCCCGCTGCCGAGAAGGAAGAGCGCCTGAAGACGGCGCGCGCCGAATTGGAGCGGGCTGGAGCGCACTACGTGGTCGACAGGCTTCAGGATGTCGATCCAATCCTGGATGACATCAACGTGCGCTTGAAGTCCGCGAGTTAACCGATTGCAGAGGGGAGTACGATGGCCATGACGAGCGATAAGTTGCTGTTCACACCAGGGCCGCTCACCACCAGCGCAGCGATCAAATCGGCCATGTTGCACGATGCAGGCTCGCGAGATCGCGGCTTTATCCAGACCGTGCGCGAGATTCGCGAGCGGCTGGTGGCCATTGGCGGGCCGGAACACCAGCACAGCGAAGACGGATACGAATGCGTGCTGATGCAAGGCAGCGGCACATTCGCAATCGAATCCGTGATCTCCTCCGCGATTCCGCGCGACGGTAAGCTGCTCGTGTTGATCAACGGAGCCTATGGGCGGCGCATCGCGCAGATGGCGCGCGTCCATGCCATCGATACTGTAACGCTGGAGGCACCGGAAAACCGCAAACTCCTGCCCGGCGCGGTTGCCGAACGCCTCGCGGCATCGGACGGCATTACGCATGTCGCGGTGATCCACTGCGAAACCACAACCGGCATTGTGAACCCGATTGAAGAAATCGGCGAGGCAGTAAAGCAAGCAGGCGCGGTCTACATCGTGGATGCCATGAGCAGCTTTGGCGCAATCCCCGTGGATCTGGCCGCGGCGCAGATCGACTTTTTGATTTCTTCCGCGAACAAGTGCATTGAAGGCGTCCCCGGCTTCGGATTCGTGCTGGCGCGGCGCAGCCGGTTGCTTGAGGCGAAGGGCTGGGCGCGCACACTGAGTCTCGATCTCTACGCGCAATGGGCGGGCCTGGAGTCCGACGGACAGTTCCGCTTTACTCCTCCGACGCATGCCCTTCTGGCGTTCCGTCAGGCATTGCTGGAACTCGACGCGGAGGGCGGCCCGGATGGACGTCTGGCGCGTTATCGCGCCAATCACGCGGCACTGCTGCGCGGCATGACACAGATGGGCTTCGAGACATATTTAGATTCCCGGGATCTAAGCTGCATCATTACTACGTTCCGCTATCCTTCGCACAGCGCCTTCAGTTTCCAGAGATTCTACGAACGGCTTAGTGAACTGGGGTTCATCATTTACCCCGGTAAACTCACCGCCGAGCCATGCTTTCGGATCGGAACCATCGGTCGATTGTCGGCGCCGGACATCGAGGCACTACTCGCGTGCATCCACCGCGTGGTTGCAGAGATGGGAATCGCGCCTGATTTGACTGAACTCCGCAGGGTACCCGCTTCCTGAATCTCCCGATTCGCAAAAACGCCGAACGAAGGGCTCGGCCGCTTGAACCCGAGTGACTCACCCAACGCCAACAGGCCGCGAGTAGTATATGTGCTTCTAGATACATCCATAGGCGCCGCAAGAACGCGGCAACTCTATCAACAACTCTCTAGATCCGTATTGCTTGATTGGTTCCGTGAAGTCGCCTCCTCGACTGTTTTCCGCTATCTCGGGGTTCCGAGCGAACCACCGGCAATGCGGAGATGATGCCACGAGCCGGGATTATCTCCGCATTGGCGATCTTCCCCCGAACACCTCCAACACCATGTTAGGGACGGCTAAGAGCCCATCGGCAATTCGGATGGCTCCAGTTGTGCGGGCGACGAACTGGAAACGCGATACGCTTTGCAATACGCTGGATTTCGGGGATATAGGTGCTTACAAGGATTTAGGTAGCCACCGATGTCTTGTAAGTTGTTGAAATGCTTAATGTTGGGTCTATGGCATGGAAGAGTCTACTCCAACCGGGAATTGCTCCTGATTGCGTGGGCGTTTTTTCAGGATCTATGCTGCCGTCGGACATCGGCCTGATGCAGGAAAGCGCGAGCGGCGTTTTTCTATTCTGCGGATGGGCTGTTCTGATCCGCGCGGTCCGCCAAAACCCAGAGCACACCGCCGATCCAGCCAAGTTGCAGTGCGGACCCCGGTGAAGCGGCAAAGCGTCCCGGGACCCGCATTCCTGCTCAGAACTGGCACTTCATTGCGAACTGGCAGAGGCGCGGATCAGGCGCAAAGGAGCATGCTTCGCGCGTACTGTCGATTTCATGAGCAGGCCGCATGGTGTGGCCAGATTGGGCGCCGATTTCGCTCTCAGCTTCTCAACGGATCGTCCTCGTCTGCACTTCGGAGCGTCCGCCCGATGGGAAAGCGGAGGCTCGCGGGAGCTCAAATTGCGTCTTGCTTGACGTGCGGGTGCTTAGTTCCCTGCGCCACTGCTCGCCAGAGTCACGTTCCCTTGTGCTGAACTGCTGCCTGGCCCTTGAGCCTGGCGCTTGTGCGCATCGCGAAAGTCCTTCAGCAATTGCGGCCGGTTGGATCTCAGGTTGATGCCGGAACGGAACGTGGGATATGCCTTGCCACCCATTGTTCCCTCCCAGAGCACACGGTTGAACTTGGCGGAATCGAGATGGTCCTCGACAGAGAAGTTCATACCCTTGGTCTGTGCTGCCCACCACTTTGCATCGAACAGCGGCTTCAATGGGGATACGCCCAGCTTAGCCGTGGGGAAGGCGATCGGAAGCGTCGTGCTCGCAAGATACGAGGATGGAACCGCATCGTAGCTCCACTTGGCCTGATGAAGGTCGAAGGCGTTGGCCATAGGCTTTGCGTGGGCGTCGTTCAGGTTGAGATGCGGGATGCCCAGGATGTCTTCGATCGTTCGGACGAAGTTGACGGTGTTGTAGCGGGTCGAGTCAACCTCGCCGTGCTTGACGTAGGGGCCGACGATAAACGCAATGCTGCGATGAGCGTCGACATGGTCGGCGCCGTCCTGAGCATCGTCTTCGATCACGAAGATCAGCGTGTCCTTGGCATAAGGGCTATGGGCCACCGCCGAAGCCACCAGGCCGACGGCATAGTCGTTATCCGCGACCTGCAGTTCGGGCGTGTTCACGCCGTCGATCGCGGTGCTGAAGTTGCCCGTGTGGTCATGAGGAAGGCGAAGAAGCGTGAGGTTGGGCAGGTTGCTGCCGCTCACATAGCTGTCGAATTCGCGCTTCCACTCCGTGTAGAGGAAATAGTCGGGAAAACTCTGATCGAAACCACGGTAGTACGGATCCGTGTAGGGTGTCAGAGCCGGGTTGGTGGAGTAGGCGACCTTTACCGGCGGAGTCAGCAAGGCTGGGGAGGGGATCTCCGGAATGCCTCCAAGGTGCGGCGGCGCAACATAGCGAACGATATCGATCAAGAACCCGTAGTCCCGGACCGAAAGGCCGGCGCCGAGGGCCGAGTTCCAAAGATAGCCCTCACCCGGCTGATCGTCGTCGCTATCGGGAGCCGCGACGTTCGCGGTGCCGGGCAGCAGGTTGGGGTCGGGAGTGAAGCTCAGACCACTGGTCACCACCAGTGCCGGGTCGGCGGCAACTCGCTGCGGGATGCTGCCAATGCCCACATTGACATTGCGATTGGTGCCCTCCGAATCATTCGAAAGACCACCGTGATTGCCATAGTTGACCGGGATCTCCTTTTCGATCACGTCCGTGGAGCGAGCCGACGTGGACCACGGCCAGCCATCGCCGCTCACGTCTGAAGTGTCATAGAAGTTATCGAAATCGACAAAGTTGCGCGCCAGGTTGTGAAGGTTCGGGGTGTTCGCTTCCCCAAACATCGTCAGGCTGGGATCGCCGTTTCCAACTTCGAGGTCGCCCAGAATCTGATCGTAGGTGCGGTTTTCCTTGATGATGTAGATGACGTGATGGATCTTCTGGTGCAACTCCGCCATCGTCTCCCGTTGCTCTGGGCTCTCGTCGTCGAGGTAGTGGTTGTTCTCCGCCACCACCTTGAAGCTGAGCGACGAGAGCTCTTCGTCGTTGGGAACTGGCACCGTCTGGAAACCTGCCTTGGTGATCTGCCAGATGTATTGATTCGCGCTGGCGGTTTCCTCTTGCGGGTTCGGTCCGGCTGCGCTCTTTCCATTCACGATGTAAAGCGTCTTGCCGTCCGCGCTGACCGAGACTGAATTCGGGTACCAGCCAGTGGGGATCAGCCCGGTTACCCGGCTGTTGCCGATCACCCTGCTGAGATGGACTACCGCCACGGCGTTCTCGCCGGCGTCGGTTACATAGAGCGTCGACTCATCGGGAGACAGAGCTAGGTTGTTCGGATTTGCGCCCTTGTAATTCTTCGGGTTGGCATACATGTCCACTGGGGCCGTGACTTTGATCTCCGTCAGCACTGCATTGGCCGCAGTGTCGATCACAGCAACAGAATCGCTGTTGTCCTGTGCGACGAAGAGCATGGTTTGCGCCTTGTTGAGCGCCATCTTGTTGGGCTGGCCGGAGACCGCGATGCGCGCCGTCACAGTGGGCGTAGCGCCGCTGATGTCGACAACATCGATCTCGCGATCTCGGATGCTCGATACATAAGCTGTTCCACTGCCCTTGATGGATACCCAGAACGGGAACTCGCCGCCGGGAACACCGGTCTTCGTCGGATCAATGACGCCAGGGCGCAGTTGGAGTTCGCTGGACACCGCCCATCCGCCGCTCTGCCCCTTGGTAAGCACAGAGACTGAGTCGTTCTCGTAGTTGGCAACCACCAGCTTCTGCCCGTCAGCCGTCACCGCAAGTCCAGCAGCCTCAGGCTGGATCGCCAGTCCCAAGCCGCCGAGCTGGTCGATTGTCGGAATCGCCTTCGCCAAGTGACCAAGTGCGACAGGTGAGCCTGTCTCCTCGGTCCAAACACCCCCCACCGGCGCATAGACGTGCACGTTGTCGCTGACGCCGCCGGCCACAAACAGCTCCGTCCCTGCTGGGTTGAATGCAATGCCGTTGTAGGTATTCGGAACCTGGATGACCTGTGTCTGTACCGCTGCTGGATGGGAAACGTCAAACACGAAGACGTATTCGTTCGAGTCCGCTGGATCGGCAGCGCCGGTGGTCGGGTTGGCTTGGGTGTTATAGCCGCTGGTCAGGATCACTAGCGTCTTCTGGTCTGGACTCAGGGCCGTTTGTACCGCCTGCCCGGCGGTGTACTCGGGGTTGTCGGCAAGGCGCGGATTCAGGGCCTGAAAGTTGGAACCGCGTGGCGCGAGCGGTGTGATTCTTTGGCCCGTGCTGAGGATCTGCGGCGCACCGCTGTTCAACTGCGCAGAGGCGAACGGAGCGGCGAGGAGCACAGTTGCCGAGAGAGCACTCGCGAAAACTTTACCTTGAAGGGCATATTTCCATTGCATAAGGTTTTTCTCCATCGTTCGGCTAGGCGGTAATGAAGGCTAATCGGCTACGTGAGTGGCACTGTTCACCGTTGAACTGCAGGGAAAGAGATGCTTTCGCGGTAGAACCTGAGGAACTCCGGCTTCGAGCCACGACAAGGCTACGACAGTCCCGGGCGGAGAGTCTCTACGCATAGGGTTTTTACCACGGTCGACGTGAATGGGTCGTGTAAAAGTCGGTTAATTTTCGGTTACGGATCGAAGAGCAGCGCCGGAGTGCCGGTAACGGCAAGCCAACCAGTGTCCACGATTCAGAGTCCTGGATGGGCTCTGAGGGAATTCCAGTCCAATCCGCGTTATTGAGGATCTATCCTGTCAACGGGCCGTAGACCACGACCACTTATCGCCGAAAAAACTTAGCAACCGACGCCAGCATGACGCGAGGATTACAGTTTGTCACCGCTTTACGGTGGTGTGAATGCGCAGTGTGACGAGCGTTCCGCGCTCGAGCTGACTAGCGATTTCTGCGCTGCCGCCGTGAAGATTCATGATGCTCTGAACGATGGCCAGCCCCATTCCCGAACCGCCCGAACTCTTGGATCGAGATGGATCAACGCGGAAGAAGCGATCGAAGACCCTGGGCACTGCTTCGGCGGGAATGCCGGCACCTGTGTCGGAAACCTCGATACGAATCGCGTCGGCTTCGGCCGTGGCGGCCAGCGTGACTGTGCCTCCATGCGGCGTGTGCGCGATGGCGTTCGAGACCAGGTTGCTGACCGCCCGCAAGATCAGCGAGCGGTCGAGTTCCGCAGTCACAGGTTCGGCGCCTTCGTCCGCCGCCAGCGATATCCCTGCATCTGAAGCGGAGGCTTCGTAATAATCTCGAACTGTTGTCAGCAACGCGCCGAGGTTGACGCGCTCGCGGTGCAACTCCGTCAGTGGGCTCTCCGCGCGGGCGAGGAAGAGGAGATCTCCGATTAGGTCGGAAAGTCGGACAGCTTCTTCCAGCGAAGACTCCAGCACGTCGCGGTACTCATCGACCGTTCGCGCGCGCGCCAGAGCCACTTCAGCTTCTCCGCGGATGTTGTTGACCGGTGTTCGCAGATCGTGTGCGATATCTGCTGAGAATCTCGAGATCCGCTCAAAGGACTCTTCGAGACGGTCCAGCATCTCATTGAACGTCCCAGCTAACGATGCCAGTTCTGAAGGATAGCCCTCCGCCCGGATCCGCTCGCGGAGATTCGTCGATGTAATCTTTCGCGCAGTTGCGGCGATCTCCTCGACGGGGCGGATGCCATGACGCGCAATCAGGTATCCCACCAGCGGGAAGAGAACCGAGGTCGCCAGCAGAATGCCCCAGAACCACATCCGATAGCGCGCCAGCAGCTCCTCTTCCTGCGAGATGTCGATGGCGATTTGAACCGTGTCGCTGTGAGCCGGCGGCGTACCGGCGGCAACCGTAGCGCTCGTGACCCGGAATGGTTGTCCATGTCTGCCGGCCATCGCAGTCGATCGCTCGGAGCGGCCGCGGGTTCGGCTCGCGAGCTCCGCAAGATCCAACTTTTCAGCCATCCCGGGCGTCGTCATGATCGGCACGCCATGTTCATCAAGGAGGCGAATGTAGAACTGCTGGTACCGGCGGGCCTCAGACTCGAGCTCAATCTCTTCGCGCAGCGCATCCTCGTCGTCCGGCCGTTCCCGCAGCATGGTGCGCAGCACGTGCAGCTTGTCGGCAAGGAACAGCTCTGTGCTTCGGTCCAGTTCCGTCCGAAGGACGATGTAGAGACTCGCCGTGGCCATGATGACCAGCATTAAGCCCGCTAACGAGTAGGCCGCCGACAGCCGGAACGCCAAGGTCCTGCGCAGGTGCAGCGCAGGCCAGGCGCTACGGCTCGGCTTCGAAGACATAGCCGGCGCCGCGCACCGTGTGAATCAGCTTTAAGGAGAAGGGATCGTCCACTTTGCTGCGCAACCTACGCACATTCACGTCCACAACGTTCGTATCGCTGTCGAAGTTCATATCCCAGACCGACTCGGCGATCAGTGTTCGCGACAGCACTTCGCCGGCGCGCCGCGCCAGCAGGGTCAGCAACGTGAACTCCTTCGAAGTGAGGTCGAGCCTCTGGCCGGCACGCGTGGCGCGCTGGCGCAGCGGGTCGATCTCAAGGTCGGCCATGCGCAGGGTCTCCTGCGGGCGCGGCGTTGAGCGGCGCAACAGCGAGCGCACCCTGGCCAAGAGTTCGGAGAATGCGAATGGCTTTACCAGGTAGTCGTCGGCTCCCAGCTCGAATCCACGGACGCGTTCATGCACGGAGTCGCGCGCTGTGAGCATCAGGACCAACGTCTTCCGACTCGCCTCGCGCAGCCGTGCAAGCACCTGCCACCCGTTCAACACAGGAAGCATCACGTCAAGAACAATGAGGTCGAAATCGACTTCCTGAGCCAGGTGCAGACCTTCCAGGCCATTTTCGGCAACGTCCACAACGTAGCCGGCCTCGCACAAGCCTCTCTTGAGGAACTTGGCAGTCTTTGCCTCGTCTTCAATTACCAGGATCTTCATAGCCAACTTCGGTTCATTGCTCTAAGCTAAGGCCCGCTATCGCGGACGGTGAAAAATGAGGATTTGCTTCTCGCCATCGAGGCTTTCGCGGGTTCTCTGGAGTGTCGCGCCATTGTCGATAAGCGACCATGTCTCTCGCGAACGAAGAATGCGGCCCTCCTCGTGTTCTTCGATCGAAAAGACGAGACTCGAGTCCTTCCAGACCATCGAGGTGTGGAATTCGTCTCCGTCCGCCCCTGTTGATACGGAGACCTTTCCATCGGTTGTGTACTTCTGCACGGCGTGCCGGGAATTCAGCGAGCCGTGCGAGATCGATGTTTCGACCGTGAGTTCGGGGCCGCTTTGGTCGATCCGCAGCGTTACATAGCTGCCGCGTTTTGGCTGGCAGCGATCGTTGTCCTGCTTCCACAGCCCCGAGAAATCCGAAGCCGACTGCGGCCACGCCACGGCGGCAATCGCCAGGAGCAGTAGAATGCTCAGGCGAACTCGCGCGCAGCGATGAATCAACCTCTTAGTCTTTGTCATCTGCAGTCCTCGATCGATCCACAAGGCGGACACGCTGGCCGCCACGCAGATCTGCTGGCAAGCGTTAGAATTCGAGCCGCAGCGCGAACTGCATCTCGCGCGGCGTTCCCGAGCCCACAGGGGTGATCGGCGATACAATGCTTGTGTTCAAGTTCACCGTATTGACGATGCTGCCAAACCCCGTGGTGTTCGACGGGTTGAAGGTGGATTGCGGCTGACCCAACTGCGGGTGATTGAATATGTTGTAGAACTCCGAGCGGAATTCCAGCCGCCCCCGTTCCCCCAATGAAATCGTCTTGCCGGAGCCGAGATCGATCTGCCAGGTGCGTGGCCCGCGGACGAGGTCGCGCGGTGCGGTGCCGAATTCTCCGGCCGGAGTATCAAAGGCTGCCGGATTGATCCACTCCGCGACGCTCTTGCCCCCTGGCGGAGTGAGAGAAACGCCCGGCACCACGTCGGGGCGCTGCGTGCCGGAGTTCCCATCCGTCGCGGTGTAGCTGCTGGGCATCAGCACATTGACCGGGAAGCCGGTGCGAGCCAGCGCCGTCGTGGTCAGTTCCCAGTTACCCGCGACGGCGCTGGTAATGCCGCGCTCGTTCAGCAGCGGCTTGCCCAGGCCGATGGGAAGCTGATAGACCGCGTTGCCATTGACAACATGGCGGGCGTCCCAGGCGCCGCTGGCGCGATCACAGGCTAGGCACGACGCATTCTGCGGCGATATTTCGTCGCCATCGCCGCTGCCGTTGGAGCCGTTGTCGATCTCGTGCGAGTACATGTAATTTGCCGTCATCAGGAACCCATTCGAGAACGGCCGCCGCAATGCCACGGAGAGACCGTTGTACGAACTCATGCCGGCTGAGCCGCGCCAGCCGATGGCGGGAGCAAAGGCCGGATATTGCGCAACCCCCGTGGCCGGATCAATCAGGTTTACCACGTTGGTATCCAGCAGATGCACGCCATGGCTTCCCACGTAGGAGACCGTGCTCACGAAGTTCGCAGGTAACTCCCGCTGCACGGAAAGATCCCACTGCTCAACATACGAGTCCTTGCGGTCCCGCTGTTCGGCATTCGGCGAGAGAGTTCCGGGTCCGGTAAAAAACGAGACGACCGGATAGGTCAACTGCAGGCTCTTAGTGGTCTTCACCGAGTAGGAGGGCACTTCGTTCTTGGCGGGCAAATTCTGATCGTCCAACTGTCCGTCTTCGTGGTATATGCCGAATCCGGCGCGAACAACCGTTTTTCCGCCCTTGTCAGGCGACCAGGCCAGACCCACGCGCGGATCGAGATCGCCGTAGTTCTGCTGGCCGAAGCTGGCGCCCACGCCGCAGAATCCCTGAGCGCCGCAGGTCGAGAAATCGAAGGGGTTGGCCAACCCCTTCGCCTCGTCGAAGATCTGGAAGACGGTGTAGCGCACGCCGAGGTTCAGGATGAGATTGGGCCGCCACTTGAACTCGTCCTGGGCGTAACCGATGGTGTCGTTCTTGCGCAAGTTGTTGACCGGCAGAGCACCAGTCAGACTTGCGCTTTTCACCAGATTCGCTGCCAGGTTCTCCACCGCGGAAAACGTAACTTTTCCGTGTTCTCCGTATTCCTGGTTCAATTGAATGTGGCGGATCTCCCCTCCGGCTTTGAAGGTTTGCCGGCCATGCGTCCAGGTCAGGTTGTCGATCCCGGAAAATGTGTTGCCCACGTAGATGCTGTCGTAATTGCAGTTCTGGGTGACAAATCCCGGGCTGGGACCCGTGGAAATCGCAATCTGATAGACGGTGCCGGTTTTACTGTAGTTGTAGCTGTTGGAGGTGGCGCGATTGAATCCAAACTTGGCCTCATTCACGAGGTGAGGATTGAAAACATGCAACAACTCGAGCGCGCCATTGACCGGCGTGGACACCCTCTGCTGCGAGTCCGTCGCGGCAGCCGAAAGCGGCTGCGTATTGACCGATCGGTCGTAATTGAAGCGCATGAAGCTGGTGGTCTTGGCCGAAAAACGGTGGTCGAACCGCAGCATCTCCGAGTTCTCGTTGACCACTTGCGTGCAGGAGCAGGTCAGCAGGTCGTAATCCGCGTAGTTCGGGTCGCCCGGGTCGTTGGCTGGCGTCCAGGGCGTCAGAAATGTTCTTGGACCTGCGCCCGGGAAGGCGTTCATGATCCCATAGATCGGCGATGAGCTCGGAACGGTTGCAATGAGCGCCGTGCTCGGCACGTCGCCGCTCACCGGATAGCCCCAGTTTTGCCGGTAGGCTTCAGAAGCGAGGAAGAAGTAGGTCTTGTCGTGCATAATGGGTCCGCCCAGCGATCCGCCGAACTGATTCAAACGAAGCGGCTGCTGCGATTCGCCGTTGGAGGCCCAGGAGGGCTCGGGCGCGTCAAAAACGTTATTGCGCAAGTACTCAAATAGACGCCCGTGGAAGCGGTTTGTACCCGAAGGCGAGCTAACGTCGAGTTGAGCGCCGCCCGTCGCGCCTTCCTCGGCGGTTGCCATCAGCGAATCGACGCGGAACTCCATGATCGCGTCCAGCGGGATGGCGAGCCGCACCCAGGCGCGCTGCGTCTGATTCACGACATTGGTTGCGTCAACGCCATCATAGGTGAAGTTGCTGTCGTCGAGGCCCCGTCCGGCGAACCGGACCGACCGCTGGTTGCTGCCGCCGGTGTCGATGGCGCCAGGAACGAATGCCGTCAGCGAGGCCCAGTTGCGGCCGTTGAGCGGCAGCTCGTCGGCCTGCTTTCTCTCGATCAGGCCCGTCACCGCACTGGTGCTGCGGTCCAGCACCGCCGAACCGACCGAAACTTCCACGCGCTCTTCGCTACCCGAAACCTGCAGCTTCGCATCGAGAGTATGCGTCCTGCCAATCACCTGCTCCACATCGACGAACTCCAGAGTCTGGAATCCGGGGTGTTCGAAGGTGACTGTGTATGTTCCCACAGGCAGCTCGGGAATGTCGTAGTTCCCAGTCGAATCCGAAATGGTTTCGCGCTGCAGTTGGGTAGAGTTCTGCACAGCTGTAATGTGCGTCTCCACCAGCCGCCGGCCCGACGGATCAGAAACCGTACCAGTCAATCCGCTGCGATCCACCTGTGCGGCACAGAAGTTGGCAAGGCAAAACAACACGCTCAATCCGATCGAAACGCGAGCGCTTCGAAGCACAGAAGAACTCCTGCTGAACAGACCTTGCTTCATCTCGCAATGCATGGTTCCTCCCAAAGGAAACAACGGATAGCTGAGCGAATAAAGAGATTCCACATCATGCCGCCGCTCGTTGCGCGCAGCGGAATCGAATTCCGGATCTTCAAGTTGTGACAGTTGGAAATACCTGTTCTCGTTCCAGGCTGCAGGCGGAGAACCGCATCGGCTTCTCGTGCGGCGGGCTTTCAGACGTTGCCGCTTGTTCAAGGTTGATCACGCTCAATGACGTCCACGCGTTAGCACGATCCCCGAAGAGCGCCTCGAATGTGCTGAATGACAATTTTGTAATCCAGTGTTGTTATATGCAGATCACACCCTAGTTAACGTCCCATCAAATATCGATCCCGGCGGGACTGGAACCCATGACGTTGCGGTTCACCGAAAAGATAAGAAGCCTGGACGCGGAACGCTCGTCACACTGCGCATTCACACTGCCGTAAAGGGATGACAAAACTGTAATCCTAGCGTCATGCTGGCGTTCTTTTCGCGGTCCTAGACTTGGCCCGTTGGCGCTGCTCTGCTGCTGCGCCATCTCCTGCAATCGAAAAGAAGGCATCAGCCTGTCTCATGTCTAGTTCCCGGGCTCAAGTTGCATGGCCGATTCCGGGTTACGTGATGAAAACCCCCGGGAGAACAATATATGTCGCGAAAGATGTCTCAAGAACACTCTCGGATCAACCGTTTGCGTCTGGTCGCCGGCCTGCTGGCGGCGGGGCTAAGCCTTCCTGCGTTAGCGCAGTCCGTACCGTTCCCAACTTACACACCCGGCGAAAACCTGCCCGGGTCGCAAGGGCCGTCCTACTCGAGTCCTACGCCCGACCCGTGGGTCGTCAGCGACGGCACCATCATCACTCCCGCCGGCACCCAGGTCTACCTCGGTACCACGACCCGCGCCAAGGCCATCGCGCTCAACCCGCTTGGCAATCACACCGCCGCCGTCCTTCAAATGAGCGCCCCACAGGCCGTCACCATATTCAATACCCAGACCGGCCAAGTCCTACAGAACATCACGAAGCCGTCTACTACGGGTGGCGCCACCGGCATCGCCTATACGTCGGATGGCGCGCACCTGCTCTTTAGCCAGGACAGCCACTACGTCGGCTACCTCAACATCAGCACGACTACGGGCTTGTACACGACCGAAGTGGCTCAAATCACGGTTCCGAAGACCCTCACCGCCACCACCGCCGGCTGCTTTCCATACACCGCTCCGTACAACACTACGGCGTCCACCCCTTCGGGCAGCCCTCCGGGGACCAGTGGCGGCAGCGGCAACAGCGCTGTATACGCCTGCGGCACTGCCTACTCGGGCTCGAGCACTTCCTATCCCCTGGGCCTCGCGGTCGATCCGGCTAACGCGTTCGCCTACTCCGTGCTGGACGTCAACGATACGCTGGCCAAGATCAGCTTGAGCACGAATGCGGTGGTGGGCACGCCGATCCGCGTCGGCCAAGTTCCGCACAGCGTCGTGATCAACGCGGCCGGCACATACGCCTACGTCTCCAACGAAGGCGGCCGCGTTCCTACCGCAACCGACTTCCAGGAATACTCCGACGGCACCCCGGTCGTCGCCACGTTCCCGACTGGCGCCACGGCCACCGGCACCGTTTCCGTGGTCAACCTGTCCTCGTTCACTGTCACGGCCACCATCCCCACCGGTCTGCACCCCACTGGAATGGCCTTTTGGGGCAGCAACTACCTGTTGGTCGGCAACGCCTATAGCGACTCGATCTCGGTCATTAACACGACTACCAACACAGTCGCGTATACCATCAGCCTCGGGCTTCCGATCTCGGTGCCGGGTTCAGGCACGCCTGCCTGGGGCGCCGGGCCGAACTCGATTGCCGTCGATGAAGTCAACAACATCGCTTACGTCGCGCTTTACAACGCCAACGCGATCGCCGTCGTCAACCTCCAGCAGAACGCGCCCGGTACGCCCGTCAGGGGCCTGATCCCGGTGGGCTATGCGCCGAGCTCGGTTGTGCTCGACCAGCTGAACGGCGACAATGTGCTGCTCGTTGCCAACGACAAGGGCATCGGCACCACGGGCTTTGTGAACACCCCGGCCGAAAACTCGACCGTAAACGCGCACGGCGTCGGGCCCGCCCTCAACACCCACGAGGATCTTGGCACCGTCAGCATCGTCCCCGTGCCGACACCCGCGGAGTTGACGGCCTACACGAAGCAGGTCCACCTGAACAACCACTGGGATCTCGCTGTGAATATCGCGAGTGCCGCCGGCGGCAAACCGACTACCGCGCCGGTCGCAATCCCGCTGCATATTGGCGATCCGTCACTCATCAAGCACGTGTTCGTGATCATTCGTGAAAACCGTACCTACGATCAGATGCTTGGCGACGTGGTTGGCGGCAATGGCGACCCGGCGCTGGCGATCTTCGGCGACGGCTCTGTCGCCCTATCCGGAAGTGGCGGCGAGGTCTCGCCGAACGCGCACGCGCTGGTGCAGCGCTTCCCGCTCTTCGACAACTTCTACGACCCAAGCCGTCAGTCGGCCGACGGTCACAACTGGATTCTCCAGGCCATGGCGCCCTACTCCGATGACATCCAGTCTCCGGACTGGGTCCGCGACTATCCTTCCAACGGCGGCGATGCGATTGCATACCAGCCGAAGGGCCACCTCTACGACGTCGCGGCCGCAGCCGGCATCAAGTTGAAGAACTACGGCGAGTACATCGAGTACGACCTGTTCAATACGCCGACCGGGTCGACCACCGAGCCGCCCTGGAATGACTGGTATCGGGACTCCTCGTGCTTCGATGCCCAGGAGTTCGGGTCAGTTTCAGGGTATGCATTGCCATCTCCGAGTGACTGCCAAGGGCTTCCGTCCCCGGGCGAGAAGACTCTCTATTATCAGAACACGATCACCTCATGGTCCCCGCTTCCGAACGTGCAAAACTACACGGTCACCAACTACCCTCAGTTCGATCTGACCATCCCCGACCAGTTCCGCTTCGATATCTGGTATCAGGATTTCGAGAATGACGTGGCCAACAATTCAGTGCCCCAGTTGGAGTTCATGTGGATCAGCTCCGACCACACGGGCACGGTGACGATCGCCAACGCAGCTCAGGAGGCCGATAACGACCTGGCCGTCGGCCGCTTTGTCGACGCCATCAGCCACAGCAACATCTGGTCCTCTTCGGCGATCTTCGTCGAGGAAGACGACGCGCAGGACGGCAACGACCACGTCGACGGTCACCGTAGCCCCGGCTATGTCATCAGCCCGTACATCACACAAAAGGTGAACCCCGATGGCACCGGCGCGGGGGTAACCGAAGACAGTACCTTCTACACGCAAGTCAACTTTACCCGCACGGTCGAACAGATCCTCGGCCTGCCGCCCATGAACCAGAACGACTTGGTAGCTTCGCCGCTGTACGAAATCTTCATCAACAATATCAACAGTCCGAGTCAGCTGCCGGCGAATAACTTGCTCCCGTGGAATCACGTGCAGAATGACATCCCGCTGGATAAGACAACCAGCGGCATTCTCGCGCGGCTCCGCAAGAAGGACCCCAAGGCTGCGATTCTGGCCGCGGGTTGGTACCAGAAGAAGAAGCAGATCTTCGCCGGCAACGAACACAGGCCCGACGTCGAAGACCCCGACACCGTCCGGCACTTCACATGGTACGAGGCCACCGGGTTTGTGGTCCCCTACCCTGGCGAAGCGAAGGTCCGCCCGGCGAGCGAATTCAATCGCAAGGCACCCAAAGTCAGCACTGACCTGGACGACTAATCGTCGCTCCCAACCACAACGGCCCTCTCCCCGGTGACCGGGGAGAGGGTGTTGAACTGCCCATTCAGGAGATGATTTAAAATGAGGAAGTTCTTTGTACTCGCAATCGCACTTTTGGCGGCTGGCTCCTTGACGGCGAGCGCTTCGGTTCTTATCGGATTCGATAGCATTCCAACGTCAGCCCTGATTCCCATTCCATCCAACAACCTGGTCTTCGGTGGCGGACCCGTAACTTGGGGCAACTACACCTGGAGTTCGACCAACCTCTTCAACGGAGTGGGATCGATTTTCGGCAACACCGGTAGCTACGGATTCGGCACAACCAACGGATATTGGGATAGCGCCGTCGGTCCCATGATTGGTCTCAATGACAGCACTACCGATTATGGCGTTACAGATACCATGACCATCGCTTTCACGAATCCGGTCTTTGCGGTCGGTGATTTCTTCAATTACGATGCAGATGAAAGCTCGCCAACAACGCCGGCGACCATCGCCGTCTACGGTACATCGGGAAACCTCATCGAGTCCTACAACCTGGACTTTTCGACCGGCGGAGCCGCGGACTCGGGCGAGTGGCTTGGCTTCTCGGAGACCACACCGATCGGTTCCTTTACGATGACGGACAACTACATCGCCATGGCTTCTACGCCGGAGCCCAGCTCGCTTCTGCTGCTGGGTAGCGGATTGCTCGGTCTGGTTGGCGTGGCTCGTCGCAAGCTGGGCCGCTAAACTGGCGATCACCGAGACACAGTAATTCACAAGCAAGAGGATGAAAGATGCCCTCGTGAAAGCGAGGGCATTTTTCATGCCTGTCCCTCGCCAAAACTACATCCGGGCGCAATGAGGGCCGGGATTGCGAACTTGACGGTCGTTTTGGCAGTGGCTTTCGGTTTGGAACGGGGCGTTCGCTGACCGCAGAGCACATGGAAAACATGACGAAGCGCACAAGGCAGGGTCGGCAGGCACACCTCTCCATCTGTCCATCTTCAACTTCGACAAGAAGTGTTTCCAGCGGATGCTCAGGCAGCCAGATCGTAGCGATGATGCAGACCACCGAGTTCTGCCACGAAATGAGTAGCTGGTTGGGACAACAGACCAGATTAGTCCCCAAATCGGCTTGTGGGAATTGATCGATAGATCGAGTGACAAATTGGATACCATAGAATGCAGTCGTGGTTCTTGGTGATCGCGACTGGCGACTCTCATCCCTACGTTGCATTTTTGCCATTTTGAGGTTCGGACTGCCAAACCCAAATCTGAACGTTACCCGAAGAAATTAAGTACCTTAGGCGGCCGCATCCGAACCCGTCGCCTCGACCTCGGCCTCATCCAATCGCAGATTGCCGCGCAAATCGGGGTTCATGAACTCACTATTACCAACTGGGAAGGTAACGCATCCCAGCCGCCTGCCCGTTACCTCCCGGCGATCATCCGATTCCTCGGCAATGACCCGTCAGAACCCGTAACGCCTTCACAAAATGGCTGCACGCTGACCAAATCACCGACAGCGCAGCCCGTGTGCGGTCCTTCGCCTCTGGCGAAGAATTGACTTGAGCTTTACCGCGCTCGCCCGTACCATGTGCATACACCGCAGCAGGAAGGCACGCAATGAGTACTCCTCTTGACCCTGGGCAAGCAGCTCAATACGGCCAGTTCGTCGCAGCCGCCTACGACATGTACGCCGTCAACAACGACGATCTGCGTCCCGCTCCCAAAAATATTCCACACGGCTGGGAACTCTCTGCCTGGATTAACATGTCAGACTTCCTTTTCCAGATCAGAGATCCGAAATTCTACGGCATCGTTGTGCACGAGACCGCCAACCCCGACAACCGCATTATTGCCATCCGCGGCACCGAAGGCATCCTCGAGTGGATCGACGATGCCGCCTCCATCGTCATGGTGCCATTCAGACAGGTGCCCTCCGCTGGCCGCGTGGCCTTTGGCTTCGATAACATCTATTCCACCATGAAGGTGGTGCCCGTGCCGCACACCGCGCCCGGCCTGGATGCGGTTGCTGAGCCAGAGCTCACTGGCTCGTTTGGCGACCAACTCGAGCAGCTCGCCCTCCGGCGCGAGGCCGAGCGCGGCGTCGTAAGCGAATTCGCCGCCGGCCGCACCCGCCGCGAACGTCCCACGGTGGTTACCGGCCACAGCCTGGGCTCCGCGCTCGCCACGCTCTTTGTTCTCGAGAACAGCGTCAAGCACAAGTTCGACATCTCTCTGATCAGTACCCTGGCATCGCCCAAGGTGGGCAACCTCGAGTTTAAGCACGTCTTCGGCGCCCTACCTCTTACCTCCTGGCGCATCGTCAATATCCGCGACGTCGTCCCCAAGCTCCCGCCAACCATCCCCTTCATCCTCGACTACGAGCACATCGACGTAGCCTACAGCTTCGACTCATGGCTCTTCGCGAAGAGGAATCTCGGCTGCTACCACAGCATCGACACCTATCTGCACTGGCTCGATGGTAGCCTGCCATTGGCCCCTGAATGTGCCTAGGCTGTATCGGCATAGAGCGGAAGAGTTTGGACTTGATCGGGAGAATTCTTCAGATTCGATAACTGTGGTGAGTTTGGCAGGCGGCCAGTTTCCGGTTGACCGACCACTCGGGAACTACATCATTCCTGGACAGATAGGCGTATCGGGACCGATTCGCACCGGATGCACACCGCAGCTTAATTAGATTGCGTCGGCGGACGACTTATGTTGCGAAAGTTAGCGGACGGATTCGAGCCCAGACTCATCCGTCTATTTCGTCGGAATCACCTGGAGCGATCCCGACGAATAGTTCGTCAGATACAGCGTCGCATCATCCGATCCCACATTCACCTCGCGCGGAAACAGCCCCGCTGCCACCGTCGTCAGCACCGCCGCTCCGGCCGGATACACCGCCGAAACAATCGCCAGGTTTGCGTTGCTCCCCGTCCCGAATCTGTCTGAGTTCGCCACCGCCAGGAGCTGCCCGCCATGGAACAGCATCACGCCCACCGGCGCTGCGCCCTGCGTGTCGGCATATCCCAGCAGCGCATTGGCGGCATTCACCTCCAGCATCCCGGTGCTGAACGCCAGCACCCGGTTGTCCCCACGCGCGGCCACCCACAGCGTCGAGTTGTCCGCCGTCTCCGCCATCCTCACCGGGCTGCAACCCGCATCCACCGTCGCGATGATCGCGGAGGTCGTCGCCGAGCTCTCCGCCTCAGCCACGTCGATCACCGTCAAAATCCCGTTCACCTGCGGCGTGCTCCCGGCGCCCTGCAGACACCCGGTCCGCGCCAGCACCGGGTTCCCGCCGCCCGCCGCCGAGCTGTTCTTCGACACCTCACTCGTCACATACAGCCGCGTCACATCCGGGCTCAGCAGCATCCCCGCGATCGCATTCCCACCCGTCGAGATCTGACCCAGCAGCGTCCCGCCGTTTATATTTCCGTTTACGTCATACGTCAGCGACACTACCCCGACGTTGCCTTCTGATGTCGCTCCCTACGCCACCCCATACTCGTTCGATACAAACGCGAACTTCCCATTCGGCGTCACAGCCACCGCCTGCGAACCCTCATCCGCCGACACCGGCCCCTGGCTCACCACAAACGGCGTCCCAGTGCACGTCGCCGCCGCGCTCGCGTTATAGAACGCCGCTCCGGGCGTCTCGATGCCGCCCGCAAGGTCCACTCCGTTCGGCAGAAACTCCAGTTCCGCCCACTGCCCACCTTCCGACTCCAGCGTTGAGGTCAGAGGCAGCACGCATTGCGACGTCAGCACGCCCGCCACCGGCGCAAACACCTCCAGCCCATTCGCCTCGCCTACAAACACCGTGCCGTTCGCTGCCGGAAGCGCCTGGAAGGGCGCACTCGCCGTCGGCAGTACGAGCGACGCCCCCATGGTCGGCGGCAACACCGCCGCACCCGCTCCCACCGGCACCACGGCGTTCCCCGTCGCACTCGAGTACGTCCCCGCACTCGCCGTCTCTGGCGTATAGCTGGCCGTCAGCGTGTCGCTTCCCACCACCAGCAACCCCGCCGGAACCGTCACCATCGCACTTCCACCGCTCAGCGTCAGCTGCGCCGATGCATAGCTCCCACTGGACACCACCACCGTCCCAGCCGGAGTCGATGCCGAACTCCCCGCAACGCTTACAGTCACCGTCAGAGTCTGGGCCGTCGTCACACTCGACGCCCCCGGCGTCACAGTCACCGTCGGCGTCACCGGCGGCGCGCTCCCGCCGGTCGACCCCGCCGTGCTCGACCCGCCACATCCCATCGCAGCGCAGGTCGCGATACAAAAGATGCCGCGCACCAGCCGCCCCACACCAAACGCACCTGTCATAACTGCCAAAATAAATTGTGCCATCTCATGGCGCAAGTGAATTTCCACCCACTCCGCCATCTCTCTCTCACCGCATGAACGCTCAAAACGTGATGTTCACAGCGGCGACCCGCCGATGCGCCACTCCACACCGGAAATCCCGTTAACGGGTCGGCCAGTCTACTGGGATCACATACTCGGGTCGGGCTGCAATTCGGACCCTGCGACGCTTTTCAAGGCTGATCTGTCTCTGGGCGGTTACCGGGAAGTGTTTTGAATTGCCTTCGCTCCCAAGGCTGGTCTCAGAATCCGGTGGATTCCGTTCATCGGTTGGTGGCTTCTGGCCCTCTGGAATCGGCGTAGTCAATTTTCCTCCATGCCAACCGCACGGCATCTCCCGTTGTGCTGCCCGCAAGCTGCTTCAAAGGCTGAGGTCGAGGAGAAAGGCTCGGAAATCCAGGAAAGAACTTCCGAGCCTTCCCGCTTTTATCAGTGGCTTACACCCAAATTCACATCGGGCAAAACGGGCGTTCCTTCGAGGCGCACACCGTCGAGGCTCCGCGGGTCAAGACCGAGCGCGCGCAGGATGGTGGGAGCAACGTGGTTGGTGTCGACGCCAGCATAGATCATGTGAGGCGGGAAAGCAGGGTTTGAGACGAGTAGGATGACGTTTGTATCGTCATGCGCGAAGCCGCCGTGCTCGGCGAGCTTCGCGCTGCTGCTGGTGTAGTCGACGCCCACGTTGGGCCTGACGATGATGTCGGGAGTGCGCGGGTCGCCGCTGGGCGGCAGGCCGGGCGTGTCGTAGTTCATCGCGAGTGATGGGCCGTAGTAGATTTGGCCAAGGCCTATGGCAGCGGCATTGTTTTCAAGTATCTGGACAGCAGGCAGCGTGTTGGCCGCGCTGTTGAGCCAGATCAGTGAAACGTCGTCCTCCGTCGGTCCGATGCCGGTCGGATTGAGCGGCGATTCCGAAAAAGGGATCAGGTTGGCCGTGCCCAGGAGGGTTGGGGCGATGAACCGGTGTTCAGGATGGGGTTCCAGAGGTTGGGATCGATGGGCGACTGGCCGTGCTTGGCAGTGATGATGATCAGGGTCGAGTCGTAAAGGCCGCGATCCTTGATTTTGTTGACCATCTCTCCTATCGAGTCATCGATAAACTGGAATTCACTCAGAAGCGCCGCGCTTGGCGTTCCGGCTCCATCCAGATAGCCTCCTTTGGTGGAGATACTCTTCTCGATGAGCTTCTGACCCACGCTGAGGGCCTGGAAGTTCATGCCGAAGATGGTGGGAGTTTTGGCCGGTTTGCCGTCATGATTCTTGCCCTCGATTTCGTTCAGGATGGCATTGACCTTGAGGGTGTCGTAGCACTGGATGTTCTGGAAGCTGTTGGTCCAGGCGGTAATATCGGAGCCGGGATCGCGGACAGAGGCACAGGAGGTGCCTTCAGGGGTGCTGACGCCGGGCAAACCAACGACCGTAGAGTTGATCTCGGGCGCATAGAAATCGTCCAGCGAGTTGCCCCGGGGCCCGCAACTGTAGAATAGGCTGGGTGTTTGTCAGACCAGGCCGTATAGCCGCCAGCGCCGTGGATGACGCCGAAGATTGTGTTGGTGCGGACGAAGTTCCAGGGGTAGACGGGCGCGCAGCCGGCTTTGGGGTCACGCACAAGCCTGATGGGATCGATCGAAGCAACGCTACCATCTGAGAGCCCAGCTCCGGGAGCGCCACCACGGTCGAGTCCACTTCCGGTGAATAGTAGTCGTCCAGGCCTTTGCCGCCCGGCCCCGCCACAAATGAGTACGACGCATGCTTGTCAATCCACGCCGTGTATCCGCCCGCTGCGTGGACCACGTTGAAGATGGTGTTGGTGCGAACGAAGTTCCACGGATACACCGGCGCGCATCCGGCCTGCGGATCGCGCACCAGCTTTCTTGGGTCGATGGAAGCGACGCCGCCTTCGGTGAGCGCTGCTCCCGGCGCTCCTCCGTTCAGCTTGGTGTCGTCATATTCGATGCCCTGGTCAAAATCGGTCGTCGTTCCCGCCAGCGCGGCAAAGGGCGCGCATGGACCTCCAGCCAGACCTGTGCCCGTGGTGATTGTCGGCGCGTCGAGCGACCGGTCATACGCTACATCGTAGTAAAGGCCGGTCGTCCTGGGGGAACCGCCCGTAACCAGCGCCGCGAGTCCGGGGAAGGAGTCGGAGGGCTTGGACGACGTGGTAGCTACGTAGTTAACGCCGGTCTGCCCCAGAGACGCCAGGTTCGGGCAGTAGGGATTCCCGCCATTCGCGCCCGCGATCCCGTGCGCGTAGTTATAGAAATCCACCGCGTGCATGCCGTCGATGCTCAACAGCAGCACATGCTTGATCTTCGCTTTGTCCGGCGTCTCTGGTTGAGCCGCCATTCTATGCGCAGACGACGCCAGTGTGACCGCCATGGCAGCCGTAGCAAGTACCAGCTTCTTCGCGTTCATGAAAAAATCTCCTGGAGAGATTGAGGCCCGTCGCCACTACGGAGGCATTATTCCCCTATGAATTCTCAGTGAATGGTATCGTGAAGAATTCGGCCCTGCTTCGGGCAGGGTGTTGGCGCAGGGACAATAGGTTGGTCTGGCAGGGCGTTGCTCTTACAAAGTGAGCACGACCGGATTAGATTCTGGCCGTTAAAAGCATAGCAAGTTTAGTAAATTCTATTGCTTACCGAATCCAATCCGGGATCGGTCCTCAATAGTCGCCAAAGCGCAACTGATCCTCGCATCGGCCACAATCTCCTCAGGTGATCGCTCCACGCGCGAAAGGCCATCCGCCGATTTTGAAATCCGTCTGCTCCATTTCTGCTCTATTCGATTTCTGGAGAACAGCGCTTTCAAGAACTCCCGTATTCTCTATCGCCAGAACGAGATTGGGTAAACGCCATGTTCTTTGTTTTCAATTGACCGCCACATTCCCAAGCTGAATGTCGCCGGTTCGATCCCGGTCTCCCGCTCCATAAAATCAATGGTTTACGAAGAGACCCAAAAGACTCTGCTTCATTTCTGCTCTGTTCTGTTTCGATTCAGCGCTAACTTATTGATAAAAATCGGCTAATGTGCTGTTTGCTTGCCCTGTTCGACAAGGGTGAAATGCCTTCACATAAGACTCTAGGAGTCATCCTCTTACCAGGCTTGAACCTGGTGAATGCCAGCGTGCGGGCGGGACAGTGGACAAATCTCAGGTCCAGACCTCGCGATGATTAGACGACTGCTGTTAGCGACCATCCACTCGGAGCTATCAATCTGGCCGGGAACCGGCCTCGAAGAGTGACTCGGGTTGGCGCCAGCCGAGTTCGAAGTTCCAATTGACCCGCAGTGAACCTTTACACCACCTTGAAGGTTCGCGACACCCTTCTTCTCACCCAGATCTGAAACCACTATCCCTGCAACCTTGCTTTGCGGGGCTCGCTTGACACTGCTGCAGCAGGTGGCAATGTGGTGAGCGGCGCCGAATGAGACATTTGGGAAGCAACAGGCGTGAGGTTCATTCAACGTCTGAAGTGAACGCCAACGCGGTCCCCCATGCCAGGGCTCTCGCATTTCATAAATGGCACGATCGACCTCTGTTCGCGAACCAGATGCGGAATTCGGTTCTGGCTATTGACGGCCCCCGGACGCGAAGTGAACGCCTTGAAGACCGCAGGTCCATTTGGCGCGTTGATTGCATTGTTGGAAGCGGCGGACCGATGTTCAGCGGTGAAGACCGGGGCGTTTCGCACTTCCACACTCTGGTTGCTAACGCATCCATCCGTCGATTCCATCGGAGGCAGACAGCGAATGGCGTGTGGTCAGGAAGAATCTTTACTGCATTGCGTTGAAACTGGTGCGGAACAGGAGACCCCTCCCTGCGTGAGCGCGCCGCTCTCCTTCGCCCAGCAACGCCTGTGGTTCCTCGATCAGTTGGAGCCAGGCAGCGCCTATTACAATATTCCAGTTCGCGTGCGATTGCGAGGCCCTCTCCGCGTTGAAGCGCTGGAGAGGTCTTTTGACCAGATTGTTGCCCGGCATGAAACTTTGCGCACTCGTTTCGTCCAGCTCGACGACCAACCTCTGCAGTTTGTCGATCCTCCACTCCCAGTGCCAATTCCCCTAACCGATCTGAGCCATATCGTCAGCGCGGAACAGAGAGCCCACGTACTGCGGATTGCAACGGCCGAAGCGGAACTCTCCTTCGATCTGGCCCAGGGGAACCTGATGCGGGTACGTTTGCTGAAGCTGGACGAAGAAGACCATGTTCTCCTGATGACCCTCCATCACATCATCTCGGACTGGTGGTCGATGGGCGTCCTCTCCCAGGAACTGAGCGAGTTCTATAGTGCCTGCTGCGATGGGCGTTCGCCCCGGATGCCCAAGCTGAGCTGGCAATATCGCGACTTTGCGGAGTGGCAACGGCAGTGGCTCCAGGGAGAGGTTTTAGAGTCGGAACTCAACACATGGCGAAAACAACTCGCCGGGGCGCCGGTACTTCAGTTGCCGACCGACAAGCCTCGTCCGGCGCTCCAGTCTTATCGTGGCGACGTATACCGGTTTGTGGTGGACAAACCCACCACGGACGCGGTCAAGGCACTGAGTTGGCGAGAGGGCGCAACCCCGTTTATGACCTTGCTTGCCGCCTTCCAGACGCTTCTCTATCGCCACTCTGCCCAACAGGACATCTCGGTCGGCACCGTCATCGCCGGCCGTACCCGAGCAGAGGTCGAGAATCTGATTGGTTTCTTCGTCAATACGCTAGTGCTCCGCACCGACCTTTCGGGCAATCCGGCCTTCCGCGATTTGCTCATGCGCGTTCGCGAAGTCACATTAAACGCCTATGAGCACCAGGAGATCCCCTTCGAAAGGCTGGTCAATGCACTCGATCCGGTCAGAGACCTGGGCCGGGCGCCATACATCCAGTCCATGTTCATCCTGCAAACCGCCCCGCTGCCGCCGCTTGAGATGAGCGGTCTGACGATGGAGGCCGAAAGAAGCGATACCGGCGCGGCCGATTTCGATCTCATACTGGAGGTCGTCGAAGCCGCCGGAGTATGGCACGGAAGTCTCGAATACAACACCGACATTTTCGAGGAACAGACCATACGGACCTTTGCCGAGCGTTTCAATCGCCTTCTGCGCGCGGTCGTGGCTGATCCTGGGACGAGAATTGACCAACTCCCTCTCCTGTCGAGCCAGGAGCGGCGGCGTTTGCTTTTGGAGTGGAACGATACGGAGGCGGAGTTTCCCGGCGGCCGGTGCTTGCATGAGCTTTTTGAAGAACAGGCATCCCGTACTCCGGATGCGATTGCGGTGTCGTTTGAAAGCGGGGCACTGAGTTACTCGGAGTTGAACCGGCGGGCCAACCAGTTGGCCCATCATCTGCGTGCGCTGGGCGTGAAACCGGAGATGCGGGTGGCCATCTGCGCCGATCGCGGCTTAGAGATGCTGGTGGCGCTGCTGGCCGTGTTCAAGGCAGGAGGAGCTTACGTTCCTCTGGACCCCCAGTATCCGGCCGAGCGGCTTGCCTTTGTGCTCGAGGACGCCGCTCCGGTCGTGCTGCTCACCCAGGGCCATCTGGCCAAGTTGTTTGCCGGCGACGGTCCCCGGACGATCCTCGACCTGACCGCGGCAACGGAGTGGCAAGACGCGCCAGAAACCAACCTGGCTTCGGAGGGATTCAGTCCCTCTCAACTGGCCTACGTCATCTACACCTCCGGCTCGACCGGTCAGCCCAAGGGTGTCATGGTGATTCAACGCGGAATGATCAATCACCTGTACGCCAAGATCAGAGACCTGCATCTTGCGCCTGCGGACACCGTGGCGCAGACCGCTTCGCTGTGCTTCGATATCTCTGTTTGGCAGTTTTTTGCGGCGCTGTTGACCGGAGGGCGCGTTCTGATTGTGGGCGAGGAAGAGGCGCACGATCCGGCCCTGCTGGTCGATCTGGCGGAACGGCTGGAGATCACGGTTCTTGAGACTGTGCCCTCTCTGCTGCGCGCCATTATCGAGAAGATGGAGATCACTGGCCAGCATCTGCCGTGCTTGCGCTGGTTGTTGGTGACCGGCGAGGCCTTTCCCGTGGATCTGGCCCGGCGTTGGGAGGCGATGCAGGCCACCGCGCTGCTGATGAATGCCTATGGGCCGACGGAATGCTCCGACGATGTGACGCACTTTGTGGTGCGGAAGGGACTTCATGCGGAGATCAATCCGGTGCCCATCGGGCGCCCGATAGCCAATACCCAGGTGTACATTTTGGATGCTCACGCTCAGCCGGTCCCGGTGGGAGTTACCGGCGAGTTATGCATCGGCGGCGCGGGCGTGGCGCGGGGTTACTTGAACCGCCCGGAACTGACGGCTGAACGGTTCGTTGCCGATCCGTTTGCATCCGACCAAGGTGCTCGGATGTACCGGACCGGCGACCTGGGCCGCTGGCTTGCGGACGGTAACATCGAGTTTCTTGGCCGCAACGACTTTCAGGTGAAGATTCGCGGCTTCCGCATCGAACTGGGCGAGATCGAAGCGCGCCTGATGGAAGACCCAGCGGTGCGCGCGGCGGCTGTGATCGCCCGCGAGGACACGCCGGGCGACAAGCGTCTGGTGGCCTATTACACCGGCAGCGGGGACGAGGATGGGCAGGACGCTGACAGAATGCGTTCACGCTTGTCCGCGTGCCTGCCCGAGTATATGGTGCCAACAACCTATATGCGCTTGCCGGCCCTGCCCCTGACACCCAACGGCAAACTGGACCGCAAGGCGCTGCCCGCTCCGGATGCCGATGCCTACTCGACCCGAAGTTACGAAGCGCCACAGGGCCAGCTCGAAACCAAACTGGCCCAGATTTGGGCCGAAGTCCTCAAACTCGAACGCGTCGGCCGTCATGACGACTTCTTTGAACTCGGTGGACACTCGCTGCTGGCGGTCACCATGACCGAGCGTATGCGACGCAGCGGTTTTGAGGTTGGCGTGCGTTCGATCTTTACCGCCCCCACAGTGGCCTCGTTGGCCGCCGCAATGCATTCCGGATCGCCCGCCATCGAAATTCCGCCCAACCGCATCCCTGCTGGCTGCAAATCCATCCTGCCGGAGATGCTCCCGTTGGTCGAGTTGACCGAGGAGGAGATCGGCAGGATCATCGCCAGTGTGCCGGGCGGTGCGCCCAATATCCAGGATATCTATCCACTGACCCCGGCCCAGGAGGGCATTCTCTTCCACCACCTGATGGGTGGTGTGGGAGATCCATATATTCTGGCCAGCCAGTTCAGCTTCGATACCCGGTTGCGCTTGGATGAATACCTGCAAGCTCTTCAAGCGGTTGTCAACCGGCACGACATCCTGCGCACATCTGTAATGTGGGAAGGGCTCCGAGAGCCGGTGCAGGTGGTCTGGCGCAACGCACAGTTGCCTGTAGATGAGGCCGTGCTGGACCCCGAGGCGGGTGACGCGTCCGGGCAATTATATGCGCGCTTCGACCCTCGAAGCTTCCGCATCGATGTCCGCAAGGCGCCCTTGCTGCGAATCTTTGTCGCCTACGATCAGGAGATGGATCGTTGGTTGATGCAGATGCTGCTCCAGCATCTGGTGAGCGATCACAGCATTCTCGCCGTGATGCACGAGGAGGTACAGGCGCATCTGCGAGGACAACAGAATCTGTTGCCCACACCGCTCCCTTATCGCAACCTGGTGGCCCAGACCCGATTCGGTGTGAGCCAGCAGGAGCATGAGGAGTTCTTCCGCAAGATGCTGGGGGATGTGGACGAGCCCACGGCTCCGTTTGGGTTGCTCGATGTGCAGGGCAACGGCAGTGGTATCGAAGAAGCGGTCCTGGTTCTCGATGCCGAGCTGGCCCGGCGTCTTCGCGCCAACGCCCGTAAGCTCGGGGTAAGCGCGGCCAGTCTGTTTCATCTTGCCTGGGCGCAGGTGTTGGCCAGGGTCTCGAGTCGAGAAGATGTGGTCTTCGGCACCGTTCTATTTGGCCGTATGTCGGGAGGCGCGGACGTGGATCGAATGATGGGGCTGTTCATCAACACGCTTCCGATACGTATTCCGGTCGCTGGGGAAGGCGTAGAGGCTAGCGTTCGGCGCACTCACTCCCTACTGGCCGATCTGATGCGTCATGAGCACGCCTCTCTAGCGCTGGCGCAGCGTTGCAGTGCGGTCGCCGCTCCCACGCCCCTGTTCTCGGCACTGTTGGATTACCGTCATAGTCCCGGTCCCGTAAAGGTATCCTCGGCCGACCCGATGCAGCCGTGGAAAGGGATTCAAATTCTGCGCGGAGAAGAGAGGACAAACTATCCTCTGACGCTTTCGGTAGATGACCTGGGCGAAGGTTTTGCTCTGGCCACACAGACGCCGAACACGATCGGCGCACATCGCACGTGCGAGTTCATGCGTACCGCGCTCGGCTCCCTCGCCAATGCGCTGGAGATCTCCGCCGGCAGGCCGGTACGAACGCTCGATGTGTTGCCGTCCACCGAGCGGCGGCGTTTGCTTTTGGAGTGGAACGATACGGAGGCGGAGTTTCCCGGCGGCCGGTGCTTGCATGAGCTTTTTGAAGAACAGGCATCCCGTACTCCGGATGCGATTGCGGTGTCGTTTGAAAGCGGGGCACTGAGTTACTCGGAGTTGAACCGGCGGGCCAACCAGTTGGCCCATCATCTGCGTGCGCTGGGCGTGAAACCGGAGATGCGGGTGGCCATCTGCGCCGATCGCGGCTTAGAGATGCTGGTGGCGCTGCTGGCCGTGTTCAAGGCAGGAGGAGCTTACGTTCCTCTGGACCCCCAGTATCCGGCCGAGCGGCTTGCCTTTGTGCTCGAGGACGCCGCTCCGGTCGTGCTGCTCACCCAGGGCCATCTGGCCAAGTTGTTTGCCGGCGACGGTCCCCGGACGATCCTCGACCTGACCGCGGCAACGGAGTGGCAAGACGCGCCAGAAACCAACCTGGCTTCGGAGGGATTCAGTCCCTCTCAACTGGCCTACGTCATCTACACCTCCGGCTCGACCGGTCAGCCCAAGGGTGTCATGGTGATTCAACGCGGAATGATCAATCACCTGTACGCCAAGATCAGAGACCTGCATCTTGCGCCTGCGGACACCGTGGCGCAGACCGCTTCGCTGTGCTTCGATATCTCTGTTTGGCAGTTTTTTGCGGCGCTGTTGACCGGAGGGCGCGTTCTGATTGTGGGCGAGGAAGAGGCGCACGATCCGGCCCTGCTGGTCGATCTGGCGGAACGGCTGGAGATCACGGTTCTTGAGACTGTGCCCTCTCTGCTGCGCGCCATTATCGAGAAGATGGAGATCACTGGCCAGCATCTGCCGTGCTTGCGCTGGTTGTTGGTGACCGGCGAGGCCTTTCCCGTGGATCTGGCCCGGCGTTGGGAGGCGATGCAGGCCACCGCGCTGCTGATGAATGCCTATGGGCCGACGGAATGCTCCGACGATGTGACGCACTTTGTGGTGCGGAAGGGACTTCATGCGGAGATCAATCCGGTGCCCATCGGGCGCCCGATAGCCAATACCCAGGTGTACATTTTGGATGCTCACGCTCAGCCGGTCCCGGTGGGAGTTACCGGCGAGTTATGCATCGGCGGCGCGGGCGTGGCGCGGGGTTACTTGAACCGCCCGGAACTGACGGCTGAACGGTTCGTTGCCGATCCGTTTGCATCCGACCAAGGTGCTCGGATGTACCGGACCGGCGACCTGGGCCGCTGGCTTGCGGACGGTAACATCGAGTTTCTTGGCCGCAACGACTTTCAGGTGAAGATTCGCGGCTTCCGCATCGAACTGGGCGAGATCGAAGCGCGCCTGATGGAAGACCCAGCGGTGCGCGCGGCGGCTGTGATCGCCCGCGAGGACACGCCGGGCGACAAGCGTCTGGTGGCCTATTACACCGGCAGCGGGGACGAGGATGGGCAGGACGCTGACAGAATGCGTTCACGCTTGTCCGCGTGCCTGCCCGAGTATATGGTGCCAACAACCTATATGCGCTTGCCGGCCCTGCCCCTGACACCCAACGGCAAACTGGACCGCAAGGCGCTGCCCGCTCCGGATGCCGATGCCTACTCGACCCGAAGTTACGAAGCGCCACAGGGCCAGCTCGAAACCAAACTGGCCCAGATTTGGGCCGAAGTCCTCAAACTCGAACGCGTCGGCCGCCATGACGACTTCTTCGAACTCGGTGGACACTCGCTGCTGATGATGCGTGTGGTTGCCGTGCTGGAGCAGCATGGAATCAAGATCACAATAACCGATTTGTTCGCCAACCGGTCCGTTGCCGCTTTGTCTGAGCTTCTCGACGTTCGGGGCCAATTGCCGGGTGAAACTGCCAAGGGGGACAAATCCATCCTCGTCCGGAAAGGCGGCGCCGAGCGTCCTCTCTTCCTCACCCACTGCGCTCTCGGTGAATTGCTGTATCTCCTCGCTCTGGCCCCCGCCATCGATGCGGAAATCCCCATCTATGGCTTGCCGGCAAGATCCGTCGAGCAGGCACCTCTGAATACCGTTGAAGCCATGGCAAGTCGCATGGTGCACATGATTCGCGCTGTGCAACCTGCGGGTCCATATCGCATTGCGGGTTGGTCTTTCGGCGGAATCCTCGCCTACGAGATTGCTGCGCAATTGATCGCTGCCGATCAGGAGGTTGAGTTCCTGGGCATGATGGATACTTACTACTCAGCCGGAATAAATAAATTGGAGAGCGAACCGGTCTTGGATTTCGACGAAAAGCAGGAGCTCTTGATCTACATTCAGGATCAAATGGACGCCGGCGATGAGCGTCGAGCAACCATCGAGAAGATGAGGGAGGACTCAGCGACCATGGATTTCCTGTTGCTGGCGCGGAAAGTTCAAGAGGATTCGCTCGTTCCGCCATGGATGGATGGACTTACCGCTGCGCAGGCCGAGCGCTGGCGGATCAGGTCGCATGCCATCGGCTTGGCAAACAGGAACTACGCCGCCGTGCAGATTCCCAGCTCGGTTCACCTGTTTACGGCGCAGGAAAGTCATAGCCCCGATACATCGCTGGGCTGGAACACCCTTTTCCCCGAAGATCTGCTGCATATCCTTCCCGTACCTGGGACGCATTACTCGATGATCAGAAGCCCACAGGTGGAAATCCTCGGTCGAAGTCTGTCCGATGCAATTCGCAACGTAGATCAATCCCCGATAGGACACGCAAGGAAACACTCCGCCTCGCTGTTTACATCGCAAGAGGAAAGACACAATGAGCCGGTCGACTCGATCGTTTTGTCCGCAAAAGCCAACGGTTGAGAATTCGCTGAAGCGTGCTTGAAGGAGATAGCTCTGTGTCTGCGCAGGTGAACAAATCGGACTACCCCCTTGACCCGCGCAGCGGCAATGTAGTTGTCGCGATCCGATCGCTGAACTGGACTCGTCTTCTCTGTTTTCTCAAGCCTTACTGGGGTAGAATGCTCCTGGCCTCATCGGCTCTTTTGATTTCGATGGGGTTTTCCCTGGTTTTCCCTTTGGTGATCTCGCGCCTGCTCGACGCGGTGGCCCACGCCGGAAATGCCGCTGTTTTGAATCACTGGGCCCTGCTGCTGACCGGTGTCTTTTTTGGCCAGGCGGTATTTTCCTTTGTCCAGGTATACTTGTTGGCGGTCGTTGGCGAGCACATCGTATACGACCTGCGCACCCGCCTGTATGATCAATTGCAAAGCCTATCGCTCGATTTCTTCGCGGGGCGCCGTATCGGAGAACTCGTCTCTCGCCTCACAAACGACGTAACCCAGATGCGCACCATGTTGACCAATAATCTGACTCTGTCTTTGAGTTATATTGTTTCGCTGGTGGGTGCTCTGGTCATTGTGCTGACGATCAATCCACGACTGACATTTTTTACGATCGCGGTCATTCCCCTGGTAATCCTTGTAGCAGCCGTGTATGGAAATGCCCTGCAGAAAGGGAGCGCGCAAGTCCAGGACAAGCTCGCCGCTTCCACCGTGGTGGCTGAGGAGGCGCTCCAGGGAATTCGCATCGTAAAGAGCTTCGGACGTGAACGATTCGAGACCCGGCGTTTTGCCGAGTCCACGCAAGCCGTGCTTCGCGCATCGATCCGCCAAGCTATTTATGGCTCATCGTTTGCGGCATTGATGCTGTTCTTGAGTCTGGTGGCCTTGGGCGGTATTGTCTGGTTTGGAGGACACGAAGTCATCGCTGGACGACTCTCCCTTGCCATGATTACCGGATTCATCATGTATGGGGTGATGATTGCGGGGAATCTGGCAGGCCTGGCGGGAATGTATGGCCAAATGCGCGCAGGCGTGGGTGGCATCGAGCGAGTGTTTCAAATTCTCGACTTGCGCCCATCGGTGATGGACCTGAAACATGCTTCCGTCATGCCAACTGTTCGGGGGCGTATCACTTTCGATGACGTCTCATTTGGCTATGAACAGGGAGCGCTCGTTCTCAAAGATATCGATCTGGAAATTCATGCCGGAGAGATTCTTGCGCTGGTCGGACCCAGTGGGGCAGGCAAGAGTAGCGCTTTCAACTTGATCCCACGCTTCTACGACCCCATGAGCGGCAGTGTTCGGATAGACGGTCTTGACCTGCGCACCGTTACGCAGTCCAGTCTGCGCGCACAGATGGCGATTGTTCCTCAGGAATCGATCCTATTTGGAGGCACAATCCGCGAGAACATCCTGTACGGCAGGCTGGAGGCAACCGAGGCTGAGATCATCTCCGCAGCGAAGGCCGCCGATGCCCATGAATTCATCCTGGAACTTCCGGGAAAATACGAGACCATCGTCGGAGAACGCGGCGCTAAACTCAGCGGCGGTCAACGGCAGCGAATCGCGGTTGCCCGGGCGATATTGAAGAATCCCTGCATTCTGCTGCTTGATGAGGCAACCAGTTCTCTGGATGGTGAATCAGAGGAGCTTGTGCAAGGGGCTCTCAACGGACTCATGCAGGGACGCACAACGATCATCATTGCGCATCGTCTCAGCACCATCAAAGCTGCCCATCGCATCGCAGTCCTCGATCGCGGCCGTCTAGTCGAGTTGGGCTCGCATGACCAGTTGATCGGACTAAACGGCTCGTATGCTCATATGTACCGGATGCAGTTCCGCGAATCGGACGAGAACTCTCCCATACCCCGCATGGAGGTGAGCAACCAGGAATCCATCGACGAGAGGCTCTTTGAAGGCGTTGCGTCGCCTTTCTCGGGGATGGACTTCCTCAAGCTATTGCCGTCTTCGTCGATCCTTACCAAATAGGGAGCTTGTTATCAGAAGCATTGAGTAGTTTGCAACTCGTTTGGGCTATTATTCATGCCTTTGTCGGCAATACATCCATTTGAACCCGCGCCGAATCTTGCAAGCCATTCCCGGGCTGTCGATAGAGTCGACAAGATGTGTCTTCTTCCAAATCGCGGCTGGCTCGCCGGCCGCCAAACATCATTCTCAGGATCTAGTTCCAAAAGGCCGACGCCGATGCAGGCCGGAACCATATCCAGGGCAGGATAAAGGCTGCAAAAGTAGAACAGATTGCGGAAGTAGTTTGCGAATTCTGTCTGCGAACGCGGCCGTACTCGAGTATAGGCGCTGCGGCTGCCCGGTTCAAGATGAAATCCGTAGATCGAGGGGACGAACTTCATGTCGTAATGGAACCGATCATGCAGGCGGCATGCGAACTCCTGATCTTCGGCGCCCCAGCCAACAAACTCCTCGTCGAACAAAACCATCTCTCCATCTCGAAGAAAGCTGAAGTTGCATCCCCAGCAGGCGGCCCAAGGCTGAGGAGTCTTGGAATAATACTCTTGAGCCTCTGCTTCGGAATAAAACGAAGAGGGATCGACCGCATCGAGGATTACGGGGTCGTTGGCAAGATCGTTGGAGAACCCTTCGGGGAAGTCATCCAGGAAGAGCCAGTATCGACAGCCGCAAACGGCCGTATGCCCTCCGGTATGCAAGGCCACGTGCGCGGAGATGAAGTCTCGCTTGACCACAATGTCTCCGTCGACCAGAATGACGATGCGCCCCCTGGCACAGCGCAGCGCGTTGTTCCGGGATCGGGCTCGCCGCTCCCCCAGCCTGGACTGCCAAACATATTGCATGGATGGGCCGTTCGTGAGCATCGCGCGCTTGACGGCCTTTAACGTGTCCTGTTCGGAGCCATCGTCGCAGACGATGATCTCCCATGATCCTTTGAAATCCTGAAGCTGAAGAGCCTTCAGTACGATCTCAAGCGTTGAATTCTGATTGTAGGCCGTCACCAATACCGATACGTCAAGGGCATTCTTCATCAGATGATCCATCCCATCGAGAGTGTGTCCGTCGAGTCAGGACTGTTGGTGTGGGTCGGCCATAGATTCGCGTGTATTTCCGGGAAGGCAAAGCAAAGGCCCAGGGGCGATCCTCTCCCTGACTTAGTTTTTCAGCGAAGCGCTTTTTGTCGCCCCCCTCTCAAAGAGGACGCAGGCGTTCTGTCCGCCGAATCCGAAGTTGTTGCTGAGGATAGTTTTCAGCGGGGCGGGCCGGGCGGTGTTTCGCACATAGTCCAAGTCGCAGTCCGGATCCGGATCGG
>Ga0302319_10002008_pt1 | contig 44742 bp, 36 predicted proteins | sample Bog_T0_2_FD_203319 | JGI IMG/M metagenome (GOLD analysis project Ga0302319, IMG submission 203319) | Peat permafrost microbial communities from Stordalen Mire near Abisko, Sweden - Bog_T0_2 | ecosystem: Environmental > Terrestrial > Soil > Wetlands > Peat | place: Sweden: Abisko, Stordalen Mire...
GCGTAGGCCATTCGTCACGGTGGCCTCGATCTGGCCAATACCGTTGGACGCAATAACCTCAATCGTCTTGCCGATCAAGGCGACCGCTTTAACGAGTAGCAGCTTAAGCATCAAGAGAGCCGTCATGCGCTGCTGGATACGCGCGGATTGTTCCCGCTCGTAGTCGCGGCGTTGGGGGATGCGGGCGAGTGAGGAGCGGGTAGAAATAATTTCGGTTTGAAGCGCGGGCATAATTTATGATACCGTGTCTTCCCTAATCCGGGAAGCTTGACTTGAAAAATATTTGCTGGTTGGCCATCATTGTTTTAGGTGGTTACTGGTGGTATAAGCGGTCAGCTCGCCCTCCAGTTCGGCCTTTTTGGATTCCAGCCAATCTTCCACCGCTTGTTGAATCGCTACTGACAACTCCGCAACCAGTCGGGCGCTGATGTTTGACGGCAGGAATTCACGCGCTAAGTCTTCACATTTCGGATCGTAGGTGCTCATAGGTTATTCCTTTCTTATTCAATGTCTGTATGGACGTATTCCAGCCCAAGAAACTTCTCAATGTATTCAACGGCGACATGCAGGTGGGTTGTCATAAAATGGCCTTTAGGGGATTCAGCAAAATAGACACACCTGTAACTGGCTGTGCAGGTTGTCGTCAACATCGCCCGCGTCAGCCCTTCAGCGTCAATCCCCTTACCAAGTTCGCGGTTCGGGGCATCCTTAAGTGGTGTCATTTTCGTATACAGTATGTCCATACTCTAATCCTATCTGGCTGACCCCTCAAAAAGTAGTCGGAATGAACTTTATTTAGGGCGTATTCCTTTAGAGCGCAATCTTGAATGTGACCTGCCACGGGCCGCGTGTGAAGCGCATCGTAACGGCGTCGATCCGCTCCAATTTGATTGTATCCCCCCCCTCCTTAGCCTGCACAAGGGTATCGGCTAGAAGCTCAGCCGTGCGCGGCAGAATGGTGAACCGGCTCCAGCCGGTCGTGTCGCCGATAGCGAAGCGGTTGTCCTGCTTTTGCGAGTCCCTGGCGATAATTCCGTTGACCGGATCTAGTAGCACGCGTGAACTCTTATCAGCCAAGTTCGCCGCTGCCGCTAGCGCTTGAATCAACCTGGCTGCCGGGAAGTCAGCGATGGGCGTGGAAGCTACGTTATAAATGTTAAAAACTTCCTCACCGGCACGATGCCCGGAAACCATAATTCTGAAGCCACCACCTAATGCCGCCCAGTAGCCGTTTTCCGTCATGAACAGCTTCTCAACCGCTATGTTGGTGATCGCTTTGAGAAACGATTCACGTGGATACGGGTAAGCCGATAGCGGTACGTCATGCCGCATCACAACACCATAGTCAGTGACCAGCATCAGCTTGTTTTCGCGGAGCACCGGCTGCACGGCCAGCGGGAACCCACACGCTTTAATTCCCTTGAAGCCATCGGCCTGCATGTCTGGCTTCGGCTTACCGGGCACGTGCGCCAAAGCCCATCGCACCTCAGGGCGTCCGGTATGCACCTTGAGTTCCGTGACATAGCCCTTGGTGCTGCTGACGGTCAGAATTCCATTCTTGTCACTCAAGTCAATCTCATCGTCCTGGAGGTTTGTCAGGATGTCTTTGAGATGTTGCAGATACACGATCAGCTGGGGAGGTTCCTTACCGTAACCGTCGCTTTCTATATACCCGGTTGCCGTGGCCACGTGCATGAGCGGCCTCTTCTCGCCGAACTGCATCCCCGCGTAGGCAAGTACCGTGGGATCAAAGGAACGAAAAGTGGTCACCGTCTTCAGTAAAGCGCTTCTGGAGAAAATCATCCTAGATGTTAGTACCCGGTTACCACCTAAATGCTCAGAATTTCTTTTAAATAAATACCGTCGCACTCGCCGTCAGCGCGGGTATTAGCTTTCAGGCAGGGTTTTCACCCTTAGAGCCTGGAAAGAGAACTACCACATGTTTGGAAAAGGTAATTGGGCCATCTTTGGCCTCAACCCCTCCGAAGTCGCTAAATTCATAGAGAGCATCGCCGATCCCGGCGTCATGCTTTCAACCTCGCAACTATGGGCGGCCAGCCATGCCCGCCAGAACCGTGTCAATACCGTTGGCATCAACCCGTTCCGTTCACCCCGGCTGGATGATTGGTTCCCGCTCCAAGGTAATGAGGCAATGGATATCCATACGTACTTTGAAAGCTGGCCATTGGGTGAAGATTCCCATCCGAAACCGTCCACTGCTCTGACGCAGCTACCCGGCTACGCCTATGGTGAGCATGAATTCGCCCTAAACGACGGTCACACCCACTATGGCATGTGGCTGGTGACCAACGAATGGAAGGATATCGCCGATCTTGCGTCCATGCAGGAGCAAGTGTCATACAACGACTATCAGTGCCCGTTCGGTTTCCTGTCTTCGGAAGACAAGAAAGGAGTGGAGGCTGAATGTACATCCGCGACCCTCCGCAAACAAATCCCCATCTTTCTCGATTGGGCCGAAGGCCGTGTTTACATCAACAGCAGCAGCAAGGCTGCCATTGAAGCCGCCGAGGAGCTGCTCTTCACCCTTGGCGTTGAAACCATCCCTGTCGCCTGGAAGTTCCCGGACAACGGCCATTGGCCATCCAAACTCCTAAACACTCTTCTCACTAATAGCGATTACAAGGACAAGTTCATCGCTCACGCTTATGACGCGGCGAAGGCCGTGGAAGAAGATTTCGAAATCATTGACGACGCCGAAGTGCAGCACGTCGTCGAAGATTACTTCTCTTCGACCGAAGTGGAGGCCGACCGCTGGGTCGGTATCAGTTCACCGGCGCAAATCAGCTTGGCCGATAACGGCGACTTCGTGACCGTCAAGACGCCCACGAACGCCACCAGCCTGCTGCAACTCTCTGGTAAGGCTAAGTTGTACTCAGCTTCCATCACCATTCAGGAGCGTCTCATCGCCAGGACCAAGAAGGGCGTGGAGCGTACATACCGCAACGACCTATTCACCCTGGATGTCAATGACGGCATCAACATGGTGGATGTGGGCGCGGCGATGCTGCGTGGCTTTGACATTCCCGGCTTCAAGAAGATCATCAAGAAGGAGATCCGCGCCAATAATAAGGTGCCGCCGCCCATCGCCCACTTTTGGTCCGAGTGGCTGCGCTCCATGGCTTTCGGCGTACGCGTGATGGAACGTACCTTCCGTCTCGTGCTGGGGGTTGAAGACGCCACCTCAAACGGGATTCAACCCCTCATTGCGGAAGAGGGTGAACCCGCCTTGGACCTGATTGACACCAACTCCTTCACGCCCTGGGAAGAAGCGGTTCCTACGGAAGGGCTTTTACGTGATCGGCCTTGACGTGCAGCAAGCGCCTAGCGAAGAACTCGTGTCCGCCTAAACCTCTATGTCTCTCATCGCGGAAAGACCAAAACGCTGGAACGAAGTTGTGGGGCAGGAGCATGTATTGCGCCTGCTTCACGCTGTTCTACGAAAGCCAGCCTTCAGGACCAGAGGTTACATCTTTGATGGCCCCTACGCGGTCGGTAAGACATCGGTAGCGTATCTATTTGCCAAGGCGCTTATGTGTCTTGGCGACGATCCACTTGGCTGCGGGAAGTGTCCTTCTTGCAAAACGGAATTGTCCATTCACCCGGACTTCATGGAAGTGGATGCCGCCACCTGCTCAGGCGTGGCCGCCGCGCGGGAGCTTATGTCCAACACGGACAACCCAGCCACCCTTGGCAAATGCCATGTGGTGATTATGGACGAAGCGCATCGCTTATCCCCAGAGGCGTGGGATGTATTTCTAAAACCATTGGAATCCGGCGACTGCTCCATCACTTTTCTCTTTGTCACCTCAGAAGGAGACAAGATACCGGCAACAATTCAGTCACGCGCCACACTTGCGCGTTTCAGCGAAGTGCCGGTGGATGCGCTCATCGGCATGCTTATGAAAATAGCAGACCGGGAAGGGATTCGCTACACCCAGGATGGACTCCGAACGGTCGCAGTGCATGCTAAGGGCAGACCGCGCGATGCCATACGGGATTTAGGCTTGGCCGCCGCTTGCGGTGACGTCAATCTAGAGAACAGCCGCGACATTCTAGAGCGTGATTCGGCCACTACCGCGCTAACCATCTTCCAGATGCTCTTGAAGGATGACTTTACCGCAGCGGTGGCTATCGCCGGGGAACTGGTATTGCGTCTTGGGTTCTTCAAATTGATTGAGACCCTATTCATGGCCTTTTCACGCGATGTCTTCAACGAGCAGGTTATTTCGTCACACTTTGCGCCACTCAAGGAAATCACTCAGTTATTCATCAAGTGGTCTAATATTGGCCCGCTGTCGCCTGAACTGCATCCTACGTTCATTTTGGAACTGAACGATTTAAGGAAAGACAAATACAACCCAGTGATCCAATCCGACACAGGTAGCGGCACCAAACCCGGCCTAAGGACGCCGACCGGGGGCGATGTGGTCATGAAGGGCACTGCCGTCCCGCGCATCCTCACTGTCGAGGAAATCAAGAGGCGCATGGAAGAATAACTATGATCATTACCTACGGCGACGTCTCTCAATTCGCGGACATGCACTGGTATATGGTGGAACTGCGTTCGGAGCGAACCATTGAGAGTACACTGCGCAGGTTGGGGCATAGTTTAGCCGCTATCTTCTGCGAGTCGCCGATAGAGGTGTTCATTCCAATCGCCGCCAGGGGCTTGGGTGTATTTGAACTGACGACGGCTAACTGCCTTTTTGTGCGCTCCCCCAATTTTCGTAAGTTGCTCCGCCTCAAAACGATCACGGGCGTGGCTGGGTTAGTCACACTGGGTGGGACGAATCATCCCTCGAAAGCGATTCAGGTGGAAGATTCATTCGTTCAAGACAACATCCGGCTGGCAGAGGCGAACTTCAGCAATCGCGCTCAGACCATAGGCGTGGATAGCTTTGTCCGCATTCTAGATGGCGATTTACGGGACTGGTGCGGCACCGTCCTTGATTTGTATGACGGCATCGCCATTGTAAGGATTGAGGTGAAGACAAAGGTGATGCTGGTGGAAACGCCGGTTCGCAACCTTCTGGATATGAGCCATATCCCGGAACACCTGCGGGTGTTCTACTACTCGGAGCTAGTTGGCATATTGGATGCTGAAGGGCTGGGCGGGTTAGTTGAGGAGGATATCCATTGCGAAGATAACGCCTTCAACACCGAAGACGGGCTGGCAGCGCCGCCGCCCGCCAAACATGGCCGCCAGCAAACGGTGACGGCACTGGTTAAGCGGCTGATCACTACGGGTACGCATGACCCCTTCATGATCGGGAAGAAGGTCCTAGCCGCGCTGAAGGACAGATCGCTGCGCCAGCCGAAGAATCTAGCGATTGTTCATGGCGTCATCAAGGGGCATCTCATTGAAGACTATTTCAGGAAAGTGGACCCATCCGTCGTGAACTACCACGACGTAGTGCGGATTTTCGGGCTTCAGTACAAATTTTCCGTCAAGGATCTGGCACGGCTTGAATCCGGCGCAAAAGCGCCGGTCAAAAAGAAGCCGCTCAAGAAGGCGAAAAAGAAAACGACCCGGAGGGCCGCCACGAAGCCTCTGAAGAAGCAAATTAAGAAGAATAAGCGACCCCTAAAGAAGGCCGCTACAACTTCGAAAGTCTTTAGGAAGAAGGCCGTGAAAAAGAAACCCATTACTAAGAAGCTTGGCCAACTACCGATGAAATGGAAGATCGCATAATGATTACGCCGCAGGACGATGCTTCAACATCGCCACTTGTCATCAAGAAGCCAGGATTCATGGCGTATGTCACGGAGAATATCCCGAATCACCTCAAGGTGATCACGTTCTTCGTGGTGGTTGTTCTGATTGTCTTCGGTTGGAACTATGCCAAGGATCTCCGCGCGGAACTGGAAAGCCAAAAGAAGACCACCGCTACTTTAGCTCAGCAGTTTCAACAACTTGGTCCATCAGGCGTCGTAGCGGAATCGGGTAATAGCAAAGGCACGACGCGAGAAGTGTCAACCCAAGCGTCCGATGCATTTGGCACGGCTGTCTTCAACTTGATGCGGCAACAGAATGCCCGAATTGACGCCTTAACTACGGCTGTGGGTACCGCGAAGGCGAGTGTGACGGCGATGGCTCCACAGCCGGTAACGTTCGACGCCACTACCCACAATGCCGCGACCGGCGCTTTGAGCGGCTATGTCATAGAGGAAACGCGCATCGGCAACGAGCCGCCGCTGGCGAGTGTCAGCTTGTCTTACGACCCAGCGAAGGTAGATCCAACCAAGGCATTCGCGGGAACAAACTGGACTCACTACCAGGAACAGTTTACAACTTCGCTAGGGAGTTGGGAGAAGCAAAAGAGCGGTGGTTTAAGCACCACGATCCGGCTGAGCCGCACGGTGTCAAAGCCCGACCCACTCGATCCCAGCAAGATGATCGTGATCGGCAACGAAGACATTCCCATAACCGGAGCCAACACCGTGTACAGCCCTAGCGGGTTGGTTAGTCCAGCAGAAACAAACTTCCCACGCTGGACTTTAGGGCTTGGCTTATCCACCACCAGCCTACCCAGCCCACTTAATGGGACGGCTTCCATCCATCTAAAACCTGCCGCCACCATCGACTACCGGGTGTTTAAGAGGTTCGGCGTCTTTGGAGGCGCGGCGAACGGCGGCGTAGTGGGCGGCATCAGCATTCATTTTGGAGCACCAAAGTAAGGAAGAAGAGACCGATGAACGTAGTGTATAAATTATTCAATTACCCCTGGCCGACTTGGAACAAAGTCATCTGGGGCATCTTATTCGCGCTATTCCTGGCCTTTGAAACACTAGGGCTTTTCGATAGAAGCGAAGCCACCTTGACGGGCTTGATCTGCGACACCATCCCCGGTTACATCCGGGCTATGTTGATCGGCTGGCTGGCCTATCACTTCTTGATTCAGCACCCCGTATAAGGAGCATGAGTGAAAGTCACCGATAGTGTTACCTTTAACCGCGCCATTGAGCGGGAGGACTGCGGCTGCATTACCTTAATGAGCTTTGACGATGTGAAACGCACCATTCCTGCCAGTGTAGTGTTCAGTAAGAAGTGTGCTAAACATGCCGCCGATGAGGAAATGATGCTCACCGTGGCCGAAGCGCTGGAGGTCAAGCGGCAAAGCGAAGCGCTAGCCGTGGCTGCGCTGCCGGAAGCGGTTGAACGCCGAGTCATACCTATAGATAATCCCGTGGCGCAGGCGAAGCGGTTGGAACGGATCGGTGGGGCACCGCCGCCTACCGGCACCACCCAGCGCCCCATGACCAAGCCAACCACGAAGGCGGGCGGCGCAAATCATGGCATCCGCTTGGTGAACCCCTTAGCGGAAAGCCCCGCCGCAAGAGCACACCTTGCCAAGGCCGCGCATGTGAACGCCGCTCCGGTCATGGATATTGACGAAGTTCCGGAAGACCCAAGGGTCACGAATCTATTAGAAAGTGTCATGCCTCTTGTACAAGATGACGAGGTAATTTAAGCGAATGTGGATTTATCTACCGGAGTGTCGAAAGCCGATCACAGCTATCGGCAGGGAAAGGTAGCTCCAAGCGAAGTAGTTTGAATGAACTTTTCCCTTCTTTTGGGAAGGAAAAGTAATGGCCATTCAGGTACCAACAGTCACACTTCCGGTCACGTCCGGACCCTACCAGGAGACGTTGACGAACACCGTTGAGGTGTCGGCGGGCGTTAGTGACGCAGGTAAGCTTGTAATTACCAGCGCCGATGGCAAGATTGATCCTTCACTCGTGAGTGGCGGCGCAATTGAAGATACGGGCCCCACCGGACCGCAAGGCGCAGCCGGAGAAACCGGAGCGACAGGACCGGTGGGTGGGTTTTTAGTAAATGACTTTTGGGTAACGGGAGCCACGGGCGGGACGGGTGGCGCGACAGGCCCGACCGGACCAACTGGCGCGGCTGGGATACAAAGCGATCCCGGAATCCCCGGCTTACCAGGGCAAGGTTATAACTGGCGCGGCGAATGGAGCGCCATCACAGACTACCTAGCTTATGACGTAACTGAGTATAGTGGGTCAACCTATGTTTGCGTCTTAGAGAACACCAATGTGATTCCGGGGTCCGACGCGGGTGTGAACTGGAATCTATTCGCCAGCGGCGGATCGCAAGGCGCAACAGGCACCAGAGGGCCTCAAGGTTTAGGCGTAACAGGCGCGACAGGGGCAACAGGAATCACCGGGGCAACGGGCAGCCAGGGCTTAACCGGACCTACTGGGGCAACGGGTAGCCAGGGTATAGCTGGTACCGCTAGCTCTACCGGGGCTACCGGAGCTACGGGTGGAACAGGGCCAACGGGTCCTACCGGAGTTACCGGCACCGGTGTCACAGGCACGGCGGGAGCTACTGGCACCCAAGGAATTCAAGGTGTCACTGGGCCAACCGGAGTTACAGGTACAGCCGGAACGGCGGGGGCGACCGGCTCTCAAGGGATCACCGGGCCGACAGGTCCGGCTCCTAGCGGCGCGGCGAACTTAGTAGTGGCGACCCCATCCGGTAGTTCCGGCGTAGCGGCGCTCCGTGCGTTAGTTACTGCGGATCTTCCTTCGGCGGCTCTCACCGAAGCCACCTCAAGCGTATTAACCATCACAGGCGGCAGCGCCGCCTTGCTTGCCGCAACGACAATCCAGGTGAAGCAGGCAACCACCACCACCAGTGGCTACTTGTCATCGGCGGATTGGAACTCATTCTACCTAAAACAAACCGCTCTCACTATCACCAACGACACCAACGTTACTGCGGGTTTGACCTACGGGTCTATGACGTTGGGATGGGCGGGGCAGCTATCAATAGCACGTGGGGGCACCGGAGCCACGACAGGGGCGGGAGCCTTCAACGCTCTCTCACCACTCACTGCCCTTGGAGACACCTTGTACGGCGGTACTTCCGGCGCTGGCACAAGGTTGGCTGGGAATACGTCCGCCACCAAGATGTTCCATGTACAAACCGGCACAGGGTCGGTGAGCGCCGCTCCAGCTTGGGGAGCGATTGCGGTGGCGGATGTGCCCGCATTGCCTTACGACGCGGCTGGGGCCGCGACAGCGGCGGTGGCAGCCATTCCAACGGCTTCAGCTTCAGTTACGGGGTTATTGAGCTCTGCTAACTGGAGTACGTTTAATTCCAAACAAGCCACGATCACCCCTGCCGCTCTCACTGAAGCTACTTCCACTGTTCTAACAATCACGGGCGGAGCCAGCGCTTTGCTAGTGGCGGCATCTATTCAGGTGAAGCAGGCGACAACCTCCGTGAGTGGCTACTTATCCTCGACTGATTGGAACACGTTTAACTCGAAGCAAAGCACATTGAGCGTATTCGTGGCGTCGGGCGCATCTCACGCGACCGGCCTCGTACCCGATCCGGGTGTCACTGCCGGTTCCACAAAGTACCTTCGTGAAGACGCCACCTGGGTCGTCCCAGCAAACACAGGGGTTTGGGGGGCGATCACAGGAACGCTTTCAAGTCAGACTGACCTGAATACGGCTCTAGCCGGGAAGCAAGCTACAATCATCGGCTCTAGTCTAACGGAACTGACTTCGTCTGTTCTCACCATCACTGGTGGCGCGTCGGCATTACTAGCGGCTGTCAGCATCCAAGTGAAGTTGGCCACGACTTCTCAGGCTGGTTATTTGCAAGCCGCTGACTTTGTTACCTTCAACAACAAGCAAGCCTCGCTCGGATTCACTCCGCTGAACGCTGCCAGCAACCTCAGCGATGTTGCCAATGCAGCGACCGCATTCAACAACCTTTCCCCGATCACGACTCTTGGTGATCTACTGTACGGTGGAGTGGCCGGGGTAGATGCAATACTACCCGGTAACATCACCGCCGTTAAACGGTTCCTTGCTCAGACCGGAGCATCGACAGTGAGCGCGGCTCCGGTATGGGCTGCGATTCTTGCGGCTGACGTTCCGACATTGAATCAGACAACAACGGGCACGGCGAGCAACGTGACTGGGATCGTCGCGATAGCAAACGGCGGTACGAACGCCATCACAGCAGCAGCAGCCTTAACTAACTTGGGAGCGGCTTCCTTAACGGCGTCAAATGCCTTCAACGGCACGACGGAAACTTTCACCGGAAACGTAGCGATAGCCGGAACGACGGCACGACAGCAGTTGAGCGTGGGCGCTAACGTTGACATCTATTCCGGCACTGTCAACAGTCCAACTACGAACTCAATACGTGGAGCCAGCACCGGGATGGTGATTAGCGCGATTGGCGCGAACCCACTTTGGTTAAACCTAGACGGCGGCAATCTCGTTAAGTTCGGCAACGGGGCAGGAGCCGGTAGCGGGGCGTCAGTCGATTTGAATGGTCAAGGTATCTTTCCGAGTCTCACCGTCACCACGCCCGCCAACATCTCCTTCGGTACGAGCGGCTCAAATTGGATTCCATGGACAGTCACTCTTGTAGGAATCTCCGGTATGGGTTGCACGACGCCCACCGGAGTCACAGCCAAGTACCTACGAGTAGGGCCGATCATTTATTTCTACGCTAATTTCACCACGGTCCTAAGCGCTCCATTGAGTTGGCAAATCAATATCATCGGCTTACCTTTCGCAAACACTCCCAACGGCACTCCAGATACCCCATGTCAAGCCATCTTAAACTCTATCTCGGTGTTATGTGGCTTTCAGTCGGGAAGCCAAGGCTTATACGTAAACATTATTGGTGCGGGAAACTTCAGTGCGGGGTCTACCCAAATCTTCGTTAGTGGATTTTACTCAGCCGCCGCTTAAAGGTCTTCTATGTCTAACATCAACTTATCCTCAACCACCCCCGCCGCTTCGGCTGGTTACACGAATGTCGTGTTCACGAACGACGGCATTAACAACGTGAGCGCGAGCCTCTTAACGCCCGCGACTATTGCTGGTTCAAATACCTTCACCGGAGCAAACTCATTCACCCAGAACCTCAGTTGTAGCGGTGTAATTGGTGGGAATTTAGGCGGCGCTGGTGGGAATGCGTTCCTGATCGGTAACGATTTGTATCTCGCTGACATAAACGCTGCAAACACGATGGGTTTGCAAGGGCAACAAAACAGCGCTATTGGCGCGTTAGTGTTTGGGTTGAGTGGCCCGACGCTGAGTGGCACCGGAACCGTCTTAAGCGTAACCGGCAGGGGCGGTGGGCGCAAAGGGAATTCAAGGCACGGCGGGTGCTGTCGGAGCCGCTGGTCCGGCAGGAGCATTGTCAAATGGCTTGCGCCCGGTACCGCGCCGATTGCTCCCGCATTTGCGCGGCCACTTCTCCAAGATCCTCTATGGTACCGCCGAAATCGGTCAGCGCATAGGCGGTCTTGCCTGTTACCGGGTCGTCTTGCTGGCGGCATAGCGCCGCCTGAATCGCCTGAGCCTCTTCCATGGTATCGACACTATGCGCTGGCATGGAATCGTTATGAAAGGTTGGCTTGCTCAGCCGTTTGAATGTGACCGTGCCGTCCTTGCTGACGAAAATGATAATGGGATGGTTTAGTTCAAACGACATAGGTAGATCTCCATATTTAATTGTGGGGAAGCCGACGTTATTGTCTCCATAATCTATCCGGCTGCGGCTTAAAAAAGTAATGGGGCAGATTATTTTGTGAGAGCTTTCCTCAGCCCTACGCCACTAACCCAATAAGAGAGCATGGTATGGTGCCTGAGGAGATCTCAGGACGGGTTCTGGATTCCCCCTTAGAAATCCATGCTTTGGGTTTGGCGTTCTTTCGTGTCTTCGCCAGCCCCTCCTTCAACTGCCAGCGCCGTGGTATGATGAGTCTGAGCATGCAGGTATGACTCAGATCACCCGTAAAGACGCACTGGAGTTGAAGTCACGGCTGGATGAATTTCATCTTAATTCAGAGATTGAATTGTGTGCGCCCTGGGGGGTTGCTGACGTCGAACAGATCGAGCGGCACCACCGATTCATTGAAAACGATCCGCTGCTTTGGCCTATGCTGTACCCCCGGACGCAATGTAAAGCGTTGGCTTTTGATTTGGGTGGGGCTATTATTAAGAGGTTCTTCCCTGCGGTAAGCATTGGCGACCGCTACGAATACTACCTGATGTGCCGCTTGATCGACGCCGGTATACCGCAGATCCAGCTTGACGCTCACGCCATCAAGCATACCCCGCTCCGCACCACGTTCCTATGGCGCGGCGCACGTGCTGTTCGGCGCTTTGTTGTCTATGACGAAACACCCCTCAGCCTGTGGGCTCAACCGTTTGTGAGTGCGCGACCATTCCATCAATTCCATTTATCCATTATACTAAGTAATATTTCCTCTTGAAAAGAGGATGATTACAAGGTATAAACGTTCGAGGAAGGTTTCCTATTGTGATGGATCGTAGTAAAAGGAACCAATCTCTCCCGTGGGCCAGCAAAAGCAGGCGTTAGACGATTGTACACGCTACCTTCAAAGTGTCTTCTTGAGCGGAGCGCCTACCTGCTTAATCTTTGACTTGCTTGTCAGATTAAGCGATGCTGAGAATCAAGCGTCCGGGTTAACGGTAAGAACCATTGTTGAACGAACAAGGTTGAGTCCACAGGAGGCTCTGCGCGGCATTCGCGGCATCGCTTCCTTTACCGGCGATGACCTCATTCAGCACGTGGACGGCGACGATATGTGGCTGTACCAAACCTATGAGCCCCGTTCTATCGGCCACGCGGCGATGGCGACTGGCAAACTGATCCGTAAGGCGGCCCGGAAGAAGGCGCGACAGGCGGGCAACGATAAGGCTTTAACCGCGTAACACCTCTGCCGTGCTACTTTGACGCGCTGGTGTTTCGTCTCACGCTCCGTGGGATGTTTTGATAAAGGAGACAATCATGGGCAGCATTGCTAGTTCGATCAGTAAACCCCTGGATACGGAAGAAGTTGCGGCTCCAACGGGAGTGCAGGCTATGGTCAAAAAGACCTTTCCGTGGACGGCGCAGGACGAGCCGGAGCCGGACTCACCTCTCAAGCAACAACTGATCGCGGATCGCGCTTACGAAATTTGGGAAGCAAGTGGCCACCCGGAGGGGACGGACGTGGAAGACTGGCTTAATGCGGAACGGCAGATAGAAGCAGGGGAACCGCCAGACGCGGCGCGGCATTTGTAACAGCAAAGTTGGCGTAAAGGTGTTCGCCTGGGGCCAGCCGTTCATTTGATAGCTCCTTTCCTCAGAGCTTAAGCTCCTTTGGCTGGTCCCTTTTTTTGTTATTGACATCTTTCTGCTGGTCGATTAAGAGTGAAGTTTGGCGCACTCCGGTCCCGGTAGAGAGAAGTACGCGGAATCGGCCTCATCGCGGGGTAGGGCCGGTTCCGCCGTGCTGAAGGTCATCGTAGCGGAACGCTTGCGCTCGCCCGTCCTCCAACTGGATCTCAATAGCCGCAGATGTAGCGTTCGGTCCAAGAGCCAGGTTTTAGTTTAATCTCCCGCTCCGCAGGCTTCTGGTTTGCTTAGGCTGCTGGCGTTCCGAATGTGCGGCCCACCGCAGGAAGCCCTCTTGGATTGCGCTGTGATACAATCCAACCCATGCATAAACTCTTAATTGCTACTTTACTATTCGCCCTCAGCCTTTCCGCAAACTCGACCAGGCCGCGTAAAGGCTCCAGACGTGCAAAGACTGTTCACGTAGGTAGTTACACGAAGAAGGACGGGACAGTAGTCAAGAGCTACAACCGCGCCACGCCTTCCCCGAATCCCACTCCGAAATAAGGCACCTTAAACGCAAAAGACCCGCTTCTCTACTTCCAATTGGGTCAGCAGCCTGACCTATATTCACCGCCCGGATTAGACTTACGGGTCATCCTTAAAATCTCAACTTAGGCTATCACGCGATGGACCATCTTCCCACGCCCTAGTAGCGGGTCGGACTTAAGAAGGTCAGCTAGTGTGACGGTTTCCTTTCCGTTCTCCAACTGGATCTCAAACGTCTTGTCCTTACCGTCACCGTTGACATTAATGATTTTGCCGGAATAATTCTTACCGCTAGGACCATCAAACGCGATAACGTCTCCGGGTTCAATAGCCGCAGATGTTACATTCGGTCCAAGAGTAAGGCCCGGTTTCAGATTGATCTCCCGCTCACCGGGCTTCTGTGTTCGCTTCCGTGCTGGTCGTTGTGAAGGAAAGAATATGTCTTGTGGCGGAACATACGGCAGAATGAATTGCACCGCGCCTACGCTAGCGATATCTTCATCGTCAGGATCGGGTTGCAGGTCGCGCAGGTGGGTTCGGATGCCAAGGGTCACTTCATCGCCGCCATGACCGTTTCTGGCGCGGGAATGGTATCCGTCCACGGCGGGCCCGGATGTTTCCGTTGTCACGTAGACGCCAGCGCCACTGTTCTGGTGCGGGTTTACCTTCTTCACGTCGGCGCGGAGACCCTCCCTCTTTACCTTCTTGAGAATCCTGGTGGACGTGTGGTGGTAGACGATAACGGGAAGATCGCCGATGAGCGCCTTGGTGAGCCGATCCGCTTTCCAGAAGGTAACGCAGCCGTGCTCTTCGATCCCCAAACCAAGGTCACTCATCCAATCGCGAAGGTAGTCCAGGCGCAACTCTTCCTGTTCCGGATCGGCCAATATCTGTTCAGCTGTCGGCGTGTCGTTTTGGACCAGATCGGTGAGCCAAGCGCGGAATACTTTTGATTGACGGGCGCGGGAGTCGATGTCTTTAAGGGTCTTCAGTTCGGCGGCGTTGAAGCGTTCGATACCGGCTTGCTTATGGGTCGGCCCAATCACCCAAAAACCTGGGCGAAGCAGTTTAGCTCTTGACATCATCATAGAACGTTTTAATAGCTATCGTCCTCAAATGTGTTCTAGAATAGGAACATGGGCTCAGATGCAACATTTGAAGTGTGGTGCCGTTCGGTTCCCGGCGTTACCGGCGTCAGTAGAGTTGATAGCAGCTATTGTATCTGCGTGCAAGCTCCGGACTACTATCCCGTGCGAAGAGCCGTACATCGCTGGATGAAGGAGCATAACCGTAGCTTTAAGCTGGCATGGGATGTTCAGAAATCGACGACCCCCAGCAGCTACGACGCTATGGACCGGGCGATCAGCAGCCTGACCTATATTCACCGCCCGGATTAGACTTTACGGGTCATCCTTAAAATCTCAACTTCGGACAGACTGCGTGGAATGAGCCATTCGTCACCAAGCCACTCAGACCAATATCGATATTCAGGCAACGCAGCCTCAACCTTAGCCTTCAACATTCGCGGGTATAGCTTCATGCGACTTTCTTCTCTTCCTTCAGCATGAATGATAGCGCCTGAATGTGATTTGAGGAACTCAATCAATACCCGGCAAACCGTCGATAAAATGTCGTGTGTCTGTTTTTGGGAGCCCTGTGGGATTATGTCATAGCGCTCACTCAACGGGCGGCCCCATCGCTTCATGGTGTCCTCCGTCGCTTCAAATGTCGCCTCCCATACGGGCTGTTTGGTTGATGCTTTCACACGACTAAAGTTGACGGTGTAGTAGACATCCTCACGAGGAGAGAACCGGGCCACCACGCTGTCAGATCCATTCTCAATCCATTCAAACGGGACCGGTGTATCAAGAGCGCCTCTCTTCCCTGGCGGCTGAAGAAGCTTGGGAACGCTTGCCGATCTTTTCGGCCCCTTCGTATTCCGAATGTATTTTCAAGTGTTTGGGGTGTATTGTTCCGGTGTACTCTAGCGTGCCGCCGTCACCTAATACGTTGCTGTCTTTTTTGAGTTTTGTGGGATCTAGATCGCGTTTATGAATCTTGTACGTGATGATGTGATCTAAATAGTGTTCAGGCACATCGTCAGATGCCTCAGCGTAAGAATAAGCGACTTCAGGAAGTTCAGCTAAGTAGACTTTTCCTTTTTGCGAATCCTCATAGTTTTTGTTGCTAGAGTTTCCGTGAAGCCCCTCTCGTTCAATTTGTTGTCGATGCACACCGTATGTCGCGTGATAGAGATACGGATCAGCCGCAGCCAGCTTCCCTGGCGGCTGAAGAAGCTTGGAACGCTTGCGCTGGCCATTGGCATCCACCGCAGCAATCGCACTCTTTACCGGTGGAGCCTTGAACTCCCGCTCCCGGCCTTCTTTTACCCCTGTCAGTTCGATATGAGCGCCGGGGCGAATACGAATCTCATGCTCTGACCAACGATACTCTACGTTTTGAAAGAACGTACCTTCCCAGTCAACAGCGTCTTCATTGATGACGCCGCGCACCACCAGCGGAGCATGCCGCTGGCTACCGTAGTACGGTTGAGCATGGCGCTCGTCTGGGCTCCAGCTTTCACCTAAATGTTCGGTGTCCAGGCGATTGAGATTCGTTGAGATAGCGCGGTAGACGGTCAAGGGGAACGTAAGGCTGGCGCGGAACTCCTCCATCTTACGGTAGTCGTCGTCGTCGGGATCGATGACGGAGGCGGTCTTCGGTCCTGGTTCATCATCCGGCTCCTCCGGCAACGGCTCCGGGTCCTGGCCGTCCAACGTGAAGACATGCTCAATGTGCGAATGCTCAATGTAATAGCACGGCACGCCGCGATACACGCTCTTGTAAAAGCCAACCGACCAGTCGTCGGCAAGCTCCAGGTCAAGCGATCCGTTAGGGCCATAGCCGAGACTTTGTTCAAACTCTGGGAGACCGGCGACGTTGGCGGCCAGTTCCTTGTAATCAACGCCCTCAGCGGCTTCCTGGAGCGCGTGGATGCTATCACCATCGCTGGAGGTGCAATCGGTAACAAAGTGGTAGCGCTTTGGCCCCACCATCCCGGCTGCTTGCTTGGGCTTTTCAGATAAGCGTTTGCTGATTCGGTAGACATCCACGCCGTCAGGGTCTCCGGCGCACAAGTGTGTCTGAGCCGCCACGTCGTAACCCAATTTCTTCCAGAACCCAGTTGCGCCGGGGAATGAATCGCCGATCACCTTTGTGCCACCCTGTGCCGCTACCCACGTTTCAAAGTCCCGAACAGTTGAGCTAGCGATGCCCTTACCCTCTGCTTGTGGGTGCATGTCAATCATGTAGATGCATCCAACGTGATACTCAGGCAAGTAATCGGCGTAGAACGTCGTTAACCCTTGTGTTTTCGGTTTGGGATAGCTGATAGTTTTGGCGTTACGCGGGGGGTTCCAGGGAGCCTTCCCCGCCGCCGTGATGCTCTTATGAGCCGGTTCAACCGAAATGATCTTCAGTCGTCTGGGATCAAACACACCTATGTTGAGTTCGCCGTCACCTACTTCCAAGAAAGAATCAAAACCATTTGCTTGGAGCCAGCGGCAGAATGTCGGGGATTGTGTAGCATCCCAGTCGCGCTTCGCGAGTGCTTCAAAGTAACCAAGCGCGTACTCGTCGCCGTCTGGATAGATTTCATTGTTTTCAAGGGCGGCATAGACCTTTTGACCCAGTGGTGGAAATGTTTCCGGGTCCATGTAATAACGTGCATTAGCATCCACTAAGTAGGCACCGTCAAAAGTGTTTTCCACATTGGCTTCCACCGTGTAGATCCAGCCGTCTCTATGACCGGCGTTCAATCGCGCAAAGTCTTTAGACGGCGACAGGAAGATCGGCTGGCCGGTGACTTCCTCTGTGACGAGGGCCTTGCTCTGGACCTCAAATCGATCAAACTTTGTTTTACTGCCGTGGTACCAGACGCCCGCCGCCGCCGTGATGCTCTTGTTTCCTGACTTCCGTTTATATGGCGGTGGTGGCGTCCAAACCGTAGCAATTGGATCTCTTCGTAACCTTCCTATAGCCTTTAGAACGTTATCCGCATGCCACGACTGTAGCCCGTTACCAGATTGGTTTTGAAGGTCTACGTAGACACCAGAGTCCGGGTGAGCATAATCCTTAAGAAGCTTTATGGCGGCTTTCCTAGCATGTTCAGAGTCCACTATTTGTAGACTAAACATCGGTAAGCCGCCAAGGTGATAACTTGCAAAACGAATGTACCCATCGCTAACCATATCTGCGGCGCTATCGTAGCCATTAAGGTATGCTATATGGTCGTGGTCTTGAAACTCAGCGGTATCATCTTCAGGTACTTCAAACAACTTGCCGTCTTTGTAAAAACCATGGTGCTTGTATGAACCGGATGCTGTCTTCACCGCCGCCGTGATGCTGTTGCTTCCGGAATCAAAGGCTCCGGAGTTGCCGATGGCGGATTTGATTTGGTTCGGCTTAAAGATGGCATACACGGTGCCCGAACCCGGCGTCCCGTCATAGCCGTTCAGGAAAATCACCCCATCGTTGCCATCTCTCCGCGCTTCCTGAATCTCACGGCCTTTAATATCCTCGATATCATACACAACCTTCCCTTTCGATTTGAAGTATTGGTCGCGGATTCTAGGGAAGGTGGCGGCATCGGCGATGCGCGGGTTGGTCATACGCAGGTAAAGCGGTTTGACATGGGCTCCCTCTCCTTCACCGGCAAAGAAATTAGCACCATGCGGACTGGCTGCGAACCACATGACTCCTTCGATATTGTGATGCGGTTTGTTGCTGGAGCGCCCTTTCAACGATGGGTCAAAAGCTTCAAAGTCCGCGCTGGTGCCGTGATAGACCACCAGCGGCTTGCCAGCTTCGTCCACGACCCTGCTCCCGGCAAACCACGCCTTGAACGCTGGCGTCTCAGTGACGGGCGTCCGTGGCGCGGCGGTGATGGAGCGTTGCCCTAAAGACTCCCATTGCTCACCATCGGTTGAACACTTGACATCTAATAATCTAGCTCCCGGCTTGAGCCGCAGTTCTTCTTCATCGTCGCCCATGACGTAGTTCATCCGTGCCAGCATAGTTCCAAGCCAATCTACTTGGTCGGCGCTAATTGTCGTTGAGAACGTCCACTCGTTACCCGAACTCAGGTCACCCCAATGAGGTTCAGCCGCGCTGAGTTCCACCGCCCAGTAGACCCCAAGCTTCGTGGTGTCTAGATTGGTTGCGTCAACGGATGTGTTATCGCCCGTCAACACAACAGAACGATACACCGTGCGTGGGAATGTGAGCCTGTTCAGGGAAGCGGCTATATTCCTGTATCGTGCTTCCACCCACTTGACTTTGGCGTGATCGTCCCCCACTTCTTCGCCACGATCCTCAAGTAGATTGTCAGCTAGTTGGAGAGTACCGCCAAATTCGGTGGCTAGCTGCTCAAGGGTCGGTAAGGTCTGAGGCGCGGCGGCGGTTATGCTCTTGCTTCCAGGATCGAAAGCGCCTGAGTTGCCGATGGCGGACTTGATCTGGTTGGGGTAGAAAGCGGCCCATTGATCTTTTGAATACTCAAAGTAACCACTAGGATCTGGGTCATCGTCTGAATACCCATAAGACTCACCTTCAGCCTTCAGAATACGTACACCATCGTGACCCTTTGCAATACAAGTTTTTCGGTATGCTTCTACACTACGCTTGCCACGACAAAACCATTCTACAAAATCCTCTGAGGATAGAAGGGCGGGGTTCTTGATGTTGAGAAAGCAGGGTACAATGTTAGCTCCCTCGCCATAAGGCTCCCCTGGAGGTAAGAACACTTCGGCAATCGCACTGTCCTCTGTAAAAAAGAACCCTAGTTTCGACGTTTGGTGCCCACTTGCTCTACCTGAATGAGCGTCGTCGAATTCTGAAAATACTTGACTGGTGCCGTGGTAGACCCGTAATGGCTTCCCGGCTCCATCGACACACTTACTCCCGGCAAACCAAGCCTTGAACGCTGGCGTCTCGGTGACGGGCGTAGCCGCCGCCGTGATGCTGTTGCTTCCGGGAGTCAAGGGTATTCGATATACGTTCTCCTTTCGATTAAATCTCACTGGGTAGCGTTGTCTTAACCGTTTCCACGCTCTATTTGCTTCAGGAGTTCTGTCGATACTGGATTCAAAAACTCTGGCACCCAACTCCTTAGCTTTTTGGATTGCTTTGTCGTACAGCATTTGGCCGAGGCCGGTTCCGCGCCAATCGTCATTCACGTTGACATCGTAGACGAGTATCGTTTGCGACGTCTCTTCCGTTTCAGGCTTCCCACACTGGATATAGCCAACCCTCACAGTGGCGCTTGGAAGCCCTTCCCTATAGGGATACATTGATCCTGGAGCCAGCGCTTCAATTGACCAATCCCCAACGGTTGATGCATCGCCACCAACTTCAAATTCGCCAAACTCAAATACCAAACTTGAGATTGACCGTTCAGCCGCCGCCGTGATGCTGTTGCTTCCCGGATCAAAAGCACCTGAGTTGCCGATGGCGGATTTGATTTGGTTCGGGTAGAACGCCACGTACACATCAGATTTGGCTTTGTGAGACAAGGAGCCGAAATCTTTTACGTTGCGTATAATCGCACCGTCACGGCCCATTTTACGGGCTAGGTGAGCAATGTCATCGGTAGATGCGTCTTTGTCTTCGTCATTATAAACTCCAAAGAGGTCAAAAAGATCTTCTTGCCCCCCGTCTTCACCTTCAACGTAAGCATCCTTGCCTATGTGTTGCCAGTTGTAACTCTTGCCCTTGATATTGACAGCTTGTACCACTAATGGGTTCATTAGCTTGAGATACACTGGCATAATAGTTGTGCCGTAAGTCTCTGCTATCCGCGAGTCTGAACTAAAGAAAGTTCCTGTTCCGTGAGTCTTGCCCTCCCCTCCATTGGTGTCGAACGAATCAAATGAGCCTTTCGTGCCGTGATAAACGCGCACTGGCTTGCCATCTTCATCTACCGCTTTCGATCCTGCAAACCAAGTCTTGAAGCCCGGTGTTTCGGTTTGGTCTATCAGAGGTTTAGCTGGTGGTTTCTTGCCACCCGGTGCCGTCTTCGCCGCCGCCGTGATGCTGTTGCTTCCAGGATCAGACGTCAAGTCCATAACCCAATGATCCAACTCCTGGTTATACGTCACTGAATACCGCTTACTTAAACGCCGCCATGCCGCTTCAGCGTCCGGGGATCGAGTTCCAGCGTCGTCCGATCTCAGGGTTTTCATTCCTCGTTTTTTGGCTTCTACTATGGCGGCGTCATAGAGCATCTGGCCGAGGCCGGTCCCCTTCCATTCCGGTAGTGTTTCAGCCATGCGTATGATGCCTTTGGTTGTTTCGGTAGGCAAGCCAGCAATGTAGGTGGGTGCAACGGCGATCCTACCCTGCTGTTCACCATCGGGGGATTCGCAGACTATTTGAAAGTGACCAGATGGTTTAGGAACAACCTTTATAGCAAGTTGGGCTATCGCATCATCTTTATTCACAAACTTGGTGTAGCCGAAGTCTGGGCTGGCCGTGATGCTGTTGCTTCCGGAATCAAAGGCTCCGGAGTTGCCGATGGCGGATTTGATTTGGTTAGGGTGGAAGGCCACCCATGACTCGCCCCCTTCAATTCTGTTGGGGTAAACGATACCGTCGAACCCCTTCTCCTTAGCTTGGTGAATCTCCTCTGCCCACGAATCCTCATCAAACGGGTCATCAGCAAGGCGCTTTGGGCGCTTGATGGATAGGTACACTGGTAGGATGTGTTGCCCCGGTGGGTTGTCATTATGCTTCAGGCGAGTATTCGCAGCCTCTGGGGTGCCAAAGTGAAAGCCCCCATCGTAACTCTCTTTAGGATCAAACGAGTCGAATGTTGCACTCGTTCCGTGGAACACACGCAAGGGGGAGCCTTGTGCATCCACACACTTGCTCCCGGCAAACCAAGCCTTGAACGCTGGCGTCTCGGTTACGGGCGTCTGAGGGCCAGCGGCGGTCACCGTCTTCGTATGGAACGGCTTCCATTCCCCATCGCCCTTCCGGTTATGCTTGCGGATGCCGGTAACCTCTAAAGTCTCTCCAGAATCAAGCGTGACTTCCGTTTCATGCCGGTTCACCATGTTGGCCCTGAGGGTATCCAGCCAGTTGATGGCGGAAGGGTATTGGACTTGCGCCCGCAGGACGTAGCCGCTGCTGAAGTTCTCCCCGAAGTTACCACCATGAATGTCGGTATAAGACCAGTACACGCCTAACTTATCGGTGTTGATCTGGGATGGGTCCTTTACGACCAATACCCGGTAGAGATTCAGGGGGAACTCCCATGCTGAAAAGGTTTCCGTGAGATCGTCGTAATCCGCCCGCGCCGTACGTTTCAGTTCTTCCCACTGCTCGTCTTCGTCACCCTCCAAATCTTCATCATAGCCGTACATTTCATGGAAATCCAACGCCTTTGATACTTCTTCGAAGCTTGGGAACTGGATGCCAGCCGACGCCGTTACGCTATGGTTATTTGGATCGAAGGTACCAGCATTCTTCACAGATTTGATCTGATTAGCATCCGGCACAGCGTAGGAAACCGTTGTTTTGTTGTTCTCTACTAAGATCACACCGTCATAGCCAGCGGCCTTCAGCTTGTCGGCTGCGTTCGGCTCATCCAGCGGCCCCCAGGTACTCGTGTAGTCTTCTGACTCCGCTTCGATTGCTTCTTCCAGAGCCTTCTCTAGCCTTTGCACTTCCTCTTTTGCTTCTTCAATCTCTTCCTGGTGCCACTTCTGAGCCTCAGCAAGGCTGACTTGCTCTTCCACATACCCCGGACGCAATCGTGAACTTGCTCCGATGGCGTTCCCAGACGCATCATAACGGACGTATCGCGTGTGACCGGTCGTGGGTGCCCGGTATGGAAGTCCTTCCAGCGTACAGACCGCATTCCAATGGTCAAGACGTTTTTGCGCAACACTCCCGCTCTCCTGGTGAGTCAGATCGAAGAGCTTATGACCGATGCGGCGGCCCTTTGGCGTTCGCATATCTAGCGGACGCTCCATCTTAAGATAGAAGGCAAGAACTCGTGCATCACTTGGGTGCTCAGCCTTCGCCTTAGCAAATGTATGCGCAAAGTCCTGATCAGTGGTGAAAAACTTGAATGGCGAATTGGACTCCCACTCAAACATCCCGCCGTCGCCCCTATAGCCGGGTTTATTCTCAAATACATCAAACTTACTCGCGGTGCCGTGAAAGACAACTAGCGGTTGACCTTGGTTGTCTACAATCTGGCTTTCACCAAACCAAGCCTTGAACGCTGGCGTTTCGGTGGCCGGAGCTTTCTTCTTCGCCGCCGCCGTCACATGGCCAGACGCCAGCGATTCCCACGGTGCGTCAGCCGGGGCCTTCTTGCGCCGCACCCCGGTGATGTGGACCTTGCTACCCTTCTTCAAACGAACTTCCCGCTCCTCCACGCCATTACCATCAAACTCCATGTTGGCCTTGATGGTGTCCAGCCAATCGATATCAACCATGTCGATCAGCCCGCGTAGCACGTGGACTTCGCCCTTGCCGGTGCCATCGTAAACCCGCGCGTAATCTTCGTCCCAGGACCAGTAGCGTCCGGCATCCTCCGATCTGATGCTGGCGATGTCCGGCACCTTGACGGCGCGGTAGACCGTGCGCGGGTAAGAGGCGTCGGCATGGAAGCCTACCCAGTCTCGGTAGATCTTAGCCAACGCTTCGTATTTATGCGTGAATAGAATCTTCTTTTGCTCCTCACGGCTGGCGTCGGTAAAGCCGGGTTGCTTCCGGGCCTGTTCATCCATATCGGCTTGCGTGCTGGGGCCGAAGAAGTTGTCGATGTTGCCGCCGAAGTGCTTGAAGAATTCGTTGAAGCTGGGGATCTCAGCATTAGCCGCCCGCTTCAGCGCCGACCGTTCAAACACATACACCGATGGCGGCTCACCCTGGCCTTCGTCGCACCACAATGCCTTGCAGCCCGCTTCCCGCGCTGCTAGAACCGCCTGATCAATGGCGTCGGGGTCACCGCCATAGGGAAGCTCCTCAGGCCGGTAGATCGCGTTTAAAGCGATAGTGGCGGATATGATCTCCTTATCCAAGCCGGACTGCGTGAATTGCCGCGCCCATTCTTTGTCTTTGGTGTAGAATTTACCGCCGCGCCCTTCGTTGTGCTGAGAGACCCCACGGTAGAGGGTGAGCGTAGCGGCTGCGATCTTGAACCCGCTATGGATCGCTTCCAGGAAACATCCATAGGCCCTGGCTTCCATGATGGCGCGAATCTTAGTCTCCCCGCGTAGTTCGGCGGCGCAACAGCGGTGGTTGCCGTCGCTAGCCCACACTTGGCGCTTGCCTTTCTTCCGCGCACGCTCAGTGTAGTTTACGTAGATGGGCGGCAGATCGGTAGTGCGGTCGGCATACTCCTTCTCACGTTCCGGGTTCTGTTTATCGTAGTCGATCAGGACCAAGGGCATCCAGACCTCCAAATATTCAGTCTCCGGCATTTCGTGGATGCTGAATGTATACCCGCCAAAGCCTTTATTCTTACCTTCGTCATTCAGCTTGGTTCGGATGGCAACAGCTTCTTCGCGCGTGAGAGAGCGAATGATCGGGATCGTGCTATTCGGCTGGGCGCTGGCCGTCAGGCTAACCCGACCTTCCGGTTCAGGCACCTCGCCCACCACCGTCGTCTTTACGACCGTCTTGCGGTTCAGCAGCGCCACGCTTTCATGTTTTGTAGCACCGTGTGCGTCGGTCAGAATGACGCCGTCTACCTTGTGGGACCGCAGCCAGCTACGGAGCCAGCGGTAACTTTCAATGATTCCGAAGTCGCAGTAGCGGGGCCATTCTTCCTCCGTGAACGCGCCCATGCCATGCTGACGCTCCGCGCTCACCCGTTCGTATACCTTCCGGCTGATCGGCTGCGTCAAGTCGCGGAGATCCACGATACTCGTACCGGGCCGGAGCGTGACTTCGTAGACGCGCGATTCACCCTTCCGATAGTGCGTGTGAGCGTACATATCTGCCGCAGGTTGTTCGGCCAGCCAGATGATTCCGTATTTATCCGGTTTGAGGTCGCTAAAGAATTCTATACTGTTGCTGCCGTGGTAAAGGGTGCGGTCGGCGGGCGTGATGGCGGCGGACTTTTTTACTTCACTATCTGACTCAACTAGATCCAACACCACCAGCGCCGGGAATGCCGTCTTCCCCAATAAGTGCAAAGCTCCAAGCCGATGGCCGCCTTCAAGGATGTAGGGATCGCCATCGGCACCTACTATTACGATGAGCGGGCTGATGCGCCCAGAAGCCTTGATGATCTCAGCCAAACGCTCACAGCGGCGGATGTCGTCGGCGGCGTAGAATAACCGCCCTGGTTTGCTGGCTTCCAAAGGCCAGGACACAACGCGGACACCCTCAAGAACCTCATAATCGTCAAGGCTGGCTTCGATGGAATCCTGGTTGTCGATGCGGTTGCCCACCCTGAGGCCCTCCACGATAGGGCCCGCTAAAGGGTATTCGTTTTCAGCGGAAGCAAGTCTATTTATCGCCATCTATTTAAGGCGGCGAAAAGTTTAATCAGGACCGAGGGCTTTATCAATCACAGAGCGTACCCGTGCCCAATAAGCCGCCTCAAGCGGTTTCCTATCAGGAAGGACTACCTCACTCACAGGTTTGTTAAGCTGTTCCGCGATTTCATCGCAAGCGTAAGCCCACTTTTTGTCCACATCAACCGTACGGATCGCCTCTTCCAGCGCTCGTCTCCTGGTCTTCGCCTTGCGGGACCCTTTCAATTCCTGGTCCTCCACGAAGTCCTTTAATGATGAGTTAACGAGTGTGCGGGTTTCACGTTCCCAGTACCGGATATCCTCATCTACGTAGTTATTTAACCGCGCAATCTCAGCTTTGAAATACTCACCGATTCCGCCTTTCATGTAGGCCCAAGCGGCGCGGATATAATCTTTGCGCTCTAAAGCAAATGCATATTTAGGGATGAGAGCGCCTAATGACATACGACCGCTCCTATGGTAACACCTTGCCAGCTTTGGCGTGAATTCGTCTAGGTTAACCGCTTGTTTCGCCGCTAGCCGGGTGCGCCAGGGCGATGCTTCGGGCGACGTGAAGCTGGTGGGGGTGACGCCCCTGCCGGACAGGTAAAAGTCAGCCGATTGGCCCAGCTTTTTGTACCATTCGCCTTCTGGCGCTTTGGGCTTCGTCTTCGCCCACGTGGAGAGCGCGGTTAGATCGGTGATGGTCACCCGACCGGCTTTGAGATTCCGCATAAGGAATTGCATCACGGCACTCGGCATGCGCCTGAAGTCGATATGCTTCCAGTCGGTCTTGGGTGAAGTTTGTGGTGGCAACGTTTTTTAGCTCATTAAAACGTTCCAAAAGTCGTTTGGGCGGGTTTAGCTCAGAAGTTTACGGATCAGCGGTTACGCTTTACTTGATGGGGCTCCGCTCCTGGTTGATCAAGCCAGCAGCTTTGGATCGTCGATGAAGTTTCAGGGTTTCAATGGTTTTACGGATCTCATCAGGGCTTGCATTCATGTCTTCCTCGTATATTTTCTTGGCGAAAGCCGCCTCAGATTCAATCTGTTCCGGCGTCATTGGTACTACGGCTTGATTGTGATTTGGCTCTGCCCAATCTGGCTAGCGGCTTTGGGCTGCCTATGGCGTCGTATGATTTCACGCGCCTCTTCGGGAGCAATGTTCATTGATCTTTGATAGATTTCTTCAGCGTAAGCCGCTTCAGCTTCAACTTCTTCCGGTGTCATTGGTATAAGTTTGTCTTGTCTTTGTTCCATCAAATTACTCTTTTTCGTAAAAGTCCTCTAAGTATTCATCAACAACATGACGTGGTGGGTCAAAAGCCGAAACTGGTCGAATGCGCGTTCCGCGAGGCGTCCACACCACAAACAGAACCCGCAGTCCATTAGTATGACCTATCAGCCTAGTCCGCAGTTCGCCATTTCTTTCTTCTTCCGACCAGAAGGTGGGAGCATTTCCCATAACTTCTTCAAACTCGGACGGTTTGACATCATGCCACGCAAGGTGCCGAATGTTGTGTTCATCCCAGTGATACCCCGTAAACTCCACGCAACATCATGATATCACGCTTCTTAGCTCAATAAAACGTTCCAAAAGTCGTCACTAAGCTCTTTGCGCTCCTGTTCAGTTCTGGCGTCACAGAACTTGACGGCAATATCCTTCGTTTGCTCATATAAAGCTTCCGGAGTCAAAGGAGCCACCACGGGTTTAGGCGCGACCGGCTCAGGCTTCGGTTGGGGCTCTTGTTGCGGTGGCGCGGGTTTCGGTTGAGCGGGCGCTTCCGGTACCGGCTCAAGGTCGTGGTGCTTCAGTTGGCCTAGTGGACCTTCCGCGCTGGCTTTCTTGGGTAAACCTTTGGTGGATTCAACCTTAGGTGGTTTATTCCGATACAAAGTCACTATGAACGGCATTCTTCCACGGAGACCTAGCTTTTGGTTCGCCAACGTTTTTGAGATTTGCTTTACAAGATACTGGGTGTCTTTGAACGTCCGCTTAGTGTCGATGATTGAAAACTCACCCTCAGCAGCCGCTTCGCGGAAATCAGCCGGATTGTTGGTGACAAAGATATCTTTGTCTAATCTGGGGATGATGTCAAGCTCATCGTCTTCGCCAGCATTAACCATTTCAACGCGAAAGTTCTCTTTTTCGAGTCCCGGCTTCAATGCATATAGGTTTTCATCCAACACGATCCGGCCACGCGGCATGGCAAAGTGGGGTCGTAGTAGGGAACTGTTAGGTACCATCTTTCTACAAAGAGAGTCCGAAGTTCACCAAACCCGGTTTAGAAAATCAAATGTACCTCATCCTTGCCGTTTGCTTTAAGTTGTAAGAGAAATGGCTGCTTCTGCATGAGTTCGTGGTCTACGAAAGCATTTGAGATACGCGCAGAGACCCCGGTAGCGTCTTTCCCAGCTTCAGCAATGTCAATGAGTGAAAACTCCTTTACGGGAGCTTCATAGAAATAACGCTTGTACCGATTTGTGACTAACACCCGGTGGACTAGCGCCGATTCCATCAGATCCACATCTGATTTATCCCTCCGGGGGAGTACTGAAAAGCGTTTTTTAAGCAAGGCATCTTTAAGGAAGCCAAGCCCATTATCGAGGACCAATGTTGCCCGAGTGAATTTGAATCTTGGTTGGTAGTCTGTGTTAATTGCATCTCTCCAGATTTTTACCTCTTCTTCCGTTTGCTGCTTAGTTAGGGACTTCTGGTCAATCTGTTGGAATGCATCCAGGTCACATTCCGCGTAGACTCTACGATTAGTTCTGGTTCTAGAAGATGGTTTCAAGAGCCCGTCACGATCCCAGCGTTGTAATGTCTTTACGGAGACGCCTAGACGCTTTGCCGCCATAGATGAGGTTAATGCCATGAGCACAATTATACACTATTATACACTTTTTCGCGATGCCGTCACCATCTTCAAGGCCGGTGGCGGTGCTTGCCACTCTTTCTCTCCACCGCCGCGCCAGCCAGTGATCTGTACCTGTACGCCTTCGTTGATGCGGATCTCCCGTTCGCTATTCGCCAGCATGGAACAAGTTTGATACCAATCGACATCGTTCTTATTGACGTTGGCCCTGAAAACGTAAACCGCTTCGCCTTCGGTCGCTGGATAGTAAGCTACCGCGCCCGCCTCATGCCAGGACCAGAACGTACCAAACCCTTCAGCGTTGATCGTGTTGATGTCGGGAGCCGCAATCGCCCGGTAGACGGTGAGTGTTCCGCCATGGTAGAGCTTCATGAGCGCGTCATACTTGCGGCGGATAGCGGCTTCGGACAGGCCGTTGAAATGCTGGATGCCAAGATCGCCGATCAGTTCATCCAAGGTAGGCGGCGCGGCCAGCCAATCTTCTTCGGCGCTGATCTTTTCGATGCTGGCTTCTTTCGCTCTACCCTCATACGGCACTTCAAATACATCCACGAACTCCGGCCTGATGGTTACATCCTTGCGCTTCTTCCAGGAATAGCCGCCGCCCGTCTCATAGACTCCGGGGGAGATATCGACACCGTAAGCTTCACCAGCCGCCGTAACGATAAGCCAGGAGTGGTCATCCCCATCCTGGCCACCTTCCTCCGTTTCCACATCGGGGAAGTCCTCTACCAAGCCGTTATAGGCCGTGCTCATCATTTCTTGACAAACTTGCGTACAGATACCGCCTTCGCCTAGTTCCTCATCGAAGCCCGATTCGTCCTGCTCCCATGCGTCGTATACGGATTGAGCGGCGGCTGCGAACTGTGGGCGTAGTTCAAGGAGAGCGGTATGGAGCGGGGTTCTTTGGCCTGCGGCCTCTTTCGCTTCCGGCGCATCCCGCCGCCCGTTGCGCTTGGTGACTTCGATCTCTCCGCCCATTCTTTCTTTATGCTGGCGCAGGAAGTCTTCCGGGATCGTTCCGTAATGCACTGTGATTGGGGTTACGTAGCCCCCGTCGTCGCGCTTCTCATAGTCGTGAAGCTCCAGGACCGCCACAATGTGGTTTGAGCCACTATAGCCGATTGGTGCGTTCACACGGGCGGTGTTTCTGAACCTACCGGCCTCGGGTCGTGCCAGCAGGCGCATCGTACGAGTCAGCCGCTCTGAGGCTTCACGGAATATCCGTTCACCTTCGGCAACGGTAGGAACAATTGTGTTTGCGATTGGGATGTTCTCCCATTCCGCGCCCTCAAACAATTCGCCGTATGCTTTCTTAAAGTCGTACTCTATATATCGATTCCCACTATCGTCACCCGCCCGCTGCTTTACCGACTGCGCGGCAAGTCTTGTGAGTGCCGCTTCCCACATTCCAGGAAGCATGGCAACGACCCGCTCTCTTAGTTGTTTATTCAACGGTTCGCCGAGTTTCTCTTGAGCGAGTCGGTCAAAGCTGCGCATGGCATCCTCGACGTACTTACTTCTGAACTTATCGATGTCAGCGCCGCGCCACTTATCAACTTTGTCCGGGAACTTCAAAGCCAAATACGCCCCTAAGACCCAACTCCGTATATCTGAAACGTGTTGGAGGGCGTTGTTCAAGGTGGAGTTGATATCGTCTTCATCGAGATAAAACGTGTTGGGTTGAAGCTCCATGCAAACGAGGACGATTGATCCCTCCCGTTTACTTCTAGGAGACCCAGTCGCTGTCATTAAATTATCGGTCACGTAAATCCCGCCATAGGATTCCCTGGACGGCGCGTGTGTTCCGGCGTTCTCGTCGTTCTTCCAGTTCTTCTCTTTAACGACGGGGATCAACCCTTGGGAGAGGATTGATCCCAGGTTCTTGGTGGCTGTGCCGTGATACCAGATGCCGCGCGGCGCGGCTTCCTTCGCTAACAGGGCCGCTGTTCGTGCCTTGAACGTAGTGAGATCGATTGAGTACGTGGGTTCGTGAAACTCATCGCTTATGTTCACGTCGTAACTACGCCGTAATGAGTTCCATAGTGCTTCCGATCCATCGGTCATTGAATGGCTGACATCGCTCGTCAGCCGCTTGAAGCCACGTTCCTTGAGATATCCCATGGCGTACAGGTATAGGGCTTGACCGACCCCTTGCTGCCGGAACGCCTCATTGACGGAAACCTTAAAGACCGACGCATCACCGTCGCCAAAATCATTCACGGTGAGGAACCCAACGGGTGAGAATCCACCTTGTTTCTTCAGCTTGCTCACGTCGAAGGTGATCTGACTCTGATTCCTATCTACATCGACATTCACCCGTAGACTACCAACTTTATCGTTAATAAAGATGGCTGCTGGCGCTGCGGTCTTTACTTCCCCGGCCATCTCTGTATACCCAGACTTGCCTCCGAATAAATCGTAAGACACGCCACCTTGGCCGAAGCCGGGAACGCTCTCATTCAAAACAAGGCCATCAAATTGGTAGTAACCCGCCCCGATCAGCATTTCTTTCAGACCCCCGGCGTCGGAGTAAACCGGCAGCCCGCTATGATCTGGTATAACGCCGCGATCCTGCCGCTTGTTTAAAGCTTCCAGAATCGCTAGATGCTCTGGCTTCCGGGTGTCGAAGAAATTGGAAACATCTAGCTTCCCGGCTGTCACTTCACCGTATTTAGCCGCGTAGGTTTCATCAGCGGTGAAATAACGGTCACGGCTCGGGATTGGTTTTCCATGTTGGTCGCCACGATAGACAATGATCTCATTCGACGCCGCTTCCTTATCCTTCGCCACCCTTTCCACAAACGCCTGCCCTTGCTCCGACCGGTCCTTATTGAACCGCAGGCCCTTCTTGAACATTTCCCGCACGTAGTAGAGCAGTTCCTTGCTGATACCCTGTTGGCGGTGCTCAGGCAGCACGTAGGCGTTCGCCACGATAGCTGGCTTGCGCTTATCGTCGCTCATAACCTGGATGGCCGCTATGGGCTTGCCAGCGTCGTCGAATTTCACAAAGCGGTAGCTGCCGTATTTCGATATGAAGACGGAAACCGTAGGAGCCAGCTTCTTCTCTTTTTCCGGCCCCGTGCGGCCTTGCCATTCCGGTTCCAGAAGACTTATCAGCGATTCGTTGCTTTCAACGGCGGCTATGCGTTTACCCCAAGGCGACATCTCCGGGGGGAGGAAGTTTTTGAGATGTGGCCCGAAGCCAACCACGTATGAGTGACCAAGTGGCCCCAGCGGATGATACCAATCCTCGTTGGGAGGAGCCTTAGGGTTGGTCTTTATCCAAGCCGAAAAATTAGCTAAATCCTCATCCGATATCCAGCCTTTTTTGATCGCAAGGGCCAGTTTGAACTTAGAACCGGACGACATGTTAATGAACTCGATTGGCACCCAATCGTCCTGAACTGGTTCAAAGTCTGTATGGATGGCCATATTTCCCCTACTTGAGACGAAGGAAAGTCCAGTATTGAGGATGCGGGGGCGGATCGAATTACGATTCGATTTTAGGACTGTTGACGACCTCGTTCCAAAAGGCGTCTAACTGTCGATCACGATCTTCTTCGGGTGCATCACACGCTTGATTCGCCAACTCTTTGACTTTCGTCAACCAATCGGTCTGGCTGGCTATTTTCGAACTTACGCTTTGATTGTCATTTGTGCCGTTCATATGCCCACCTGTCCTTATTCTACTACGTTTGGCGATACTTTGCGACGATTCTACAGCCTTTTGCCGAGTTTGTACCGCCCTACCTCCAACCTTCGGCAGGCTATCCTTGTGATCCCACAACCACCGGCATGCTTTCGCTTCAGCGAAGAATCGATCCTTTTCAAATTCTTCAATTGATTCATCGGTAAACAAATCCGGCTGCTTGTTAATAGAATCATGGCTGATCAGGTAGCGAACTTTCTGATGCCATGGCTCATGAATGGCGACGATCTGGTTTACCGGCACATCGCCGTTCAGGATGACGTGGTTCAGGTTGGCGGCAAACTCTTGCCATTCTTCGGGAGTAAGCGGCTGCTTCTTTCCATTCTCCCAGCGGTTATTCGGATAATTGGCGCGGCTGCTAATATCGTCCGGAGCTGCCCAGAACTCAATAAAATTGTGGCTGTCGCTGGGCGCTTTGGTGCTGGCCCAAACGCCAGCCGATGCTTCCGACGGCCCGCCACCGCCATCGCCACGCGCCTTGGAGTTCAAGAGACCATGTTGCCGGATGCTGTCAAGATTGGCTGGCGACGTGTAGTGATAGAGGCGGATGGTGTTGGGCGGAATCGGCGCGGTACCGGGCTCAGGCGGGAGGGCGTCGGCGGCCACGCTGGCCGTCTTGAGGAGTGACGCTTGTTTGGCTTTGAAGTACGCCGCTAGTGGATCATGCAGTGAACCGGCGTCAGTAGTGGCAGGCGAGTTTGATTTAGGTGCCGACAAAAGAGAACCTCCAAAATAGGTTGGGAAGTCTCTAGGAGCGCCTCAACCCTTAAACCGTTTGTAGCAGTCTGGCTCGGCGTTGAATTAGGTTGCCTGCGGCCCATAGGTCTTCATCCTGGATCTCGCGTTGATCCAAGCCCTCAAACCATCGAATATCCCAGGCGGATTGCCGTAAGCTATTGAAATCCTCGAAGACAGTCTGGAACATGGGGTGGTCGCCCCGCATCTTCTTGATATCTACAATTCTAGTTTCCCCGTTCTTGAACTTGATCTGTAGACGAAACCCAGGAAGCGGTGTAACTTCTTCCATCTGGTAGTGGTTGTTGACATGCCGAGATGTTTTTTTGTTGTCACTCGCTTCGCTTGGCCGTTTCATAACCTTGATCTCATCTGGTGTTGGCACTCGACCCGTTGGTACATGATTGCGAACATGAAGCCATTCGTCATACACTAGATCTGAGACACGGCGACCGGTTGGTATGGTTTGATGCAGCCAATTACCCACCTTCCTTTGAACCGCCGCATCGGTTGCTTGACTGTGCTTATCCAATTCTCCATCCGGCAGAAGTAGCTTAATTTTCTTTCCGCCAGAAAGTGCATGAAAATGGGGAGGGTCGTGGTCGTTATAGTAAAGCTCAATTGAGATGCCGTCGAAACGAGCAATCTCAGGGGATGCTTGTTTAGAAAGCGCGTGCGGCATAACTACTAGTCTACCACTATTACCCGTCTTGCTTTGCGGCTTGAACGCCTTCACCAAAGTAACCGCTTTCCCGCTATACGTGCGAATTTCGCCAAGGGCACTTTGCTGAATCCCCATCGCGCCGGGTACCGGCCTGCATTCCAGGATGGCGATTTCATTCTCATTCACGGCGGCCAACGCCTTAACATCCGTGCTGAAGAACAGCGGGTCTATTGCACCGCCTTCGGCCTCCCGCGCCGGGGCGAACGCTTTGAACGCGCCCCAGTTGGCCTCAAGCTTTTCTTCGGGCGTCATCGGGCGCTCCCACCAGGAATAGCGCTCCTCACCGTCGCCACCCGGCCAATGATGCTCTTCTTTCATTGGCGTCCAACCATCACCCTTGTCTTTTGGCGGTCCTCCCCAGTAACCAAACTCACACTTCATGCCATGCAGGTAGCCGTTAAAGGCGATCTCACCGCCGCCGACGTATGACTCAAAGTACTTCTTGAATCTATCTACCCACGGATGTCCAACGCCGCCACCGCCCTTTTTGGCGATTTCGAACATCTCTTGAATCGTGAACTCACCACGCGCCACCTTGCGGCCCTCAATGATCGAATTGTAAATGGACTCAGCTATCTTCAAATCGGTTGTAAAAGAGATGCTCTTGTCGTCCCCGCCGCCAAGGCCCACGCCTTCGCCCATCGACAATTCCCAGCGGGACATCAATCCGTCTTGCTTCACCTTCGACGCGGCGGTCGTTACATGGTAAAGGTGCTGCGGTAGTGGTTTGAATTGGTCGGCACGCGGGGTTCCGTATTGAAGGATCTTCCTCTCACGGCATTCTTCCAACGTCAGCTTCCCGGTCGAAAGCGCGGCCAGCGACGACTGCTCCCATTCCTTGCCTTTGTGGAAATACTGATCATAGTCAGTATCGGACATGTCGGGCTTGACATCGCCTCTGTATTCATCACGGTCGTTCTTGTAAGCGTCTTCGTTGTACCCGGCTTCGAGCAGCTTGGCGCGTTTGGCTCCCCGCTTCTCACTCACAACGTTCGGACTTTCCGCTGCGCCTACCTTTGCCCTCCACGCATCTCCCGCTGGGGAAATCTGAGTGGAATGCTCAACTTTATTGAATATCTTACGGGCATAACCCATAAGTTCAGAGCCAATACCTTTGCGACGATAGTTAGGCTCCACGTAGACGCCCGAAATCTCAGCAACTTTATTTTCGTGATCCGTTTCAAAGACGATCAGGTAGGCGATAGGTTCCCCTTTGTCATCTAGCTTCGAGAATTTATAGAGGTTCACCCCCTCAACCCGTATGCGACGGAGCTTCATGTCAGGTGCAAGCTGAGAAGTCTCGCCGCCACTTGGTCCCCAGGGTTCATCCAAAGGCAGGAGTTTACTAGTGGCTTCATTGAAGAAAGGTTCGCCCGCCGCCGTCTTCCGCGCCGGGATCGGAATCTCTTCGCAGATGGAAAGAACGTCTTCTTTCTTGATCGTGGCCGCGTCCGTTTTCTTGAAGCGCCATGCCCTGGTTGGGAAGATCGCGCCTAAGTGGGCGGCGTGAGCGCCGTGGTCCAGCATCCATTTGACGGTTTCGGTGGAGAGGTATTTCTGAAGCTTCTTCCCGATCATCGCTTGGGTAGCGATCTCATCGGCGGTGATGTTCTCCCTTTGCTTCGGCGTCAAGTAACGATCTACAATTGTGTGTAGATTGTCTTGAACGGACCGAGGCACGTCCGGTTGATTGATTGGTTTCTTACTTCCATATTCTATACGGCGTTGGATGTGTTCCAGTCTAAACAGATGTGACTTCGGATAGCGGGGATCTGGCTTCGCAGCTTCGGCGTCTGGAAGCGACTTCCTGGCATTTAAATACTGATAGTGCTGGGAAAGCATTTCACCAATACTATCTTCGTCCGGTACCACGTCACCGGAAATCTCAGATCCCTGTAGGGCAAAGATGTATCCATAAGGCGATTTGTCGTCATAGAACCCCTTCGGCCCCTTGCTTCCAAATATATCCCCGCCAAGCGCGTAAATGGCGGCGTACCTAAAGTCTGGGGTCAAATAAACACGCCCTCGTGCCGGTGCAAGAAAGCCCCTGCTTTTAGCCTTATCGGGCATCGTGATCTCACGCGGCTGGATACCACCGGCCAGGATCGCTTGCGCGGCTGATTCATCTGACGTCCCATGGTAGAAGACGGTATCCCTCGCTTCTTCATGCAGCGGCGCGGCGGCCTTAGGAACGAGGAGCCAGGAAGAACGGCTGAGCTTTGAGTTCTTTGGCGGAAGACAGCCGTAGTAGGGCGATATGTCAATATCGTCTTTGTAAGGCGTCATCCCCGGGTAATGCGTAGGCTTTTGTGAAGGCATTCCTCCCCCTGTTATAAACACGGGAAGACTAAATTAGACGAACCCGCTCATAGATTCCACATAACCTTCCAAAACTCTTCGTTGTATCGAGTTTCTTCTTGGGGAGTGGAGCCTTGTCGCGCGGCCATAACTTTAACTTTCATGGCCCACTCAATGGTTCCGTATGCCGGAGTACTCGCAAGGATGTTGGGGCGAATTTTCAGGATCTCAGCTACGTCGGTTGGAGCCGTATCAACATCAAGCTCCACGTCGGGGGGAGGCGCAACCGTGGATGTAGTCGTTGAACTGCTGTTTTTCGGCTTCAAAAGATTGCTTGCCACGGTATTTTACCCCCTGTTAATTGTACTACGAAGTTGGTTTCACCCAGGCGGGTTTATATCTCACCGTCCATCAGGCTCTCCGCCACTTCTGTCACGCTATCTTCCTCCTGATCTCCCCTTAAGAACACCAGCATTTCGGGAGTGAACTGCCCACCGGCTGAAAACACTTCTATCTCATCCCCGTCATCCGTCTCCAAGTAGAGCGGAAAGGCTTCGCGGCTGTTCAGCGGACGTGACAGCCGTTGAACCTGCCCCCTTACGACGAGATTCACGTTCGTGATCGTCAGGCCGCCATTCTCATCCTGCGTGATATGAAAGCCCTCTTCAGTGTCCCCGTCAACCAACGACGCGTCTGGTGCCATCGCCGTTTCAAGCGCAATGTATATCTGTCCGTAGCACTTTAACAAGTTGGCTTCATTGAACAAATCCCGTGGAATGACACGTGTGTACGACATAAACCTTATTTTACACAGAATGATGGGCACCAGCTAATCTACCCGGTCCCGTCGCGCCGGTAGCCGAACAGTGAAGTTGGAACGTTGCCCAGGTTGACTAGATCCGGTAGCTTTTCAAGATCGCTCACGTCTTGCTGGTAAAGCCATTTCAGGAAGGGCTCAAAGAGGGGGCAGACCAGAACCTTGTGTTTATTTAAATCGGATCGCGCCAAACCATGCGGCGTCACATTGAAGAGAGCGCCCTCCCCAATTTGGAGATCGAACACCATCAGGTGTTCCGGCCCCCAACCACGCCCCCGAAGAAGTGGGCCGCCGTCCACTTCGGATCGATACTGCCATTCCTCCGGCGTGAAGGCCGACACCGCGAACTTACCCCAGTTGAATTTAGAACCGTCGCAGGCTTCGATGAATTTGGTGATCATATCATTTTAAGCCTGTATGATCCTTGAGACGGGCAATTTCCTTGTCATGCTCCGCTTGTGACTTGTAGATGAGATCTTTTTCAATGACTTCCAGCCGTCGCTCCAAAGAAGCGAAACCACGGTAATTCAGCAAAAGAGCAGTCACTGGGATTATAATTGCTGGGACTATAATTGCTCCGCTGGCCACAACTATCGAATTCGCGTCCATCTGGTAGTTATTCTATCGCAGGATCATAATTCGCTTTCCTCACAAGGCTCATACGCCCCCGGCAGCGGCACGATGGGCTCCAGGCCGTTCGCGATCCGCTTTGGATTGGCCCGTTCGATGCAAGAGAGGCAGAAGGGTTGGCGGGTGCCGTCAATTGTCAGGGAAGGCACCAGATGCGGGTGGTAGCCGAAAAGCCTGCCGCAGCCGTAGCAGGGCGAAGTGACTAGAACGTATGCCATGCGCTTAGTCTAACGCATTTTCGCCGTCTTCGTCCTCATCGCCGTCTTCGTCTTCAGAACCCCACCCACCGGGGCCGCCGCCGCTATCGTAGGGGTCGTGTTCCGGCAGGTCTTCTTCCGTCAGTTCTTCCGTGTATTCAAAATCCACGCCTTCCCGGAGAACCGTGCGCGTGGTGATCAGGATATGGCTGGACGCCTTGTTTCCATGAACATCGGCGTTTTGGAATTGAACATCATCCGTTATCAGGTCGCCTTCAATCAGTTTGATCTTGGCTACCCAGGCGTGAGGGTCACGGCCATAGTCGTTCACAAGGCGCTGGAACCAGAAGTTCGGGTCGCCCGTGTGGAGCGCCCGTAGAGACGGGTACTCACCGCGATGGTCAGCCAACCCCACTTGCTCTAGATCGTGCGTCTGGAGCGTGGCTGTGCGCTCCCAGACCACACGCGGCCAAGTATCGCCGGGGGAAGTCTCTTCCAGGTCAACGTGGAACTCCAGCCGGTTGATATCGTCTTCGTACTGGCTTCGCGCGGGGCCGGAGGCGGTGACGGGTTGAAGAAGGCGGGATGTCTTCGGCTCCGCTTCGGGCTCCGGAAATGTGAAGGCGTCGGGCACGATGGTCCGGGCCCATTCTACAAAAGGCGCGTACTTACCATCTTTGAATTCAGCGTCCAAACCCATTACCCGCTGCCGCTCTTCCGGCGTGGCTTCCTTCAACGCGGCGCGTAAGTCATCGATAACTCGCCGGTACTCTTCTTTGTAGCGCTTCGCGGTTGCCTTCTCATCGTGAAACGCCTTCACGCCGTCTTCGCCTAGCGCCTTGGTAAGCTCTTTGTCCACGTTATAAGATTCGTGGAACGCCTCGATAGCTGCCTTGCGGTCGAAGCCATCACCACCGCCCTCCCAACTCTTGAGGCTCCTGCTGTCGGACTCAATCTCATCCGGGTCTCCTTCCTCTTCCTTCAACTCTAAAGCGTCAAGGGGCCGGATACCTCTATACCAAGCGTCGTATTTATTGTTGGGGTCTTTCGGCGAAAAGCCGGAATCCTCCGCCCATCCCTCCAGGGCGTGGCTTACCTCCTTTTGAAAGGACGTTTCATAACCGGTTTGAGCGGCACTTCGTAGTGTATCGATGAGGGGGTCACCTACCATCTCAGCAAAGCTTATAATCTCCTTCACGTTCGTCGTGTCAAAGTAATAGCCGTTCACATCGTCTTCATCATCCGGGTCATAATCCTCCTGCCGCTCAATCCAATCCTGAATCTGATCCGCGTACTTTGCCTTAAGCGTTACGCCTATCTTTTCAATCTCCTCGCTAGGAAGGTCGTCCAGCATATCCTTTTCGGAGACGGTGAAGTCCGGCTGTTCGTCGCCGTTATAATACTCAAGCAACCGTTTGGCTTCCCTACCGCCTTGGTCCTCCGCCAACTCCGCCAAGTCTTTCCAAGTTGGGCCTTCAAACTCCTCACCATTCCAAGTCCATGTACTCCGGGACTTACTATTCAGGTACTCCAAGATTGACTGTATGAAATGATCATCCGCGCCGAACTTCTTGAAATACAGGGATAGCGGGAGAAGCGTCGGCTTGACGGCGTATAATTTTTCCTGCTCTTCTTCCGCCAGATCCGTCATCTCAAAGTTTTCTTCCGGAGCGTGGACGCCGGTAGCGTCGATGCCCTTCACGATATCGTTCTCCAGCAGCTTGATGATGTACGGATGGTAGCGGTCGGCTGGTTTTGTATTGCTCCTTCCCTTCATTTCCCAGAGGTAGCCGTTCTCGCGCACAACGAAGGTAAGGCTGACATGCCAATCCTCACCCTTCTTCTTACGCAGGCTCAAGAGGCGGTCGCCCGGAGATCCCGCCGCGTTGCCGCAATGGCCCATTGCCTTGCCTTCCTCCGTGCAGGACTCGCGCGGAAGCAGCCACCACGCCCAACCGTCTGGGAACTGGATGATAACCTCATCGCCTTCCTGCGGTGTGATGATCCCTTTCCGGCTCTCCTGCCATTCCTTCTCAAAGCCTTGAAGCTCACGGATGACGGTTTCCACCGGTTCATATTGTGGCCGATAATTCTTAATCGCCGGTATTGGAAGCGACGTGAGATGCTCCAGTTCGGTGTGGTAACCCGCTAGACGGTTATCTAGTACCGCTAGGTCGTTTAACGAAAGGTTGACTTTGCCTTTCCGTTCATACTCGTTCAACTCTTTCGTCGTGACTTCGTAGCCTTCATAGTCCCAATGATGGAGGCTTGCCAGCTTGTACCAGCGGAGCCACCAAACCATCCAAGCCGCGTTACCGTTGAATGCTTTCTTAGCCCACGCGATTTCAGCGGTAATCCGGGGTTTAATGATGCTATTCGCTTGTTTTTCACTAGTCGCCAGCGCCAGCAAAGACTTGAACATGTCTTCGTAGTTGACAGCCGCCGTGACCGGCTGGAGTAACTTGGCGCGTGGTCTCATGGTTTCAGAAAAGGCCCTACTCAATAAAACCCGTAGTTCGTCGGCCCCATTCTCCAATTTTACGACTTCCGGACTCCTTTGTTGAAGGCGAAAGCCCTCATGCACCACCAGTCTAGTCAATTTGGAGAAAAACCATGAGCAAGAAAACCACGTCCGCGTTCGACGCCGACACCCCTTCGCACCTTTCGCAAGCCTTCCTGAACACCACCGGCACCCACATCGACGCCGCTGGCATGTTAGTGGGCGGCGCTGAAACGACCCCCAACCCCCCCACATTGACCGCTGATTCAACCGTGTTTGGCGCGTTTAGCACGACCGGATCGGCTTCTAGCGGCGGCGGTTCGCTGCCTCTGGGTGTACAAGACACGGCCACAGCCACTAATTGGTTCCCCAACTATCCGTTGATGCCTAATGAGACAACTTGGTGGAATAACGGTTTATCATGGACCTACGCGAATGACTACCGGTTCTGGGGCGTCCAACAACAAACCGAAATACTGAAGGGCGGCCCTACCTTCTTCGTGGTCAATCCCTATACGCTGGCCTCCTTGCCGCGCACGGCGCGGATCGTGGCGTGGACGCTATCCGAGAATGACGCCTTTATGATCGCCAAGCTTCTCAACTGCGACAATGGCCTACCTTGCGCCGCGCCGCAGCTGCCGAAAGCGGAAGGCGCGGCGGTGTATACCGTGATCCAAGCAGAAGTGAAAGCCCTGGCGGGCCGCATCCTCACCGTACTGGACGCGACTATCTCCTATGCGGAGCAAAACAAGGCGCTAAAGTCGCTGACTAAGCGGGAGTTCCGGGATAGTCTTAGTAAGTTGTGGCGTCACTGCCACCGCTCCCCCGGCGAAGGCGATCAGGCGGCGAATGAGCCGGATTTGCTGGACTAAATATACGCTAAACTAATCGGTAATGTCTGACATAACCGATTGGTTGGAGAAGTCGTTTAAACCACCGGACTGGAAGGTCTTGTGGTGGGCGGATTTCAGCGTGTTCTGGTTTCAGGCGCGTACCGGGATCGCCAAGTATCAACTGCACCGAGCGGCGTGGGTGGTGTTCTGCTCACTAGCCATATCATCAAACCCACCATCGAGTATAGGAACCCGCATCGTGGTTGACGTCTTTTTCCTACTTCTGCTGGCATTCAACTGGCTGTCGCCATTCCTCCGGCTGCAACAGGAACTCGCCGATAGAGCCCAACAGCCCATTTCGAATGCCTTTATGTTCAGCCACATCGCGTTCATTATGCGCGTGACGGGCTACGTGATCTTCCTGGCTCCGCTCATCAAACCCGGCAACCGGATCGTGGGCGGCGGGGAGGGGTTTTGCATCTTACTCTCCATCTTGCTGAGTCAACTCCATACTTGGCCGCGCATGCCGCGCCAGAAGAAGCAGCCGAAAGCCGTCACCGACGAATGCCGCTCCTTCTGGAATCCCGTGCTGAACCCGGCGTGAGGATGTCAAGCTGTAAATTTGTGGAGTACTACATAAACAACCCACCTGAGCCTGGACTGTTGAAGATAACCATGGATGGATTGTCAAACTCTGGAAGCTCCGATAGCTGGTCAATTTCGGCGGGAGGATCTCAGGTGGCGAGTGGCGGTTGTGCGCTGAGTGTGTGCTCTAACCTGACAACCTGGGTGCCGGTCACGCTTGGGGGATGGAGTTTTACCTTTAGCGCAACGTCGCAAAGCGCCCTGTCAGTCGGCTATGGAGCACCGGCTGATTCTCACTCAGTGGCAAGTTCGGAGATAAACATTAGCCTCTTTAGGGCTGACGGCACGACGCCAGTCCTGGTCGCTGATCAAACACCGGAGCCCGCCGCCCCCTTACTGACGGCGCTGGGGCTCCTCATGGTGTTTGGGTTGGCACGGAGCCGTTAAGCAGCGTCGGCGGGAAGACCCTTCCGGTAGCCAAACTTTTCATAGCCGAATACGCTTGGGAAGGTTTTGCCACCGACTTGCAATTTCGTCGGTGCCCCCCCTAAATGAAGGTTAAGAGCCTTAAAGATGAGCAACGCAGCCTCTGAGGTGCTCAGCCTCGCATCCTTATCTTTCCTTTCCTTCACGCTGTTTATGAGACGATTCCGTAAGGCCAGGATGGGTGAATCGGCGGTCAGGTCATTGCCTTTAAGAAGCCCGGTCACGAAGCTATCGGCTAGCACCTGGTTGGATTGAGACGCGAAGTAGTAGGCGGCGATGATGCTGGAGCGCCGGTTTGCAATGCCGGGGTTGTTGTCTCTATTCGCCAACACGAATTTAACCGCCTTGCCGATACCGGGGTGACGATCCATCGCGGCTTGTCTTTGGTCGTTGCTGATGGGGGTTGCCCGCTCACCACCACCGCCAAGCGCCACACCGTTTTCATAATCGAGTATGTGTGAGATAACAGGCGCATACGCGGCGTCATTGGGAACTTGCAAAAACCGGAGTAAATCGCGAAATTTGCGCACAACCCCTTGATCAATGGTCCCAAAGGCGTCGTCGCTTAGCTCCCGCACGATAATCGCCAGGAAGGGGACTCCGGATTTGATGCATCCATGGCAGCGGTTCTGGCCATCGATCAGCCGCCCGGTCGATGAAAACCGCAGCGTGTCGCCGTTGTACTGGAATTGCCCCTCTAAGAAGATTCGCGTTAACTTAGCGATCTCCCAAAGAAGCTTCCTACGCTGTTTCGTCTCATCGACAAATTCGATGAACTTCGCGGCGATCTCAGGCGTGACCCAGCGCACCATGATGTCGCCTTCCAGCTTCTTGATTTGCTGGCGCTCCAGATCACCCATAGGGCAATCGCGCAGATCAGCCAAATAGTCCTTGGACAGGGATGATTCACCCCACAGAGTTTTAACGGTTGGAGCGGACGTTATGAGACTCGCTCCGAAAATAGACGATTCAACTAAAGTAGGCATATTCTCTTTCAAAGGGATGTTGTCGATTCCGGTGAATCGCTCAACCATCTGTTAATACCGCTTCCGCGCATTTTTGTGAGGTAAGAAAATCCCTACGGGCGTGGTACCCATGCGGAGATGACCGACGCTGGCCGTGGCGATTCTAGCGGTGTTTGCAGGCAGGCGATCACGAAACGCGGATTCCGAAGCTTGAAAAAAGAGACCGCCCCGGTTAAGTAATTTCAAGCTAAGCGATCCCCAACTCCGTGAGGAAGCGAGAGGGCCTAGCGCGGCGCATCTGGTCCCCATGCTGGACCATCTCCGGAATACAGATAACGCAGGTATCGCGGGCGCGGGTGACGGCCACATAGAAGAGGCGGCGCTCCTCTTCGATCTCCGCCGCGCTGCCCAGTGATCGTTGATGGGGCAGGCATCCTTCGACGACGGAGAATACGAATACAGTCTTATACTCCAACCCCTTCACACTATGGATAGTTGAAATTGTGACCGCGCCAATATCATCTTCTTCATCGGCCTTCTCCATAGTTAACTGGAAGATCATGTCTTCGGTGGTCAACTCCTGATCTTCCACAAGGCCAGCGATCATCGCCCGCAGCTCACCTAGATTCTCCAGCTTGTCCGTGACCTTCTTCGGCTCCTTCTCGTATTTGTGCTTCACATGATCCTCATACTTAGTCAGGGCCAGCGTAAACTGCAAGGCTCTCAGCGGATCGGCGGTGGCCTTCTGAATCTCCCGGACGATATTGGCGAATGCCACGAACTTCTCACCGGCAGAGTTGGCCGCCGCTACCAAGTCACCTTGGTGAGAAGCATTAGCCTTCTTACGGAGAGTTTCCACCGCCGCGTCTCCAAGCCCCCGCTTCGGCGTGGAGAGAGCCCTGGATAGGGCCGTTACATCCTTAGGGTTGGTAGCCAGCCGGATATAAGAGAGGACGTCCCGTACCTCTTCCGTTTGCAGCAGGCCCCGGCCACCGCGCACGACGTAAGGGATTCGCTGGCGTACCAGTTCCCCTTCGATCTCCCTGACCTGCATAGAAGTGCGCACCAGGATGGCGAAGTCACGGAGCGACCCGCGCCCTTCTTCGGAAATCACCTTGGCGATGGTTCGCGAAACATCATAGGCGGTTGCCCCATGGATGACACAAGCCTTGCCGCGTTCGCCCTGGCCGCCGCGAAAGGATTCCATTTGCAGTGGTAGCGTTTCGGCCATGTTACCTTGTATGCTGTTAGCTAGCTTCACCACTTCAGGGACGCTACGGTGATTGCGTTGCAGCCGGTATAAAGTGGGTGGAGCGCCGCGCCATTCCTTGGCGAACTCCAGAATCAGCTTGGGCGCTGATCCATTAAATGAAAAAATCGACTGGTTTACATCCCCAACCGCGTAGAGATTGCGGTTGCCTGGTCCCAGGAAGTTATTCACAAAAGTCCAGGAGACAACGGAGGTATCCTGCGCCTCATCCATCAGCACGTGTAAGAACTGGCGTTGCAGCTTAGCCAGAAAGCTTGGATCTTGCGCCGCCCTGCGGTTGACCAGCGCCAGCATGTCGGCGAAATCAACCAACTGCGCCATGAGCTTATCGCCCTCAAACAGCCGCCAGAGCATCCGGTCTTCGTCCGTAAGCGCGTGGTAGCCGCTGTAGGCTTGTAGCGCGGCCTCATGGACCTCATCCGTGTAGTCCACTTCAAAGCCGACGCCCCGCGCCCGGTGGAAGTTGATTTGCTCCTTCAACTTGATTGGGTTGACTTCCTGGATCTGTTTCCGCTGGAGGATTTTCTTGAGTAAGGCGACCGTATCATAGTCGTCCAGCGGGGTGATCTTGGCACCTAGTCCGAAGCCGGTTGGATCTCCACGGATAATTGATAAGGCTAGAGAGTGAATCGTGGTTAAGCGCGGCGCGTTGTCCGGCGTGAGGCCGGTGGCCTTCAGGACTCTTGCCTCCACTTCGCGTGCCGCTTTGTTGGTGAACGTTTGAACCAGGATGCGTCTGGGTGGCACCGCTTCCTTGTTGATCAGGCGTACCACGCGCTCAGTCAAAACTGTCGTTTTCCCAGCACCCGCCCCGGCTAGCAACATAGCTGCTTCGCCTTGTGGATGGTTCACCGCCGCCAGTTGCTCTTCATTTAAAGCCA
>Ga0302319_10002009_pt1 | contig 44735 bp, 29 predicted proteins | sample Bog_T0_2_FD_203319 | JGI IMG/M metagenome (GOLD analysis project Ga0302319, IMG submission 203319) | Peat permafrost microbial communities from Stordalen Mire near Abisko, Sweden - Bog_T0_2 | ecosystem: Environmental > Terrestrial > Soil > Wetlands > Peat | place: Sweden: Abisko, Stordalen Mire...
CAACACGCGTGTCAAACTATATCTTTCCAGCAGAAATCATGAACCTCCCCACAATCGAGGTTCCAGGCGGAGTAACCATTCATCTCTCCAAAGCCGAATCGCATGTCGTTTATTACCTCACGGCTGCCCAGGACTTGGACTATCCGGCTCACGCACATGCTGCGCAATTCGCAGTTGTTCTTGACGGAAGAATCGATGTTACGACGGACAGCGGAACGCAATCGTACAGCAGAGGCGACCGCTACTATTTACCTGCGGGCACAGAACATTGTGTAAAGCTCCATGCCGGTTTCGCGGAGATGGCGTATCTAGATGACCCTAAGTATTTCGGCTAGCTCGTCGATGTAGTATCGATTGTCGTTCGCCACGTTTTACGGCGAACTTGGGCAAATTGTGACCAAAGTATGTACGTTTCCCCTCGGATACGAAATGCTCAGAACCGAGTTCCTGTCGGATTGTCGGCTATCCGGACATTACCCGGCTTGGCTTGTGAGATGACTCGCCTGGGAAGCGATTTTGCCCCTGAAACCACATTTCCGCGACTTGGAGCCCGATTTGGGCGTCTAATTAAACACGATGACTACTGTTGCGTCTGTCCTCCCCTTGTTTGGCCTGGGTTCCGCTACCGCCGTTGACGAGCAGGTGCGCCAGGAAAGCCTGGCGGTTGCCCAGGGGCTCAAGCGCCAGGATGCGGGTCTGCTGGACGAGCTGATCGTCCGCTACCAGCACCGGCTGCTGCGCTATCTGCTGTATTTGACCAGCAACCGGGAGATGGCTGAGGACCTGTTCCAGGAGGTCTGGATGCGGGTGATGATGCGCGGGGCGCAGTTCAACGGGCAGGCGCGGTTCGATACCTGGCTGTTTACCATTGCGCGCAACCTGGTGATCGACCAGCGGCGCAAGCGGACGATGAGCAGCCTGGACGAGCTGTTCGAGGGCAAGAGCGAAGACGACCGCCCAATGAGCTTTGAAGTTGCCGACGGGGAGCCGACGCCGTTTGACCGCTTCGCCAACATGGAAGACCGGGAACGGATTGCGGGGGCGCTGCTGGAGCTGGATACGCTGCACCGCGAGGTGCTGGTGCTGCGGTTCCACGAGGAGCTTTCGCTCGAAGAGATTTCCAAGGTGACGCGGGCTCCTCTTTCTACTGTGAAATCAAGACTTTACCGTGGATTGGCGGCGATCAAGCCGAAGCTGCTGCGCGCGGCGCTGCGCCCCGTGGAGGCCGTGTGAACCCCTGCGGTGGGGCGGACCAAGTGCCCGGCGGTGGGGCGGACGGCAAAGACCCGGTGCGGGACGTACGCGTCCGTGCAAGCGCGGACCGCGAGCTGCTGTCAGCGCTTGCCGGTACCCAGGCGAGCCGCGACTGCGCGATGGCCTTCCGGACGCGGCGGGTGGTGGGCTCCTCGCTGGGGCTGATGCAGGAGCAGAAGGCGGGGCAGAGGCGGATTCGCGCGGTGGCGCTGGCAGCCATGCTGCTGGTGGTGCTGTTTCTGGGGCCGCTGGTGTGGTGCTCGGCGGACAGACTGATCGCCGGAGGGCGCTGGAGAGACCTGACCAGCCAATGCGCGTTGTGGGTTTGCATCCTTTGCCCGGCGCTGGTGGCGTGTGCACTGCTGGCGGGTTGGGTGCGGAACCGGTCCTGAGCAAACCTGGCGTCGTTGGCGGGTGGATCAGTTTGCCAACCGGTCGCGTCTACGGGTTTCGCAGCGCCCCTCCGGGGCGCTACCCCTATTTGGCATGCCATCCCAGCATTCCGCTGCGCTGCGCTGTATGCTGGGCTATTCTCGCTCACCCCCTGCGGGAGTGGAAAAACGCTGGGCGACGGCTGGGCGACGAAGGACACATCCGCATGCGTGGCTGCGAGTCGAGGGCGCAAGGGCGACTCTCTGGCGATCTCCCTCCGGAGACCGAATCCTGCCGGGATCGAAAGCGAAAAGTCTCCTGGGCTCCTGACCAAACAGGGCAGATGAGTGAACGGCTGGCCGAACAGGACGAATTCGTGAATGCCTGACTAGATCGGGCAGATTAGTTATATGAGCGCAACTTCCCTTTGGATTTTTCCGTCCATTGATTGTGGGGTTAAGCTTTGCTTAACCTCACGAACGCCCCTTTGAGACAGGGATTGCTTATGCGCGAACCACAATCCATTACCGTCAACGAAGATGAGCGGCTGATTCCGATCTGGTCAATCGTGGCCGGGATCATGGCCTTTGGTCTGGTGGAGTACTACTTCTGGTTTGTGTTGCCGGACGGCAAGCACCCCATGCCGCTGGCGCTGCGGATCTACTTCGACGTCTCGTGGGGATTGCTGGCGGCACTCTACTTCCTGATGGTGGGATACGTGAGCAAGGACGCGCCGCGGCGGGCGATGAGCTCCCGGTTCTGGATTGTGATCTGCTTTGTGATGCCGGGCGGGATTGGGGCGGTGCTCTATTTCCTGCTGCGGGCGCCGGTGGTTTCGCGCTGCCCGGCTTGCTCGACGCATGTGCAGAATGACTTCCACTTCTGCCCGCAGTGCGACTACCGGCTGGCGGCCAGCTGCGGCAACTGCTTCCGCACGGTGCGGGCTACGGACCAGTTCTGTACGCAGTGCGGGCATGAGCTGGCCAACGACCACATGCCGGCGCGGCTCAGGGTGTTAGGCGAGTAACCACCTGCGCCACCTGCGGTGGGGCAGACGCTCGCTATTCGCTCGCAGGGGATTTATGCCGGGGTGTCCCATCTGTGCGCCCTGTGGGTAGCAGGTTCTTGTTTTTGTGCCAAGGGTGGGATTGCAGGTACCCGCTGCGAGTGCTCATAGATTCTTCGGTAGTGGGCCAGATTGAAATTTCGGCATTGACGACGGCTTGCTCAGGCCGATTGCGGGCCGTACAGGAAGCAGACGAAAGTATAGGAATGAATCGCTGGAAAATCCCCGATTGGCTTGAGCAAGAAGTTATTGAGCGCGATAGATCGTGCATTTATTGCGGCGTGGCTTTTGGACTGTCCGAGGCTAGATTCGGAAGCCGCCCCAGTTGGGAGCACGTCGTCAATGATGCCAGAATCATCACCCGCGAAAACATCGCGCTCTGCTGCCGTTCCTGCAATTCCAGTAAAGGCGTAAAACAACTTGCCGTTTGGCTGGACTCTCCCTATTGCAAGAAGCGGAAGATCAACGGGAATACAGTTGCAGAAGTCGTCAAAAATGCGCTCTAGAATTCAAATCGACCCGCTATCGATTTTCCTCCGCCATTGACCGGGCGTGATTCCCTTCCTACAATCGAACTTTCGTGGCTGCCAATCACGCATGACCATCTCTGCGCTCATTATCGATGACGAACAGCTGGCCCGCGACGAGCTGAAGTATCTGCTTGAGTCCGTGGGCGGGGTGGATGTGGTGGCCGAGGGGAGCAACGGGATTGAGGCCGTGGACCTGATCGAGGAGCACCGGCCGGACCTGGTGTTTCTGGATGTGCAGATGCCGGGGCTGGATGGGTTTCAAGTGATTCAAAGGCTGATGGACCGAAACCGGAAGCTGGCCAGCGAGGGGAGAGAGACCGAGGCGCTGCCGCAGATTGTGTTTGCCACGGCGTATGACCAGTACGCGGTGCGGGCGTTTGACGTGAACGCAGTGGACTACTTGCTGAAACCATTCGACCAGACGCGGGTGCAGCAGGCGGTGGACCGGGTGCGGGGGCGGATGCCGGCGGAGGCCGCGAACGGAGAGACACAAGGCAAGCCGAACGAGTCGCAGCTGGACGCGCTGCTGCGGCTGCTGAACCGGCCGCAGGGAGCAGCGCGGACGCCGCAGCCAGCCAAGCTGATTGTGCAGGCGCAGAGCCGGCTGCTGCTGATTGACCAGGCGGAGATTTGCTACGCGGCAATTGACGAGGGCGTGATCCGGGTGGTGACGCAGGGCATTGAGGGGCACTCGAAGTGCCGCACGCTGGAGGAACTGCTGGAACTGCTGGATCCGGCGGTGTTCTGGCGGGCGCATCGGGGGTTTGTGGTGAACATCAACCACATCCGCGAGGTGGTGCCGTGGTTCAAGTCGAGCTACCAGCTCAGGATGAACGACAAGCGGCAGACGGAGATTCCGGTGAGCCGGGCGCAGACGAAGAGGCTCCGGGAGTTGTTCAATCTGTAGCGGGTGGTTTCCGGTGGGAGATCGAGCGTGGTGTTTGAGGCCCGTTCCCCCGGGGCTGAAGCCCGTACCCTTCACCTGAAGCCCGTACCCCTTCAAAGACCTTTGAGGTTCGTGGTCTCCCACCCATTTCACGATACGGCTGTGAAATGGATGGAGCACCCATCTTGTTGGGGCCGGTTCGGTGAAACAGAGCCCTGGGGCCGCTCAGCTTAGTCGTAGCGCTCGAAGACGATTTGCTTGCGGTGCCAGCCGTAGCCGGCGAGTTTTTCGCGGACGCCGGCGACCATGTTGTTGAGGCCGCAGATGTAGGCGTAGATGTCGGAGCGCAGGTCGGCGACGGGAATCAACGGATCGGGCGCGGGCTGTGGAAGCGGGATGCCGAGGCGGGCGGCGCGCGCTTCGACGATCTCGCCGACGTATGTCTGAACGTAACCGCGGTTGCCGGTCCAGCTTTCGCCGGCGCGGCTGAGGGTGACGATGTAGTGGAAGTTGGGATGCTTGCGGGCAAGGGCTTCGAACTCGGCTTGATAGTAAATTTCGGATTCGTGGCGGGTGCCGTAGACCAGCCAGATGTCGTGGCCGTTGCTGCGGTCGGGTCCGTTTTCAGGGAAAAGCCACTGGGCAAAGCCGCGCATGGGGGCGATGCCGGTGCCGGTGGCGATGAGGATGGAGTCGGTGACCGGCTCTTTGAGGAGGAAGTGGCCGTGGGGGCCGTGGACCTGGATAGTGCCGCCAGTGGGCAGGTCGGTGAGGTCGGCCAGGTGGTTGGAAAAGAAGCCGCCTTCGACGCGGTTGACGCAGAGGTCGAAGCGGTTGGCGTTGGCGGCTGACGCGATGGAGTAGGCGCGGGTTTGCTGCTTGCCGTTCGGGTCAATGGCCAGGGCGGAGACGAACTGACCGGAGACGAAGGGGAAGCTGGCGAGCTGATCGAGGACGAACTCGAAGTGGTAGCACTGCGCCGACTCGGAGATGCACTCTTTTTTATCCAGACGTGCGGTGAACAGTTCACGGGCCAAGGCGGTTCTCGCTTGAAAGAAGGATGAGGCCCGGAAAGAGGGCTGGAGGTCAGTATCGCCAGCGGAGGGGGGATGTGGCAAGTGATGCAGATCACACGAGTCGCGGGGTGGATCGGGCGGCTGGTGCGGAGCGGCCCTCCTATAATGGACGAGAGCGCGGATGGCCCTGACTGGCCATCCGGCTTGCTAATTCGACTTTTGAGGAACTTATGGCCGCATTGCTTGAAGCGATTACTGTGAAGCGCAAGATGTATTTTGAGTTTGAGAACGCTCCTTACTACTGCCTGGAAGCGGAGGTTTCGACGCCGACGGCGCGGGGCGGGCAGACGCTGGTGCGGCTGAAGATGCGCAACCTGCTCACGCAGGCGGTCTTCGACAAGACGTTCAAGGCGCAGGAGAAGTTCAAGGAGCCGGACCTGGAAACGGTGGAGGCGAGCTATCTCTACTCGGACAGCGAGGGCTCCTACTTTCTGGACCAGGAGACGTTTGACACGCTGCGCTTGCAGGAGAACATGATCGGGAATGCGCTGGAGTATTTGGTGGAGGGCGCGGTGATCAAGCTGAACAAGTTCAATGGGAACCCGATCGGGCTGGAACTGCCGGACAAGGTGGAGCTGGAAGTGACCTATACGGAGGCGGGCGCGCAGGGGGACACGAGCGGCAAGGTGACCAAGCTGGCTCGCCTGGAGACGGGGTTGGAGATCAAGGCGCCGCTTTATATTCAAGAGGGCGAGCGGGTGAAGGTGTATACGGAAACGGGGGAGTTTGCGGGGCGGGCGTGAGCGACCTCAAAGCTGCGGTGCAGAGCTTGGAGGCCATTGCCTGGATGTGTGCAACAGCCGGAGAATCTGAATCTGGTCTCCATGAACTCTGTAGATGAGGAAGTAGTGCCGGTGAGCCAGGAATTCCCTCGTTCCCGGCACCCTCCCCGAGCGGCCAATCTCAGGGAATCTTGTCAGGAGCGCGGCCTTTTCCGCGAAGATTGTCTCCATTTGCAGGCTGCGCGGACGCTGCCGGCCTGGATGAACTCGAAAATCTCGCGCCGGTCGTTTCTTGCGGGCCGCGTCCAAACCAGATTAATCACGCTGACCTGGACAATTTCCTTTGTGCGGCTACACGGAGGGCGGTGAATTCAGCCTCAATCGTCTCCGCGGGGATCAACTCGCCAGCGTCCGCTGCATCGATGCCAATTTGCACTTCGCGTCGGAACCACTGCTCATATTCGCCGTCTGTGCGCTGGGTTTGGACGTAGTCCTGCATGAACTCGCGGAGCAGATCCTCATCGGTGCGGTTGTGTGCTTCGGCCGCGAGCGAAAAGGCCTTCTTCAGGTTGGGGTCGACTTGAAGGGTAATTGTCGTTTCGGCCATTCCTGCCTCCTGCGGGGCGGGTTTCCCTCAGCGTACCACGAATTGCGAGGCCACGTGAAAGACGGTTTGATCGGTGAATCAGGGGTTCGGGGCAGACGTCCGAGGTTGAAAATGCAGGTCCTTCGACTCCCTTCGCTTCGGTGCGGGCGCGCAGGGGGACACGAGCGGCAAGGTGACCAAGCTGGCTCGCCTGGAGACGGGGTTGGAGATCAAGGCGCCGTTGTATATCAAAGAAGGCGAAAGGGTGAATGTTTATACGGAGACGGGGGAGTTTGCGGGGAGGGCCTAGATTTTCGGAGGGCCGTTCGCCGGCCCGAGGTGCGGCAAATGACAAGATTCGTATTGGTTTTAGTCCTTACAATTTCGCTGAATGTTGTCGCACAGATCAAGCCCGCCGAGCGGAACGGCCCGGATTGCAGCGGAGGCTACCCAACGAACATGTCTCAAGCCCAGTTGAAGAACGCCGGGCTCCTCGAATACGCGGACATCGATTTTACGGAGACACAGACGGTTCGCTTGGCTTCCGAGAAGACCGGCAGTAACCGCTGGCATCAGGTTTACCTGGTCACGTTTTTCAAGCGGTCTGGTGGAACGGTCGAAGCCATTGCAATTCACGATGCTTCAAGTGAGGAATGCTCGCTGAGTGATATTGAGGTCTTCGTGGTTTCCCGGCATCTGAAATAGAAACTATGAGGGTCACCGTTCGCAGCTCCCCTACGGGGCGCTGGCGTTTGGTGTGGAGCTGACCCAGCATTTCATGCTGGGCTATTATCGTACGCTCCCTCCGGGAGCTAAGGCGCATTCAAAGCGCCATCAGTCGACGGGTTCGAGGTGGGCGGTGAAGTGGCGGAGGAAGGGGGCTTCGTAGGTTAGGCGCAGGCCCTTGATCTCCGCGCGGCGGGCGAAGACTTTGAGGATGATTTCGACCACGTAGTCGATGTGGCTCTGGGTGTAGACGCGGCGGGGGATGGCTAGGCGGACTAGCTCCATTTTGGCTGCGGCGGCGAACATTAAGCTGCCGATTTCTACTGACCTGATGCCGCCTTCGAGATAGAGCTCCGCGGCTAAGGCGACGCCGGGGAACTGCTCGACGGGGACGTGGGAGAGGAACGCCTTGGCGTCGATGTAAATGGCGTGGCCGCCGGGGGGCTGCACGATGGGGACACCGGCCTCGGCGATGTGGTTGCCGAGATAGGCTGTGGAGGCGATGCGGTAGCGGAGGTAGTCTTCGTCGAGCGATTCCTGGAGGCCGATGGCGACGGCTTCAAGGTCGCGGCCGGCGAGTCCGCCGTAGGTTGGGTAGCCCTCGGTGAGGATGAGCAGGTCCTGCTCCTGGCGGGCGAGGATATCGTCGTTGGTGCAGAGAAAGCCGCCGATATTGGCCATGCCGTCTTTCTTGGCGGACATGGTGCAGCCGTCGCCGAGCGCAAACATCTCCTGGGCGATTTGTTTCGGGGTTTTGTCCGCGTAGCCGGGTTCGCGCTGCTTGATGAACCAGGCATTCTCGGCGAAGCGGCAGGCGTCGAAGTAGAGCGGGATGCCGTGCGTCTTGCAGACAGCAGACACGGCCTTGGCATTGGCCATCGAAACAGGCTGGCCGCCGCCGGAGTTGTTGGTGACGGTGAGCATGACCAGCGGGATTCTTTCTCGTCCCACGCGGGCAATCAGCGCCTCCAACGCTGCCACGTCCATGTTGCCTTTGAAGGGCAGCACGGTCTCCGGACTGCGGGCTTCGGGATAGACGAGGTCGACGGCCTCGGCGCCGACATACTCGACGTTGGCGCGCGTGGTGTCGAAGTGGGTGTTGTTGGGGACGACGTCACCTTTCTTGCACATGACGTTGAAGAGGATGCGCTCGGCGGCGCGGCCCTGGTGGGTGGGGATGACGTGGGTGTACCCAGTGATGTCCTGGACCGATCGCTTGAAGTGGTGGAAGCTTTTGCTGCCGGCGTAGCTCTCGTCGCCTTCCATGATGCCGGCCCACTGGTGGGTGGACATGGCGCCGGTGCCGGAGTCGGTGAGCAGGTCGATGAGCACGTCGTCGGCTTCAAGCAGAAAAAGGTTGTGGTGCGCGGCGCGGAGAAGGGATTCACGCTGGGCGCGGGTGGTCCAGCGGATGGGCTCGACGCTTTTGATGCGGAAGGGCTCGATGATGGTCGTGGTGGACATGGGAGACAGTTTCTCACAGCGGCGCTGGCCGATGCTGTGCACGAGAGGGCAGGTTGCCGGGCGGGCGCAAGAGGAAGCGCGTCGCCGGCCTGATTCACACTGCCCTGCTGTTCGGCGCGCACATGGAGCGGCGTGATGAGGGATGCAGCGAGAGCGAATGCGATGAGAGTCTTCATAGGTTCATCTGTCGATGCGCACGACAGGAAGATTGCATCGGTCGAGAGAGTTCGCGAAGAACCGGAGAAGCGCGAGCGCAAGAGAGCAACATTGGCGGCCGGTTCTGATTCGACTGTATAACATCTTCGGCATGAGGGACTCAATGGAGACGCGGGCTTCAGGGTTCCTGTCCTGAACCGCACTGGCTGGGTTGAAGGCTCCGACGAGAGATAAGTGCGAAGTTAGAAATGCAGCTTCAGGGCGACCTGCAGAGAGCGGGGCCCGCCTATCTGATAGAGGCTTGACAGGCCGCCGAGTCGCTGCTCTGTGTGTCATAAGTTTGTCCGAAGAGATTCGCTCCGGAGGATAGCTCGTTATAGATGTCGCCGAAGACCGGGCGATTGAGAATGTTGTAGGCTTCCACGCGGAACTGCAGGCCGATTTTCTCAGTAAAGGGAAAGTCGCGGCGCAGGGTGAGGTCCTGCTGCACGGCGTCAAAGCCGCGCGCCGAGTTGCGGTCAGCATTGCCGTCGACGGCGCCGCCTCCCGAGGTGGCAACGAAGCCGTTGTAGTTGATGGCGCTGCCACCGAGATACTGCGAGCCTGTCAAATAGAGCGGCGCACCGGGAACGCGATCGGGATGATAGTTTGCGGTGGCGCCGGAGGAGGCATTCCCCAGGCTTGCACCATCGAGAATATCTACCGGCAGCGCAGAACGGACCGAAGTGCGCGCATCGAGCGCCCAGTTAGTGAGCGCATAGGACACAATGTGGTTGGTGTAGTGTCCACCGACGTTGTAACTCAGCGCTGCCTGGAAGTTATTGCGAATGGCATAGTCGGAGTTGGCACGCTCCAGCTCAAAGTGGTGAAGTTGTTGGTCGCGCCGTCAATGGCATGCGCCCAGGTGTAACTGGCCAGGAATTGCAGGCCATGTGAGAGCTTGCGATCGAACTTGACCTGCAATGCGCTGTAGTCGGAGCTGGCCGCGCCGGTGGTGATGTAGAGGCCGGAGCCGCCGCTGAAATTTACATTTCCCAAGTCCTGCGGCTCGTAGAAATGCTGTGTGAGCAGGCGCCGGCCAGCGGAGGCGACGTAGTTGAGGGTGAGGGTTTGTTGAGCGCCGAAGGACTGCTCGAGGGCGGCGTTCCACTCGACCGTGTAAGGCAGCTTGAGATTCGGGTCGAAGGCAAATACGGGCGCGTTGTAGGGCGAATCCGCATTGGGCGCCGGCGCCGCGGTCACTTGCGCCGTGGTAGCCGGGAAGGGGCATGGACCAGTGGATGCAGGAGACGTGGGGCAGGAACTCGTGTAATTTCCAAAACCGGTGGTTCCAACGCCGTAGTAGCCTTCAGCGCTGAGCGTGGTGCCAGTGTCGTAGAAGAGGCCGCCGCCCGCGCACAGCACGGTCTCCATCCCCGGTGTGTTGTTGATTTGATATGCGACTCCGAGACGTGGTGCGAAGTTGCCGTGTGTCGTTTTCCAGAGCGGGTGTTCTTGGGCGCGATGACCGCGGTGGCAAGATCCGTAATCCGAATGAGCGTGTAGGGCGTGTTGCCGGCTGCATCGGTTGGCGGAGGATTCAGGTCCCAGCGAACGCCGTACGAGACGCTCATCCGGCCGGTTGCCTGCCACTCATCCTGCGCATAGAGCGAGAAGTTGGAGCTGTGTGCGTTCATGTCAATGGATTGCGTATAGACGAACAACCCGGCTGGCGCGTTGGCAAGCACGGATGCTTCATCGAAGCAATAGCCGACCTCCCAAAGCGGGGGCAGCGTCTCCGATGTCAGGAGCCTGCGATAGTCGACACCGTATTTGAAGTTATGGCGGCCAATGTTATAGGTAAGAGAGTCCACTACGTTGATCTGGTGCTGCGTGTTTGCCTGCGGCTCAATCAGGTAGTAAGGATAGAGGCCGTAGAAGAGGAAGAAGGTCAGCCAGCTTCCATCACTGAGCCCCGGGACGGTGCCGATGGCAAAGGGCGTGGCGGCGCCAAAGCCATCCAGATAGCGGTTGGAGTTGTAGTCGTTGCCGGTCCAGCCGAAGCGGAAACCATTAGCCATTTTGGAAGTGATGACGCCGTCTGCGCCGACAACTACGGTCTTGATGTTACGCACGGATTCATCTACCTGCGCAAGGTCAGTGGGCTGACGCGACTCGCTTTGCGAGGGAACATCGCTGAAGCGGCCAAAGATCTTGAGGCGGTCGCCGAAGCTGTGATCGGCACGGATGCTGGTGGTGTCAAGCTGGCTGGGCGCCGAGTAGCCGACCGTGAGATCGGCCAGGCCATCGCCAAGATCGGGGCTGGTGGTTGTGGGGAAAGCATCGAGAAACGGCTGCAGGACGGCCGGCGCAATCTGGCGGAAATTGGCGCTCGGTACCTGATAAAGCTGAGCGGGCTGGGGCTGTTGCAGGCGCAAGCCTTCATACGAGAAAAGAAGAATGTCTTGTCCAGTCGGTTGTACACGCGGGGAATACGGATGGCGCGCCGAGCGTGCCGCCGAAATCGTTCTGGCGTTCGGGGAGCTTGGAGGTGTCAAAGTAATTCTTCGCATCGAGCGCGTCGTTGCGCAAGTAATCGAATGCGGTTCCGTGGTAGCCGTTGGTTCCGGAGCGTGTAATGAAGCTAAACTGGCCACCGGGAGTGCGACCATACTCGGCGGAGTAAGAAGTTGTGGACTCGCGAAACTCTTGCAGAGCGCCGATCGAAACGATGCTTTGCGTGGTTCCGAAGGCGCTTTCCTCCGGTGTTGCGCCGGAGAACCCGCCGCCGGGATAACCTGCTGAGGACACGGAAGCGCCGGTGTTGGCGCTTATTCCATCGATGGCGTAGTAATTGGCCTCGATGCGCTGCCCGTTGACGCTGATTTCACCGCTCTGGCCTACGCCGCCGGAGGGAACGACGATCACTCCCGGAGACAGGGTGATGAGCGACTGGAAGCTGCGGCCGTTGAGCGGCAGGTTCTCAACGAAATTGCGTTCGATGACCGTGCTTACGGAGGCATCGGTGGTGTCAATCTCCACGCCGCTGCCGTTCACGGAGACTTGTTCGACCTGTGAGCCAACAGTCAGGGTGAAGTTGAGCGAAATCTTTGCGCCGACGGTGACGGCAATGTTGGTGCGCGATTCGGTCTTGAATCCCGGCGCACTCACCGCGATCGTATATTCCCCAGGCATCACGTTGGGAATCGAGTAAAAACCGGTGGCCTTGGTGGCGGTCGTCTGCTTGGTCTGCGTGAAGGGCTGCAGCAGTTCAACGGAGGCCTTGGGCACAGCTGCGTTGGTTGGATCCGTGATCACGCCGTCGAAAGACGTGACCGGCCCGCTGAAGCTGCAGGCGCTCGAGTCGCTTGCGCGCCAGGGAAAACTGAACCTGCGCGTGGCCGAATGCATTTCATTGACATTCGCCAGGCAGATGTCCGATCTGGGTATCGAGGCAGACTTCGGCAACGAGTTTTACCACGTCGGATGCCTGAAGAGCTTCGCCGAAGGCGGACTGGGCGCGTCGACCGCCTGGTTTACTGCACCTTATTCCGATAACCCGTCTAACTTCGGCATTGCCAGCGATACGATGCTGCATCCGGAGCAAATGTATGCAGAGTTCAAGCTTGCCGATCAGGCAGGGCTGCAACTGATCACGCACGCCATTGGCGACCGCGCCAATCATGCGATTCTCGACTTTTATGAAAGGCTGGAGAAGGAAGACGGGCCGCGCGACCGCCGCGCTCGAATTGAGCATGCGCAAACACTGCTGCCCACAGACATTCCCCGCTTTGCGCAACTGCACGTCCTTGCTTCCGTTCAGTCTTTTCACGCCATCGATGACGGACGATGGGCCGAAGTGCGTATCGGAGCGGAACGAATCAAGACCACCTATGCCTTTCGCTCGTTGATGGATTCAGGCGCCGTGGTCGCGTTCGGTTCGGATTGGCCAGTGGCTCCGCTGGTTCCGCTTGTGGGCATCTACGTAGCCGTGACGTGCCGCACGATATACGGCAAGAATCCGAATGGATGGATGCCGCAGGAGAAGGTTTCTGTTGCGCAGGCAGTGCAGGCTTATACGGTGAATGCGGCCTATGCGGAAGGCGAAGAGAAACTCAAGGGCGCCATCAGGGCGGGACAGCTGGCAGACATTGTGGTGCTCTCCCGGGACATATTCAAGATCGATCCTGTGGAAATTGAAGACGTGAATGTCGATCTGACTTTACTGGGCGGAAAGTCCGTGCACCAGCGAGACGGGGTTTACTAGGGATCGATTAACCGAGGTAGTCGTTGTATGAAGGATTCAAGCGCGGGAATTCCGTGCTCATGGCCAGAATGAATGCAATGCACACCTGGAGCTCGATTGCTGCTTGAGTCCGCTCTTTCCGGTCGTCAGAGTTTGAGATTGTGTTGCGGTAGCGAAACCCAGTTGATGGCGGAGATGCTGCAGGAACTCGGAACTGCTGGTTGCTGCGAGGCTCCCTTGTTCCACGAGTTTTCGGCAGTGCACGCATAAGGTGAGCATCGCGTTGCTATCCGAAGCGTCTGGCTTGATTCGCCGGACCTCGAGAGTGATCTCATCACCCATCTTGCCGCAGCCCCTGCATCTGTAATGGTCCCGTCGCATCACATGAAGACGCAGCATGGACGAAGTCATGGACGCGTCAGTCTGTTTTGCCCTGAAAGGCTGAGGGCAAGGAGAGACTAGAAACGAAAGATCGATCGTCGTCCGGATTTTGTGCGAAGTGCTCTGAAGGCCCGCAACGAATTCCATAGAGATGACACCTGAGACCCCAAACTGGGGTGCGTAAGTTACCTTGCGATCAAGATCGAGGATAGGGCCCGATCCATGTGAGAGCTGGTTACATCAACGCTGCCCGGCCAGCGCAGGACATCCCTCAGGGGCAGAAGCCCCGGATTTTACGCAGCTTTTGCGGCACGGCTAAAGCCGTGCCCTTTCAAAATCGAATTTAGGCAACCAGTTCTAGCCGATTGCCACCTTACGGGAGGCTTGCGAATTCCTTCTTGCTGGGTTTGCTGGCTGGCTTGCCGAACCGGTAGACCAGACTGACGGCAGGTGTGTTTGTCACGGTAAACAGACGGCTCATGGGGAAGTTGGCTCCATCGTACGGCGGCAAATTGAAGTCGGGACTCTTGTAGAACAGCCCTCGATACTCGACGCGGAGTTGGAGGTGGTTGGCGAGTTGGCAATTCATTCCCGCCCCGAAGACCATGGCTGGGCGAGTTTGATCGGTAGCACCCCCTGCACCATGGATGGGCAGGAAGAAAAGTCCTCCTCCGCCAAACTGCGCGAAAGTATCGAAGCGCCTGGTTCGCGGACCTGCGATGACCGATGCGATGGTTAGCTCATATTCATGTGTCCTGATGGATCCTTCGGTAAAGCTCGAGGGCGCTATTGAAGGCGATCCGGGGAGGGTCAAATAGCCGGAGCCGGCAGAATAGTTCTCAGAGAAGCGCGTATAGCCGAAGTTGACGTTGTAGCCAAACCAGCGATTGAGCGGCTGGTGCAACGTGCCGAACACGCCCGCCGAGGTGGAAGTGCCCTGGGTCATTTGATCGACGAATGCGCCCAAAGGGGATGTAGGGATACGCGTGCCCGTAAGCTGGCTGAATGCGCCAGCGGACACATCGATGCGCTGGGTAAATCTGCTTGGCGCTTTGGTGCGATCCGCGGATTGAGCGGCTCCGGTTCCGCTCGAAAGCAAACCGAGCAAGCAGGCCACAAACAGAATGAGAGCGGATGAATAAAAGCGAAAGCAGCACAGAGTGGATGCCAAGGTGATTCCCTCCCAGGAGACGTTCACCCATAAAGAGCCTGTGCCGCGTGAAATCTACCCTGAAGCGGAAGAAATATCGGGGAGCGAGGAGGGACTAAAATTAATTTCAAAGCCAAGGGTAGATTCGCCACCGATCGCTACTCTTTAGGAGTGAATGGAGCCTCGCAACACTATCCGGCGCGGGTTGGCGCGAACTGGCGACACTGAGCAGCTGCTTGCCGCTTATTACAGCCAGCTTCTGCTATGGGGAGCTGTGCTGACGCGCGGCGATGCGGACAAGGCGCAGGAGACGGTCCAGGAGTTCTGTCTTTATTTCACGCTCACCAAGCCCAACATGAGCGAAGTCGCGAACCTGGATGGCTACCTTTATACGAGCTTGCGCAACATCTATGTTTCCGGCCTGGCGCGGGCCTCGCGCGAGGCGCTGCAATTTGTGAGCGTTGCGGACTTCGACTCGTTCGACTTTGCCGTAAGCGCAAAGCAGACCGGCGACGCGCTGCAAAGGCAGAACGATCTGCGCCGCATCTGCGGCTATGCAGTCTGGCGAAAGGCGCAGTCGAAGAGCGCCAGCTACTTCCTCCTCCATTTCTTTCACGGGTACACGCGGCGTGAGATCGCAGAGCTGGCGCGATTGCCGATCTCCGCAATCTACAACAAACTCAAGCTCGCCAGGGATGAGGTGAAGGTCCATCTGAATGCGTCCGGCAAGCTGCGGAGCATCGATCGTAAAGCGGTTCCGCAGCCGCACCTCTCGTGGACGCTGGTGTCCCCGGCAGATCTCTTCCGGGAGCTGCGCGGGGAGATTCTGAATGCCCGACTGGGTGCATGCCTGAGCTCGGAGGCGCTGGTTGCCTGTTACAGCGCGGCAAATTTCAGCCCGATCTCTTGCGCGCTGATGGCCCACATCGTGAGCTGCCAGCGCTGCCTGGAGATTATCGACAGCCATTTGCGCAGACCGACTTTGAAGGACCGCGAGCCGCTGGACGGCCTGGGCTCGGGTTCGGGCGAAGCGAGCGACAGCGCGGTGGAACCGGGCATCGCGAGCGAGTTGGCGATGTTGGAATCGGTGAGGAGGCGCTGGAGCGGCATTCATCAACATCGCCCACGCACACTTTCGATCGCGGTGAACGGAAAGATTGTTGCCTTCCACGATGTGCGGTCGGCTGAGAGCACCCTTTCCACGCGCATTGAGAATCCGGAGAGAGATCAGTTTGTGGAGGTATTCAGCGAGCAGGACGTGCGCCTGGCTTTGATTCCGGTGGGCGAGCTTCCGCCGGAAGGACAGCACATCGTGACGCAGCGCACGTTACTGAGCGACGCGCGCTGGCTTGAATTGAAGCTGACCTTCGATGGGTTGGGGATGATGAGCCAGGTTGTCTACTTCGATCCGGTGCTTGGGGGCGATTCCACCGCTGACGAGGCGGAGGATTTCGCGCGCGTGCTTGCTCCAGCGCTGGTCGATTCGATTGTCCCATCCGATGACAGGCGGCGTTGGAAGCCTGAATGGGTCTTTGCGATTCTGGTTCGCGGTCTGGGCTTCGCAGCTCAGACGCCCGTTGTGGCATGGGCGCTCATGGTTGCGATCTTCCTTGGCTCCGGGGCGTACCTGGGCTATCGTTATACACATCCCGGATGGCGCGACGTGCTGGCGCGCTCGCTGGCGGCAGCCGAAGTTCCATTGCCAATCGAGACACTGCACCAAGAGCTTCGCATCGAGGACGCGATGGGTCCGGCGAAGAGCGCCATCCTGGGCAGCGTTGACATTTGGCGCGGCAGCGATCGGCATGTGGTTCGCAGGCTTTACGGTGCGCAGCAACAACTGCTTGCTACGTCGATCGATGCCGGCGATGGTACGGTCTCCGATCGCGTTGAGAAGAACGCTGCTATGGGGGTGAAGCAACGTCAGCTTGTGGAGAGCGGCGTGTGGCGGAGCGACATTTCCGGCGCTGGATTCGACACCGGCCGGGGAGCGGCGGCCGAAGCCATTCGCGGCGCGAGCGGGATTGAAGTGACGCAGCGTGAAGATGGGCGCGGCGGCATTCTGTCACGGACACTGGTGCTCGACCGCGACTATCGGGCGCAGGCGGAGAGAGTCCTCTTTGCGACTGCGGATGGAGTTTCCGAGGTTCGGCTGGTGCAGACTTTGCTGCGGAGAGTTCCCAACAGGGAAGTGCCGGATTCAATCTTTCCGGGATCGCAGGGATTGGTTCCGCCCGGCAAGCCGAGCCAAAATAATCAGCGGAACGATCCTGGCGCGAAGCTGCCGGGAGACGCGAGCGGCGCCAACCTGGAGGTCGCACTCCTGTTTGAGTTGTTCAAGAGGAAGGTAGATATCGGGCAACCGATTGAGGTGATGCCAGTCGCAGGCGGCCGCATTCGCATGACTGGCACGCTTGCCGATACGCAGATGCTTGCGGCGATTCGGGAGAGTATCGCCGCGGTTCCGAATGCGAGCAGCGTGGACTTTGAGATTCGATCCGTCAAGGAAGCCGCATCGGCGGTTCATCGCGGGAACGGGTCCGGGCTTGAATTGGTTGGAGCCAGCAGCGATGCGCCTGCCGCGGGCCTGGTGCGGAACGCGCTGATGGCGCGAGGGCTGAAAGGAGAGGCCTTGAAGACCGCGGAGCAGGAGTTTGCAGCTTCCGCACTTGCTCATGCGCAGGCAGCACTGCAGCACGCTTATGCTCTAGACCGTCTTGGAACAATCCTTCGGCGTGCGGGCCGGTCCTCGCTGGACCCCGAAATGCGGATGGAGTGGGCGCAGATGGCAGACCGACATTCTGCCGCGGCGAGGGCAGAACTCGATGCCTTGCGCCTGCAACTGGCGGCTGTCTCCGCGAACATTGGTGGAATTCCGTCTGCAGACGCTCAGCGGATTGCTGACGGGCCGGCCTTCGTTCATGCGTCGTCCGATCTGCGCATCAGCATGCAATCGGTCAATGCGCAGGTTGTGGAGTTGTTTGCAGGCAGCGCGGTGAGCACAGCTCCGGCACAGGTTCAGGATTCACTGCTCCGCTTGCAATCCGCACTCCCTCTCTCTGAGGCGAGCCGGATGAACTCTTTCGCAAGCCACTTGGCAGCCAGCAATCCAGGGAGGCTGAACGACGTGGGAGAGATGCATACGCGGTGAATTTCCTCAGATCATGGACTTTGTTTCTGATCGAACCGCGGCACATGCTGGCAGTGCTGCTTTGCGCGGCCATGCCCCTCTGCGCGCAGATGAGTACGGCCAATGTCTCCGGCGATGTGGAGGATGCATCTGGCGCGCGCCTCCCGTCTGTCTCCATCAAGCTGCTCAACCTGCAAACCGGGAGTGTGAACATGGCTGCGACCGACGCGGACGGCGAGTTTCTCATCCCCGGCGTGCTGCCCGGGTTTTACAGCATGCAGGTGCAGCGCGATGGATTCGCGGCGGTTCACCTGGCCGGGTTGAGTTTGAACGTCGGTGAGTCGCGGCAGTTTCGCATCAAGCTGCGCGTGAGCACGGTGGAGCAGACGGTGGACGTGGATGCCAGCGGGCAGAGCCTGAACACCGAGGATGCGCAGATGACCACCGTCGTCAGTTCGTATCTGGTGAGCAATCTTCCACTCAACGGGCGAAGCTTCCAGGACCTGATCGCGATGACGCCGGGCTCGGTTTCAGTGAGTCCGCAAATGCCTCGCTCCGGCGGCTTCAGTGTGAATGGGCAGCCCTCCGACACCAACGCATACTGGGTTGACGGCATCTCCGCGAACTTTGGTTCAGGTCCTCTCGATGCGGACCGGAAGACGCCGGCGGCGGGACAGTACGCCAGCGTTACGTCGCTTGGAACCACGCACGGGCTGGTTGCGCTCGATGCCTTGCAGGAGTTTCGCGTCATGGCTTCCACGGCGTCGGCTGAGTATGGAGGCGCGCCCGGCGGACAGTTCAGCCTGCTGACCCGCCAGGGCACTGAACAAGTTCATGCAACCGCGTATGCCTATCTGCGCAACGGATACTTCGACGCCACGGACTGGTTCGGCGGATACAACAGAAATGAGAACAGCCTCTACTATTATCAGCAGGACATCGGCGGCACATTGGGTATGCCGCTCGCATTCCGGAGTGGAAAGCAAACAGAAAGCCGGACGCAGTTTTTTGGATCGTACGAAGAGATGCATGTGCAGCAGAGAACCGCTCCGCTGGTGCAATATGCACCCAACTATCAGATCATCCTGAATGCGCCGGCTCCGGTTCAGGCCGCGTTCCTGGCATTACCGTATGGGTATACGGGGTACCCGCCCACGGCCGCCGGACTCGGTGAATATGCGGGCTTCGTGCCCAGCCCGCCGAGCTTCCTGAAGTCGATGGACCTTCGCGTCGATCACGCATTTGGCAGCCGATTTTCCAGCTTCGTGCGATTTGGGGATACGCCCAGCGGGAGCGAATCGCAGCAGCTGCAAACGGCTACGGATGCGAAGCTCTACAACAAGAGTTTAACGCTGGGGTTGGACGCGCAAATTTCGTCTCAGGCAGGAAACGAGTTTCGACTCGGGTGGGCGCGCGCCAGCTCCAGTTCGCTATCGACGATACTGCCGGACGACCCAGGATTCAAGACGGTTGATCTGCCCACTGCGCTCGGCTCACCAGGCGCGTCGAACGATACGCGCGCAGAGCTGTATATGCGCATTGCCGGCATCGGAGAGACTTCTGCGTGGACCGACGGTGGAGAGAATGCGCTGAGTCAGATTGAAGTGCGCGATACGTTCTCACTGCAGCGAGGGCCGCATCTGATGCGGTTTGGCATGGATGTCCGCAACCTGCACGGCGCGGTGCTGCCACAGCCGTGGACCATTGAAGCCGATTACCTGAGCGCCAACTCTGTGTTGACGAACGGCGCGGACGACTTGATCTTGAGGAGGAACGAGCCGGCTCATCCGGTGTTTCAGCAATTCGCGGCCTTCGTTCAGGATCAATGGCGAGTAGCACGGAACGTCGCTGTGGATGCCGGCTTGCGATGGGATGCAAGCCCGCCTCCCTCGAGTTCAGACGGCCGCGACGCCTTTCGCGTGAATGGAGATGTGAACGATCCGCAGACGCTGACGGTGAGTTCGCGCGGAACCCCGCTTTGGAAGACGGATTGGCTCGCGGCCGGTCCGCGCATCGGGGCTGCATGGCAGCCGGTTGAAACCAGCGGACGCGAGCTTGTGTTGCGCGGAGGCGTTGGTGTTCTTTTCGATACGCCCAACCGCGCCGCAGCGCCGGCGTTTACCGCGCTTGGGTTCACAAGCACTTCGCTGGTGACCGGCGCCAGTATCCCAACAGTTGCGGCCGCGCCACCCGCTCCAGAAGTTCCCGGTCCAGCTACTTTGGGTTATGTTTTTCCGCAGACGCTCCGCGATCCGTACTCCCTGCAATGGAATGTCTCGCTGGAACGCGCTGCGGGCGAGCGACAGTCCGTCGCTCTCTCGTATGTCGGCGCCGCCGGGCACGGCTTGCTTATTCCACTGCGAAGCCAAGTCGCAAGCCCGGCTACTGCGCTTCAGGAAGTGGTCTCTTTTCCATCGGGCCTCTCATCGCAGTTCAATTCTTTTCAGCTTGCTTACCGCGGCCAAACCCGTTCGAGCCTGGCGTGGATCACATCGTATGTGTGGGGGCACGCACTGGATTTTGGAGATCCGAACCCGTGGGCTGCGCCAACCCGCGGCAACGCGGACACGGATATCCGCCAGAACCTGCAGGCCGCAGTTTCCTGGACCTTGCCACAGGCAAGCGCGCGCGGGCTGGTTCACAACGTTTTGTCGGGGTGGGGCGTCGATGGCCGCTTCTTCCTGCGCAGCGCCTATCCGATCACCGTGCTGGGCAATCTCTTCGACGATCCTGCAACTGGCGAACATTTCTACACCGGCTCGAATCTTATTTCCGGCAAGCCGCTGTACCTGTTCGACAGGTCCCTTCCCGGCGGGCGGATGCTGAATGGCGGACCCGGAGTTGCCGATGGGGCGTTTCAACTTCCGGCGGGCAACTCCCAGGGCAATGGCCCGCGCAACATCGCACGCGGCTTCGGAGCGCAACAACTCAGCCTCTCGCTGCGCAGAGACATCCATCTCTACGACCGCTTCGACCTGCAACTGCGAGGCGATGTGTTCAACGTCTCGAACAGTCCTGACTTTGGATATGTTGTTCCTGGCTTAAGCGATCAGCTATTCGGGCAGCCGACACTCTCTCTGAATCAAAGTTACGGACAAAGCGGATCGCTCTATCAACCGGGCGGGCCGCGGTCGTTGCAGTGGATGTTCCGCGTTCGCTGGTGAGTGTTGGCTCTGGTCTTTGAGCAGACGATTGGCGCAGGGCGGCGATCTAGTGTTCTGAGTCGAAAATTCGATGAATCAATCCCGAAGTGCAACCGCAGGTCCGTCGACTCCGTATGGCGCAAGAGTGCGCCAGACTTCGCTCAGGATGACAGCCAGTTTTTTGAAAGGAAATTTGGAATCAGGACACTCGTCCTCTTTGGACTTCGCTGCTTGGTGCCGAGCATGAGCGTTGTTCATTTCTGTTACGGTTGACAGGCACGCCGGTGACCGATTCCCCGGCGCGCTGCAGGCGAAGAAGGTGAGATGGATGGACGAGGACACGATGAGGGGCGAGGACCGTAGAACGGACAGCGGAAACTATGTGCCGAGCCGTCGCGAATTTCTGGCGGGATTGGCGGCGCTGGGGCTTGGCAGATGGGCGGAGCCGGCGTTTGGAGCAGTCGCGGGGACGGCTGGCTGGAGCGGATTACCGGGCCGGCCGGAAGAGCAGCCCCTGGATTTCAACGCGCTGGCCAATGCGTTTAATGCTTATGTGATGGACCCTGCCCACGGGGTGAACCTGCGCGCCAAGGATGGCCGGCAGGTGTTTCCTTCGGCGCTGGAAGGCGTGGAGGATGGCGGGCTGACGACCTATGGGCCCATGGCGCTGGGCCAGGAGTTGCGCGGCGAGGGGCTGGCGGGGCTGGCTGTCTCGCTGGCCGGCTACTTCAGCGCGCCCTATGGGTTGTTTCTTGACAGTAACGGGGCAACGCTGTGCGAGTACTGGTATCTGATGAATGTGACCGCGCTGGCTTATGGACTGATCAGGGTACGCTTCGCACTGGACGCGACATGGCTCAAGCGCGTGGAGAAGAGTGCGATGCGGCTGCAGGCGATGGCCAAGCAGATCAAGTACGACTTCAACGACCAGGGCTACGACTTTGCCAAGGGCGCGACATTTACCAACCACGACATCTACCGGCAGCCCGATGCTGTGGGCGGATACAGCTACGTGATGCTGCTGGCCTGGAAGCTGACCGGAAAGGAATCGTTTCTGGCCGAGGCCAAGATTGGAATCGACCGCTACCTGGATTTTGCCGCGAATCCCTGGTACGAAGTTCCCAGCGGGGCCATGGCGGTGATGGCGGCCGCACGGCTGGAGGCGATGGGTTATCCGGCCGACACGAAAAAGGCGCTGGGGTTTGTGCTTGACTCGAAGGCCGGGCTGATGGCCGCGGGGCGTTGGGGCGGGCACGAGGTGAACGGACTGCTGGCGGGATTCCGGACCGAGCCGCCCGACCAGGTCTACAGCATGGAGTCGATGGTGGCGCTGCCCTATATTCTGCCCGCGGTGCGCTTTCGCCCGGAGCTTGCCGAAGAGGTGGCGCGCTATGCGCTGAATGCGGCTGCCAACCTGCGCTGGTTCTATCCGCAATATCTGCCGCACGAGAACCAGAGCCGGCCGGAGTTGCCTGCGATGATTCCCTACGAGCGGTTGAGCCGGGAAGAAAAGGGCCACAGTCCTTACGCAACGGGCGATTTCGCCGGGCATCGCTCGATCTATGGCGGCGCGTATGCGATGTGGCTGGACAAGATGATTCAGCCGCAGGGCGATCCGTGGCTGCTGCGCTGGGATCTGGCCAAGACTAATTTTCTGGATCGCGATCTGCCGCCGGCGTTTCTCTACTACAATCCCTGGCAGCAGGAGAAGCGTGTCACGGTTGACGGCGCAGGGAGCAAAGGTAAGGTTCATGACCTGACCCGCAAGCGGCCTCTTGAAGTCCGAAGTGGAAAGGTCGAGTTGGTGCTGGGGCCGCATGAGGCGCGGGTCATCGAAGTTGTGGCTTGAAACCGTCTGTCGCGCTCTGGTTCGAATGCGAAGCGAGGTTCAGGGCTGGATCAAGCGCGTGGCGACAAGCGAAGTTGCATTGGGAGCGCCGGCGACGGCCTGGGTGCGGATGAGGGCCTCGAAGTAGATGGGCTGAGCCGACGCAGCAGAGATGCCGAGGGCCTTCTGCAGCTTCTGCCGGTTGCCGTCATCGGCGAGAAAGAGGCCGGCGGCCTCGGTGCCTTCCTGTTGCAGCCCTTGCAGAATCAGCACGCTTCCGCGGCCGTTGGCGAGCGGCAACAGGGAGATGGTGGCGTAGTCCTCGCCCGAATTGCCGGTGAAGGTGAGGCCCTGATAGGTATCCTGCTCACCCTTCCTTGGATGCGCATTCTGAAAAAACTTGAGGCTCTCCCCTACGACTCCCTCGCGTTCCTGAAAGTTGAGCTTGTCTTCAAAGTAGGAGACCCAGGGGTTGGAGCTTGGGCTGCCGACGAAGACAAAGGCCCCCTGCTCCAGATCGCGGGGGCGCAGCTCCCGAGCCGAGCGAACGGCCAGCCTGTCGCTCGAATTGGCGCTCAATCGCATGAGGGTATCGACCACCACCAGGTCGGCGTACGAGGTGAGCAGCGAGCCGGAAAGATATTTCATCACGCGCGATTCGCGGGCTGTAGGGTGAGCGTTGGAGAGCGCGGCGCCGCTGCGGTAGGCGGGACTCAGATACTGATCGAGGGTAATCGGCTGCTCATCGACAAGCCGCATCATGCCGTAGTTGATGTCGGCAACCACCACCTGGACGGGCGCGTTGCCTGGGTTGAAGAGCGGGGCAAGAGGCCAGGGCGGCGGAGTGGGCGTCGCCACCGCGGGGTGGCGCAACCAGGAGGCCAAAGTGGTGAAGAGAAACAGCGCTGCCAGCGCCCAGGGAAGCATCCGGACCCAGCGCCTGAGCCCCTTGCGCGCGACTGCCGGAGCGGGGATGGTTGCGGCCCGATGCTCGACGGGGCGAAAGAGCGTGGTGTAGGCGCCCTTCGGAATCTCGACGATAGCCGTTTCCTGGCGGCCTTCCGCGTCGAAGTACTCATGCAGTTTGAGCCGCAACTGGCGAACGTGTACGCGGACCGAGCTATCCTCGACCACGCTGTAGTCCTGCGGTTTGCCGAAGACGGCGTTGCCGATGCGGTGCTCGCTCAGGTCCTGTACCTGCCCGTGCAGAGTTCTCTCCGCCAGGAAGCACAGCAGGTCTCGCAGCCGGGCCGACTTCTGGAAGGACGAACTGGCGGTGATCCTTTCGATCAACTGCCAGCGAGTGTCAGCGCGAAGATCCGGATCCACTTCCATCATCCGCGATTCGTCCCGTCTCCATTTGACTTAGTCAGACGATCCGCGATCAGACAGCAATGAAGCTCGATGCAATGTGCGATTCCGTGCGCGGATACGATCTTCGTCTCCATAGGAGTTATCGAAATGTGTGCAGTTTTATACACAATGCGAACTCAATGAGACTCGATGCATCGTAGCACAGCCCATGCGGGTGCGAAAGGCCTGTCGGGGACTGCAACCTCTTTGATAAAGGCTGAGAATACTTGAGGCTGGTTGAGCGTCTTGCGGGACCGGGGTGGCACCAAGAACGCTTCGCTGCGCAGAATCCGTGCCGCGCCGGCCGGCTTATCCATTTTCTCTTGCAGGTCTTTCCTTTATTTCCATGCGAATCACATGTAATTCGCATTGATTTCCGATGATTTATTCGGTAAGTCCCTTTTCCGGGCTATGTTCTTTCACCGAGGGTTACGTTTGGCTTGCGACGCCGCATCTGTTTGTCGCGAAATGGCAGAGCGAAAACAAACTCCCGCAGCACCACGAAGGGCGCATGATCAACGATCTTGCACAACGATTCGCGGAGAACCCTATCCTCGGGCCGCTCGACCTGCTTCCGAGCGTGGAGGGCATGGAGGTGACGTGCCTGCTCAATCCGGGAGTCTTCCGCTTTCAAGGCAAGACATGGCTGCTGGTGCGGGTAGCCGAGCGTCCGGTCCAGGTTCCGGGCAAGACATCCTTTCCCATCCTGAGTCCTGAGGGCAGGCTTGAAGTTCTTGAATTCAACTCCGACGATTCGCGACTCGATCTGAGCGATCCCCGCGTGATCAGCTTCGACGGACAGGATTATCTCACCACCCTCTCACATCTGCGCCTGCTGGCGAGTGACGATGGCATCGTCTTCAGCGAGCCGGAGGGAAGCCGGCCGCTGATGGGCTCCGGCGCGCTGGAAACTTACGGCATAGAAGATTGCCGGGTTGCGCAGATCGATGAGACTTATTACCTGACTTACACGCAGGTCTCGAACAACGGCGTGGGTGTGGGCCTTCGAAGCACGCGCGACTGGAAAGATTTCGATCATGCGGGCATGATCTTTTCCCCGCATAACAAGGACTGCGCGCTTTTTGAGGAGCGCATCGACGGCAAGTATTATGCGCTGCATCGGCCCAGCAGCCCGGAACTGGGCGGCAACTACATCTGGCTGGCCGAGTCGTTCGACCTGCTTCATTGGGGCAATCACCGCTGCATCGCCCACAGCCGCAAGGGCTCGTGGGACAGCGCACGCATTGGCGCGGGCGCTTCACCGATCAGGACCAGCCAGGGCTGGCTGGAAATCTACCACGGCGCAACCAAGCAAAACCGCTACTCGCTCGGCGCGCTGTTGCTCGATCTCGACGAGCCGTGGCGGGTGCTGGCCCGGTCCGAGTCGCCGATCATGGAGCCGCTTGCGCCCTATGAGTTGGAGGGCTTCTTTGGCCAGGTGATCTTTACCAACGGCCACCTTGTGGATGGCGATCAGCTGACCATTTACTATGGCGCGGCCGACAGCGTGATCTGCGCCGCACATCTGTCGTTAGCGAGCATTCTCGCCAGTCTTGCTCCGGCGCCGGGAGCGAAGCCATGAGCCGCCTGCGCAGGGAAGTGGAAGTCTTTCTTCAATGTCCCCGCGCCATGCAGGTACTGATGGTTTCCAACATGATGTATGCGCTGGTGCTGCCGGTCATCGAGATTTTTGTGGCGGCGTATGTCATGCGTAACTCTCGGGCCGTGGCCAAGGTGGTCACCTATCAGTTATCCATTTACGCGGCCACGCCGCTGGCCTTCTATCTGAATGGCAAGCTGCTGGGCAGGCTGGGCGCAAAACATCTCTACGCCGCGGGCATGCTGCTGTCGGGCGTGGCGATGATGCTGATGATGCAATTGAGCATCCTCACCCCCATCGGCGTCGCAACGTCAGGCTTCACGATGGGACTAGCCACGGGACTCTTTTGGGCCAACCGCGGATTCCTGGCACTGACGGCGACCAATGACGGCAACCGCAATTATTTTTACGGCGTGGAGATGTTCGTTGCCACGCTGGCCGCCGTTGTGGTTCCGGCGCTGATCGGCTGGTTTATCAGCGGCACCACTCTGTATGGCTGGCTGGGCGGCATTCCGAACCGTGCTTACCACGCAGTCGCAATGGTCGTTTTTGGCCTGACGATTCTGGCCGCGGCCATTCTCGAACGAGGGACCTTCCGCAATCCAACGCACCACCGCTTCGTCTTCTTTCATTTTCATCCGCTATGGTGGCGGATGCTTCAACTGGCGCTGCTCAAGGGCCTGGCGCAAGGGTACATTGTTACGGCGCCGGCCATGCTGATCATGCTGCTGGTAGGGCAGGAAGGCACACTTGGCGCAACGCAGGCCATCGGTGGTGTCGTCTCCGCAGGGCTCCTCTATGTTGTCGGCAGGACGGCCGCGCCCAGGCATCGCATTCTCGTTTTCTCTGTCGGGCTTTTGCTTTTCTTTCTCGGTTCGGTCGTCAATACGCTGCTCTTCAACGCCGCAGGCGTGCTGGTCTTCATCGGCTGTCTCATCCTGGCCAAGCCGTTGCTGGATCTTGCTTACTATCCCATTCAGTTCCAGGTGATCGATGCGGTCTCGCGGATGGAATCGCGCAACGAGTACGCCTATATCTTCAACCACGAAATCGGACTGTTCGCGGGGCGCTGCCTGGGATGCGGGTTATTCCTGGCCATCGCTTACGGATGGTCGGGAAATGCAGCGCTGAAATACGCCTTACCAGTGATTGCGCTGTTGCAGTTGTTATCCATCCGGGTGGCTGGCCAAATCTCTCGGGGTTTGGACGCGGCGAGCAAAACCTCCCCCGCCGCAAGTTTCACCGGACACACCTCGGAGGCCTGAGAACCATGTTCACAAGGAGACTTACAATGATGCAACGAAATCGAACGGCGCAAAGACCGTGGCGGCTTGCGGTCCTGCTGTTGGTCCTGTCCGGCTTGTTAGCCGGCATCCCCGGCCTGGCTCAATCGGGCAGAGGAACATTGGCAGGCGTGGTAACGGACCCAACCGGCGCAATTATTCCCGGAGCGTCCCTCGCTCTAACGGAGACCAACACCGGCAGCAAGTATGAGAGCGCGGCGACTTCCGATGGGCTGTTTTCATTCCCCGAGCTTCCGCCGGGAACATACAAACTGGAGGTCAAAGCTGCCGGCTTTGAGAGTTTCGAGCAGGTCGGCATCGTGGTGCAGGTGGCCAGCACTTCCACCGTCGCGGCTCAGTTGAAGGTCGGTTCCGCGGAGGCTACGGTGACCGTGACGAGCGACGCCTCGCACCTGGAGACCGAATCCTCCGATGTCGGCTTCTCCATGTCGCCTCAGGTACTGGAATCACTGCCGCTGCCCTTCGGCGGTGAGATCCGCAACCCGCTGGAATTCGCGGCGCTCTCGCCCGGATTCGCAGGCTCGATGAGCAACAACCCCTCCTCGCCACCCGCCGGAGCCTTCAAGCTCAGTGGCGGACAACAGGGCGGTGGCGACATCCTGCTCGACGGCGCCACCACCGAGCTGGCATCGGCCAACATGCAGGTGACCTATGGCTTCAGCGTTGAGGCCGTCTCCGAGTTCAAGGTCATGACCAACACGTTCGACGCCCAGTTTGGAAGCGCCAGCGGCGGCGTGGTCAATCTCTCCTCCAAGCAAGGAACGAACAGCCTTCACGGGTCGGCTTACGACTTGATCAAGAACCGCGCCGTGGACGCCGACAGCTGGCTCAACAACTACCAAAACGCCGTCTTCGGGGCCGGAACAACAACCAAGCCTCTCGACACCCAGAACGACTTTGGCGCAAGCGTCGGAGGGCCGGTGCGCGTTCCCTGGCTTTACAACGGTAGAGACAAGACCTTCTTCTTCTTCAATTACGAGGGCTTCCGCCAGGTCAATGGGGGCACCTCGCTCCAATCGGCGCCCACGCAGGCGATGCTCGGCGGCGACTTCTCGGCCATTCTGACCCCTATCACCATCGGCGGCCAGATCATCCAGCCCATCCAGCTTTACGATTACACGACCTGCACTGGCGCCAACCAGGGACAACCCTGCCAGGCTTACGCGAACAACAAGATCACCGAGGCTCCCGATCCGGTTTTTGTCGCTGCCTCGAAGGTGATGCCCTCCGCCCCCTCCAGCGCCACCAGCCCTTACGACAACATCACTGATATCAGTTCCAACCACGAGCAGGCGGACATGTGGTCCATCCGCATGGACGAGAATATCAACGCCAAGAATAAGTTCTCAGCCAGTTACTTCACCGGCAACATGCCTTACATCAGCACCCAAAGCCTGGGGCCGCTTTTCGACGGCGGCAACACGCAGGGCAACAAATATCTGCGTCTGGGCTATGACTACTTCATCTCGCCCACCATGCTCAACCACTTCAACGCCGGCTTCACGCGCCGCCATCGGGTCGAAGGCTCGGGCGAGGGCGGATATGGGGGCGACTGGGCAACCAAGTTCGGCCTTAAAGGCGTAGGCAACCAGGTCTTTCCTCGCTTCCAATACAACTATCCCCAGGGTGGCATCAACACCCCCAGCGATGGCGCAAGCAGCTTCAACGACAATGTCTTTCAATACGACGACGCGGTCTCGTGGCAGAAGGGCCGTCACAGCTTCCGGTTTGGCGGCGAATTCCGCGCCGCGCAGTTCAACCTGAATATTCTGACCGGCAGTGCCGGCCAGTTCAACTTCACCCAGGGCCCCACCAGCACTCCGACCGACGGCAACTCAGGCTTTGGCTTCGCCAGCTTCTATCTCGGCGCAGCCTCCAATGCGTATATTGACATTCCCCAGATCAACGGATGGCGCGCCAAGTATGTTGCCGTCTTCGGCGCCGACGACTGGAAGATCGACAACAAGCTCACCGTCAACCTTGGCCTGCGTTATGACATGCCAATCCCGGTGACCGAGGCGCAGAACCGGATGTCCTATGTGGACCCAACCCTGGCGAACCCCGGGGCGGGCGGCCTTCCCGGCGCTTACGTCTTCGAAGGCAGCGGCACGGGACGCCTCGGCGGCAGCTCCCCGCAGTCGATCTTCAAAAAGGCCTTCGGTCCGCGCGTGGGCCTCTCCTTTTCGCCCGATCCCAACACCGTCTTCCGCGCCGGCTACGGCATTTACTTCTCCACCCAGCGTGTGGGCGGCTTCGCCGAAAACGACAGCCAGGGCTTCTTCTCCAGCTACACATACCCCAACGCGGCCAGCAATCAGGCACCGGTCGCTGTGCTCTCGCAGATCAGCGCCTATCCAGGTAACCTGCCGCCCTTCATCGACCCGACAGTCATGAATGGGCAGGGCAACGCTCTCTTCATCGAGTCGAAGGTTGACCGCCCCGGCACCATCCAAAACTGGACCCTGGATATGCAGCGGCAGCTTCCCTTCCAGACCATTGTGGACGTGGCCTACGTTGGCGGTCACGGCGACCACCTGCAGTCATTCCTGCATGACCCCAACCAGGGCAATCCGGTCAACATGTCGCGAGGAGCCTGTCTAGGGAACGACATCGGCGCACAAGGTGTCGGCACAATCGGCGGTACCGTCAACAAGATACCGATTGGTCCATCCTGCTCGACACTTCCTACTGTTGCCTCGCCCTATTCGGGGTTCAGCGGCTCCGTCTCTCAGGCCCTGCGTCCCTTCCCGCAGTATGGAACCGTCTCGGTGGATTCAGCAACCATGGACGATCCCTTCGGCGATTACACCTACAATGCCCTTCAGGTTCAGGCAACCAAGCGCACCAGCGCCGGGCTGACCGTGTTGGCCAGCTACAGTTGGTCAAAAAACCTGACCAATGCCGACTCGGAGTATCCGAGCGAGGCCGGCTGGGAAGGGAACGGGAATGCCGGCGCACAGAACGTCTACAATCTGAAGGCCGAGAAGGCTCTCAGCTCGTTTGATATTCCGCAGCGCGTGGTCCTGGCCTGGACTTACGACCTTCCCTTCGGCAAGGGCAAGCGGTTTGCCAATCAGGGCGGAGTTGTCAATGTGCTGGCCGGTGGATGGAAGATTGCCGCCGTCCAGAAGTATCAAAGCGGCACCCCCCTCAGCGTATCCTCGTCGAACTGGACCTCGGGAATCTTCGCCGGCCCCCAGGGCGCAACCGGCGCTTCAAACGCCCGTCCCAACAGCGTTTCCGGACAGAGTGTTGGCGCGCTGCACGGCAAGTATGTTTGGGGCCAGAGCCGCCTCCTGAACCAGGCTGCCTTTACTCCCGCCGCCAGCTACACTTTTGGCGACGCGCCCAAGGCCCTTGGCGTCCGCGAGTTCTTCAACAAGAGCGAGGACTTCAACGTCACCAAGGCCATCCCCATGTTCACCGACCGGGTCCACACCGACTTCCGCGTGGAGTTCTTCGACCTCTTCAACCGGCACCAATTCACCGGTTTTGACACGTCAGTGAGTTGCAGCCCCACCAAGCAAAACCATTACTGCAGCCCGTTGATCAACACCAACACAAACTTCGGCAACGCTTCGGGCCTTGCCTATGGCCCGAGAAATGTCCAGGGCTCTTTGCGGGTCATCTTCTGACGCCAACGGGCAAAACCAGCCCTGTTACGTCCGACGTTCGAAACAATCCAACACTCCCGGACCTCTTCAGCGAGGTCCGGGAGTGTTGTACAGTTGCTCGCTACACAACCCTGACAGCGGTACGACCGGTCCACTAGAAAAAACACCGTACAGGATCGCGCAATGGCATGCAATGACGTGAAAATAATCTACCATCAATCCATGTTTCGCATCCGCAGCCGGCGATTTCCGATTTTCGCCGCATTGATTCCGATTGCATTCGTGCTCTCGTCGGGCGGCGCCGCGCAGGTTGTGAATTCACAGATTCAGACACAGGTACAGCAACACTTCGCGGCTGCCCAGCAGGCGCAGCAGCAGGGCCGGCTTGAGGATGCAGTGGGCGAATACAAGGAAGTTCTGAGGCTTCAGCCCCGATTGCCCGAGGCTCAAGTAAACCTGGGGCTGGTCTACTACGCTCACGGAGAATTCGAGAACTCCGCAAAGGCTTTTACTGCTGCTGAAAAGCTGAGGCCGGGAATGCGTGGCGTGGATCTCTGGCTGGGAATTGACGAGGTGAGACTGAACCACCCGGCGCAGGGCGCCGTTCTCTTGCGCGAGGCGATTCGGCAAGACCCGACAGAAAAGCTGGCGCAGAGCTGGCTGGGAACGGCACTCTGGGACGCGGGGCAGATGGATGCGGCGTTGGTTCAATTGGGAAGGGCAACAGCGCAGTTTCCGGACGATCCCGATCTCCTGTTTGCGCGCGGCGAGGCTTATGGCAAAGCGGCCACGCAACAGACAGAGCAGCTGTTGGAAGCGGCCTCGGGGACTGCGCTCTCCGACCTCATCTACGGATCGCACTACGCGGAGGAGCGGGACTGGATCAAGGCCGAAGGCCATTTTCGCCGCGCCATCGAACGCGATCCGCACTCGCCGGACGCTCGTCTGGAACTGGCGAAGGCATTCGTCGAGCAAGCCAAGCTGGGCGAAGCGCAGGAGCAGGTTGAGCGAGCCATGAAACTGGCTCCGCGGTCAGCCGCGGCGTTGGCTCTGAGCGGAGAGATACTGCTTCTGACGCGGCACCAGGCTGAGGGCCTCTCGCGCATCGATATGGCCATCGCAATTGATCCGAGCGAGGCGCTGGATGCATTGGGGTTGCCTGAAGAGAACGAGATTCCGCGCGAGAAAGCGGACGCCGCACTGCTGCCGTTGTGCAGCGAAGCGACACAGAGGCTGGAAGCGGACCGCGTCTCCAGCCCGGCTCAAGAAGTTGCCCTGGCAGCGTTGTACTCCCGGGCCGGCGACCAGAGCGCCGCGATGCAAGCGTACCAACGGATTGCTACCGTGCGGACGAGCATTGGCTCGACCGCGAGCCTGTTGGCACAAGCAATGATTGCCCTTCATCAGCACCGTTATGACGATGCCGAGCCGTTGCTCCTCCGCTGGCTCGGGACCCATCCCGACGATCTTGCCGCGCGTTACGACCTGGTTGTGGCGCGGCGCAATATTTCCATCGCGGAAGTGACCCGTCTGCTGGCGGTAGCTCCCGATTCCTATCATGTGCACCAACTGCTCGGACAGCTCTATGTCAGTCGAGAGGAGGACGGCAAGGCACTTACCGAGTATCTTGCCGTGGCCGCTGCGCTGCCGGATCTTGCCGGCGTTCATTTCTGGCTCGGACACCTCTACTGGAAGCAGGGCGATGCGGACCATGCGGTCGAGGAACTGACCCGCGAACTGGAACTCAGCCCCGGCCACCCCGAGGCCGAGGCTGAACTTGGCACAGTTCTTGTAGCCGAAGAGCGTGCCGCTGAAGCGATTCCGTATCTTCAATCGGCGATCCGCAGCAAACCCGATCTCTGGCCTGCCTATGCGCGACTGGGCCGGGCATACGCAATGCAAAAGGATTACGGCCGTGCCGAGGAAGTACTGAAGCGCGGACTGACGCATGACCAGGATGCCTCCGCGCATTATCAGCTTGCTTTGGTTCTTCGCGCAGAAGGCAAGGCCGAACAAGCGGCCCAGGCTTTCGACGCGGTACGCGCAATCAAGAGGGAAAACAATGCCGTTCCGTCTGCCGAGGACGCGGCGCATGAGGGTGCGCCAAGCGGGGGAGGCAAGCAATGAGATGGCGCCAGATTGTGGCTTATGCGCTTGTTTCAGCTGCAGTGGCCGGGCCACTGAGGGCGCAGCCAGCGGCATTGGAGGAAGCAGTGAGGCTGATGCGCGCAGGGCAATTGGATCAAGCGCTGGCCAAGCTTAAACAGGCGCACACCATCGCACCCCGCAATGCGACCATCGAGAACTTGCTGGGGATTACCGAGACCGAACTCGGCCAAATCGATGAGGCTGACAGCTCCTATCGCATTGCGATCCGGCTTGAGCCAAGGCAAGCGGCGCCGCACAGGAATCTGGGCTTTAATCTGCTTAATTCCAAGGACTATTCTCACGCAGAGCCGGAATTGCGGGAAGCGTCTCGCCTGGATCCAAACGACAAGTTTGCCCATGACTATCTGATGCTGCTGTGGCTTGCCATGGGCCGCGATGCCGAGGCGCTGGAAGAAGCATCGCGAGCGGGGCAGTTAGTCGACAACGACCCCGATGCCAGCGCTGCATTGATCGATGCGGACGTTCGCGTGGGAAAGATGGATGATGCGACCAGCCGTCTCGGGCGTTTGGAGGAAGCCAATCAAATCTCATCCGCTCGCGAGTATTCGATTGCCGTCCTGCTGAGCCAGCATGGATTCAACAAGCAGGCGACGCACTGTTTCCGGCGAATTGCCGGGCTCGATCCCTCCTGGGAGAATCGTTACAATCTGGCGCTTGGCCTGCTCTATGGCGGTGAGGCTGGCGAAGCGTCCACGCTTCTTACGGTCTTGCATACAGAGCGACCGGCGAATGCGGACGCGCTCATGTTTCTTGGATCGTCGTTTGAAGCGCAGCAAAAAGTTCCTGAGGCGCTCGAAGCCTATCGGGCTGCCTTGGTAGCCGACCCCACCAACCCGGATCGAACCCTGGATTACACGCGCCTGCTGATGGATATGGATCGCTACGACGAAGCGATCCAGGTTGTTCAGACTGGCATGGGGCAGACATCCGAAACTGCTCCCCTCCAACTGCGGCTAGGCGCGGTCGAGATGGTCAAGGGAAACTACCCCGCGGCGCGCGAGGCTTTCGATGCTGCACTCGAGACCGATCCTCAACTGGACGCCGCTTATGTGGGACTCGCGCAGACCTATGCCCGGGAAGCCAACGACAATGCGGCTATTCACGTACTGGAAGAGGCGCGGGTCAAGCTGCCCGGCCATTACCTGCTGGAGTATTACTTCGGCCTCCTGGCCAGCCGCCTGGGCCGCGAATCCGAGGCCATCCTCGCACTTGAACGAGCGGCGCAATTGGACCCGAGTTCCTCCGATCCATGGTATGAACTGGGTAAGCTTCATGAGTCGCAGCTCAATTGGCCGCTGGCTCGGGAAGCCTTCGAGCATGTTGTCCCACTGAACCCTCAATTCGCGCCTGCACATTATCAGTTGAGCCGAGTCTATGCACATCTTGGCCAGAACGAAAGAGCCGCGCAGGAGGCTCAGCAAACCCACACACTGGTGGATGCGCAGCGCGACGAGGCTCTTCGCAAGCAGCGCGAACGTGCCGCCAGTTTCCAACCCCCGCCTTCAGCAACGGCTTCGTCGCTGCCCTGAGCGGTCACCGGCCTCTCCTTCCTCAGCAGCAGCAGGCGTGAGTTAGAGAGCTCTGAAGAAAACGAGGCAATCAAGGATATGTTTCATCGGGGAGATTTGGACCGCCGCGAGTTTATCGGGCTTTCGGCACTTACAATGGCCGCATCCCTGCTGCCGGTCACGCTGCATGCAGCACAACCATCGGAGCCTGCGCTGGTCTCCCTCAAGGTGACGGGGGATACGCAAAGTGGATATGGGGTCACAATCCTGTTTCGCGATCAACTCATCGCCCAGCACAGTCAAGGCGGCGAACTATCTGCAATCTTTCAGAACGGGGAGCGGAGCCTTGAAGACCGGATTGATGACTGGAAGGCTATCTCGTGGAGCGGAGATGCAAAGCACATCGTACTTACCGGAGTCATGAAGCTCTCCAACCTGCGGACAACAGTCTCTGTTGAAGTGAGTTATGAAGTTATGGCGTCGCAAGTGGTAAGGAAGACGATTCAGTTACACCAGGAAGATATGTACGCGCTGCTCTACCAGGTGACCAATCGACTGGAGCCGGAAGCCTCGCCCGCCAAGCTCTGGAGCTTCGATCAGGCAGATTGCCAGGGTGGACCGTTGCATGAATACTTTCCCGCCGCGGGCTTCCGCACGGCCGGCGGCGTGACCGTTGGGCTGCTCACAGATTCAGGGTATCGCAATCAATGGAGCCGGATTATCCGGAGAGATGGGACACCTGTCAAGCCGGCGCCAGCAAGCATTCCAGACTTGAATCTCTACTATCTTGCGCATGTTACCGACCGCCTGAAGCAGGGCGCATACATTGAGCAGACATTCGGCGAGGCAACGGTTCAGTTAACTGGCGAGGGATCCAGAGATTCAGTCGATCTCCCGGGAGCTTCTCTGTGGAAGAGAAGCGGCGCTATAAAGATCGAGCAGCTTGGCGCAGTCGTCAAGCTCACACCAAGGGACGAGAAGAATTTTGTCTTGCTGCCGTTTCCGGCAAAGGCAGGCGAGATCTATGCTCTGCAACTCAAGTACCGCTCCGAGGCGCCGATATCGGTTCACGCATGGGATGTAGACGGCCAGCTCAATAAGCTTGGCGATCTGACCCTGTTCAATGATACGGCGCCGGCTTCGCCCGGAACTTTCTCCGTGTTCGATCACACGTTTGTGGTGGCTACGCTGCGGGGCACAGGCGCAGCGATCGCGCTGTCGCTTACCGATTTCGAAGCCACAGGCACCAGAGAAGGCCAGAGCGCTGGCAAGCAGTCATTCGAAGTGCGAGATATCAAATTGTCCCGGATAGCGACCCGGCGAGAACCGTACCACCGGCTGGAGATGGGGCATTCGCAGACCAAGACGTCATTCATCTTTGCAAGCGATGCGGTTGCTGACACACTTCGCGGGTATCGGCAGGCAAGTCAGCTCCAGTTGGCCGAGGGGCTCGGTTTCAAAGGCGGCGAGACCGAGAAGGTGCTCTACGCAGATGTGATGATGCTTAGTTGGAATGCTGAACTGGCAGAGCCTCGTCCCATGCTGGCTCCCAGCATCTGGTATTCGGCCGCAGGTGAGATGTATCTCCGCGACAGCTTCTACGCACTGAATGGAATTCATAACCGCGAGCTGAACGAGAAGGTCTTTACTGCCTGGGCCGACAATCAGGGCGACGACGGAGCCATCAATACGCTGGTGGAACCGAACATCGCCAACCTGGAGCGCAAATCCAACGACTCAACCCCGCTGTGGCTGATGTGGGCGCTTTTGAATCGCCGCCGCTTCGGCACTGCGCTGCAGATGGATAAGGTACGGAGAGCCGCAGAGTATTGTCTGGCAACTTACGATCCTCAACGCGAAGCTATCTGCACGGCGCAATTCGTGATAGGGCAGCTCGACGTGATTCACTATCCTGAAGGTACCAGGATTCTGTGCGAAAACCAGGGCATGCTGGCCGTGCTGCTTAGAGTGATTCGCGAACTTCGGATTCCGGAAGTCAGTGCATCCATCTCGGAAAGTTACATTGCCAAGGCGGAGCAGGAGTATCGCAGCTACTATGACGCCAAGCGTGGCTTCTTCTTTCCCGCACGCAATATTACCGATGCCATTGGTTTCCCCGATATCTTTCCCGAGTTTCTTTCTCTCTGGCTTTTCAAGCGTCCCATTCTGACGGATGAAATGGTTGTGAGTCATCTGAACCACATCCCGGTCATGCTGCGCAGGGAAGATTGCCCATATCCCGGTGAAGGCGGCACGGTGAGGCCGATCTTCATTGGTGCGCCGGAAGGGAAGGAGTGGAGTTACTTTACGGATGACTGGCATCCGATGGTGAGCGACTCCTACGCGTTGAGTTATGCGAATAAAGAGGCAGACGGCATTTATTACAACGGCGGAAGCTGGATGAGGATTGAAATCTGCGGCTATGTGACCGGGAAGTTGCATGGATGGCAGAAAGCAGACCATGCTATTGCGAACCGGCTGTGGGCGGAAATCCACACAGACGAGGACTTTCCGACGAGCCAGGAGTACTTGCCAACCAATCCCGGGAATCCATTTTATGGATATCACCGGGTGTTTGCCTGGAACTCTTTCGTGCTCCAGGCTCTGGAGATGGCCCGGCTGCGGGACCCTGCCATGGATCCGGGGTACTCGAAATCAACTTCGCCGGCTTTTGGATAAGAGCTGCAATGTTTGAATTGGTCAGAGCCCAAGGGCGGGGACGCGGCGGTGCGCGGCTAATTTCGTCTGGCGCGGAACTCAGATCCTATGACCTCGATGGTGTGACTGTCCAACACCTGCGCTGCGCGGGCGAAGACAATAGCTTCCTCGACTTGAATGAGATCGTCATATCGTTGTTTGAGCCGCCCAGTCTCGGACAATAGTTGCTGTGTCATCTGCCCGATAGGCCCTCGACGTGAAGGCGCCTGCGGAGCACTGTCGATGCGGCACTAGGGATTTCGCATGAATTAAGAAACACTGCATGGTACCTAGCAGTTGGTAGTCACGAGAGTCTCATCATCCCCGCCATTGCGGCTTGGCTGGCGTCGCCCCCTTCTGCGGCACAAACCCATCTTTCCTCGAGAAATCAAACACCGCAGGGAGTCGAATCCGACTTTCGTGCTGGAAACACTCAACTTACCGATTCTGAGAATGCCAGATTGCAGAGAATGCAACGATTTGCCAATCTTCCGTACAAAATCACGTACAAAGATTTCCCAGAATGCCAAAATTTCCAGGCCTCTGCTGCGCTCGCCCGACACGCCGAAGTGGTCTTTCCCGTTTATACATCGATCGTGTGCGGCCAGAATGATTATGTCGTCAAACTCCTGCCTTCATGGGACTTACAAGAAGGCAACTCGATGCTTCCGGGCAGTGGTCCGGAGGGGTGACGAACGATAGACGAACTGGCGCGTACGGGTTGGCTGAGCCGTGCATGGAGAGATGAGTCACCAGACCGCCGAAGGCGGCTGGATTTCAACGGCGACCGCCCGACTCATCCTCAGCAGGCACCCGCTCTACAACTACAGCAAAACAGCATGACCGTACCTCTTCTGCAGCGCATTTGAGCATCTCGGCATTGTGCTCGACTTCCCGATGAAGACCGGGTCTCCAGCCTGCGTACAGGTGCTGAACCCTCTCGACCCCGCGGTCCAGGTCTGTGCGCCGCAGGCGAAGAGTGTAAGGAATCGAGGGGCGATCCGATAGATAGGCTGAACTGTTTTGGCTACGAGAATCGGCTTCACGGCTAGTCCCCAGTTTGAAATCGGTCTAGAGCTCGGAAGCCAGGAGACGCTCTTCATGCAGGGACGGGACCTTTATCCGCTGGTATTTGTTGTCGATGACGACATCAATATCGTCCGCACACTGGTCGGACTGCTTGCGCGAGCCGGGTTCCGGACGTCCAGTGCAATGAGTGTGGAGGGAGCCTTGCGGGGAATCCGCGAGCAGCGTCCCGACCTGATTCTTCTGGACATCAACCTGCCGGATGGGTGCGGGTTCGATATTTGCCGAGTGCTGCAAAGCGAAGCCTCAGTGTTTCCCACGCCCATTCTTTTTATCTCCGCCAGCGAGGATGTTGCGACGAAGGTGGCGGGATTTGAAGCTGGCGGCGTGGACTATATTACAAAGCCGATTATCGGTGCAGAGGTGATTGCCCGGGTGCGGACACACCTGCGGTTGAGGCAGGCTCATCAGCAGCTTGCCGAACTCCAGACCGAGCGGGTGCGACAGTTGGCCGACGCCCAGCAGAACCTGATGCCGCAGGCCGAGGACTTCCCGGAAGCGCGCTTCGAGGTCTCGATTCGCCAGGTGCTTGCAGCGGGGGGAGATTTCTACGACGTATTCCGGGCCGGTGAAGGCATTGTGGACTACCTGGTGGCGGACGCGAGCGGGCACAACTTGGCGGCCTCTCTCTGGACGGCGACTTTGAAGGCGCTGGCGAACGAATATGCCGGACCGCTGAACCTCCCGGTTGAGATTGTGAGCGCCATCAATGGCTCCCTTTGCCGCATTCTTCCACCCGGCGCTTTCTTCACACTGCTCTATGCACGGCTCAACCATCGCACGGGCCTGCTGACGGTTGTGAACGCCGGTCACCCACCTGCCATTGTGGTACATCTGGACCGGCCAGAGCCGTTGATTCTCCGGCAGGAGGGCGACGTGGTGGGAGCCTTTGCCGACGCTCAATTTGGCGTAACCGACCTGAACCTACAAGCAGGCGACCGGATGTTCCTTTATACCGACGGGCTGGTTGAGACCGCGGGGTCCTACGAAGAAGGCATCCAGAGGCTGGCCGGTGCTTGCAACTCCCGGCGAGCAACGCCGCTTCACGACGTTGTGCCCGCGGTGGTGGACATGGTGATGGCCGGCTTGTGCCCAACTGACGACACGCTGTTGGTCGGGGTGGAACGATGAGTTCTTCCTGGGAACATGCCGCAGTCTCTTTCGAACAGAAGATCCCTTCGCGCAGGGACGAAGCGGAGTTGCTCTGTCTGAAGATACGGGATGTGCTCCAGGCGAGCGGTCTTCCGCAATGCTGCTTTCCTATTGAATTGTTGGCGCGGGAGTGCCTGGCCAACGCGGTGAATCACGGGAACGGGAACGATGCTGCGAAGTCGATTGTGCTGCAACTTCGGGTTGGGCGCGCATGGATACGGTTACAGGTGACCGACGAAGGGGCGGGGTTTGCCTGGCGAAAGGCAATGCAAAAGAGAACGGGAACAAGAGAGGTATCCGGCCGCGGGCTGAGACTTTACGCCTTGTATGGGGAGCGTTTCCGGTTCAATCGATGCGGGAACCGGATCACAATCTGGATTGACAAGCAAAAGCGAACAGGGAATGGAGATTGAACGATGGCTGCTTTCGTTATCGACCACAAGGATCTGCAAGGTTCGGTGCAATTGATGGGTGACTTGACCGCAGTGCTGGTTCCGGATCTGCAGGCCGGATTGAAACAGGTGCTGCACAAGGGCGCGCGCAACCTGGTGTTCGACCTGACAAGCACCAAGATGCTGGACTCGAGCGGCATGGGCCTGCTGATTGCGGCGGCCAACAGTCTTGCTGCGATCGGCGGTAAGGTTCGCGTGACGAACGTGAGCCCCGACATCTTCCGCCTGCTGCAGAGCATGCGGTTGACGCTACGGCTGAATGTCAGTGGAAGAGAAGAGTAGGAGGTCGTCATGGATGTGAATGTAGACCTGGACGACGAACTGATCAAGGAATTCATCAACGAGTCGCGAGAACACCTGACCACCATCGAGACCGACCTATTGGCCATTGAAGAAGGCGGCGCGGAGATCGACGTCGAGCTGGTGAACAAGGTATTTCGCGCGGCCCATTCCATCAAGGGGGCCAGCGGCTTCTTTGGTCTGACCAAGGTGAAGGAACTGGCGCACAAGGCAGAGACCATATTGGACATGGTGCGGTCAAAGAAGATGACCCCCAACGCCGAGATCACGAATCTTCTTCTGGCGGCCTTCGACCAATTACGCGAGATGGTGAACCACATCGACGAGAGCGGCGACGCCGACATCGATGAGCTGATGATGAGCCTGACCGGGTTGATGTCGTCCTATCTGCCACAGGAGCAGAAGTCAGCACTGACGGAGACCGTGACGCTCAGTCTGGACGGTGTCTCACCGGTGTGCGTGTCGAGGTTCGACTATGAACGGGTGCGGGAATCCGGCCTTTACCTGTACTCGGTGGAGTACGACCTTATCCACGATATCGAGCGGCAGGGCCGCAACGTGCTGGATGTCTTCCGGGTTCTCTCTGCGTCAGGAGAGATTCTGGACTGTGAGGTGAGTTTCGAGGCAGTGGGCACGCTGGACGATGACATCGGAAAGCAGTTGCCACTGCGGTTGATTCTGGCGACAGCGTATGGGCCTGGGGACATCTCTCCATTGTTTCCGCACAACAGGGACAAGGTGAAATTGCTCTCTGCGCCAGGTGGGGTTGTGGCGCCTTCCGCCGAGAAGAAGGAGTCCTCAGCGCGCGCGACGATTGCAGCTCCTGCAGCCGTGAGCGAGTTGACCGAGGTTGAGCGCGCATCGGCACCCGATGCTCATGCCGAGCCTCTAGCACCGGCACAGGGTGTCGCAAAAGCTGTTGCTGCCTCCGCTTCCCTGGCGCCTGCGGCGGTGGTGGAAGACAGCATCCGGGTCAGCGTGGGAACACTGGACATGCTGATGAACCTGGCGGGCGAACTGGTGCTGGGACGCAACCAGTTGCGAGCCTCAATCGGACAGAACAACCCGCGGGCACTGAAGACCGCAGAGCAGCGCATCAACCAGATCACATCCGAGTTGCAGGATGTGGTGATGCAAACGCGGCTTCAGCCTATCGGGAATGTGTTCGGGAAGTTCCCACGCCTGGTACGCGACGTGGCTGCGGCGTTGGGCAAGGACATCCAGTTGGAGATCCGGGGCAAGGACGTGGCGCTCGACAGGACCCTGATCGAATCGCTGTCAGATCCCTTGACGCACATGGTGCGCAATGCTGTCGATCATGGAATTGAAGCACAGGAGGACCGCGCCCGCGCCGGCAAGCCGCGCCAGGGGTCGATCACGATCGATGCCCGCCACGAAGCAGGCCAGGTTGTGGTGGAGATTTCCGACGATGGCGGCGGCATTGACCCAGACCGCATTGCCAAGGCGGCGCTGTCCAAAGGACTGCTTACGGCGGAACAGATTGAGGCGATGTCGGTCAAAGACAAGACTGCCCTGATCTTTCTTCCGGGATTATCCACGACCAAGCAGGTGACTGACCTGTCGGGGCGCGGGGTTGGGATGGACGTGGTGAAGACCAACCTTGACCGTCTCGGCGGCAAGGTGGAGATCATCTCGGCACTCGGGCAGGGTACGACGTTTCGCATCAAGCTGCCGCTGACTCTGGCAATTATCCCGTCGCTGATCGTCTCTGTGGAAGGCGAACGATTCGCGATCCCACAGATCAACGTGGAGGAGATGCGGCACGTGACGCCCGGGCAGGCCAAGACGCGCATTGAGATGGTGGGAGACGCCGAGGTGCTGGTGTTGCGGGAGCGGTTGATTCCCCTGATGCGGTTTGCCGAGTTGCTGGGAGTGGCGCCAGTATCTGCGGGTGATCGCGTGGCCGGTCCGCTGCAAACGCGCAAGATCGCCGAAGGGCGCAAGAACGAGGGCGCACTGGAAGTAGTCGTGGTGACGACCGGGACGCAGACGTATGGGCTGGTGGTGGGCGGCTTTCATGACACCGAAGAGATTGTCGTCAAGCCCCTGGGCTCTCACCTGAAGGGATTGGAAGAGTATGCCGGGGCGACGATCCTGGGCGACGGGTCCGTGGCCCTGATCCTGGACATTGCCGGACTGGCCGGCAAGGCCAATCTGGACGCGGTGACGCGCATGACCCGCGCTCGTGAGCGAGCCAAAGCGGCGGTTGAGGAAGAGGCCGGCGAGAATCTCTCCTTTGTTTTGTTTCACAACTCCGCGGACGTGCTTTGCGGTGTTCCGTTGGATGCGGTATCGCGAATCGAGCAGATAACGAAGAAGCAGGTGGAGACGATCGGCGGCCGGCGCACGATGCAGTATCACGGGGGCTTGCTGCCCCTGGTGACGCTCAGCGATGCAGCGCAGGTTGCGCCGATCGGCGACGACATGAAACTCGCCGTGATGATTGCTAACGTGCATGGCCACGAGGTTGGCCTGCTGGGGGCCATGCCTGTGGACGTGGTGGAAACCAACGCGCGAATCGATGAGACGACACACCGCCAGGAGGGCGTGGCGGGATCCACCATCATTCGCGATCGCACCGCGTTGATCGTCGACCTCTGCGGTCTGGTAGACGCACGATGGCCGGAGTGGGCCGCGCAGCAAGCCCAAGAACAACCGACAGCAGCGGGCGCACCCGAAACCGTGGTGCTGCTGGCGGAAGACTCCGACTTCTTTCGGGCGCAGGTGAGCCGCTACCTGAAAGAAGACGGCCACATTGTGCTGGCGGCGCCAGACGGGGAGGCCGCATGGGAGATGCTGCTCCAAAACCTGGATAAGGTGCGAGCTGTGGTAACGGACGTCGAGATGCCGCGGCTGGATGGGCTTGGATTGGCGCGGCGCATTCGCGCGGATCATCGAACGGCGCATCTGCCAATCATTGCTCTCACATCGCTGGTCGGCGAGGACGATATCGAACGAGGAAATGCAGCAGGCATCAACGACTACCAGACGAAGATTGACCGGGACCGGCTATTGGAGCGACTCAAGGAGTATCTGAGTACGGGTATTCCGCGAACGGTCGCGGCGGCGGGGAATTTTGCAGCGGTTTGATTGCCTGACACCCAACGCGAACCGCGCGGCGACGAACCGAACACGAAGCACGACGGAGAGACTCACTATGGACCACACAACTCAATCACAAGAGCACCCGGGGGAGTCATGAACCAGCTCGACCGAATCAAATTCTCCGGCAAACTGGGGCTGATGATCGGCTGGGCCGTTGCTGGCCTTGGGTTGTTTGCCGTGCTTGCTTTTCTAACGTTGAACACGGTGCGAATCAACTCGCCGTTGTATCAGGACATTGCGCTGGGGTACCAGTTGGCGGGAGATTGTTACGATCCCCCAGCGAGCCTTGTAGCGGCGCTGCCTGCGGCGATTGCAGCCGAGGACTCCGCAAACCCCGAGGAGACGCGCAAAGCCGTTGCATTGCTTCGCCAGGACCATCAGGCGTTTGAAGATTCACAGAAGCATTACTCTGAGTCGCTGCCTGCCGGGGCCATTAAGGACTTGATGCGGGCCGATGCCTACCCGGCAGGGGAGGAATGGTTTTCGATTGCCGAGAACGAGTACATCCCGGCATTGCTGTCCGGGGATCACAAACTGGCGCGGAAGATCCGCATCGAAAAGATGGATTCATTATTTGCGCGGCACAAGGCGGCAAACGACAAGCTTGCAGGTTTAACCGCCGACTGGATTCCAAACCAGGAGAAAAGCGCCGCCGCCATCATTCATGCGCGGACCATTGAATTGGGAATCATCTTCGCGACCATGACCGTGGTGATGTTGTTCCTTGGCATCGTGATCAGCCGTAATATCGTCGGCGGGCTGGCGCCGATTGTGAATAGCCTGAAATCCATCGCGGCAAATGATTTGAGCGGCGAAAGGCTGCCTGGTGCGCTGCTCGCCCGTCGAGACGAATTGGGTGAACTGGCGTCTGCCGCCCAAGCGATGAGTGACAACCTGCGGCGGTTGCTTGGCGGGATTTCCAGAGGAGTACATACGCTGGCCAGCGCTGCCACTGAACTCTCGGCAATATCGCGGCAGACTGCGTCCGGAACGGCCTCCATGGCGGACAGGGCTTATTCAGTAGCTGCGGCAGCCGAAGAGGCCAGTTCCAACACACTTTCGATCGCAACGGGGATGGAACAATCGAGCAGCAGCCTCTCCTCGGTTGCAAGCGCCACGGAACAGATGAGCGCCACAGTAGGGGACATCTCGGCGAACACGGGAAGGGCGCGGGCCATCAGCGAACAGGCGAGCGGCCAGGCGCAGACGATTACGGACCAGATGCAAAAGCTGGGACAGGCGGCACAGGAGATTGGCCACGTAACCGAGACCATCACCAACATCTCGGCACAAACCAACCTGCTGGCGCTGAACGCGACCATTGAGGCAGCGCGAGCCGGAGCGGCGGGAAAAGGGTTTGCGGTGGTGGCCAACGAAATCAAGGAACTGGCGAAGCAGACGGCCGAGGCCACAGAGGACATCAAGGCGCGGATCGCCGGGATCCAGGGATCGACAGGCTCAGCAATCAGCGACATCGGGCAGATCACGGCGGTTATCAAAGATGTCGGCGGGATTGTGGCCAATATCGCGGCGGCCATCGAGGAGCAGGCAACGGTGACCAGGGACGTGGCGGGCAACATTGCGCAAGCTTCGATCGGAGTGCAAGAGGCCAATGAGCGCGTCTCGCAGACGGCGGAAGTATCTAGAAGCATCGCGCGCGACATTGCCGGCGTCAACGC
>Ga0302319_10002010_pt1 | contig 44714 bp, 56 predicted proteins | sample Bog_T0_2_FD_203319 | JGI IMG/M metagenome (GOLD analysis project Ga0302319, IMG submission 203319) | Peat permafrost microbial communities from Stordalen Mire near Abisko, Sweden - Bog_T0_2 | ecosystem: Environmental > Terrestrial > Soil > Wetlands > Peat | place: Sweden: Abisko, Stordalen Mire...
GTTAATCCGTCGATTGGATGTTACCATGTCGAAGCGGTTGCCCCTGAATGCAACACAGTGCAGCAGGCGATCAACTGGAGGGCTGGAAACATCAACCAAGAGTGGACGCCAGAGGTGTTGACTTAAAAAAGAATTGACAACGGAACCGCTTTCGTTAAATTAACCCCCGAATGAAAAGTAAATTCGCATCGCAGCTTGGAAAATTGGCCGCAGGGAAACCCAAGACCATGACCCCGGCAGCGATGCTTCAGCGGAGAAAAGCCGCCAAAAAACCAAGAAAGAAAAAACCATGAAAAAAATAATCCTCGCACTATTCGCCGTCACAGCCCTTGCTTTTTCGGCGTGTTCAACAACACAAACCGCCAAGGTCAACGCTGCCGCCAGCACCATCGCTAAAGACGCCGCCGCAGTCCAGTCCGCGCTGGCGACCAACGCGCCGGTAATCAGCAACGCCGCCGCCAACACGCCGGGACTGTCCGCAAAAACACAAAAGCAGATTTCCGCCGTGACAGCGGATGCAGCCGCCTACGCCGCTGACGCGCAGCTTTTGGCGCAGATTGTGGCAACATTCACGACCCCGATCACCAGCGGAACTTAACCCGTGAAAATTTTGGGGAATACAATGCGGTCAGCAGCGGCTATCGTCGCGCTGGCCGCTTTCACTGTATCGGCAGAGCCGCTACACCAGACCGCCCCGGCGTCAACACCCCGGTTTGAGGTGAAAGCCTCCACAGCGAAGCCACAGGCGCAGGAATCAGGCATCTGGAGGAACATCGGCAACACGTTTTTGATGTTGGCACGAACGTTCTTGCCAATCCCTAAAGACGTAATCGTCAGCGGACAGGCATTCACCCCATCCTTTCACGCACAGATTGATTTTGGCGCCCCGGTCAATGGGGTGTCCACAACGGGAAGCAATGGCAAGCGATAAAAAAATCCATGAAAGCAATCGACATCATCATCAACAAACCCTGGCTTCACACAAACCACGCATGCGCTGACGGCATCCTCTGGCTTAAGAATCACACCGGGATCGGCGCGAAGGCCGGCGACATTTTGCGCGACGTGCTGACAGACGAAAAGTGGGATTATTTCTGGTGGTTGGCAGTCCGGTTGATGACGCGCCCGCAAAAGGTTGAGTTCGCCATTTTTGCGGCGGAACAAGTCATCGCCATCTTTGAAAAGAAATATCCGAACGACGACAGACCACGCCGCGCAATTCAAGCTGCGAAGGATTGGCGAGCCAATCCTTCGGTCGCCAATGAGGAGGCGTGTGTTCTAGCCAGACGCGCCGCCGCCGCCGCCGCCGACGCCGCCGCCGCCGACGCCGCCGACGCCGCCGCCGCCGACGCCGCCGCCGATGCCTCCGCCGATGCCGCCGCCGCCGATGCCTACGCCGATGCCGCCGCCGCCGATGCCTACGCCGATGCCGCCGCCGCCGACGCCGCCGCCGCCGCCGCCGACGCCGCCGCCTGCGCCGCCTACGCCTACGCCGGCGCCTGCGCCGCCTACGCCGCCTACGACGCCGCCTACGCCGCCTACGCCGCCGCCTACGCCGCCGCCTACACCGCCGCCCACGCCGCCGCCTACGCCGATGCCGCCGCCGCCGCCTACGAAAAGATGTGGAGAGTGCTCGGACTAAAAGTAATTGAAATTTTGAGCGCAGAATGACCGAGTTTGCAAAACAAATGAAATTGAAAGGATACTTAAAAATGAACACACTCCTATTAAAAATCACGTCACCGATCATCCGCAGCCATGTGCGGGCATGGCTCTTAAGCGCAATGACCTATCTGGTGCTTTACGTTCTGGCTTGCGTGTCGAACCAGACCCCGTCCGTTCAGCATTTGGTAATATGGGTTTTAACAGCCCTGCAGGGAACTTTCCCGGCGCTTGTTGGCATCGTTACCAATGGGCAAATCCAGCCGGACAAGCTCGCGGCCATCGTTTGGCTGTTGCTTTCCGTGACTATTCTCCCGGCGCTCTTGCGCATCCCGTGGATTCAGAAAAACCAACTTGCAGCCGAGATCATCACCGACGCGGAGCAGGTTGCGGAATCCTCGCCAGCGATTTCCACAGCACCAGCATTGCCGTTGCCAGCCGCGCCAGCAGCACAGGCCAACCCAGAAAGCCCATTGAAACAGCCATGAGAGAAACGACAATGCGGCACTCGTACGGCACATCAGGGAGCGGACTGGAAAAGTCGTCACGCCAATGATGGTGAAGGGTGCAAAACAGGCCCTAATCGAAAAATTCCGCCAACTACTAACTAATAAAGGCTTGCTCGTATGAACCTACCCGAAGACCCCCGCGAAGAAAAAGCCCTCCAAGCCCTTGTGGCGGCGGCACTGCACCCCTTCAACATCGACGCAGAAGTGTCAGAGGAGGAGGTTAATAAGTTTCTTGCAACCTGCCGCCCCTTGACTGCAGAGGAGAAAACCCACGTCCAGCGAATATCTTGCAACCCGCAGGAGTGGGAGGCGGGTGGAACCGTCAGTCACTTTGCAGGAATGCCGCTGCCTGGTTCGCCAGTGCGCGTGCAACTCTCGCGGAAAAAAGGCTGGAAAAAACCGGCAAACACGGTGGTTGTTTCACGTCCGTCGAAATTCGGGAATCCATTCTGGAAAGGCACCGGATGCCGGATGAGCGCAGCATGGTCTTATGAGTGCGCCGTTCGCGCTGAAATTCTCGGAATAAAATTACAGCTTCCGGCGATTGATCCATACTTCCGCAGGATCGCAGAATCATTGCCAGAAATTGCCGGAAAAAATCTGGCGTGCTGGTGTCCAAAAAACATGCCGGATAGCTACTGCCACGCCGGGAAGTTGATTGATCTGGCGAACAATCAGGTATCCCACGGCGAGGGCGACTCTGAAAACAACAACCAGCCCGAATCGCCGTTGCCGGGTTTCTCCAGGGAACTAGAGCGCGAGAATGCAATTCTTTACGACTTTATCAATCGTGAAATGAAAATGGCGGCAGGCGACCCGAGAATTGCCGAATTAAAAAATCGCATCGCCGCAGAATGCCGCCATTGCGGAGCCGTAGGAGGGCTGGCCATCACGGAACCAGAAGCCGCCGAACTCTAACCATGAGCATTTTAGCCACGATACCCGACCCGACAGGCTTAGTTGAAGTCAACTACCAGGACGACCCCGAAAAGGTCTGGTTTACCAGCAAGGCGGCAATCGACAGCGACGGCAGCGGTTCCAGCCACGGAGATCCCGACCAGGAACAGGACACCAGCCTGCACACCAACGGCAAACCCCTTAACGCTGACGTTGACAGATATATCGTTGTCCCGCCGTCGGTGATTCAGGGGACAAAGGGAATCGTCCTCGGATGCCGAGCCGTTGTAACGAATCAACTCACGGGGATTCAGGTGGATTGCGTCGTCGGCGACATCGGGCCGCATCACAAAATCGGCGAAATCAGCATTGCCACAGCCATAGCCCTTGTGATTAACCCGTCACCGACCACGGGCGGGATTGATGACCATGTGATACTTTACGAGATTTACCCAGGTCAACAGGCGGACGGGTATCAGTTGCAAGCGAGCGTTTAACAAAATCTTTGCCGAAACTCGTTTTTTAGTGCGACCATCATCGAAAGTTTTTCTGTTCAACGCCGAACCGGCACGGATTAAGCAGGTTGCAACTATTTTCAATTTTCTAAAAAAATTCTTGCAAGTGTTCTGTAAATAAGCAAATATAACGAACAATGAAATTAGTTTACTGCAAAATACTGGTCGTGGACAGCGTTGCCACCGGAGCGAAAGCCCGGCAAGAGCGAGAGTCCCGGGGAATCAGTCTGCGGGAAATCGCCCGGCGGATGAAGCTTTCAGCGGCCTACCTGAGCGCCCTCGAGACGGGAAAAGCCAAGTGGAAACCGGCGATGGCCAAGCGGTTCAACCGAGCAATCAACAAATAACCAAAAAGGAATAAAATAATGAGCAGAAGCAACCCGACAGACAACAGCCCCAACCCCTGCAAGCGGTGGTTTGAGTGGGACGGCGGCAACGGCCTTGTGAGATATTACGACAAGGAAAAAAAAGAAAACATCGAAGTCGGCAGCGACCTCGTTTTCATCGTGCTGGATGAGCTTTGCACCATCAAAGGATGGCATGACGCCAGCGATTCCGGTATTTTCGCCAACGAAATCCGCGACACACGCGCCGAGACTTTTGTTGTCAAGAGCTTCAAGGAAGGCGAGCTTGCAAGCGGATTTTACAAGGACATTCGCGACCGAGTGGGGAACATGGGTGGAAACTTCGTCGCGAATCTTTACATCGCCTTCAAGGAGAATGGGGAAATGCACCTTGGAAGTTTACAGATCAAGGGCGCGGCTCTTAATGCCTGGGTGGAATTCAAGAAAAAGAACCGCGCTGACATCCTTAAAAAAGCGGTTCAGATCAAGGGGAGCACCGAGGGGAAGAAGGGCAAGATCGTATTCCACACTCCGAATTTCTTTATCAAAAACATCACTGACGAAACCGACGCTCAGGCCATCGCGCTGGACAAGGAATTGCAGGTTTATCTTGAGGGATACTTCAAGCGGACAGTGACCAAGCAGGCCGTTCCCGCACACCAAGCCGCCGAGGACGAGAACCAGGAACCCAATTATCCATCGGAACCGCCTCCGGGGATTGACCCCGAAAGCGGCGAACCTGTTGGCGAGGACGGCACGGTCAACGGCGACATCCCCTTCTAACCAAATGAACGACATTGACAACAGCGACATCAGCCGGATTCAAAAACGGATGCAAGATTGCACCCGGAAAATGAACGAGCTTGCCCCAAGGATGGGAGCCGCGAAACAAGTGCGAGAGTTTTCCGGCGACCGTCGAAAACAAATTCTTGCAATGGAAATGGTCAAGGGACTCAAGGCGGACATGACGGTTTCCGCAGCGGAAGCGTTTGCACGGGCAAGCGCAGAATACGCCCATGAGATCAACGACCAGGCGCAACAGCTTGCGGACGCTGAAACCGTGATAGCCGAATGGTCGGCACTTGAAGCCAGCTTTGAAGCCGCCCGTTCCCTGTTATCAATGGCTAAATCAACCCTAAAACTATGACTTATTTAATCACCATAACCGCGCCCGCGCCTGACCCTGTAAGCCCGGGCCATGAGATTCAGCACTATCTCCGACAAGTTGACACCGCCGATATTGACGCCGTAATTACAGCTTTGGACGGCGCACTCAAACAGCTACCAGCCCCAAGGAAAACCCGCAGCGATGCGGGTAAACCAAGGACACAGGAGGCACGAAAGGAACATATGCCACCTAAATTAATTAACAGCAGCGGCGAAGCCGCAAAAACAACCGCCTCATTGCCGGAGCAATTAGTGACCCGCAAACGGACGGCTGAAATATTAAGCGTTTCCACAGAAACGATAAAACGTTGGACGAAAGCCGGGAAACTTAACCCATTTCGCTTCAACTCCCGCAACCTAAGGTATAAACAAAGTGAAATTCTTTATCTCTTGGAGCAAGCAGCGGGAGGGACGAAATAATATGCCCGGCGCACTCAAACAGCTACCAGCCCCAAGGAAAACCCGCAGCGATGCGGGTAAACCAAGGACACAGGAGGCATCCAAATGACAATGGAAAAGAATAAAATCGCAATGGAAAGCGGGCATTTTTACAGGCGGGACGGAACGCCGTGCCATGAAGTTCCATATGCAGATCCAAGCAAGGGAATGCGCCCTACGACGTTGCGGGATTTGCGAAAGCTGGATTTGGTTCCAAGCGTCACGCAAATTCTTAAAGAGGCAGCAACGCCACAACTAACCGCTTGGAAGGTCAAACAAGCGATGCTTTCCGCCCTGACCCTGCCGCGTCTTGAGAACGAACCGGACGAAGCCTTTTGCAATCGCATTATTCAGGACAGCAAAGAAGAAGCACGGAAGGCGGCAGAGCGCGGCACAGAATTGCACGGAGCGATTGAGAAGGCCATTATTGCCCGATCAATTCCCATGAATTCACCGTGGACAAAACACATTACGGCCATTCACCTTGAGCTTTCCAAACGTTCCATTGATATTTTTGACGGTGACGGTGACGCCGAAAAGAGCTTTGCCCATATAAGCGGGTATGGCGGGAAAATCGACTTTTCAAAAAAAGATTCCGTGATTCTGGACTTCAAAAACAAACCCAGGATTGAGGATGACAAACAATACGGGTATGACGAGCAGTGTGCGCAACTTGCCGCCTACCGTCACGGACTAGATTTTGACCAGCACTCAACCAGGCTTTTGAACGTCTTTGTCGGATGCGAAGATGCGCGAATTGTCATTGTCGAATGGTCAACCGAGGAAGCCGCAAGAGCCTTGCAAATGTTTTTATGTTTACTAAAATACTGGAAAGCCAAAAACCGCTTGTGAAAGATTCATGCTCATTTGATGACGCCCGCGAAGAACGTGACGCCGAGAGGCGATCACAGCGAGAACGCAGGAAACGAAACGATTACAGGGATGCAATGTGCGGAAGCCCGGAATGCCGGAACTGCCATCCAACGGAATACGTGGAGGATGAACAATGAGTAGACACATCATACCGAGGCAGCACATTCCTGCGAGGCAAACAACAATGCGCTGCCTTGTCTCGCACTACAGGCCGGACAGAACGCTTGCGATTGCCAGGTGCATTGGATTCCTTGCAGGACTCGGACTCGCCATCATTGCTTTTGCTATTTTCCTTTACACGAAATGAACCGTTGCGAGATTTACACACAGGCACAGCAAGACCGGATTGAGAACGGCAACAAATTATCCGGCGGCATCGGCAATGGAAATGACGGGGCCGGTGACGATCTTCAGTTCATGCTTTGGGACAGAAAGATTTTTGTTGATGTCGTTTATCTCGACCTTGACACAAGAACCGTTAAGCTGAAATGCAACAACCCGATTCAGCTTGCGAAAGCGGTTAAACTTCTCAGATCACTGGAATATAAACCGCTGTATGCGTCCACGTAAATGAACGACATCGACATATTAGAAAATATCCTCTGGATGCTGGCGTTAATCTTAACCGTTGCGGCAGTCTTGATGCTGCTAAACGAAAGAAAACCATGACCTTAAAAGCCGATCCTCATACGCTACGGGCGATCAAACACAGCAAACCTATGCGCAATGTCAGCACAAAACAGGCTGGCAAGCTCAGGGTTTACGCTAAACTCCGAACTGAATTTCTTACAGAGCACCCCTTTTGCGGAACAGGCTGCGGAAACCGATCTGTTGACATTCACCATACCGAAGGCCGGGGAGCGAACCTTAACCGAACAGAAACATGGCTGGCGGTATGTCGGAATTGCCACAGGTGGATACACGCCTACCCGAACACGGCCAGGCGCCAGGGATTTTTGAAATGAATGTTTGTTTTTGGCGTAGCACCAAGGGAACCGCTTGCGGAATCAAAGAGCCGCGATCCTTTACCGTTATGAGCAGAGAGACGACCTGCAACGCCTGCCGGATGGCTCTGACAAGGATTTACGGGCATTTCTGGCCGGAAAAGAAAAAGAAGTTGACGAAAACCACGGATTCAGAATAATAAAAACCAGTCAATCGAAATGAGAGCCGGTTGACCACCAAACCATGAGACAGCTAAACATTTCCAAACTTCAAATCGCAAGAGCGCAACGGGAATCGTATTGTTTAGCTGCAATCTCTCATCCCGCCAGGCTCTTGCGACTTGAGGAGTGGAAGAAATGAACTGGCTGAATATCCATATCCCGATTCTTCGATCCCCTGAATTTATCGGCTGTGATCCGGTGTCACGAGCGACATGGCTTTACGTTACGGCCTATGCTTGTGAGCAGGAAAACGGGGGCGTCATTAAGGGTTGCCGAGGCTGGAAAGATCGCCAATGGCAACAGACTTGCGGTGTCACGCTGTCCGAGGTTGATGCGTCTGAACCCGTGCTATTTTGGGAGGGGGAAGATTTGCATATTTTTGCTTATCCAACCGAAAAAGAGGCCGAGGTAAAAGCAAAAAGAATTGGCGGAAAAAAAGGAGGAAAAAAACGTGCAAGTCTCGCAAAACAAGACACTTGCGAGAAAGAAAAAACAGCTTCAAGCATCCCGCGAAGCATAGCTTCAAGCTCAGCTTCAAGCTCAGCTTCAAGCTCAGCTTCAAGCTCAGCTTCAACGGAAGGGAATAGGAAGGAGAAAGGAATAGGAAAGGAAGTACCCCCTGACCCCCAAGTGGGGAAGGGGGAAGATTTGCATATTTTTGCTTATCCAACCGAAAAAGAGGCCGAGGTAAAAGCAAAAAGAATTGGCGGAAAAAAAGGAGGAAAAAAACGTGCAAGTCTCGCAAAACAAGACACTTGCGAGAAAGAACAAAAAACAGCTTCAAGCATCCCGCAAAGCATAGCTTCAAGCTCAGCTTCAAGCTCAGCTTCAACGGAAGGGGAAGGGGAAGGGGAAGGGGAATGGAATAGGAAGGAGAAAGGAATAGGAAAGGAAGTACCCCCTGACCCCCAAGGGGGGAACGGCGAAGTTGAAGAGAATCCGTCAACTTCCGTAGAGTCCGTCATAGCAGCTTGGAACGGAACCAGACTTCCAAAAGCCGTGGCCCTCAATCAGTCTCGCCGAAAAACCCTGAACGCAAGATTGAAGGAATCTTTTTGGGTAGAGAATTGGAAAGAGGGAATCGAAAAAGCCGACCGGAGCGACTTCCTTCGCGGGGCAAACGGAAATGGATGGACGGCCACTTTTGATTTTTTCATCAAGCCCGACTCACTTACAAAAATCATCGAGGGAAAATACGACAATCGGAAAAATAAATCCAATACCTGTATATGAGCTGCGAACACTTGAAAAATAAGCGCGAACGGATGCCAGAGGGCTACCCACATTACGAAAAAATCACTTGCGCGGATTGCGGGACAGTGAACCGGCGCACTGGGATTCTTCCATTTGTCCAACGTGGAAGTCAGCCATGAGCGGGGCGGCTGACGGCATCGAATTTCCAATGAGCGTAACGCGCCCCGCTCATTGGTCTGCACTGACTGGTTAGGGCGCAGCAACGAAAAACAATAAATAAAAATGAACACATCAAATGGAATGCTCGTAAGTCCTCAAGCCTTCAACGAAATGCCGGAGTCCGAAAAGAAAGGCTACGTCGAGGTCAAGCGCGATCTGACGGCCAAAGAAAACGCGGATATGCAAATCCGGCTCTACGCGCCATGCGGCTGTGGAAGTGGCAAGAAGTTCAAATTCTGCTGCCGCAATAAACCCGCGACTGCTGCGCCTAACACCAAGGTGAGCAACTCGCCGGAACCGGCACAACCAACGAAGGAGAAAAATGAGTAATACAACTGACGAAAAAACAAGCCCGGAGGCGAGTTGCGCTCCACCGTCTGGTTCTGCGGCCCCCTGTAAACAGCACCATGACCACTTCCATCGTGGATGCCAGGACTGCGAGCGCGAAGCCGACTCATCAGGGTTGCCTTCCACCTTTGATGTGTGGACACAAAAGCAAAACGAAATGTTTCTGGAAATCGAGCAACTCCAGTCAAAACTGAAAACGATTCACAAGGATTTGGGGTGCGAACTCTCCGACCCGAATGGCACGATTTGGGAGCACGCTGCCGGGCTGGAAAAGAAAATAGACGAGTTCTTGTTTGAGCTTGAAATCGCAGACACCGACGCGAAGCGGTGCATGGAGGATGCGGAATCTCACAATGATCAGGAATTGAAAAATTACTGGAAAAATTATCGTGTCTGCCTCTACGACATCATCGGGCTGGCTCGTCGCCAGTTGCAGCCGAACACTGAGGTATGCCACGGCCTGAGCCGCCCCAAGCAATGATTACAGAACAGACAACCCCGGCGAAGGACGTTGGCATGACCGACTTGTTAGCCGTCCCCGTAAATCGCTTCAAGGCATACTATGAGCGCATGAAGAAAGTGCCGGGATGGTGGGAAAACCGCATGGCAAAACAGCGTGAAAAATACACCGATCCCGCCAAGCGAGAAAAGCGCCAGAAGGATGAGCGCGAAAAATACTGGCCGAAGCGCAAAGACCGAGTGAGTGAATACCGGAAGAATTGGGCGCGTGAATACCGGAAGGCAGGCGGAACGCGAGCCGCAGACCGGAAGAAACAGGCGGCAATCAAAGCCGACCCGAAACGACTGGCGCACTATATCGCCACGCGCAAAAAGTGGTATCGCAAGAATGCTGAATCCGTCACAAAACGCCATCAAAGCTACTGCGACAACATCACCCGCGCCTATGTAGCAGCACGGCTAAAGCTACCAGCCAAAGGAATCCCCGGCGAAGTGGTTGACCTCTACAAGGCGCATTTAACCCTCAAAAGAGAAATCAGAAAAACAAAAGTATGACTCCAGTGAAAACAACCGAAGTAAAAATGACCGTGACCAATATCGGCGAACTCAGGAACGTGCTTTGCGATACCATCGCAGACGTGCGCAGCGGGGAAATCCCGCCCCAAACGGCAGAGGCAATCAGCAACGCCTCTGGAAAGATCGTGGCAAGCATCCGGGTAGAGCTTGAATATCGGAGAATGCGTGGAGAAACCCCGGAACTCCGCTTCATCGGCTAACACTAAGCTGAGCCACGGGCAAAATAAGCTATGATTTCAAAAATCGACATGAAGCCCGTTGGCTCAAGCGTCTTGTTAGATATTGCAGCCTTGTTTGTGGAGCGAGATGGCGCATATTTCGATCTCCCTGGAGTTGACGCATGGAATGAGCAACGGGACGCAAGGCAGTATTCCGGGCCGTATCCAGTGGTAGCGCATCCCCCCTGCCAGCGATGGGGAAAGTTTTGGTTTGGCAGTCCTCTCGTGGTGAAGCGAACAGGCATCCGAAAAACGCTTGGAGATGACGCCGGATGCTTTGCTTCTGCACTTCGCGCTGTGAGGCAATGGGGCGGCGTCCTAGAGCATCCCTGGGGCAGTCACGCATGGGAATACTTCCGGCTAAACAAACCCTCACGCAAAGGCGGTTGGATTCCGGCAGACAATCAGGGTGGCTGGACTTGCTGCGTTGAGCAGGGGCAATACGGACACTATGCGCGGAAACCGACGATGCTCTATGCCGTTGGAATCGAATTGCCGGAATTGCGATGGGGTATCAGTGAACCGAAATACGATCCCGCCGTGATTGCCAGAATGGGATTGAAACTCGCCAAACGGCTTGGAGAAGTCTCTGCGCGTGGCGGTGGAACCGACAGCACAGCCAGGATTCATACGCCGATTGAATTTCGTGACTTGCTGATACGCATGGCGCGAACCGCAGCAATTACATCTAACGGCGCGTTGAGCGACGGAGGGAAGCCCCATGAACAGGAGGCCCGCCGTCGCGCTAACGCGCTCTTGACCTACGCCATTAAAGTTCCCCGGCCTAAAGGCGCGGTTTCAACCCAATTATTTTGATGAAGACTCTCGAATGCAATCCAGACGCGATGGCGGCGTTGTCTCCAGCGCCTTGTTATGCCCCGTCAGTTAAGCCTCAAATCGTCGCCTTCTCCTTCGGCCAAACCAGCGCGTATATGCTGCGAAAACTGATGGATGAACACGGCGAATCTTTCGGTGAGAAGTTCACGGTGATATACGAGAACACCGGAAAGGAACATGACGCCACTCTGGACTTCGGGCATGAGATAGAGACCCGCTGGGGCGTGCCGATAATCTGGCTGGAATACTGCCGCGTGAATGACGAACACGCATGGCGCGTGGTGAACTACGAAACCGCCGCCAGACGCTTCGACAAGCGCACTCCGTTCGATGAACTCCTCGAATGGTGCGAAACAATGCCAAACGTCCGGCAGCGGAGATGCAGCGGGCAACTCAAGGAGCGCACCAAGAAACGCTTCCTGCTCTCGCTCGGCCTCGAAACGTGGACGGACTACATCGGCATCCGGCATGACGAGGCGCACCGCGCCGTGGAAATAGCCGCCTCCGTCCCGAAATACATCAAAGTCCAATTCCCGCTGATAGACCAGAAGGTGACGAAGAAGATGGTGGATGACTACTGGAACGCGCAACCGTTCCGGCTGAACATCCCGAACCACAAAGGCAACTGTGACTTGTGCTTTCTGAAAGCGAAATGGAAGCGGCTGGCAATCATGGAGGAAGAACCAGAGGCGGCGAAATGGTGGATAGACTGGGAAAAACGATTCGCGGCGAAACCTGGCGTGACAACCGGAGCGCGATGGATAGACGGGCAAAGCTACGAGGCGCATCTGAACGAGGCGCAGCACCCGCAACTGGATTTCAGCGAACAAGACATCCCCTGTTCTTGCGCGGTCGGCGGATACCGAGACGCGGACGATGAGGGGCATAACGGCGCGTTGAGCGACGGAGGGAAGCCCCTATGAAATTTACCGCAGATACTACCCAATAAAGCCGACGCCGGCGAGGAACCCAAAGGTAAGCTGACGGCCAGACTGACCATGCATACGACTGACTCAATCGCAAAAAAACAGACCGGAAGGCCGTCAGCTTCACCGGCTTGTTCGATAATTTTCAGGGCGCGTAACGGTTTCGACTTTGAGAAATCGAAAGCGACCGCAGGCCGTGGATGTCTCGTTGGCCACGTTAAAAAGTCGAGGCAAAAGGAAAAACGACACCGTAATTCCAGTGGACTTCGGCCCGCGCGAAGTCGCTCGTGCGGCTTAACCCGCACGCCGGAACAGCACAGATGCTCGCTAGTGCTCAACTCCGTCACAGCGAGCAAAACGGGCGGGAGGCAAGCCCGTTTATTGAAACCTCACCAAGTATCTCGGTTAGTGCCGAGTGGTGGAGGGTGCGTCGAAATCGGTGCGCCCCTAAATAAGCCTGTAATTCGGTCGCCAAGAAATCGCAAAGGACACGGGTTCAACTCCCGTCGCGTCCACCATTTATCGAACGAAAAAGCTGACCTGCCGCCGACCGGGGCGCGTGGCCCGCGTAGCGGAACTAAAGGCGCTATCGGCGGTTAGGTCCGGCGCTTGGTTAGCAGGCGAATCAACGACAATCTAAAATGAAAACTGCAATCGAAGTAATCAAATATGTGAACGACGGCATCGGCTGCGAAGAACGCGAACTCCGAATGGCCGAATGCCTCGCCGCCGTGCGCCGCAAAACACTGCTCGAAGCCGCCAGCGAAGTGGCCGGACACTGGAATGACAGAACCACCATGATAGTCCAATACCGACAAGCACAAATGAGTGCGGGAATCTTACAACAGCAAGCCCTCGCAGAGCCTGCTAACACCAAGAGCAGCCACGGCCAAGCCGAGGAAAAACTATGAATACAAAACAAAACGAACACAAGCGGAAGCCCGTTGCGCTGCATCGTCTGGTTCGGCAAGTGCGTATATGCGGCCATGACGTGAAAATTGTGGAATCCAACCCGGATGGCTGGAACAACAACGCGATGGGTAGGTCATGCTGCATCAAGGGCAGAATCCTTCTCCACGAAGGCTTGCCGCCCACACAAAAAGCGGGGGTTCTCCTGCATGAAATCTTCCACTCAATCGCAGACCTGAACGGCCTGAAAAGCATCTGCGATGACGAAACCACGATTTCCGTGCTGGCAAATTCCGTGCTGGCGCTCATGCGGGATAATCGCGGGATGATCGAGGACATTCTTAATCTGTCGAACACTCAGCGCAGCAACCCGCTGAGAGAAACCAAAACCGAAGGAGAAAGCCATGAATGATCCAAAACCAAACGACCAGCCCGGAAGCGGGTTAGCTGCCGCGCCTGGTTCGGTGGTCGATACGGAGCACAGAGAAAAAGTGATCTGTCCGCACTGCGGAAAATCGAACTCCGACTTTGGTGTGCAGCGCATGGTTGGGCTTTGCGCGAACTGCGGACATGAACGGTCGCTGCACTGGAATGGTCGCGGTTGCTGCCAGAACGAGGAACCGCAAGCCTTGAGTCCCCGCTCGCACTTTTGCACATGTAACCGATTCAAAATCCAAAAGCCCAACACCAAGAGCAGCCACGGCCATGACTAAGGAAACTGAGGATCAAATTATGGATGACATCGAAACGCAACCGGCACGGCCATACTCGCCGTTGGCTGACTCGCCTTGTTGGACAAAATCGCAGCTAATTCTTTTGCCGGTGCTTTCAATCCGCCAGCCGTGGGCATGGCTGATTCTGCACGGAGGAAAGGACATCGAAAACCGGAACTGGCCGACGCGCTTCCGTGGCACGTTCTTGATCCATGCCGGGAAGGGAATGACGCGCCTCGAGTACGAGCAGGCGCTCGACGTGGCCGATGATTGCGGAAAGTCGCTACCACCATTCGAGACACTGCAACGCGGAGGGATCGTGGGGCAGGCAAAGATCGTCGATTGCGTCAGCCGGTCTGATTCGCCGTGGTTTTTCGGGGAGTTCGGATTCGTGCTGAAAGACGCGCAACCGCTGGAATTTTTCGCGTGCAAGGGGGCGTTGGGATTCTTCCATCTGTCCAACACTGAGGTCAGTGGCGCTCTCCCGCCATCGGTGTGGCCTACTCACCGAACGACCAAGACTAAACTCAGCCCAAAACAACAGGCATGGCTTGACAACTTATGATCCCCCCCCGAACCCAACAGGCGCTTTTGACGGACTTCGCACCCGGCACCCGGCACGAAGCGAAGGTCAAGATTGCCCTACCCCTCATTGGCGAGGGATTGCCAGCAAGTGCGGTCGAGGCGACATTGCGCGAGAAGTTCCCGCAGGCCAGCGAAAAGGAATGCCGGGACGTGGTGGCGTGGTGTCAGAACAAGAACCCGCAGCCCTGCCCGCTGCGAAACGGCGCACCGCGAAGCCCCTACACCCCGGCCAAGCAGGTCGAGCGCAAAATGTCACCCCAAGAGGCGGCAAAAGCATTCGTTAATGGAAGTCAGGCCAACATCGGGGGATCCTTCGAGGGGAACCATGCTATTGCCCTGCTAGGGGCCTTGTATAAGCCCGAAGAGTGTGTAAATATCGTTTGCAAGTTCACGACGACCGAGAAAGACGGCAAGACCAAGGCAAACCCGGCTGGATCGGGAGCTACCAAGACAGTCAAGGACTGGATCGACTGGATCAAGGAGAAAGGGGTGCCGCAGAGCCAAGCCGGGGCGTGGATGCGTCCAAACCCGGTTAAGCCGAGAGGGAGCGGGTATGAGGGGGCAATCTGCAATTCCGACATCACGGCCTTTCGTTTTTTGCTTCTTGAATCGGATTGTCTGGACACCGAGCAGCAACTTGCGATTTACGCCAATCTTAAAATGAAAATCCCGATTGCGGCCATTCTCTCAAGCGGCGGGAAATCCTGTCATGCTTGGCTACGGCTGGACGCTAAGGACGCCGAGGATTACGCCGCCAAGACTGCTAGGATTTACGGAGCACTGGAGCAATTCGGATTCGACAAGGCGAACAAAAACCCGTCGCGCTTATCAAGGCTGCCGGGAGCGGTGAGGAAGATTGGGGCAACAGGTGACGGGATTCAAAAGCTGATTGCCATTTTTCCAGAGGTTACGGGGATTACAGATGACCAGATTAACGCGCTTGACACAGCGACTAAGCTCCCAAAATTTCAGCCCATCAATTTCAAAAACGCGATGATGGATGCGCTGGAATTTTACGATGACATTTACCGGAACAAAAAGAAAACGGGACTCAGGACGGGCTTTTACCATTTCGACAGTCTGACGGGTGGATTGAAACCAGGCTGGTTGACTATCGTGGCCGGCGAAACCAATTCAGGAAAAACGTCTTTTGCGCTGAATATAATCAACAACGCCTTGATTGCCGGAAAAAGCATCGCCCTGTTTTCGTTTGAAATGGATATGCAGGAAATCATCGACATCCTTTTCGCCCAAAATGCAAAGGTGAACCGGAATCACTTTAACAACGGGTATTTCTCGAATGCTGATTTTGACAACATGAATGAGAAGGGTGAGTTAATGCAGCATTTCAAGATACACACTTTCGACGACCCGACCATGACGATTGCGGATGTTATGGAATCCTGTGAATACCTCAAAGGGAGAGAGCACGGACTTGATTTGATCGTCATTGACTACCTGCAACTTGCGAATACGGAAGCTTACCTGCTGAGCCGGGAACAGCAGGTTGCAGCGATTGCCAGGGGCGCGAAGGCAATGGCGAAAAAAACACGGTGCCCTGTAATCGGAATCTCACAGTTGAATGAGGAAGGGAAGATGCGCGAGAGCCGGGGAATCGGCCATGACGCAAACTGCGTAATCAAAATCACGGTACCAGACCCCGAAAAACCCGAAACCGTAATAGCTCGCGTCGAGAAAGGCAGAAGCATTCCCAAGGGTGAATTTTATTTCAAATTCGAGCCGGTGCTTTGCCTGTTCCAAGATAACGGATGCGAGGAACGACTAAAAAACATGATACCCAAGGAACCCAATGAAAAAGAAACCCGCTACCGATAACCAGCCGTCTTTAATCCGAGTTGACCGGCAACCGTTTGCCCGAGGACTGGGGCTGCACTTTTCAGCATTCAACTACCGCGCCCTAAAGGGACGCGGATTGCAGATGGAAACACTCTTCGATTTTGCGAAAAGCTCTTACCTCCGCGTGCGGGTGGTTGAATGCACCCGTGCCAGCCAATGCGATGCCCTTCAGCCTCACATTAGCCGCACCGTTCGTATCCGCATGGGACGTATGGCCGCACGACTTGCAAACAAAGCTGTCTCTCGACTTCCTGTTTGCCTTCTCCGTGTGACCGCACTGACTGCACGCTTGGCTGGTAAATCGCGGGTCAATCCGCAGCAGCGGAATGCCAGCGCGGGCGCACTTGTATCCCAAAAAGGAACCCAACTGTGCGAACGCCCAACTGTGCAGCTTTGTCCTCTCGCGCTTCTTAGCCCTGACCCTCGATCTAATGCCAGTGAGTTCTTCAATGGCGACCATCCGATTTGTGCGTTTGGCGAGAGAGACTATGCGTCTCGAAATTGTGTGATTGGTGTCGGTTGCGAAACGCGACTCCTTGCGACTGCGCTTCTTCAAGAGCCTGCGAGCCGACTTCGTTCCTATGCGCTGGAGCTTTTTGCGAAGTGCGCGGTTGCGATGGCGAACCTTGTTCAGTTTTGCGCCGCTATATTTGTTTCCATCCGAATCAGCCGCTATTTCAGCGATACCAAGGTCGATCCCCAAAACGTCCACGGCCTCGATCTCTTTGTCTTCGGGAACGTCCACTGTGATGTTCAGAAACCACTTTCCCTTGCGGAGAATCAGGTCGGACTCGCCGCGAGGATAGGCAAGCAAAGCACGTTGCTTCTCACCGCACACAAAGGGCATCTTGGTGCGACCGCCAAGCGTCCAGATACTAACCGTAGAAGGAATCAGATTCAGAGACAGAATGCGCGAGTCGTAGGCGATGCAGCCGTGCTTGCGGAAGACGCGCTGAACCTTCTTGTCCAGCTTGTAGGCGTCCACAACCTTTGCGTTGAGCAGACACACGATTTGAGCGGACAGCGGAAACTCATCGCGAATCTGCCGATAGTAGGTCTTGTGGAGAGGGAAGCGGCGAAATTCCTTCGAGTCCCAAGCAAGCTGGGACAGGCGGTTCGCCGCGCTGTTGACCGTCTCCAGCGTGGCGCGCAAAGCGTCTGCCTGTTCGGGCGTTGGCAGCAATTTAATCTGGACAGTCAGTTTCACTTCAACTAAGTTATTTCAAAACCTTGAACACGTCAACACCCAAATTCACACAAACCAAAGACGGGCTAAAGCCCGTGGTTTCGACCCAATAATTTTGATGACCACACGAATCGACATCAATCTTTACCCTTTATGCCCTCGCTGCGGCGACCATTATGTGGGAAGAAGCTGTCCGGTATGTCCACCAGCGCCAAAACACTCGGTTCCCGCGCCGGAAACGGCCCTAAAACCGCTTTTGACGCCAAAACCGGCTCAGGGTAGCGGATTCTTGGCTTTGACGATCCTAGGGCAAATTAGGGGCGGGAAAAACAATATGGGGATTAGCCGCACCGGGAAGCACTACCCGAACCCGAAGTTTGCGGCATGGTCAAAAGATGCCATTCGACAAATCCGGGGCCAGCTTCCCCTAGGTTTCCAGACCTTTACCGAACCTTGCGCAGTCAATTTGAAATACGTTTCCGGCGACAAACGGAGGCGCGATCAACCCGCCATCATTGACGCGCTATGGCATGTCCTTGAAAAATCGGGGGTAGTGAAGGACGATACGCTCCTGTGGGTGACAGACAGCACGAAGCGATACGATAAAAAAGCACCGTCAGCGAAAATAATCATTGACAGTCAAACCGGCGGGTGCCGGTCGAATAGTGCTGCACTTGAGGTGGAGTGAAGCGGTTTCATTGGCGTAGGTCAAGAGCGCGTTAGCGCGACGGCGGCTCCTCCTGTTCCCCGAATTAGCGCCGCTCCATGCGCACGCGCTCACGGAACCCCGCCCGGCCCCCGCCGCCCAGCGGACCAAGCTACTCCGCGACGAAGCCGGATTCCCGGTCGAGAGCGTCAAATGGAGTTCGCCTCCTTGTTCAGCGCGTCCGTCACCCACTCCGCCAGCTTCTTTTTTGATTTTGCCGCCGACTTTACCCATGCGGCTTTTTCGAGGGGAACCGCGCGGATGTGGAGGAATGAGGAGGCTTTCGCCCCCTCATCCTTTGCCGCGTTTTTATTTTTTTCGGGGGCGCTCACTTAAGCCTGTTTTTCCTCCACAAATTTACCGTTTTTGAGCTGGTAGTAGGTATTAGGCTTAATTCGTTTTCCGACCTTGACAGTTTTCACATCAATTCTCTGCCATTCGTTTTTAATGAGTTTCCATTCCGACACCGTTATCCAGCAGCCAATTTCACCTTTCGCTTTGGATTCAATCCCCAAAGATACGGCGGCTCCCTGATCCCCGGTGGCGCTGGCGGCTCCCCTCATCCCGGTGGCGCTGGCGGCTCCCTGATACCCGGTGGCGCTGGCGGCTCCCCTCATCCCGGTGGCGCTGGCGGCTCCCTGAGACCCGGTGGCGCTGGCGGCTCCCTGATCCCCGGTGGCGCTGGCGGCTCCCTGAGACCCGGTGGCGCTGGCGGCTCCCCTCTTCCCGGTGGCGCTGGCGGCTCCCCTCATCCCGGTGGCGCTGGCGGCTCCCTGATCCCCGGTGGCGCTGGCGGCTCCCCTCATCCCGGTGGCGCTGGCGGCTCCCTGAGACCCGGTGGCGCTGGCGGCTCTCTGAGACCCGGTGGCGCTGGCGGCTCCCTGAGACCCGGTGGCGTGCTGTTCTTTTTTGCTCCAGTCAGCTTTTGAAAAAACAAATTTCACGGCGGCGGAAACTAATGCCGAAAAATCTAGTTCAGCTTTAATTTCGAGACTTTTGCAAACCCGCTTTGTGTCTGACTTTGTTTCAGGAGAAACCTCGATACCTTCCACTTCTGCAAATCGACTTTCAGACGGAGCGTAATAATCAAATACATTCAGTGGATGTTCGCAAAAATGAAATCCCTCGGCGCAAAGCTTTAATTCCCCTTCGTGCTTAAAAGTTTTTCCAACTTCGAATTGAAACCCTCTACATTGAAGGTCTTTGTTGAACCCCTTAAATCCTGTTACTTTTTCTTTAGTATGTTCGCCGGCCTCGCTGGTGATTGTTTTAACGGCATCACTGACCGTCACACCCCACAAGTTGAGTTCGTTCGCAGCGGCCTTTCCGCTGGCGTACCCAGCGATTCGGCAGATGCCGTCGAAAACACCGCCCATTTCAAATTCGGATTCAGGAAGATCACAAAGGTTAATCTTTTGCGCGCTAATTGTATTTTTGTTTTTCATTTTATTTGCTCTCTTTCCGGGTTCCGCCCGGTCGGTTGTAACTCTTTGTTACGTGTGAACAATTGCCTAAACAAATTGATTTGTCAATACATATTTTCAATTATTTTTGGGGGAATTCGGGCTAGCTTGGCATGGAAAATGCTTCCCGTTGTTGCGCTGCCTTTTGAGGGCTGCAGCGGCCCTCGCCGTCCGTCGTGAGTTGGACACCCGACCGGGCGGAACTCGGCGAACTTCGCCGCCGCAAGAATCTCGCCGCCGCCGCAAAACGCAAGGCGACCATCGCCCGTCGAAAGGGCGAGATTGAGGCGGGGCGCTTAACCGATGCAAACGGAGGGCAGGGGATTAAACCGAGCGTGGCAGCAAGCGGAGCGATGACGACGCGACAGCAAACCAAACAGACCAAAAAACTCTTGACATCCCTCCCCCACTAAGCACAATACCAAGGAACACCACACCCAAGGAACAAACCCACAACCAATGGCAAGACCAGGCATCAACATCGACAAAGAGCAGGTCCGAATGCTAGTGCTGAGCCTAGGAGTCCGACCAGCAGCCCGCCAGCTAGGACTCAGAGAGGCCACGGTCCAGCAATGGAGCGCACAAGGAAAGTGGCTCGCACACTGTCACCCTAACACACCCCCAGCAACGCCCCCGCCGCCTGCCTCGATGACAAACACAACCAAACCAACCAAATGCCCTGCAGACGTGCTCAGGGACATCCTCGCAGACGACGAACACGCGACGAAACTCGGACTCAGCCGCGCAGTCAGAAAGTCGGTAACCTCTGTCCGTGAGGGAGTTGCAATCGAGAACGCCGCCGATTTAAAAGCAGTCGCGCAGACAGCAGCCCTGATTCACCGTTGGGAAGAGCCGGGGGCGAGCGGAACCCGAGGGTTGAACATCGTTTCGGCGGTTCAAATCAACGTAACAACCTCGGAGTGAGACAGTTACGGGACAATTTCGCTCCGACTTGTCATGACGGTTATTGTATTACGTTATCCTAACCCGTTGATTCCGAGGGGTTTAATCGTTTAAACAACCGTTGCCAAACGCCTGACAACAAACGTTTGCTTGCAAGAGTCTGGTAATGAACGACTTGCGAAGAACTGCTTATTGCCCGCCTCCACGGCCTCCACCGTCCGAGGGGCACAGAGAAAACCGCCTCACGCTGACTTCGTCCGCGTCTGCGGCGACAATCCTCAGACCCCCCCACCCCCGCCTGCCTCCAAAGCATTCTTTTTATCGCCGAGAGGGGTGGCCGGGGCCGATTTCGTTTGCCCACGGGGGGGCGGCGCGCGGGCGGGGGCACCCCTTTACACGCCGTCTCCGGAACGGTTTTTGATGGGGGTATCCGGGATGTTTCGGGTTCATCCCAATCATCATCCCGATATTCGCCGGAATGCTGTTGTTCAGTCCGTTCGCGCTGGAACGAGGCACACGACCAGCGCGCCGCGTTGGGATTCTTCGTAGGCTTTCTGCATCCACTTCCCGATCTCACGGCCATACGGCGGATTCATCCAGCAGCGGTGAGGCGCCCACGGGAGGGACAGTCCATCTATCCGCTTCGTGAAGTAGAGTCCGCATTTGGCGTTCCGACTGTCGGCGCACACGTCGAGCGTGAAGCCGTGGATTTTGTCTTGAGCATCGAAGAAGTCTTGGGGCGTTGCCCAGTCATCCGACGCACTTGAGAAGTGGACGTTCGCCACAGAACGTGCCGATGGAGCGAACCGCCGATAGCGTTTTCAGTTGCAATCATAGCGTCTTAGTCGGCGGTTCGCTCATCGGCACGTTCGACTCATAAGCAATGCGGATAGCCTTCGATAATTCGGCCAACAGCCGGGCGGCGGTGTGGATGCAGAGAGTGTGCTCGGTTGCCGTCCTCTCGCCCGTCATCTCATCAAATTTCGGGATTCGCAGCCGGATTTTCCCAGCCTCGCAGAATGCCCCGAAGCTGGATAATTCTTTCGCGTTCTGCTCGATCACCGGACAACCCGGCTCATGCCCGAAGCTCTGCGGTTCCGGGCAAGTGCAAACCGCCGAACCCGGCGCGGCAGCTAACGCGCTTCCGGTCTGGTCGTTTGGTTTTTGGTCATTCATTGGTTTCTCCTTCGGTTTTGGTTTCTCCCAGCGGGTTGCTGCGCTGAGTGTTAGGACCATTTATTTAGAATCGGACTGGTTGAAATTATTATCTGGTGGAGTTTGGAGGGGGTTATTTTTGAGGGATTCGGCGTGGAATTGGAGGGTTGCGATGTCGTGAGAGTTTGAGGGAGGGGTGCTGTATGAATCTTGGACGGTTTGGAGGTAATCGCGGATGGGTTGAGGGATGGGGAATTTCATTTAGGAGACGGTGATTCCGTTTGTGTAAGAGCCGATGGGGGAGTTTTGAGGGGAGTTTTTTTGACCACCGGCCGCGCCGCCGCTTCCCGCGACATTCCATTTGAAGGTTGTGGAATTGTAGAAGAGTTTGAAGTGCGGGCTTGTTTCTACGCAGCGGCCCAAAGTGGCGGAATCAAAATCTTCGGAGAAGGTTCCATCGGTGCAATGGGTTGGGGGACTCCAGCCCGGAGCCTGAACACCCGGGCTACCACCAGTAACATTAATGAGACAAGACGCAAAAGCAGTTTCACCCAAAAATGTCCAAGGGTTTATTGGGTCACCGCCGTCGGTTTGGTATTGATAACTCTTTTTGTGCCACAGACCATCTGAACCGATATAGGTCACAACCAGCGCCGTCCCCGAGTCTCCCAACCAAAAAGCATACTCGCCAGCCGCGACAACATCCGCCGGTGCTCCGGCGTAAGTTCCGGCAGGAAAGTGCGAGTTGAAATACGTCATCCCCCGGATTGATTCGTCACCCACGATGTCCGGCAGGTCAGTGGAGGGATACGCAAAAGACGCGGGATACCAGCAGCAACCGCCGCAACAGGGAAGGCAACCTGATTGAACAGTTAAAGTCAGAGTATTCATGACGACTGGAAATTGATAACGACCGAGGCGGTTCCGTCACCGTTGCAGGAGACGGTTCCGGTTGCTGACAGAGAGTTGAAATCGACGTTTCCTGACCAGTCTGTGAGCATACTGCCCTGCATTCGGCAACCGTTGATGATGATTTTGCACTTTGCGAGTTTTGAAACAACGGATTCAAGCTCTGTGATTCTTTGAATCAACTCTTTGGAATCCTGTTTCTGAGCGTTCCGTTGTTCAGAGGGGGCGTAAAGATTGTCGGATTGTTCACTCATATCATTTTGACCTGGCAGATTCGCACCTTGTAAAGCAGATCGTATTTATCGGGGACGATAGAGGTTCCGTTGGGGACAGTTTTGTAAGAGCCTATCCATCCGCTTCCGGGGGTGACATACGGGGTATTGATTGTTTGGGTTGTCCCCGCGAACACGGCATTGATTGTAAAATTAGAACCATCCGTTGCGATGGCGGTGATTGTGTAAATCACGGTTGAGTTCGGGCCGGTGAACATCATGATTGTCTGACCGACTTGGAAAGCGGTATTGGCATTAACGCCGGATACCGCCACCGTTGCGGATCCGTTTGTCCAGACACAGACTGCATAAGCAATCGTTCCGACGTATTCCGTATAGCTGGGGGTGCTGGATGGGATGGTGTAATAAAACGTCTTGATTGTTCCCGTGACACTTCCAACGGCAATATCATTTAGGACATTGTTGTAATTGATTCCGAACAACGTGAATGTGTTTGGCAGGATTGTGTCAATGTTCGGGATGCCACCGGAACCGAAAGAAGGTTCTGTATTTGAGATCACCCAAAACTCGAAAATCTTAAAAAGGACATTTGTGGCTTCCGGTCTGGAATAGATCATTCCTGGCGATGGCGTTGCACCGGCGGCATTGAGAAGATAGGCGGCTTCGACATTTACACGTGCAGGGAAAGCGTATGACCCGTCCTCATACGAGATTTGAGCGTTTGAAAAGCTGTTGAACACACTTTGAGGAATGATGATGTCCACTTCCCATGCCATGAAGGTATTGATGTCCTCCCGTTCGGTGGCGGAAACCATTGCACCGAGGGGAACGCACATCCATTGAATCCCGTTGTCAGCCGTGTTTTGATAGGGTGTTGTCCCCCATGTTGGAGCCGTCCCGCCGCTTGTGCCGTTGTTCAGGGCTATGTATTGGAAAGTATTGGGCGAAGAAGGCTGGATGACCGCGCCTTGAGCGTAAGAAGTGTTTGCCGCCCATGCGGAAGGCGACGTTGCGGCGATAATCGAGGCGGAAGGAGCGATATTGGCCGAGACGTTTTTCCGGCGTTTTGTCGGCCAAACGTCCCCGGTTTTTTCGTTCAGTTTGAAGGTGTAAAGCCATGAACCGGCAAGCGCCTGATAAATCCTTCTGATATATTGCCGGTTGATGATTTCCGTGTCAACCAGGACAAAATTCTCGTAAAGCGTTGAACCGTCATTTGGAGAAACGTAGCCGGGATACGCCGTGCCGAGCGGCACGAGTTGATAATCGGGTTTCAGGGTATCGACAATATCAATGATTTGGACATCTTGAGGGACATCCTTGTCATGGGTAAAAATTGGTTCCCCGGTTCTGGCCTGTCCTGCAAGTGGTTGAAAACCCTGTTTCACGTTTCCCATTAAAACCACTTTAATTTCAGAACGCAACAAAAATTTTCCTTTACAAATCTTTTTAAACTGTTCAATGTATTTTCAATGTCAGCTTACACTCTCAGCCAATTTAGAGCGTTGCTTGATCCATCGTGCTTCCCGCCTTCTGCGAGCAATGGCACGATGAACAACCTCATAAACAAAGCTCGGGAAGCGGTTTATAATTGCATGGAATCAGGCGGCGGATCGCTTTGGCAGGGGACAAACGTGGGGCTTCAACTCGCCATTGTAACCCAGTCATCGGGGGCTTATACCATCACGCTTCCGCGCCAGGCCGAAACCATTGAAGGAATTTACGGAACAAACTCCGGGCTTCTTTCCGTGCGGAACCAGTGGTTCTCGTATCTGAGGGTTGCACCGGGGAATTGCACGGGCGGGAGCCAGCTTGACGATCAGGGGGATGGATTTTGCGGGGTATACGACCCGCCATCAACCGGATTAAGCATCAAAATCCAAACCACGGCGACGGAAACCACAGGGTTGACCGTGATTGTTTATGGCACAGACACAACCGGAAACCCCATTACAGAGACAATCAACATCCCTTCAGGAACAGCCCCGAAATACGCGACCAGCGCAAACACCTACGCCACGATAACCGAAATCGTAAAATCCCCGACAGCAGGGGATTTGATCGTCAACCTGACGGACGGAACAAACCTTTTCTTTTATGCCAGATGGCAGGCCGGGGAGACGACCCCGAATTATCGCCGGTATCGGATGAACTTCCAAACAACCGATACCGCCCTGAACGCCCTGTGCAAGCGCCGGTTTATCCCGTTATCTCAGGACAACGACCAGATGGACATCTGCAATTTGCTCGGAATGGAGTGCGCACTCAAAGCGTATCGGTATTTGCAAGCCAGCGACCTTACCACATATCGAGAGTCGATCATTGAAGCCGTTGGATATTTGAACGGGGAACTCGCGAGGTATAACGCCGAAACCGAGAAAAATACATTGCAGTTTGAACCCGCAACCAGCATCGGGAGGGTTTGTAATATCCCATGATATTTTACGACGCACCAGATGAAGGAACAGGATTACCCGGTTCCGGGGGGATTGCCAAGTCCCTCACGCAGTCCCCTGATAAACCGGCAGGACTAGACCCGTTTCAGCAAGAACTCGAAATGCTCAACGCCATGACCGTTCGCCTATTGCAAGCCGATCATGGGGCAGGAACACTCAACGACTGGCAGCAAGCGGTTCAATCTGGAGGGGTAACAGCCAGAGAATTTTACAATCAAACCGGACGAATCAGCGCATTGACCGGACAAGAACAACAGAAGGGAGAGGACGATTTACCGCATGGACTCGTTACCTTCGGAAACAGAACGAGCGATTCAGAGTGGAATAAACTGTTCCACGGGGAACATTCACCAAAACCGGGATCGCCAGCCGTGCCATTAAGGAACCCCCTTAAACCGAGTCCCGTTGCAAAACTCTCACCAACTGGAGGAACATGGGTTGGAGAAGTAGGGGTAAAACATGGAAACGTGATTCAAAGCCCGTATGGATTTGCCGAAAAAAAAGTGACCCCTATTCAACGAAAACGACTGAACCCGAACAGCAGCAACCCGAACCCTCAAACCTTAATCGCCTAATTTTATGGCAGAAGAAACACAAAATCCAGAGGCGTTAAAAGAACAGGAAATAGGCTCCAGGTATCAGGAATTGATGACCGGACGGATGGCTCGTCATGGTCAATACATGCAAGCGACCACAGCGGCACTCAGAGCGCGGGGGCAGTTGATTCAGGAGGAAGTCGCAAAGGAACGATTCGCCATGCAGCAACAGGAGCAGGATTTGAACCGAATCAAGGCGCTTACAGAAATTACAAAACAGAGAATCGCGTTGCAGCAAAAAGCAAACGAGCAGATGCACGTTCAGCGGGCTGTATCAAAACTTGGGGAACTTCATTCGGATGACCCCGAATACATGAATAAAATGGCAGGCATCTTCAACGAAAACCCAATGGCGACAAGAGATCCCGTCATCCAGGACATTATCAAGAACCAGATGTCCGAAAGGGAAACCCAACAAAAAACAGCCAACTCACTTAAACAGTTTCGAGAAGAAGAGGAAATCCGCAATACCGCCGCAAACGATAGGGAAAAACTGCTTACAGACGCCCGGGCAACCACGGCAGAAAGGGTGCAAGCGGCAAAAGAAAAGGCTAGTGCCGATGCCAAACGCGGCATTGTTCCGGGACAAAAACCGCCTCAACCTCCCGCAGCGCCAGCGCAACCTCCCGCAGCGCCAGCGCAACCTCCCGCAGCGCCAGCGCAACCTCCCGCAGCGCCAGCGCAACCTCCCGCAGCGCCAGCGCAACCTCCCGCAGCGCCAGCGCAACCGAATGTGGCGGCGAATGCAGCGCCAGCGCAACCGAATGCAGCGCCAGCGAAACCGATTATAAAAATGAAGCTTGGTCCGCAAGGATTACAGCCCATCCAATGACATGCCGCTTTATCAAATCGACACACCGCACGGCACGTTGGAACTCGACCATGACGGGCCGGCAGACCAACTTTTGCCCGCAGTCAACACATGGGTAATTGACGAATACAACAAAAAGGGGCAGCGGGATGAAGCCTCGAAATGGCTGTCTGGAATGGGTTCACCTTCCCCAAAGTCACAGGGGATTAAGGAAGAGGAAATCAAACCTAAAACATGGGAAACGACATTTTCAGAAGTAAAAGAGGATATTCGCAGAAAGTTTTCACCGATCATTGGTCAAACCGACTTGGAAAAGTCTCAGCACGTTTTGCAGCCGGAAGAGGAAAAACAAGGCGAAATCGAGAAAGCCGGACAAATAATCCCGAAAGTATTAAGCAATTCAACAAGCGCCACGGAAACTTTAACCGGCGGACGGTATCAAGCTCCACAGATTCCGATTCATCCGACCGATGGGATTCTATCAGCAGCCGGTAAATCTGTTGCAAATGATATCATTGGATTCGTGGACTTCGCCCTTTCACCTGTTGGCCTCGGAACAGCGGAATTGGCAACTGAGGGGAAGCTTTTAACGGGTGCAGCAAAAACAGCCTCAGAACTCGCACAACTGGGCGTGGCGGTGAAGTTCACCCACGACCTCATAAACACCGCCACCAGCCAAACTAAAGCGGCATTAGACCCCACCAAGACCCCGGCAGAGCGCACGGCGGCGGGCGTTAATGCGTTAGCAGCATCACTGGGAGCTTTTGTCATTACCGCACACGAAGCAACGGGCGGAAGGGGAGGTGCTAGAGCAGAGGAAGCCCACAAGCAATCTGAGAATCAAGTCAAAGATACGATCCGTCAAATCCCGACCGAACATCTTGAAGCATTCAAAGCCGATGACCAATTCAGCAAGAAATGGGCGTTCTCGAAACAGATTATTGACGACGAACTTAAACGCCGTGGACAAACAATCAAACCACCGGAACAGATCAAAGCCGAACAAGCCGGATTACCACAAACTGCCGAGGCAATCGCATCAGCGCCAAAGGAAGCGCCTGTTGAAGCTCCAAAGACTGAACCCCCCCCACCCCCACCCACTGAAACACCAGCGCACACAGAGGAATTCCCGCCACAAAAAACGACCGGCTTAAAAAAAGCCACTGTGAAAGATGAACGGTTGCAACGCGGCCTTGAAGATTTACCGCAGGAGGAACGGCAACAGGAAGGACCGAGAGTTCAAGCCGCAGAAGATCGAATCAAATCAGACCCATCAGCAGCACCGAAACTCGTTTCAAGGATTGTTGATGACGGGCAACGCGCCATCACAACGGATGAAGCCGCGACATTGCTTGTTGAGAGGAACAGGGTGATGAACGAACGGCGATCATTTGAAAAAGAATTTTGCGACCCCGAAACGACACCATCAAGAAAGGCACAAGTCATTGCCCACCTAAACGAACTTGAGAACCAGGTTGACCGTCTCGATAAAGCGCAAAGGGCGGCCGGATCATCATGGGGAAGAACCGGGAAAATGTATCAGCGATTAATCCGAGAGGATTACACCCTTGAAGCGATGGAACGCCGCCGCAGGATTGCCAAAGACGCGCCTCTCACCGAAGAGGAACGGCAGATTTTAAAAGAACAGGCAGATAAAATTGAGGCTCTTCAAAAGACCGTTGAAGAAGGACAGAACACACAGAAACAGCTTGAACAGGCGCAAGAGCTTACCCGCGTCCATGAGGCGACCATCAAAGAATTACAGTCTCAACCAAAACACGCCCCGGAGGTTTTGCGGATTGCAAAAAACACCGTTGCCAGATGGCGGGCGGAAGCTGATGCCGTCCAGAATGATATTTTCAGTTATTTGGCAAGAAACAACGAAACCGGAGCCGTTGGCGATTTAAGCAAGGGCGGCAGAAAAAAATCATTCTCAGATGCCAACAATGCCAACAAAGCCAAAACCGATTTCATCACAAAAGTTGCCCTTGAGATTCGCGCCACGATTGGAGAATTAGGAATCGACGCAGCGGAACGCGGAACAGAATTAAACCGGATCATCATTGAAAAATACGGCGATGGAATTAGCCAATTCATCGACAGGGCAAAAGCACTCGCTTTCAAACAGATAAAAAAAGATGAAAAAGATTCCAAGGTAAAAAAAGTTCTCAAGACAGGAACAAAAAAAGCGGAGAAAACTCCGGCTGAAATCAAAGCCGGATCGAAGGCCGAGGCGACCGCAGGAGAGGAATTAAACCATAAAACCGTTTATGACCTTGCCCGGGCGCATATCCAAGAGGAACTTGCCAAGGGAAACAAACATTCAGGAATCGAAGGGGAAAACGCCACCATAAAAGCCGTTCACGCCGACCTGAAAGACGCCTATCCAGATTTAACGGAAGATCAAGTCCGGCAGCTTTATTCGGAATATGGCAAGGTGAAGTTTCCAAGCAAAGAAGAGGACAAGGTAAGGCTTTCTGAATATCGCCGGATAGGGCAGCTTGATCTTGCGATTAAGGATTTAAAGAAAGGGCTTGATGCGAAGCATACCGGCGCACAGCGGGAAAAGGCATCACAAGCGATTCGAGAAAAGCAAAAAGAATTGAACGACCTTTTAAAGAAGCACCCAGGCCCGCCGTCTCCTGAGAAACTGGCAACCAATCTTGAGGCGAGAAAAACACGGCTACGCAACTCGATTGAGGATTTGGATAAGCGTTTGAGGACAGGCGAGGGGCCTACTGGACGCACACCGCCGCCGCCACTTGATGCGGAAGGCGAAAGGTTAATGGCGGAACGGGATGCGATGAAAGCTAAGCTGAAAGAGATTGAAGAGGCGGAACACCCAGGCCCGACACCAGAGGAACGATACAACGCGACACGGTTGAAGGCGATTGCAAAACAAAGTGCAGAAATACAGGAACGGCTCAGAACCGGAAACTACGAAAAACCGGCTCGCCCGTTGCCACCTGAAAAGAATGCGGCGACCATAAAAGCATATACCGAGCTTCAAAAGCAGAAACAGCAATTACAAGAGGCCGACGAAAAAGCAAAAACAGCAAACCGAACACCAGTTCAAAAGCTGATCGACACCGTTGTAACGAAACCCTACCACTTTTTGACCGCAATTAAGATCATAGGACACGGCACGGTTGGGATGATGACACACGCGGGCGGATTAGCATGGCGTCCATCCAAAGCGACAATCTATTGGCAAAACTTTGGCAGACAGTTCGGAATGTGGGTGAAACCAGAATATCACGAACGCCTGATTTACAATCTTGAAAACGATCCTGAATATCATAAATGGAAAGATGCGGGAGCAAGCATTGACCCCTATAAAACATACACCGATTACGGAATGTATTCGAAATGGGTGCCAAAAGCATTGCTGAATCTTGGAAAAACCGGGCAACGCGGATTCGACGCCCTGAAACTTACGCGCCTTGAACTTAACAAGGCTGACTGGAAAAATGTATCACCGGAAATTAAAAACGACCCAAGGGCGGCACTTGAAGCACGGAAAGTCATTGCCGAAATAAACAACAAAGCCACGGGAGTTTTGAAGGGAAACAGCGCCCTTGCCAATGCCGCAAGAAATCCGATGGCACAGGCCGCTTTTTTCGCCCCGAAACTTTACGCAAGCCGATGGACGCGGGTTTTGCTTGATCCGATAAAGACAACGGCAACCTTTTTAGACTGGAACAACGCCACCCCAGTAGAGAAAATGGCGGCAACAACGAAAGCCAAACACGCGGGAGAATTTGCTGCAACATACATCGGCGGACTGGTCACGAATCAGGCAATTCTTTCCGCAACAGGCAGCCAGCAGAAAATAAACTTCACCGACCCCACAAAATCAGATTGGTTGAAGTTCAAAATCGGAGGAAAAGAAATCAGTGCGGATGGCGGATTGCTAGACCCCCTTCGATTGGTTGGTCAACTCGTTTGGGGAGATTTAATTAAGACCCGCACGAATAGCGAACAATACAGGGACGGCACACGTTTCGATAAAGTCGGGCATGACATTTTTAAATATCTAAGGGGCAAGGCCAATCCCTCTCTTGGAATCATAATTGACGCCTCGACGGGGAGCGATTTCGAGGGACGCCCCTTGCCGTTTTCCAACGAGAAACCGAGATTTAAAGACCAAACTAAATACAAATTGGGTGAATGGTTAATGAAACAAGGCCCGATACCCATTTCTGGAGGCGTTCAAGTTGCCTATGATGAAATGCGAAAAAGGGGATTGAGTGACATTCAGGCAATGGACATTATCAAAGGCGCAGCAGTTGCGGTGGCCGGAATGACTGGTGTGCATATCACCACTGATTATGTGAAAAAGAAACGATGAAACAATTACCACAAACCGTTTGCTTGATTGACGGAGGATTATTCCAACCGCTTGCACACCGTCTTGCACGTGAGTTTGAGCGCGTCCTGTATTACCGCCCCATTGATAAATCTTTTCCAAAAACCAATGATGCGATGCTTGGCGACGGATACGAGGACATTGAACGAATCGAAACCCTGATGTCGATTTCCACCATTGACGAAACGGATTTATTCGTGTTTCCCGATATTCACTGGGCGGAAGAGCAGGAATATCTCAGAAGCATCGGGAAGCTTGTTTTTGGAAGCGGAAGCGCCGACGCCCTTGAGCTTTACCGGCACGATTTCACAGAAGCGATTAAAGAGGCGGGACTGCCGACAGTTCATCATGAAATGGTGACAGGAATGAAAGCCTTGCGCAAACTGCTCGAAAAAGTTGAGGACAAATATATCAAGGTAAGTGCCGTCCGAGGGCTGATGGAAACGTGGCATCACACGAAATACGAAATCAGCAAACCTAAACTTGATGAAATTGAATACGATCTCGGCTGCTTGTCGGAAGATCAAGAATTTCTCGTTCAGGATTCTCTTAAATGCAAAAGGGAGATTGGAAGCGATCAGATTATAGCCGATGGTAAGTTTCCGAAAACCGTTCAATTTGCAGTGGAGGGCAAGGATAAAACGTGCCTTTCAAAAATGACCGGCAACCTCCCGAAAGAAGTCCGGTTTGTGAATGAACACATGACGGAACTGTTATTGCCCGTTCGCGGATACTTTTCATCAGAAATCAGGATTGGAGAGAAGGACGGGAAACCGTATTTCACGGATATTACAGTCCGCCATGCCAGTCCAGCCGGCGAAACCTATAACGCAATGTGCAAGAATCTTGGAGAGATCATACTGGCAGCGGCACAGGGCGAGATTGTGGAGCCGGTCTGCGTTGAAAGATTTGCGGCACAGGCTTTGATTACCAGCGACATTGCCGACAGCGCAAACGTGCCGATTTACATTGACCAGAAGATCCGTGAATACGTTCACCTTTACCACAGTTGCATCCGATCCGATGGACAGGAATGCGTATTGAAAACGGACGCAAAGTTTAACGAAATCGGGAGCGTCATAGGGCTTGGGAAAACCATTGAAGAGGCCATTAAACATTGCCAGGAGAACGCAAAAAAGATCGACGCCTATAAAATTGGGATTTACACGGATAACCTTCCCGAGTTCATAAAGGATTTGGAAACATGACAAAACCCGTTCCATCCGATGAGGACACCGATTACGATGAAATCGTATTTGACGCCGCATGATATTTGTAAGCGACATCCGAATCAAAGACGGACAGCTTCAGAAAAAAGTATGTATGGAGGGCGTAGAGTCCGACTGGATTGACGTTCCAGACGAACCGCCTCCACCGCCAAAGATGGCTGTTGACGGCGTGATGCAGGATTATTGATGAAGATATTTGCCACAATTTACGGTATAGAAATACCTGATGAGCCGGTTAATAGAACGGTTTTTTCAAACGACATATACCGTGAACTATGGTTTTTCAGAGAGGCGCACAATCTTTTAAAGAGCAAAAAATACACCGGGGAAGGAAGATATTTCCACGGGCGAAACCTGATTGAACTTCTATGGGGAGATAAAATCCAGTGGAACGACTTTTTTGACGCCACATTTCGAGGGTATTGCAGCGGTGAACGAGAGGTGCTTGTGACAGGGCCGGGATCAGCCGGAAAGACATTGGCGGCGGCGGTTTATGCCATGCTTTTTTACGGATGCGACGCCGAGAACAGCGGTGTTCTGATTTCCTCAACCACAATGAGAGGTTTAAGGCAGCGTATCTGGAGCGACATAAAACGGCTTTACCAATGGATGCCGCAGGAGTTTAGGAAATGGAATCTTATCGACCAGCCCTTCCCCGCATTGCAGCCGGCAAGAGGCGACTTGAAGCACGGAATTATAGGCGTGGCGGTTGAACAGGGCAACGAGGAAGCGGCAATGGACAGGATTATCGGCTTCCACCCACCCCGCATCCTTGTTGTTGTTGATGAGCTTACCGGCGTTCCGTGGACAATCATCAAGGCAACCGTCAATTTATTCAGCGGCAAGAAGGAAGCACAATTTTTAGGGCTAGGAAACGCCAACAGTATCTTTGATTCGCATGGGAAAATGTGCGAACCGGAAAACGGATGGAACAGCGTGACGGTTGAATCTGAACAATGGCCGACCAAACGAGGCGGATTGTGCATCCATTTAGACGGCTTCAAAAGTCCGAACGTGATTGCCGGAAAGGTGCTTTACAGCTACCTGATAACCAAATCTGACATTGACCAGACCGCGAAGGATTACGGGATGAATTCGGTTGATATGTGGCGATTTAGGCGCGGGTTCTGGTGTCCGGAAGGAACCGTCAAGTCAATCATGTCCGAAACATTGCTGATGAAATTCAGGGCAATGGATACCGTGACATGGCGGGAATCGTTCACAAAATGTTCATCGCTTGATCCGGCATTTGAAGGCGGCGACAAGTGCGTTCAAAAGTTTGGAAAATACGGGGTGTCATCCGAGGGAATCGACACGCTTTTATTTGATGAAACGATTGTCATAAAAACCGATGCCACGGCAAAGGAACCGATTCACTACCAGATTGCCAGGCAGGTAATCGACAACTGCAAAGAGAGAAATGTTGACCCGTCTAATTTTGCTATGGACGTAACGGGCGAGGGCGGCGGTCTTGCGGCCATCCTCACCGAGCTTTGGGGGAGCATGATTCATCACGTTGAATTCGGAGGGATGCCAAGCGAACTCCCCGTTTCATCAAACGACAACCGATCATGCCATGACGTTTATAAAAACAAGGTGACAGAGCTTTGGTATTCGTTCCGTGAATGCGTCCAACAAAATCAGATTCGCGGACTCGATGCGGAATCAGCGGTTGAATTTTGCAACCGGATTTATTTTGTTGAGGGCAAGATTCGCGTTGAACCAAAAACTGAAATGAAATCCCGTCAGAACGGCAAAAGCCCTGACAACGCGGATTCTTGCGTTATAATGGTTGATCTGGTCAAACATCGCGGCGGCTTTGGAAAGATTCAATCCAGAGCGCGACAGAGCCGTAACAGGGAATGGGAAAACCTTGTCTCAGAATTTCAAATTGAACAATCATTCGAACATGATTCAGTGATGAACGCGTGAAATATAAACTTAAAGACCCGTTCCTGGTGCCACCTACCGGCTTTGAATACACGCAGCAGGAAACCGGCGCAAAACTGGACGGCAGAAGTCTTGGCGAAACCATCATGCTTGTCATGAAACATCGGCAGGCGAATAATTTATCACGCCAAACCGAACAAGAAGTTGACCAGGACGTCCAACAACAGATTTGCCAGCAATTAGGGGATCAATGGTGTAAAAACATGGCGGCTGACGAATGGCAGTTCAGCATGGATTTTGACACCATAAAAGCCGGAACACGAACCCTGATGGCATGGGTGACAACAGCGGCTATCGGGGGAAACCCCTATTGCAGCCAAGAGGAAGCCGAAAAACGGGCAGCGAAATGCGCAACCTGCTTTGCCAACAAGAGAAGCGGAGGTTGTATAACGTGTGGACTTGGCAACCTGATACGGGCGCTCATGGCGGAATCGACCGACACCGGAACGACATCGAAAGACGATTTACTTCAATCATGCCTTGTTTGCGGATGCCTCTTGCAAAAAAAGGTGCATATCCGTGGAGACATTATCAAGGCCGGAATCAGTCCAAAACAGAGGAAGGCGTATTCGGAAGTTCCGAAATGCTGGATGAACGAACTTTGATATTGACATTTCATCAAAATTATTAAACTGTTCAAAAAGTGCAAGAACTCGCAACACTCGATCCAGTAACAAAAGCACCGCCACAGTCTCGGATAGGCGACGGGGCAAATGCCAGCGCGATTGTGTTTAAACTGCTGGACGCGGATCTATTAAGGGCATCAAAACGGGCTAAAATCAAGGGAATGTATGACGGGAACGCGCCGTATAATCGGGAGGAAATGAAGGCAAAAGGGATGCAAACGAACTGCAACCTGAATTTCAGACAAGCCCCGTCGATCATCAATCAGGTCAAAACCCCGTATTACGATTTAGTGGTTGAAGTGTCGTTGCTTGCCGACATTCAAACATCATTTGGAAAGGCAACCGAGAGAGCGGACTGGTCACAAATCATCAGTGAAGAATATCACCGACTCCTGACCGACTGGGACGACTGGGACGACATGATTCAGAAACATCAGTTTCAAATGCTTTTAAATGGGCCTGCGGTTTGCTTTTTCCATGATGAAATTGATTGGAGGCCCGACGTTGCTGGAGCAGGGGAAGTGCTCGTCCCGGACGAAACATCAACAAGACTGGATGAACTGGAAACCATAGCGATCCTAAAAAACTATCCGGCGCACAAACTTTATCGTTACATCAAAAACCCCGAGCAAGCCGCAATTCTTGGATGGAACGTAAAAGCCGTTGAACAAGCAATTATAGATTCGAGAAACACATCAGGAGAACCCCCGACCAGCGCACAGCAACTTGAATGGCTGCAAATGAAATTCAAGAACGCGGATATTTATTACGGGACATACGAATGCACACCGATCCGAACGGCGCATATTCTGGTCAACGAATTTGACGGAAGGGTTTCCCATCACATCATTCGCGCCGACAGACAGCAGACTGAATTTCTTTATTCAAACATCGGAAGATTTGCTTCAATGAGGGAAGCTATTTGCCCGTTCTTTTACGATATTGGTGACGGCACATGGCATAGCGTAAACGGACTCGGCAACGAGATTTTCGCCTATTGCGAGACATTCAATCGGTTACGATGCCGTGAAGTTGACGGAGCGATGATTGCTTCAACCATTTTGCTTGAACAAAAAACAGCCGAACAAGCGACAAAAGCGCAGCTTCTCACCCTGTCAAATTTGAGCATATTACCCCCCGGAATCACCATCGCATCAACGAACATTGGGCAGGGCATTGAAGCCACTGTTTCAGTCCGGCGCGACATGGAACAGGGGATGAACCAGAACATCGGCGTTCTGCAATCTGCACCTGGGGCCGCGAATCCGAGGCAGGGACAAAAGGCGAAAATGATGGAGTTGCAGCAAAAGGCGCAACTCAACAAGGGGAACATCAACCGCTATTACACATCGTACGACAGGCTTCACCAGCAAATCTACCGGCGAGCATCCAGCCCGAAAGTCAGCATCCATACCCCAGGTGGAAAAGAAGCATTGGATTTCCAGAAACGATGCCTTGACAGGGGTGTTCCAAAAGAAGCTCTTACCCAAATTGATTCCGTTCACGCCATGAGATCAATCGGGGCGGGTTCAGCGGTCAACGCGCTGATGGTCACGGAAGCGATCATGGATCACGCGGCATCACTGCCAGAAGAGGGGCGTCAGCTTGTGCTCAGGGACAGGATTTCAAGGCTTGCGGGCGGGAAGTTTGCGGATCGTTACATGGGTGAGATGAACACCAAGAAGCTAAAAACGCAGGACGACAGCATTGCACAGCTTGAAAACGACGCGCTTAGAAACGGCGGCGAATGCGTCATCACAATCGAACAATCTCACATCATCCATCTTGAAAGCCATATCGGGGACTGCGAAAAACACATCCAAGAATTTCAAGACGCCACGAACCAGGCCGGGCAGCAGGACATTAACGGATTACAGCGGCTTTTCGTGCATCTTGACGCGGCTGGAAAACATGAGCTTGAGCATCTTGAACAACTCAAAGACGACCCGATACGGAAAGACGATTACCAGAAACTTTTCAAACGCTGGCAGCAGCTTGGAAGGATACAAGATCAGGTTCGCCAGCAGCTTGAAGAAGCGATGCAAGCACAGCAGAAAGAGCAAGCCGCGCAACCGCAGCACGATCCGACCGATTTTCTAAAACTATTGGATTACAAAACCGCGCCCGAATCAGTGAAAATCCAAATGGAACAGGCGGCACAACTACAGCGCCAGGAGGGGGATGTTTCCGTGCCGGAAAAGAAATTGGAGGATGCCGGTCAAAAAATCGAATTAAAAGCCGGAGATCAACAGCACAAACACGCGGTAAATGACATAAAACTCGCAAGAGAAGTGAATCAAGTATGACAAGTGACCAATTCCTCGCCCGGCACGGTGAACAGTGGGAGGCGTTCAAGCGTGACCCCATGTATAAAGACCTTGTGGACACCGTTCGGACATTCGATCCTGCACGAAAAATGCCGGAAGTTCCGGCAAAAGACGCCACCGAACATTCATCACATCTGCTTGGAAGAATTGCCGGATTCAATCTTGCCCTTGAAATAATCGACAAACTTTCAGTCCCGCAGAAAACGGTTGACCCGGAAGCTTCATGGAGCGGGGACGAATAATTTTATGAGCACACAAACCGAAGAAAAACCACCCTTCGATGTCAAAAACATCGAAGCAGTCTTTGACCGCATAATGGAAAAAGACCCGAACATCAAAATCGACATCAACCCGAACAAAGAGGCTGAGGACAAGGCAGCAGCCGAAAAAGCCGAAGCTGAAAAGATTGAAGCCGAGAAACAGAAAATCGTTGAACCAAAACCCGGTTCAGAAAAGAAGGATGACGATTTTCCTGAATCGTTGCCGAACGAAGGTCGGAATGAAAAATGGAAAGCATTTCGCAAGGCTCATGAGGAAACCAAGAAGGAGCTTTCGACCCTCAAAAATCAGCTTGCGGACTTCGAGGGGACACGGACAGAACGGGACACGCTCAAAGCCAAGATCAGCGAATATGAGGCGCAGGTTGCTGAATTAAGAAAGGTTGACTCGATTTCAAAGCTCGAAAACGACCCCGAATTTCAGCGGGAATACGTCCAGAAGGAAAAAGCGGCCACGGACAAGATCACCGAGCTTGCGGGATACGCGGACATTGACCCAAAAGAAATCATGGCCGCGATGAACAAGCCTCCCAAGGAGCGGTATGCAGCACTCGACGACGCGCTTTCAGGAGCAACCCCGACACTGGCCGGAAAGATTCGCACCGAGATTGACCGCATCGAATCCATCCAAACAGCAAGGGCGGAAAAACTGTCCGACGCCCAGGCCAGCATTGAAAAGCTGAAGCAGCAACGCGCAATCTCACAGGAGCAGGAAAGCAAGAAACAAGATCAACTGACGGAAATCTCATTCAAATCAACGGCGGCGCAGCTTGGAAAAGAGCTTGGGCTTGACGAGGAAACCATCACCAAGGCCAGGGAATTCGCCTTAAAAAACGATGACGTAACCGAGGCGCACAGGGTTATACTCAGGGCATTTGCTCTGGACAAACTCACCGGAAGCGCCAAGGAAAAGGACGCCAAGATTGCCGAACTCGAATCCGAGCTTGCGAAATTCAAGGAATCGAACCCGAACCTTTCCAGCGGATTGCACGGCGGATCTGCAAAAGTCGATGACGGTTTGAGTTTCGTTGACGCCATCAAAAAGGGAATCAAAAACCTTAACGTCCACTAATCCCCATGAAAGCATTAAACGCGGCAATCCTCTTCAAGATTGGAGAGGAAAAGAGCAGCAGAACAATTACGCGCAACCTTTACAACGACAAAGGGGAAGCCATCGCAAAGAAAAATGATGAACAATGGGAGGCCGAGGTTGAGAGCGTAAAGGGGAAGCGGACATTGTTTGTTGAAGTGATTTGCGACGGAAAGACTGCACGGTATCAGTCCCCGCACGTTGAGGACGACGATATTCACATTGCAAATGCACTGGCAACGGTTTTTGTCGCGGCAGCCGGTTCAATCGTCAAACAGTTCAGGAAAGAGCCGAAAGAAAGAAGCAGGATCATTCAACTGAACGGAAACTGAATTATGTTATGCGTATTGTCAGTCTGTAAAAACGACGCACCGCAAGCCCTGAAGCTGGCAAAATGGATCAGGGAGCTTGGTGGAGTTGCGCCTTTTGAAATCATTTTGGCGATCAGCAAAAACGCCTACATGGACAAACTCCATGAACCGATTGAAACGGAATTGAGGATGGCGTTTAGAGCCGTCACCGTTTATGTCACTTCCGACATTGAACCTTCAACGTGGCCGAGAGGGGCGAATCATGGGTTTATCCGTGTTTGCAAAGACGTTATCCAGAACAACCCGCAAAAGCCGTTTTTATGGCTTGAACCCGATGCGATTCCACTGAAACAAACATGGCTTGCTCAGATTGAGCACGATTACATTCTGTCTAAAAAGCCGTTCATGGGAGCCTTTGTGGATTTGCCGAACACAAAACAGCACATGAGCGGAATCGGCGTTTATGTCTGTGTTGACAGTCTTGCGCCGAACTACGTTCTTTCCCATGAATACGCCTTTGATGTTGTGATGGCGGATCAGGTCTTGCCCAAAGCGTATTTTACGAATCTGATTTGCCATCAATGGAAGCCTGAACCGTTCAAAAACAAAGAAGATTTACAGAGGATTCCACCGGAAGCAGTGTTGTATCATCAGGACAAAACCGGCGGCATCATCGACCTTTTGAGGGGCGGCTGCGGACTTGTTGAAAAACCAACGGATGGAAAGTCCTCGGAACCTGCCGTTCATGCAATGCCCGCCCCGCAGTCCCTAACCGAAAAACAGTTAATCGAAGCCCTTGCCACGATAGCCAAAAAAACGAATCTGGACAGGGGAAGGATCATTAAACAACTCAGGATTCATAAATTAAGCAAATGATGCCCTGCGTGGACATCGTAATCAAGAGCTACGAGAACGATTACGGATGGCTCGCCTATTGCCTGAAATCCATTGCCAGGTATTGCACGGGATTTAATAATGTGATCGTGATGCTGCCCAGGAGCCATCCGATAGACTTGACGCTAGAGAAAGTCGTTTTATTGGATACGACAGAATCGTATTTAGGGCAGCAGGTTTGCAAGCTTAACGCCGATCTTCACACGCAAGCGGATTACATTTTGCACGTTGATTCCGACATGGTTTTCACCCGCCCCATCACGCCGGATTATTTCTTCCGAGGCAAAAGGCCCATATGGGTGATTGGAGAATTCGATTCCGTTTCCAAACACGCATGGTATCACGTTATGGCAAAGTGCATTCAAGATGCGCCTCCATTTGAGTTTATGCGGAAATGCGCCGTAATCGTCCCACGATGGCTTTACGCTGAGTTTCGGGCATTCATCGAGGCAACGCACGGCATGAGCATGGAAACCTATGTCATGAGCCAGCCCGGGCATGAATTCAGCGAATACAACTGCCTTGGATTCTTTGCATGGATCAAACACCGGGAATCATTTTACTGGCACAATACGGCGACTGAGGGAGTTCCTGACTGGCCGTGGCAACAATTCTGGTCATGGGGAGGATTGACGCCTGAGATAAAGGCGGAACTCGACAGGATAACCGGATGAGCCTTTTACTCGCCAACGGGCAGGTTTTTTACCACGGAAAACAGGTGTGTTTCAGGCACAAAATTTGATTCGGGAAGATTGATATTTTAAGGGTGATTAAAATTTTTGTTGACATTTTCGGTTAAACAGTTCAATTTTCACGCAACTGCAAATCTTTTCCTTTGGGATAAAACGGCCGATTAAGAACCGGCAGGCGAATAAAGCTCACATTCGCCAGCAGCCATAAGGAGCTTTCAAAAACGGATGCCCGAAAGGGAATTTCATCCGCGCAACTCAATTTTTTGAAAGGAACTACCCTTATGGGCGCACCACTCGATACATCTTACTGCAACACTTTGAACGACCTGTTCACCCGTGAATCCGGTCGTCTCGCACCTACCATCGAAAAACGCATGGTGGGAAAAAACATCGTTCTCGATCACATCAAACGCGGCCCGTTCCCCGACGGCATGGGCTACGTCATCAACGTCCTGACCGTTGAACGCAGCTTCACCACCGACGCGGACGACGCGGCATGGACGGCAATCACGCCGTCAACGGGATCTGGTAACGGAACCTGTTTGCCCGCCGTCAGTCAAGTCGGCTTCGGTCAAACCCAACGCCAATTCCAGCTTTACCGGAAGGCTCTTGAGTCGCCGGACATCTGCTTGGAAGATTTGCGCACGGACTTCGAAATCGGCCAGCAACTCGGCAACAGCATTAACGCTCTGCAAGGAGCCGTCATGTGGGAGCTTGAGAAACACGCCATCAACGAATACATCCGCACGGCGAACAACCTCATCAACTGCAACTCCATTCTGTCCACCGGAAGCGGCGGCGCATTCGACATCGTGAACCCGCCGACAAGCTCGCTCACGCAGGGCATTCTGGATCAGGCTTACTTGAACCTCATCCGCGACAGCTTCGGTGAAGGTTCATTCGGACGGGCCGGGGCGAAGTATGTTTATTCGCTCCTTGTTTCACCCGAAACGAGCCTGAACCTAATCAAGCAGAACGCCGCGATCCGCCAGGACTGGCAGTATGCGACGCAGGGTGACGGCATCAAATCCCCGTTGCTGGAAGGCTACGGCGTTGACCGCGCTTACGGCAACTTCGCTCACATCGAATGCCCGCACATGCCGCGATACGACATCGTGGCAAATCAGTATGTCCGGCGAAACTACTGGGTGCAATCCTCGACCACGAAAGGCAACAAGTTCGAGGTGAACCCCCTGTATATGGCCGCGCAATACGAGGTCACGATCATCTTCAACCCGCTGGTTTACAAATGGCTGGTTCCAGGTGCTCTCAACAACCCCGGCGGCACTGCCCGTTACAGCACTCCCGATTACTTCCCGGCGAATTTCACCTGGAAGAACATCCCGGATCGCGTTTGCAATCCTGATGGCACGATTGGATTCTTCCGCGCAGTGCTCGCCAGTGCGAGCGAACCCATCCATCCGGAATACGGCTACGCGTTCCTGAGCCTCCGTTGCTCGCCAAGCATGGGACAACAGGCTTGCGACTGAGTTCACGTTTGACAGTTGACAAACAGCACTGAGACGAACAATCTCAGTGCTGTAGTCAGAAGTTAACCATGAACCAAAAACGCATCTATGGCCAATTCACCTACAGTTCTGCCACTTCCGCCCTATAACCCTCCCTGTCCCGAGGATCAACCTTGCGCCCCTGCCGGTGCAAACCTGCCAACAACCGATCCGCACATTGTCGGCCAGGAATGGAACAACGGCGGATTTGTGTGCGTGTCACAAGGATAACCATGAAAACCATCATCCTCATTCTCACAGGGCTGCTTTTTGCGTTCACGGCACAAGCGGCATATACACCGAGCGCAGACGGCTACATTACCACAGGAACGACCGGAAACGTGCCGCACGTATCAGGCAGCGGCGTTTTGACAAACCCGAATGGGACTGCATCAACCAGCGGCTCGTCCCTGGTCTCCGGCACGGCGCGAGTCCTGTCCTCTGCTGTGTTGTCGGGCGGCACGTTGACGTTGACAGGTTCGGGCGGCGCAACAATCAGCATCGGAACTGGCGGCGTGTCATGGCCGTTGCTTTCCACGGATGGCACAATCGACATTGGGAATACAGCGCCTGGAACGGGGACGCAGATTAATTTAAATGCGGACGGCTCCCTGTCGGCAGCACAGGAGGCCTTTAGCGTCGATGCCAGTGGTAATTTGACTGCATATTCCGTTATGGGTGAGGAGGGCGATACGTTGCTTGATCTGTCAGAAATCGTGAATAATAATGCTGTAATCAGTTTTTATAGACTTGATACTTATTTCCAAGGGTCGATACGTGAATACAACGGGCTTTTATACCCCTCCCAATTTGCGACGGGCGGCGAACCGTCCGCATCGCAAGAAGGGGGTTTAGTTTATGATTCCACCCTACACAAAATGAAGTTCTGGAACGGAACGTCATGGAGTGTAATTACATCAACACCATAATCAACATCATTAACACATATGAAAAAACTAACAGTAATACTCGCAGCAATCGCGTTGGCTGTGTCAGTCAATGCGCAATCACCAATTCAGTTGCAACCTGCTCCAACACCAGCCCCGCGCATTATCTTTCTGAACCCTTTGCTGCTCACGGGAAGTCAGGCGATGCAACTGGCGGGACTGCTTGCATCCACAAACTTCTGCATCCTCCCCACGGGCAACACCCTGATGGACATTCGTCAGGTATTCGTGAGGCCGATCACATCAGGGAGCAATGTCGGCATGGTGGAGTTGCGGCTGGCGGTTGCGCCTCCGGTTGTAACAGGGAGCTAACTTCGCTTTCCTCTTCACTTCCTAAACTCCACTCAATATGAAGCTTGACCCTGAACAATTCACCCATGAAGTAAAACTGCTAGCGACTGTCAATAATATTCAAGCGGTGATAAACACCGGAGTGCGAGTGATGATCGGTGTGTCCGTTTTAGCTATCGTAAGTGTTGCAAGTCTCGGCTTCGTTGACCATTACAAAATAATGTCATTAGAGGAATGGCGAACGGACACGACACCTAAAGTGAATATGCTATGGGAAACCCATTTGAAAGTTGATGCACAACACGAGCCGATGAAGAAACCGGGAATTGCTTTTCAACTGTCGCGTCAATGATGTCACGGGGTCATTGTCACGTCCTTGCCAACCCGGAAAGAAAGAATAACCTCATGTCAAGTTTATCTGAATGGTTTAAAACGGAGGAAGCGAAAGCCCTTGGGGTGGGAGCGTGGGTATTTGAGTTGTTTAAACACCGATAAAATATGTTTTCGAATCTTTTCGCGGACATCGATGCCGAGACGGACATTCGAGTTTTGCGGGAGATGTTGAGCAGGCACAAGGAAGCCAGGCACACCATTTTGCAGCGCATAGCGCACCTGTGCAGTCAACGGGAGTGCGCGGACTGTGCTCAATGCGGAGAACCAAAGGGAATCGTCCTTGAGAGAGGCGGATTGCTGCCATGATAGACGAACTGAAACTGTTTTTGGCGGCTCTAAGGACGAGCGAGGGAGCACTTTTCGCAATCCTCATCACGATGACGATTGCTCATATTTGCATCCCCTCGGACGAGATCATCAGCGGCAGTATGAAAGCGGCTTTCGGGGCGCTTCTGTTTGCGCTCAGAGCAACGCCGACAGCGAAGCCGTGAAAGAATTTATTTGACAACGGAACCGCTTTCGTTAATTCTTCTCCCATGAAGAAAATTCCTACAAAAATTCAACAGGGAGATGTCATTCTCCGAAAAATTGAAGCCATGCCGGAAGGCGTGGCGAAAACAGTCAGCAAAAAACGCTGTATCATCGCGCACGGTGAAAGCGGCCATAGCCATGTCGTTGAAAGCGAGGACGCCGAACTCATCCAGATCGGTGAGAGGATGCTGCTCAGCATCAAGGAACCGGCGACAGTCACGCATGAGGAACACGGTCACATTGATCTTGCCCCGGGCGTTTACGAAATCGGACGGGTGCAGGAATACGATTACTTTTCAAGAATGGCTCGGCCTGTCCAGGATTAGCCATGAAAATCGAATCATTAACGAGGGAGCAATCCGCCCGGATGCTGCAATACCGTGACAAGTGGATCGCCATTGGATTGTCCACAGAACCGGCTAACCGACCAGAAGCAGAAAAGGGGATC
>Ga0302319_10002011_pt1 | contig 44706 bp, 37 predicted proteins | sample Bog_T0_2_FD_203319 | JGI IMG/M metagenome (GOLD analysis project Ga0302319, IMG submission 203319) | Peat permafrost microbial communities from Stordalen Mire near Abisko, Sweden - Bog_T0_2 | ecosystem: Environmental > Terrestrial > Soil > Wetlands > Peat | place: Sweden: Abisko, Stordalen Mire...
CAGAAACCGTTGAAGCCGGCCTCTGGGTTAATTTGACCAAAAGAGGGAGCCTTAGGGACCTGCGCGACTGTCGGGGTATATGCGCCTTTACAATACTACCTAAGTCATTGACAAATATTACGATGCATCCGGCTTGTCTCCGATCGACGCGGGAAGCGATGTCGATGGCAAGGACCGATCGGAGACCTCGGCCCCTGCGAGCATGGCGAGAACGACTTGGTGCACTTCCGATGGTAGCCGAGTGTCGGCTACACAAGCCCCGAACCCCTAAAGAATATGTTCAGGGAGGCGGGTGATAAGCAATTCTACCCCTTGCCGGTTCTTCGCCCAAGGCTGAGAATTCAGGTCATGCAATCAGCCGGTTTTGGCTCGTCCTTCACCTTCTCGGCTTACTCCCAGGCCATCACCTCGACCCCCGAGGGCGAAACCCTCCACGTGTTCGAGCTGCCCGAGGGTTACGTGCTCAACGTCCCTGTCTCGACGCTCGCGGTCACGATCCCGCGCAAGGACCTGAAAAACAGCACCGGCAAGGGCTCGAAGCTTAACCCCCGCTATTTCCTGTTCCAGAATGAGCGCCGCCCCGACATCTCGATCAGCGGCTGGATCGAGCCCGCGAAGGACTTCACCTCGACGAAGAAGATCCTGGAGGGAGACCAGATCCAGTGGGAGATAAACGGACTGCCGAACCCGACGGACGTCGAGTTCAAGAAGATCGGCAACTGGGACGCGGTGTTCTACAACCTGAAGCTTCTGGGGAACATGCACTCGAGCGTACGCGCCCATTGGATACAGGAGAACACGTGGATCGACATGCACATCTCCTCGCTGACCGAGGGCAAGACGACCCGGCAGTGCCGGGCGACGATCAGCAAGCTGCTCGGCCAGATCCAGGTAGAGAACACGAACGAGACGCTGGGTTAGCCGGCGCGGCCGTCACGCCTGGGCTACCGGCTCGAGGGACTCGTGCTCCTCGCGGGCCAGCCACAGGAGGAAGAAGGCCGCCACGCACACCCCAGCGCAGACGAAAAAGACGGCACGGTGCCCAAACGCCGACGCCAGGAACCCGTAGCAAAGGTATCCGACAGTCGAGCCGATACGGTTGGCGTTCGTGTAGAGATTCGTGGCCGTCCCCGGCTGGTTCGGGATGTAGTTCTGGAAAAACGTGATCGCGATGCCCGAGAGGACCGCGATCATCGCAGCGCTCAGGATCTGGATCGGGTAGATGTGCCAGGGGGCGCGCACCTGCGACAACAGGAGGTAGTAGGCTACGCCAATGGCCACCCCGAGTCGGATCATCGGCCCCGGCTTGCTTCCCCTCGCGGCGGCGAGCCCGAACAACATCAGGAACGGCAGCTCAAAGAACGGGGCGACGCTGTAGGCAATGCCGACCTGCTTTTCCGTGCCGCCCAGGGACTGCAGGATCATGAGCGGGAGGTTCATGATGCCCATTGTCATGCAGACGAACACGAGAACGAAGGCAGTGAAGTAGCAGAAGAGATCCGGGCGGCGCAGGAGCCTCATCAGCGGCACGCCCTTTCCTCGGGCCGCGGGCGATGGGGGCCTAGAGGGAAGGTAGAGCCACACGGCCACCATGAGGACGAAGAAGAGGCCCGCGCATGCGAGGAAGATGCCCTTGTAGGAGTACTGGACCATGACCCACGCCGCGATGCCCGGGCCCACCGTCCACGCAAGGGAAAGCGTCAGGCGGTAGATGTTCATGTACAGCGGGGCGTCCTTGTCGGGAATCCCGTGCCTCGTGAGGGCCTCCCTGCCGTAGGCGAATATCTGGGAGAAGGCTATGGATGATATGCCGATCCCCACGGAGCCGATGACGGTCAGCCAAAGCACGCTCCTGACGTAGGCGTATCCGCCGTAGCCGAGCGTACCGCACGCGCATCCGACCAGGAGGATCGAGCGCCGGCTGAAATGGCTGTCCGACCACTTCGCGAGGATGGTGCTCAGCACGATACCGGACACCGATGTGATCGTCATGAAAATGCCGAAGGTCCAGTTCGACATGCCGACCTCGATCGTCCCGAACATCGAGTAGAAGGGGCTGACGAACGACAGCGCCAAGCCGAACAGGAGATTGCAGATCAGGACGACAAACAGGTCGCGGTGTGCGAGGAGCGTGCGGGTGGGACCTAGTATTCTTTCCATCGAGTCGGGAGATCACGTTGGAGTAGCGGGCTCGGTGGGCAAGCCGGTCATTTCAGTCAAATCCCGCGCAACGTGGGGGCCGGGCAATTTGCATAGATATTGAACCTAGGGCGGGAACTGAAATGGCTGAATCCGGTCCATTTTTTCTGGAAAATTTCCGGCACTTCCTAAGCGATAACTGGATTTTTTCAGAATCCTTATAGCTTGAATACCATAGAGATGAAAACCCGAAGCCCCAACCTGGCAAATGGCCCGCTCTTCGAGATGAGCTCACCCGATTTGAAGCGCGTCAGGGTGGGGATACTGGGAGTCGACGACATCCTTTCCGGCGGCCTGCTTCCCAACCGCCTCTACCTGGTCCAGGGCGACCCCGGCGCAGGCAAGACAACCTTTGGTCTGCAGTACCTTCTCCAAGGCAAAGACCACGGAGAGCGATGCCTCTATGTCACCCTATCCGAGAGCGCGGAGGAGCTAACGGCTGGTGCGGCCTCGCACGGATGGAATCTAGAGGGGATCGAGATTCTTGAGCTCGCGGCAAGCGAGGAGGACCTTCAGGTCGACTCGCAGGTCACGATGTACAACCCCTCGGAAGTGGAGCTTACCGAGACAACCAAGGCGGTCGTCGAGGCCTTCAACCGGGTGAAGCCCAGTCGCGTCATCTTTGACTCACTCTCTGAATTCAGGCTGCTTGCGCAGGGCTCCCTGAGATACAGGCGCCAGGTCCTGGCCCTGAAACAATTCTTCATCGGGAAAAGCTGCACCGTGCTCCTTCTGGACGACGGCACTTCCGAAGGTCCCGACATTCAGCTCCAGAGCATTGCCCACGGGGTGATACAGCTCGAGCAGCTTTCACCGAGTTATGGCGCTGAGCGCCGTAGGCTGAGGGTGCTCAAGTTTCGCGGAAGCAACTATAGGGGTGGCTACCACGACTTTGTGATCAAGGGCGGCGGCTTGGAGGTCTTTCCGCGGCTGATTTCCGCCGAACACCAGGAGGTATTCAAGCGCGGTCCGGTCGGGAGCGGAGTCACCGGTCTAGACGCGCTCCTAGGAGGGGGGCCCGATCGCGGGACGAGCACGCTCTTCATGGGGCCAGCCGGCTCCGGCAAGTCGACCGTCGCCGTGCGCTATGCAGTGGCGGCTGCAGAGAGAGGGGACCACGCGGTCGTCTTCACATTCGACGAGAGCCTCGCAACCCTTGAGGCGCGAACCGCCGGTCTGGGCATCGCCTTCAACTCGGGCATCGAGAAGGGCAGCGTCAAGCTCGAGCAGGTCGATCCTGCTGAGTTGTCGCCGGGTGAGTTCGTCAACCGTGTGCGAACCTCCGTTGAGCGCGACCAGGCGAAGGTCGTCATCATCGACAGCCTCAACGGATATCTCAACGCGATGCCAGAGGAGCGGTTCCTGATCGCCCAGCTTCACGAGCTGCTGGCATACCTCGCCATCAGGGGCGTCACGACGATCATGGTCGTGGCCCAGCACGGCCTTCTCGGATCCCAGATGCAGACTCCAGTGGACACGAGCTACCTGGCCGACTCGGTTGTCCTCTTCCGCTATTTCGAGATCGAGGGCCAAGTGAAGAAGGCGATCTCCGTTGTAAAGAAGCGCAGCGGCAGGCACGAGGAGTTCATCCGGGAGCTCATCTTTTCGGACCGGGGCATCGCCGTGAGTGCCCCGCTGAAGGAATACCGCGGCATACTCTCCGGGATGCCCGTGCCGGTTTCTATGCCGTCTGGAGTTGAATGAAGAACGCCGCCGGCCAGACACCGGGCGCGGCGGATTCTCCGCGGATCCTTCTACTCGTAACGACTCGAAAGGACGCGGAGATCAGCCAGCGCCTCCTGAACGAGGTGGGACTGAATTCGCATTCCTGCGAGACCCTGAAAGCGCTGAAGGACGAGATTGGGCGCGGCGCATCCGCGCTCCTCACCACGGAAGAGGCAATTCGCTTCTCCGGCATAGAGTCGCTTGCCACCGTCCTTCACGCGAGCGATGACGGACTCGACCTGCCAACCGTGGTCCTGATCCAGGGAGGGACGGGTTCAGTCTTTGCAAAATCACTCTTGGCCGGACTCCAGAATCTCACGATCCTGGAAAGGCCAGCCCCGGTGAATTCTATCCTGAGCGCTGTGCAATCGGCAGTCCGGGTAAATTTCCGCCAGCGACAGGTCGCCGACCAGATGGCGCGAATCGTCGACCTTCAGGCCAAGCTGGCCGAGGCACTCGAGTCCTCGGAGCTCGGCACGTTCTATTGCCCGATGCCCCTGGACAAGATCATCTGGAACGACCGGTGCAAGGCGCACTTCTGGCTTCCCCCGGAGGCCGTGATAGATTTTGACCGCTTCTACAGCATCCTTCACCCGGACGACAGGGGGAGGACGCGCAATGCCGTCACGGCTTCCGTCTCGAACGGCGCGAAATACGACATCGAATACCGGACCGTCTCGCCGGCCGGCGATATCCGCTGGGTAAGGGCAACGGGCCAGACTCAGAGGGACGAGGCCGGTCGAGCGATGGGGTTCAGCGGGACAACGCAGGATATCACCTCTCGGAAACTCTGGGAGCAGGAGCGAGAGCAGCTGCTCGCGAGCGAGCGCTCGGCACGAATCGAAAGCGAGCGCGCCAACCGCCTTAAGGACGAGTTCCTGGCTACGCTGGGCCACGAGCTTCGCACCCCGCTCAACGCGATCACCGGCTGGGTCGAGCTCCTCCGTCTCGAGGCGAATGACCCCGCCATGATCAAGGAGGGCGTCGAAGTGATCGAGCGAAACGTGCGTGCCCAGGCCCAGCTGATCGACGACCTACTCGACGTGAGCCGCATCATCTCCGGCAAGGTTCGCCTGGAGATCAAGTCCGTCCTCGTGGAGGACGTGATAAGTGCCGCAATCGACACGGTGCGCCCCCTGGCCCTCGACAAGGGCGTCTTGCTGGACTCATCCGTTCAGGCCGGCTTGCCGGAGATTTCCGCGGACTTTGGCCGGCTCCAGCAGGTCGTCTGGAACCTTCTAACGAACGCTATCAAGTTCACGCCGCGCGGCGGCGAGGTGCGTGTCCTCGCGGAGATGGAGGGCCCGACTCTCGTCGTCGCCGTGTCGGACACCGGGGAGGGTATCGAAGCGGGCTTTCTTCCCCATGTGTTTGAGCGGTTCCGTCAGGCAGACGGCTCACCCAGCCGCCAGCACAGCGGCCTTGGCCTGGGGCTATCCATCGTGGACACGCTGATCCAAATGCACGGGGGGCAGGTCGCGGCCCGCAGTCCGGGAAAGGGGAGGGGCGCAACGTTCGAGGTCCGGCTGCCCCTCGCATTGGGGAAGCTTCCTGGCTCGCACGATCCCTTCGTTGCCGCATCGGCAAAATTCTCGGCGCCGCCGGCGGGACGGCCCGATCTTGCCGGGGTCAGGATACTTGTCGTCGACGACGAACCGGACGCGCGAACAATGATGCACCGCCTGCTCGAGACCTGTCACGCCACGTCCATGGAGGCGGACGGCGCCGCGGCAGCGATGAGGCTAATCTCCGAAGGATATCCCGACCTGATCTTGAGCGACATCGGCATGCCGGGGACTGACGGATACGAGTTCATGCAGGAGGTCAGGCGCCGGGGATACACCACGCCCGCGGTGGCGCTGACGGCGTTCGCGAGGGCGGAGGACAAGGCGCAGTCCCTAAGGGCCGGGTTCAACGCACACCTGGCCAAGCCCATCGAGTCGGGTCAGCTCCTCTCTCTCGTGGCAAACATGACGGGCCGCGCGTCAGGTGTTCCCTAAACTGCTCGGTAGCATAAGCGCGGGACGGAATGGGCCTGCGGACGGGAACCGCCGGGTGCGGCCCGGGTCGGTGCGTCTATAGGACATCTCCCCCAAAAAATCATGAAAACATACGTAAAGCTATCGTTCTCCCTCATCCTCATGGCCGCAGCCGCGTCCGCGTCCTTCGCAGATACGACCCAGACCACCGTCACGACAACCACCACCGCGGCTCCCGCCCCCGTTGCCGTCGTCAGGGACGGCTTCACGGAAAGTTATTCCCAGGTCATGGTGACCCGCAACGGCGTCACGAAGGTCATGCCGGACAACATGAAGCTCCAGAGCGGCATCGTCGTCCGCCCGGACGGCACGATCATTGTCCCGGGCAAGATGAACCGCTCGCTGCATTCCGGCGATTTCCTGACCTTCGACGGCACCCTGACCCGCGCCGACTCCGGCAAGGTCGAGCACCTGCAGCCCGTGCTGCTCGGCGATCGCCCGACACCGTAAGGCGGGAGCATATCCCAACAAAAAAGCGGGGGCTTTTGCCCCCGCTTTTTTTGCGCGTGGCGACTGCGACGGCTTACGCTAGCGATTTCATGTCGATAACGAAGCGGTACTTCACGTCGCTCTTGAGCATGCGCTCGTAGGCCGTGTTGATCTGGTCCATCTTGATCATCTCGATGTCGCTCGTGATGTTGTGCTTTCCGCAGAAGTCCAGCATCTCCTGTGTCTCGGGAAGGCCGCCGATCAGGGAGCCGGAGAGCGAGCGCCGGCGGAAGATGAGAGGGAAGGCCGCCACGGGGAGCGGCTTCTCGGGCGCCCCGACGAGCACTAGGTTTCCGTCGCGTTTGAGCAGGTTCAGGTAGGCGTTGATGTCGTGGGTCGCCGAGACGGCGTCCAGGATGAAGTCGAAGCTGCCCGCATGGGCGGTCATCTGCGCCTCGTCCGTCGAGACCACGACCTCGTCGGCGCCGAGGCGCTTGCCGTCGGCAACCTTGCCGGGCGAGGTGGTGAAGAGGACGACATGGGCCCCGAACGCCTTCGCGAACTTGACTCCCATGTGGCCGAGGCCGCCGAGGCCCACGATGCCAACCTTCTGGCCTGCTGCGACCTTCCAGTGCTTCATGGGCGAGTAGGTGGTGATGCCTGCGCAGAGGAGGGGCGCGGATGCCGCAAGGTCGAGGTTGGCCGGCATCCGAAGGACAAAGTCCTCAGTCACGACGATGCTCTGGGAATAGCCGCCAAGCGTCGGCGTACCGAGGTACTTGTCGGTGCTCCCGTAGGTCATGACCATGCCGCCGTCGCAGAATTGCTCCTCGCCGGCGCGGCAGTTGGCGCACGTGCGGCACGAGTCGACCAGACAGCCCACGCCGACCGTGTCGCCCACCTTGAATTTCTTAACCCCGTCTCCCACAGCCGTCACCTTTCCGACGATCTCGTGGCCGGGGACTGCGGGATACTGGGTAAAGTGCCACTCGTCGCGGGCGAAATGGAGGTCAGAATGGCAGACACCGCAGTAGAGGATCTCGATCTGGACGTCGGTGGAGGTCGGGTTGCGGCGCTCGATCACGGCCGCACCGAGAGGCGTGGACGGGCTGGTCGTCGAAAAGGCCTTCGTGGAATAGCAGGTGGGCTTGGACATAATGAGTTGAAGGGGATTCCCGCCGAGTATCGTTCGGCGGGGTAAAACCGCAACCCTGGGCGGCCGTTTCGGCAGCAAATTTACATCGGAGGAGTCGTCGGCCGCTCGACCCCGGCCCTTCTCTCCGGGATCGCCCGTGGGCAGGAGGTCAGCGCGATGGGACAGCGGATTGCGCTTCAGGTAGAAGGACAGCCCCGGGTATCCGCAGCGTGTAAGCGTACCGGCACGGCATCCCATCGGGTGGGACGTCCGGCATGTCGACAGTAAGGGATGTACCGGAGACCCGCGCATCAACCTTCCCGCTGTAGCCGAGGAGCGTGACCTGGGAGCTGGCCGGCACTTGGACGTCCCGGATGACCAGGGTCTTCGTGGGCCATCCGATGGAGATGGCATAGAGAGCGTCGCTTTTTCGGGTGAAGAGGAGCTGTTTCACCGCGTGGCCGTCCACGGGCTCCTGGCCCACGATATTCATGAGGTCGTATTTCACCTTGTACTCCCCGAACTGCTGGCTCGGGCGCGGGCCGTCGGTCCACTGGCAGGACCGGCCGGCGAAGCGGGTGCCGTAGATGGCCTCCCCATTCACCTTCAGCCAGTCGCCCATTTCGATCAGCCTCTGCTGCATGATGACGGGTATTGTCCCGTCGGCGCCCGGCCCTATGTCGAGAAGCAGGTTCCCACCCCGGCTGACGGTGTCGGCCAGCAGGAGCACGAGGTTCCTCGCGCTCTTATAGTCGTCGAGGTTTTCCGCGCGGTTGTACCCATAGGAGAATCCCATGCCCTGGCTTTCCTCCCATGGATGTGCGTCACCCTCCATTCCTGCGGCATACTCGGTCGTGTAATAGCCGCCGTGCTTGTGGCGGGTGTCGCTGCCCCAGCGGTCGTCCACGACCACCTCGTCGCGCGACGGAGACTCGTTGAAGAGCCATGCCAGCAGCTCCTCGCTCTTCCACTGCTTGGACGTCATCTCCCATTCCCCGTCGCTGAAAATGATCGAGGGCTTGTAACGGGTGACAACGTCCTTGAACTGCGGGAAAAGATGCTCATCGACAAAGCGCTGGCGGTCGGAGAGCCACAGGGGGTTGAACCACTCGTAGAGGGAGTAGTAGAAGCCGAACTTGAGGCCGCGGGCCCTCACTGCGTCCGACAGTTCGCCGATCAGATCGCGCTTGGGGCCGATCTCCACGCTGTTCCACGGGCGTCCCCAGTCCCGGCTGGCCTCCATGCTCGGCCAGAGGGCGAAACCCTCGTGGTGCTTCGACGTGGGGACGATGTACTTGGCGCCGGAGCGCGCGAAGATGTCCGCCCACTGCGCTGGGTCGAAGAGCTCCGCGCGGAACTTCGGCGCGAAATCCTGGTACGGGAAGCTCTCCCCGTAGTTGGCCTTGTGGAACTGCCACCAGGGATTGTCGGGTTTCTTGTCCGAAATCCTCTTCCAGTACCACTCGGCGTATTCGCCCTTCACGCCCCATGCCGGGACGGAGTACACGCCCCAGTGGATAAAGATGCCAAACTTGGCGTCCTGGTACCAAGCGGGACAGGCACGGTTGTCCAGCGACGCCCAGTTGGCGTCGTAACGGGGCTCGGCACGGAGGCAGGGCAGGGCGAGCGCGAAGGCGCAGGCGATTGCGAGCGACCTAAGTAGGGGCCGCGCGTTAGATTTGTTCATAAGGGGAATTTTTGCAGCAATGGGGACTTCGCCGGTTACGTCGCCGTCGGCACCGGCCTCATTCAGGTGGTCTGTCCACCGGGCGGATGGATGACCCAGTCGCATATTCCCCACGCTCTCATTCGATGGCGGATAGCTTGTACAGCACGACGCCATGTGCCGCGACCGTCACGGGTAGGTCCTGTTTGGAAGTGCTCGTGATGTCAGCGAGATTGGCCTGACGCCAGAGGTCCCGCACATGGAGTGCCGGGGCGAACCCGAGCTGGCGCAGCTTGCTGAAGCCAAAGGTCAGCGCCTCCGAGCCGCGGTTAAAGAAGCCCACAGCCCGTGAGCCGTCTTCCAGTTCCTTAACATAGACATCGACGCTTCCCATCGTGTAGGCCCGCACGGCCTGGCGCCCCAGGGCGTCCTGATCGATGGCCAGCACCTCGTCGTTTGTCAGAAGGCCAAGCGTGAAGGCGTCCAGGTGTTCAAGGTCGCACCCGAGCAGGAGGGGTGCTGAGAGCATGCACCACAGGCTGATATGGGTGTACTGCTCATCCGCGGTGAGCGTCGTCGGGTGCAGGTTGGCGCTCCAGCCCACGTTGCCGACGACAAGCATGTCGGGATCGTTCCAGTGGCCCGGGCCGGCCGAGGGAGCCCACCGGTCCTGGGAGAACCCAATCTCGGAGACGCCGTAGTAGCCCCGGTCGACGCCCTCCTGCCACACGTCGCGGATGTCGCCCGTCGTGCGCCAGCTGTTCGCCAGCCGCGCCCAGTCGGCTGATTGCGCGAACGGGGCGGCATTCGAAAGGCTGAAGACGATGTCCCGCCCGCTGGCCCGGAGCGCATTCGACATCTCGGACACGTGCTCGGCGTCGTTTGGGTTCCAATCGTACTTGAGATAGTCGAATCCCCATGCGGCCCACTGGTTCGCGTCTGCTGCGGCGAAGGAGTATTTCCCGAAGTGCCTCCCCTTGTGTGGATCGGCCGGATCAAGGGACCAAGAGCCGTCCGCGTTGTCGGCCGATCCGCCCGGGTACTTCGCATACGATGTCGCCCATGGGGTGGAGTAGATGCCGGCCTTTAGTCCCATCGCGTGCAGTTCGTCACAGAGGCCCTTCATGTCGCTGAACTTCTCGTTGCCCTGAAGGGCATGGCCGGGCCCGGTTCGGGCTCCCTGCCACGTGTCGTCGATGTTGATGTAGGTCCACCCGTGGTCGGCCAAGCCGGAGGAGACCATGGCCTTCGCTGAGCGCAGGACCTTGCCGCGGTCGACAGAGCCAGCCCAGCAGTTCCAGCTGTTCCAACCCATGGCCGGAGTCAGGGCTATCGCGTCGCCCACGACGACCCTGAGGCGCTTCTGGGCGGATCCCAACGCGTTGCTCGCGTGCAGGACGACGTCGTGGTTGCCGGCATCCTGCAGCGAGCCGGTAATTTCGCCCGTGGAGGAATCCAGGGACAGTCCCTGCGGCAGCCCGTCGGCGGAATACGTCATCGGCCTGTCGCCGGTCGCGGGGATGCGGTAGAGGAAAGGGGAGCCTGGCCTGACTCCGAACACGGACGGACCATTTATCCGGGGAGATGGCGATGAGGGAGGGGTTAGCACCAGGGAGCCTGCGTCGGCGAGCGCGCTGGGGGAAAAAGTAGCGGCGCCGAAGAGGGCGACCAATGCGAGACCGAGTGAGGCCTTTGGGTGGGTCATGCGATGTGTTCTAGGCGGCTGCAGGGTCGATGGCGCGGAATCGTTCCGTACCTATGTCCCTGGGGCGGGGTGGGGGGAGAGCTGATATTGGGCGATCACGGCCGACATGTCACGATCTCCGTCAGCCCTACCAGGATCACGCTTCACTTTCCCACCGTCGACCCCGCCCCACCTAGGCCATCTTCAGTCTCCTGATGACCGGGACCTTGACGGCATCCAGCAAGAAAGTGAAGAGGGCTGTCGCAATCGCTAGGCAGGCAATGTTGGAAAGCGGCAGCGCGGTCATCCATAATCCCCGTGTTGCAAGCGTGCTGATCAGTAGCACATCGAGCACCGATGAAAACATGAGCCATTTGCTCGGCCGGGAACTCCAGAAGTGATGCCTCTCGCGCACGACGTAGAGGATTGCCTGCCCGCTGAACACCAGGGTCGCTATGGCCAGGGTCCTGAGGTGCAGGATGTCGAATTCCAGGGCGTAGTGCCCGACCGCGAGGACGCATGTGCAGAACGCCAGGGTCACCAAGCCGAGGATCGCGCCGATCAGCGTGATGCCGCCGATCCGCCACACGCTGGGTCCGGCGGAAATGGTGACGTTGTCGGTGGTCGTGAACATGGCGATGAAGTCTCCCGGTATCATGGAGATCACCAGCAACAGCGGAGTGAGGATCGCCTGCCCAGTCATGAGAAGGCCGCATGCAAGAAAGAGGGCGCCCACAAATTTATGGGTAACGGACCTGAGCGTGTAAGTCAGGATCCGCTCGTAGCATACACGTCCCTCCCGCACCGACGCCACGATCCCACCCAGTCCCTGCGTCGTCAGCACAAGGCCCGCAGCGGACTTCGCGACATCCGTCGCCGTTGAGACGGCTATGCCCATCTGCGCCTGGCGCAGGGCCGGGGCGTCATTGGCTCCGTCCCCGCACATCCCCACCGTGTGGCCTGCCCCCTGAAGCATCTTGACCACCTGGAACTTTCCCTCGGGCAGGATCCCGGAGAAGACGGCGAACTTTTCAGCCGCCGCCCCGGTGGGAAGATCGCCGGGTGGGCAGACGGGCCCGTCCAGCCCGACCAATTTGGCAATATTCCCTGCGGTGGCGAAGGAGTCCCCCGTGATCATGATAACCCGGATTCCTAGATGGTGGAGCTGACTGACGAGCCCCGCAGAGTCCTCCCTCGGTGGATCGCTCAGGGCGATTATGCCCGCCAGGCGCCTCGCGCCGTCGCTCTCCACGACGACGCCCAGCACGCGGTGGCCGTCGGCTTCCAGGTTTGTTCCCGCATTGGTTGCGTCGGCGTCCGGGCTGGCCATGGCAGCCACCACCTCAAAGGCCCCCTTGGTGATCGTGACGGGCTTGCCCGCAGGATCGGCCGCATCGGCGGAGGACATCTTGGTCGCCGGGTCGAAGGGACGGAAGGCACTGAGCTTGTAGGCCGCCGGCCCCTTGTTTTCGTGTGCGCTCTTTCGAACTGCCTGGTCAACGGGATCCTGGCCGCCTTCGGAGCTCGCCAAGGCCGCCAATGTCAGGACGAGGGCTCTGTCAAAGCCCGCGCAAGGCCATACCTCTGAGACTGTGAGCGTGTTCTGGGTCAGCGTGCCGGTCTTGTCCGCGCATAGCACATCCATTGTTGCCGCCTCGTCCACGGCCGAGAGACGGGTGGGAAGGACTCCGTCCTTCGCCAGCGACTCCGCCCCGATAGCCGCCGCCAGGGTGAAGGTCGCGGGCAGCGCCACGGGAATCGACATCAGTATCGCCGTGAGCAGCATGGGAACCAGCTGCTGCGCGCCTTCGCCGTGTGCCAACCCGTAGGCCACGAGGAATGCAATGATGGCGAGATTGTAGTACGCCAGGTTGCGCACGATGCGGAAGACCACCCTTTGCTGAGTGCTTTCCGCCTTCGCGGCCCGCACGAGCTCGGCGGTGCGTCCGAATTTTGTTCGTTCGCCGGTGGCGTTGACGACCGCCGACGCCTCCCCGCGGCGGATAAGGCTTCCCGCGAACGCCAAGGAGTTCTCGCCGGCCTCCACTGCGACCGACTCACCCGTGAGCATCGATTGGTCCAGGAGGACGGAACCGGATACGATCCTCACATCCGCCGGCACAATCCCACCTAGCGAGAGCTTTACCAGGTCATCTGGGACCAAGTCCGCCGCAGGGATCTGCGTCCAATGGTCGTCGCGGTGCACCGATGCCACGAGGGCCAGGCGCGAACGCAGTGCCTTCAGGGTGGCCTTGGAGCGGTTCTCTCGGAAAAAACCTAGCGTTGCGTTGAAAACAAGAAGGACCGCAATGACGGCGGCCTCGACGCGGTTGTGGAGGAAGAGTTCCACCACGATCACCATCTCCAGCATGCACGGAACTGGCGCCCAGAATTTTCCGAGGGCGTCCAGGAAAATACTTCCGGAGACGTCCGCGGTCAGGTTCGGCCCAACCTGTGCAAGGCGCGCCCGGGCCGCTTCGCTTGAAAGTCCTCCAAGGGCCGCCCCTGCATTGGAGAGACTGGTCATGGTCGTCGGTATCCGCCGTAGGCGTCGCTGGTAGCCATAGCCGAGCCTTGGAAGAGGGCCCGGGAGGCCGCGCCGCGCCCCTTTGACGTCGCCGTTATTTCTTCTTGGCCGAAACGGGATTCCTTTCGGGTGAGGGCCGGGCCGCTTCCCGCCCAAGGCGCTCGACTTCGCGTTCTAGGAGGTCGCACCGGTACAACAACGTGCCGACGATTGCGGCCAGACTCAGAACGCTCTTGTCCTTCGTGGTCTTGAGAAGGCCATCGGCGCGTTCCCGAAGGTCGGCAAAGTTATTCTGCGGGGGGAGGAGTAGGGACGTTTTCATATTTATGATGGTGAATTCAGGTGTTTCTTTGCGGTCGATTGAGCGTGGCTCACTTTTGTATGACGGCGAACCGTCCTATGCCTACCCTCAGGCTGGAAGTCTAATTTAACGGGCCCATGGACGATATGGGGTGTTTTCCGGCCAGGAGGATCCTATTCGCACCATTTCGTTTGCAGGGGACCCGTGGCGGATTTTCCATTCCACTATGAGCGAACTCCAAGCAGCCATAGCCTCCTACTTGCCCGAGTTGACGGCGTTTCGGCGGGACATCCACGCCCATCCGGAGATCGGGCTCGAGGAGGTGCGCACCTCAGCGCTGGTCGCCGAGAGCCTGAGGGCCTGGGGAATCGATGTCACTGAGAACGTGGGAAAGACCGGTGTTGTCGGGACGATCCGCGGCAGTCGGCCCGGGGAACGCTCCATCGGCCTGCGGGCTGACATGGATGCCCTCCCGATCCACGAGGCCACCGGGCTTCCGTATTCCTCGAAGAACCCAGGGAGGATGCATGCCTGCGGCCACGACGGGCACACGACCATGCTGCTCGGCGCCAGCCGCTATCTGGCATCACATCGCGATTTTGCCGGGACTGTAAACCTGATCTTCCAGCCCGCGGAGGAGGGACTGGGCGGCGCGAAGCGAATGATCGCCGATGGTCTGTTCGACCGGTTCCCGTGCGATTCCGTCTTCGGCCTCCACAACATTCCGGGTATCCCGGTTGGGAAATTCGCGTTGCGGGAGGGCCCGCTCATGGCCGCTGCCGGGCTCTTTGAGGCCACCTTCGCGGGCAAGGGTGGCCATGCGGGACTTTCGGACCATGCCCAGTATGACATAGCGCTGGTTCTGGCCAAGTACGTTATCGCACTTAGGGAACTGGCGGCGAAGGAGGCCGCTGCCGGCGAGACTGCAGTGATACGGATCGGGGAACTGGAGGGTCATGGAGGCGCCTCGCTCAACGTGATGCCGGCAAGGACCTACGCGGGCGGCACCATGCGCTGTTTCAGCCGCCAGACTCAGGCCGTATTTGCACGGCGCATCGAGGAGATAGCCCACGAGCTGGCGGCCGGGGCGGTCGGAGCCTCGGCCAAGGTGGAAATGAGGTGGATCACGACGGGCCTCATCAATGCGAAGGTGCAGACTCAGGCGTCCATCCGCGCCGCGAAATCCGTGACAGGGTCCACCTTGGACGCAGACACTCCCCCGCTCACGGCCGGGGAGGACTTTGCCTACATGATGGAAGAACGTCCTGGCTCATTCATCTTCCTCGGCAATGGCACCGAGGCGGACGGCTATGGCCACAACGTCCATACGCCCAGGTACGACTTCAACGACGCTGTCATTCCCTACGGCGTCGAATACTGGGTCCGTCTTGCCGGGCAGGAGCTCGCAGGTTGAACCGGTCAGTTGGCGTGGGGCCATTTTTAGCAGCGGGCTTTGCGAATTAAGGCCTTACGCATACCATTTAGTGCCATGAAAAAAATCGGCTTCTTGTCCTTTGGCCATTGGACCCCCTCGTCCCAGTCGCAGACGCGGTCCGCCTCGGACGTGCTCCTGCAGTCCATTGACCTCGCCGTCGAGGCCGAGCGGCTAGGCATGGATGGGGCCTACTTCCGGGTGCATCATTTTGCCCGGCAATTGTCGTCCCCGTTTCCGCTGCTTGCGGCCGTTGGCGCAAGGACAAGCAAGATCGAGATAGGGACTGCGGTCATCGACATGCGCTATGAGAACCCGCACTACATGGCCGAGGACGCGGGATCCGCTGACCTTATTGCAGGCTCCCGGCTGCAACTGGGGATTAGCAGGGGTTCTCCCGAGCAGGTCATCGACGGCTGGCGCCAATTTGGCTACGAGCTCAAGGAGGGTGAGGATGACGCAGCCTTGGGAAGGCGCCACTCCGAGGTGTTCCTGGAACTGCTCGGCGGGAAGGGTTTTGCGAAGCCAAACCCGCGTCCGATGTTTGCCAATCCCCCTGGACTCCTGCGGCTGGAGCCCTTCTCGGCGACTCTCAGGGACCGGATCTGGTGGGGTTCGGCTACCAACGCCACGGCCGTGTGGGCGGCGAAGCTCGGCATGAACCTCCAGAGCTCGACCCTGAAGTTCGATGAGTCGGGCGAGCCCCTGCACGTCCAGCAATCCGCCCAAATCCGCGCCTTCAGGGCTGCGTGGGCCGAGGCGGGGCACGCCCGCGCCCCGCGCGTTTCCGTGACCCGGAGCATCTTCCCCCTGATGAATGACCTCGATCGCGACTACTTTGGCGGCGAGGAACAGCAGTCCGACCAGATTGGCTACCTGGATTCAACGACCCGGGCTGTCTTCGGCCGGAGCTATGCGGCCGAGCCAGACGTTCTCGTTGAGCAACTTCGCAAGGACACCGCAATCGCCGAGGCGGACACGATCCTCCTTGCGGTCCCCAACCAACTGGGGGTCGCCTACAATTCCCATGTCATGAAGGCGATCCTCGCCGAGGTTGCCCCGGCGCTAGGGTGGCGTTGAGAGCCCTGTCGCCTGTAAAATAGCGCGCCCAAGCATGCCCATGCGCCGTAAGAACATCTTCCGCCACCCGGCCCCGGCTCCGACGACCATCTACGTGAGGCCGGGTTACAACCGGGTGCTGGCTGAGGAGTTCGAGGCGCTCAAACGCAAGCGGGTGGACCTCGTGAAGGACAAGGTCGAGGCCCACAGCCAGGGCGACCTGCGCGAAAACTTCGGGTTCAAGGCAGCCAAGGACGCCATCCGGGCCGTCGACAGGAAGATGACTGCGCTTGACCGCTTCGTGGCCCGCAACGCTTTCACAGAAGTTGACCTGTCAACATGGCTCACCAAGCCCACCGACACGCTTCAGCTTGGGCACGTGGTTACGGTCGAGAAGCAGGACATACAGTCTAAGCGAAAACACCGATTCACGTTCCTTGTGACCACGCATGGCGAGACGGCGAGCGACCCGGAGTCAGGAATAGAATGCCTTCCGCACAATTCGCCGCTCGCGGCGGCGATGCTGGGCCTCGGTGTCGATCTGCCGACCAGGATTGTGCTGCCTGCCGGAGAGGCTATCGTTACCATCCGCTACATTCGCAATCCGACCCGCGAGGAGCTCGATCGCCTGCTCACGGCCATAAGACCTCCGGAGATCGAAGACGACTAGGACGATCTGATCCAAAGCTTGCCACAGCTTCAGGTTGCCGTTTTTTGTGGTGACTGGTAGGAACGGGGAAACCGGATGCGAAAGGTCGAACCGGCTTCTGCGGAACTGGCAAATTCAATACTGGCATCGAGAAGTTCGCAGAGTCTTTTGACGATTGATAATCCGATGCCCTCGCCACTCGGCTGATTGCCCGACTGGGGTGAAGTCTTTGGGTCTCCCGTTGCCAACGGCAGCACTTTGGGGGTATCCGAGTTGGCTATTTCGGCCTCCCTGGCAACCGCAGTAGCTTCCTTTAGCGCTCCGGTAATTGGGGCGCTGGGGCCAGCCATTATCCCTGGTCCGGTATCCTTCACCGCAACCCACCAACTTCCTTTTTCTTCGCCCCATGAAACAGTAACTCCGCCTTTGTTGGTGTATTTGATGGCATTCAGAAGAAGGTTTTGAACGAGGCGGCGCAGCTTTCCTGGGTCGCTTTCAACCAGGAGAGACGCCGGCCCTTCCATCTTGAGATATAGATTTCGTGCATCCGCAACGGCTACATTTGAGTTGGAAAGCTCCGTGAGGACTTTGGCAGCGTCACACGGGATGACCTGGCGCTTCTCCTGGCCGGCCTCCAGGCGGGCGAGCATCATGAGCTCGCCCAACATTCCGCCAACTACGTCGATTTCTAGTTGGATCTGTTTAGCGATTCCGACGCGGTCATTTTCACCTATATCGGTTTCGCCAAGAACATCCGCAGCGGTCCTTACTGACTGCACATTTCCACGCAAGTCATGCACAGCCTGCCTTATTAAAGTGGAGCGGTTTCGTTCGATCTCGGAAACATCTCCGAGCGTCTGTTTGAGATCGCGAACATGGCCCGCGGCTTCAGCCTGCTGCAGACGCGAATATTCGCCCACGCTTTGCCTGATTCCGTCACTGATCATATCGATCAACTCGGAGTGGGCAATCAGCAGGGTCTCGGCCGTGATATCAGGTAGAGCACGGGCAAACGACCCAATCTCATCCAAAATGCAACGCTGGAGAAAGCCCCATTCCTGCATCAACTCGCCTAGCTTGTAGCCTTGTTGCCAACGCTGGAGACCGTGCTTCAGCTCCTCGTTTTGGGCCACTTCTTCGGCTTTGGCGCCACGATCGCTTTCTGGCGGCACTCCCAGCTTGGTTTCGAACGCGTCGAGCAAGGGCGGAATATGGTCGTTGAACTGCGCCCGGGTCAGGGCGCGTGCAGTCGATTGAACCGGGTCCCATTCCGCGGCCAAACGCCAGCTCTTCAAAATCGATTCACGCTGAGCCCGTAAGTGCCGGCTGAGCGCACCCAATTGCTTTGTGGTTAAAGGCTCCATCATCCCAGATCGTAACGGGATTAGCTGTTTTAAGCGAGGAGGATGGCGAAATACCCATCTTTGGAGTCAGCGCTCCGCTGGTCCGATATGCCGTCTTTAGGTGCCCGCTCCCTGATCAATGAGGTGAATTCAGGACTTACACCCGGCCCAAAATGAGTCTATAGCATCAGGTCAAGTCTAGTACATAAGACTGACGAATGTCGTGATTTCCCGCACTCGGACACCAATCTCCAATGTTGGACCAATGGAGTAATTATTTTGTCATGGTGGGTGGCGGGGCGGCCTCTCTTGTCGGTTTGATTTTCGTTGCGATGTCTATAAGTCCGGGGGCAATCATCCGGAACGCGACGCATAGGAACCGGGCCATTAACATGCTTACCGGCTTCACCGCTGTCTTCATGGCCTGCGGTGTTGCGCTTATTGGCAACCAAAGTATCGGAGCGCTCGGTGTCGAATGGTTGGTCCTCTGGTTGCTTGCGACTTCCGTATTCATCCGCGGCTATGTCCGAGCCATCGCGGCGGGCATGAGTTCGATCGGACTAAATGCACCCCGCCTGGCGGGCGGAACGCTATGCTACCTCGCCGAGGTATTAGGGGCAGTTCTCCTGATCCTTGGGCATAGCGCCGGGCTCTATATTGCCGCCGTCGCAACAGTCGTGCTGTTTGGCTTCCTCATTTCAGGTGCGTGGCTCCTCATCCTTGGGATTCACGAGGCCCAGAAATAACCGCAGCCCGAAAAAAGGGAGCCAGCTTGCTCGGCTGCCCGAGGCGGGGTACCGAGAATGATCGGATTGTCTCGATGCCCTTCGAAAGGAGGGGGATTTCAGAGGGACAATCTCGGGCGGGCCTCCCTCCGAGAGGTGTGGTTTCCGGGAGCACCATGGGTCCTTGGCCATAGGTGTTCACCCCATTTCTAAGGACCATCATTCTCATTAGTGTTCGGCCGTGGCGAACGCACCGTTTGGATCTAAGATCGGGAAACAGCTGACATGGACAATGGGTGCGGGCCAATCCGCAGAATATGCGGAGCGATACAGTTCCGGAACGGTTAGAGTTCCTGCGTTGAAAATTCCAAAGGCCATTCACCTAAAGGTATTCGCAGCTTCGGCGATAGGTCTCCTATCGGGTGCTTTGACCAGCAGGGCTCTGCCAAGCTTTGCGCGCCAGCTGAACATGCCGTGCATCGCGTGCCACACCGAGTACCCGATCCTGAATGAGTTTGGGCGGCAGTTCAAACTGACCGGGTACACCCTCGCCGCAGGAACCTTCTCCCTTCCGCCGGTTGCGGTCATGCTCCAGCCGTCATTCACCCAGACAGAGTCAGGCCAAGCCGGAGGGGCTGCACCCGGCTTCGCACCGAACAGCAATTTCGCCCTGACTCAGGCGAGCGTCTTCTACGCTGGGCGCCTCTTTGGACCGTATTCGACGGATCTCTTCGGGACAAACGGCGGGGCTATCGCAGACAAGTTTGGAATCTTCTCTCAGACAACCTACGACGGGATTGGGAAGTCCTGGTCGTGGGACAATACCGAACTCCGATTCGCGGACTCGGGGACGCTAGCTGGCAAGAGTGTCATCTACGGAATTTACCTCAACAACAACCCAACCATGCAGGACCCATGGAACTCTACGCCTGCCTGGGGCTTTCCATTCAGCGGATCAGGCCTCGCGCCGACGCCTGCGGCCTCGCCTTTGATAACAGGTGCCTTCGCCGGGCAGGTTGGGGGGATCGGCGCCTACACGATGATCGCCGACACGGTGTACCTGGACGTCGGCGCATATCGTACCCTTGGGCCACAATTCCAGTATTCCGTGGGAGTGGATCCCACTGGGGAGGCGCAGATCTCGGGATTGGCCCCGTACTGGAGGCTCGCCGTCGAAAAATCAACTGACTCCTCGAACTGGGAACTCGGGACCTTTGGCATGGTCGCCAACACCTATCCGGGAAGGGACCCCAGCGCCGGCAAGGATCAGACCGCGGACGTGGGTATAGACTCACAGTACCAATACTCGAACCTGACAAGCGACGTCACGGTCATGGCATCTGCCATCTACGAGCATGACGACTGGAGGGCCAGCCAGCCGCTCGGTGCGACCAGCAACGCAACGGACACGCTGCTCAACGAGAAAATCGCAATCGATTACCTTTACGATAAGACCTACGGGGCCGCCGCCCAAGTATTCAATGTCAATGGAAGCCTCGACCCATTGCTTTATCCGGGAAGTGCCTCCGGATCGGCCGACAGCAACGGCTACATCTTCCAGTTGAACTATATGCCTCTCAACAAAGATGGCGGGCCCGCCTTCTGGCCGAAGAGCAACCTGAAATTGTCGGTCCAGTACGTGGTATACAGCCATTTTGACGGCACAACCCAGAGCGCCTCAGCCAACAACACGCTTTACCTGGAAGCTTGGATAATGTTCTAGGCGCCGCCCATTTCCCTAAATCGAAAGACCATCATGAAGTTCCTGAAAACATCACTTGCTCTCGCATTCGCCGCAATCGGCGCCTTACAGCTGCACGCCCAGACGGCGACGGCCTCATTCGAGATCTCAGGCAACGACTCGATGAAGTTCAACATGACGAGCTTCACTGTGAAGCCCGGCGAGGTGGTCCATGTTTCTCTGAGCAATGTCGGAACCCTTCCTAAGTCAGTGATGGGACATAACTGGGTCCTATTGAAAGCGGGACAGACCGCATCGGCGTACGCATCCGCGGCAGCCAATGCCAAAGACGAGGATTACGAGCCGAAGTCCCAGTCGGCCTATGTAATAGCGTCCATCGGACTCCTCGGCGCGAGGCAGAACGGTGAGGTCACTTTCACTGCGCCCTCCGAACCTGGAGACTACCAGTACCTTTGCTCGTTTCCGGGTCACTTTCAGGTCGGGATGCGCGGCGTGATGACTGTGAAATGACGCCGATCTTCGAGTGAGGGCGCAGGGGGCTTGAAATTATGCGGCGGCTCTAAGCCGTCTTCAAAATTTGGGAGCGCAATTCTTTGGTCGGGTGCTCATAGTACAACCAAGATGGAGGCTACACCAAGTTACTCCTTTCGGTGGGATCCCGCCCGCAACCTCATAGAAATTAACTACCGAGGCCGTGTCGGCGTCACGGATGTCAGGGCGGTTGCCGAGAGGGTGGAGGACGCGTTGCAGCAGGCGAGCAAGGGATTCACGCTTCTGGTGGACCTGACTGGCCTCGATTCAATGGAACTCGATTGTGCGGTGGATATCGCGCGGATTATGGATGCATGCAATGCTGCAGGGATCGGGACCGTGGCCCGCGTCATTCCGGACCGGAAGAAGGACATCGGGCTCAATATCCTTTCGATCATCCACTACAGGCGTGGCGTGCATGTTCTCACGTTTGACGATCTGGTTGAGGCCAGAAGCCTGATCTGACACGGAGCAACTCGCGTCTCGCGGAGGCGGCTCTTTCCGCGATAGCGGCGGCATGAGACTCAGTTGGTCGGTAAGTCGACGATCACGCTGAATCCTGCGCCATCGGGGCGATTTTCGGCGTGGATAGTTCCGCCATGTAGCTCCGCAATGCTACGACAGATTGCAATGCCAAGGCCCGCTCCGGCTTCATTGCCTGCGTTGCCCGACGTTGGCATGTAGCGTTGAAATCGTTCAAAAACTGGTTCGAGTTGATCTGGCGGAAGACCCGGTCCCTGGTCGCTTACAATCAGGTGCCAGCGTTCCCCGCTGATCCGTGCCTCAAGAGCGACGGTTCCACCTGGCGGAGAGACGCGAAGAGCGTTTGTTGCGAGATTTGTTAGCAATTGTCGAAATCCATTCACACGCTGTTCATCTCGGACCGTTATAGTCGGCGTAGATTCCTGCTGGAATTAGGAAATCGCCTACCGGAGTGCCTCTCTAAAAGCCGAGCGACATCGTACAGCAGGTATTCCTGAGCCTAATTGTGGACGCTCGCGCCTCTGACCAAGGTCAATGTTGAAACTCCAGGTAATTCTTGGAACACTGCAAAGACCTCACGGTCCCGAGGGGTTCCGGCTCAAAAGCCAAAGCGTGCCAAATAAACCAACCCCAAAAACGTTCGCGCTGGCTTTGCTGCTTCTCATCCCGAGGAGCCCTCTGCGTGCCGAGGATTCGATTGCCTACAAGTTCGAGAATTATACGGAGGGCGGCGGCCGTGTGGGAGTTCAAACTCAGGGTGTTGTCGCAAGCCAGGAAATCGGGCCGGACATGCAGTTTGGTCTAACGCTGGTTACGGACGCGATTGCCGGAGCAACGCCAACTGGAGTTCCTGCGCCTGAGGGTACTCAGCAGGTTCCTCTGGCTCACCTGAGTGACCACCGTAAGTCCTGGGAGGCTGATCTCTCTCGCCAATTCGATCGAGTTAACACCTCGGTGGGAATATCTGAGAGCCGGGAGCACGACTACGTATCCAACGGGGTTTCCCTCAATACGCTGACCGACTTCAACCAGAAGAACACTACACTATTGGCCGGGATCGCCGGGCACAGAGACCGCGTGGAGACCTTTTACGATCCCCAGCAGACTTATGTTAACAAGGAAGCCTTCAGCGCGATCATCGGCGTTTCACAGCTCTTGGACCCATTGACGAAAGTTACGCTGAATTTGGGATGGGCTCGGGAGACCGGCTACCTCAGTGACCAATACAAGCTGGTTCAACAGAATGTTGAGCTGTTTCCAGGTGAGTTCTTCCCGTTGGTTTTCGCTGAGAACAGGCCTGGCGAGCACAACTCCGGGACGGCTTACTTGGCGATAAACCATGCGTTCCCCTCGGTTAACGGGGCGCTCGAAGGATCATACAGATTTTATTCGGACACTTACGGCGTCACGGCCAATACCGGGGAGCTCAGGTGGCTTCAGAAGGTCGGTCATAGCGTTACTATTGCCCCCGAGGTCCGCTACCATGAGCAGGGTGCAGCCCATTTCTACTATTACGACTTAGCCGCCACTGATATAATACCTACAACAATACCGAACCCGAGGGGGCCGGCATACTCCTCTGATTACAGGCTTTCGGCACTGGACGCGACGACCTACGGGATAAAGGTGACATGGAATCCTGGAGACAGGTTGCAGTTGGATGTCGCGTACGACCGATATGTTGAACGTGGCCGTGATGGGGTCACGCCGCAGAGTGCCTACCCCAGAGCCAATGTGCTTACCTTCGGAGCCAAAATTTCATGGTGATCTTGAAAATCGGCTCTATGCCCACTGTCCCAATTGGGTGGTCTAGGAGAAGAGCTGCACTCTTCTCCCTGGCGGCACTGGCATTCACCCTAGCCGCTGGGGCGGCCCGTGGGTCGATTGGAGTGGGGGACTCTTTCCCCTCACTGGGCTCGGACAATTTTCAAGGAGCAATACCTCCAAACACTACAGGGAAAGTCGTCATCATCGACTTCTGGGCATCGTGGTGTGCCCCCTGCAAGGCGTCCTTCGCGGCGTATGGCCGCATCAACTCTGAGTTTGGAGCCAAGGACTTTGAGATTTTGGCCATCAGCGAGGACCAAGATGAGGCGTCGTACCTGTCCTTTGCCAAGAAGGTCAATGCCAGCTTCTGGGTTGCACGCGACGCGGGACAGAACCTGGCGCGAGCCGCAAATATCCCGACGATGCCAACAAGCTACGTCTTGGACCGAACCGGACGTGTTCGTTACGTGCACGCTGGATTCCACGGTCTGGTTACAGAGCGGGAAATCGAGACCGAGGTGTCGAAGCTCCTATCGGAGGGAACCCATTGAACGCCTGGAAGCATTTCATGGTAGCAGCAGCCATTCTCCTCGTGGCCGGAGCACTCTCCGGTTGTTCGACCACATCCGCCGTGCGCGTGAAGCCATGGGAGCGGGCCCAGCTCGCCGATGCGACCATGAACCCCGACAGGGACCCTCTGGCGACGGCGATGCAGGAGCATATCTACTTCTCGCGAGAGGCCGCTGCGGGTGGACGGGGTGTCGGCGGCGCGGGTTGTGGGTGCAACTGACCATTTTAACCGAATGATGCCCTTGCTGTCCTCTCTTGTCGAAAAGCGGTCCCGAGCCCCTATGGCCGTCGTCGCTTTGTTTCTGCAGAGAATGCCCTTGGCCCGTTTTGCGGTTTCTGCCGCGGAATATGTCATCGAGGCGCCCGTATCATTTACGGGAAAAGCGTGTGCAGCCGCATTCGCTTCGCTTGGTGCGATAGACTCGATCGCGGGTGCCTCATCCTCTGGCGGCCCCAGCGCCTCGGCCACCCTCGTAGCAGATGTCCAAATTCCCATAGCTGTCGTGGTTGGCCAGCCTGTTAAGATGGATATCACCGTGACCGGTCCTGCCGTAACGTTCGCAAAGTCGTGGGATGTCACCAAGACGCTGCCTCCAGGCGTTAGCGTTGTCGGGGCCACTGTTGTCGGGAACCTATGGGTGATCGACGACGACACAGCCCAGAAAGGCATCCTTACTATTTCAGGCGTGGCTACCCAGGCGGGCCTTTACAAGTTCACCATCGAGGCGTGGCAGAACGCCGGGCTTACGGGAAGTGTGACGAGCGGTACCACCTCGATAAATGTGTCTGCGGCCTCCGGCAGTATCGCAACCATCACGACCCAGCCCAAGAGCATTGCCGTCAACGCCGGTTCAGACGTAACGCTGACAATTTCAGCCACTTCAACAGGTACCATCAGTTACCAGTGGTACAAGAACAGCGAGTTGGTTGCTGGCGCTTCGAGCGCGTCGCTGGTCATATCGGCGGCGCAACCAAGCGACGCCGGAACCTACACGGTGATCGTAACAACCGCGGGAGGATCGATCACCAGTCAGGCAGCGAGCGTCACAGTGAACAGCGTGGCCGAGGCTCCGGTCTTTTCGGAGCAACCGGTGTCGCAGACGATTGGACAGGGTTCCACGGTTGTATTTGCGGCACGGGCATCGGGATATCCGACTCCCACCTTCCAATGGCTGTTCAATGGATCCCAAATCGCAGGCGCCACCGACCCGGAGTTCGTCATCAGCGGCGCCTCGGCTGCAAATGCAGGACAATACACCTGTGTCGCCTCAAACCAGTCTGGATCCGTGAACAGTTCGCCGGCACAATTGAATGTGATTGCCACCCAGGACGTCGGCCGCCTTGTGAATATCTCCTGCCGTGCAGCCGTCGGCACAGGGGGCAACATCCTGATTGCAGGCTTTGTTGTCGGCGGTGCGGGAACCTCGGGTTCGGAAGCGGTCCTAGCCCGTGCATCCGGACCAGCCTTAGTTCCCTTTGGAGTTACGGATACGCTGCCTGACCCCGCCTTGCAGCTGTTCTCCGGTCCAACGCTGGTCGGGTCGAATTCCGGCTGGTCAGGGGATCCCTCGATTTCTGCTGCCGCAGCGGCGGTCAACGCCTTTGCCTGGACGAATACCGCCAGCCACGATGCCGCGATCGTGGAGTCCCTGCCGGCGGGAGCCTACACGGCGAACGTATCAGGTCAGTCCGGCGACACCGGTGTGGCCCTGGCGGAGGTCTACGACAACACCCCAGTCGGGACATACACTCCTTCCAGTCCCCGCATCATCAATATCTCGGCTCGCACACAGGTGGGGACGGGCGGCAACGTGCTGATCGCGGGTTTTGTGATAGGAGGCTCGACGTCAAAGACCGTGCTTATACGGGCATCAGGGCCTGCCCTGATTCCATTCGGCGTGACGGGCACCCTTCCTGACCCGATGCTCACGCTGAACTCTGGCTCAGCGCTGGTCGCCACCAATAGCAAGTGGGGTGGAGACGCTCGGATCGCCTCCGTTGCGTCGACAGTCAACGCGTTCGCATGGCAGTTCCCAACGAGCAACGATTCGGCTCTTCTCGTGACTCTTCCCCCCGGGGCCTATACGGCGACGGTGGAGGGAGCCAGCGGAGACACCGGAGTTGCGCTCGTCGAGGTTTATGAGGTACCATAGCCAAAGGGCGCGGATTGCTTGCAGGGCAGCCGCAGAGATGTGGAGCGCCATGAGCTCCGGATGCGGCCTGCCGGTCAGGAAACCCACTTGAAACCTCACGTCGAAGAGCACTTTACCGCCGGCGATACCGTCCGCGACATCGTCATCGGCATGTCCGATGGCCTAACCGTACCCTTTGCCCTGGCAGCGGGCTTGACTGGAGCAATATCACAGACGCGACTCATTGTGACGGCCGGATTCGCCGAAATCGCCGCCGGATCAATCGCGATGGGTCTCGGCGGGTACCTCGCAGCGCGGGGTGATGCTGAGCACTACGCCAATGAACTTACCCGCGAAGAGACTGAGGTAGTCGAGAAACCCGAGGCGGAGGCGCAGGAAGTCAGGGATGTCTTCAAGAGTTATGGTCTATCAGAGGAAGAATGCACGATTGTCGTCCAATCGCTCTGTAGGCGGCCCAGGGACTGGGTGTCTTTCATGATGCGCTTCGAGCTTGGGCTTGAGCGGCCTGATCCGGGCAGGGCATGGAAGAGCGCACTGACGATCGCCGGGTCCTACATCGTCGGCGGAGTCATTCCCCTTAGCTCCTATTTGTTCTTATCCAGCGCGCAGGCCGCCCTGAAAGTCTCCGTCATCGTTACGTTGATCGCGCTCGCTCTCTTTGGCGGGATCAAGGGCAAGGTCACTGGGGTGCCTCCCTTCCGCGGAGCCCTGCAAACCACCTTCATTGGCGGCATTGCCGCCGCGGCAGCATTTGGCATTGCGCGTTTGATCCAATGATGCCCAAGGGAGCCGGAGCCCAGAATGGGTTCATATCCAGATGCACCGAGTTTAGGCCGGATTACTTAACGGGCTCCTAATGAGCAAGAGACTCATCATCGCTGGGGGAGGAATAGGTGGCCTGAGTGCGGCAGTTGCCCTCAACCAAGCAGGGTTCGAAGTGGAGGTTTATGAGCGGGCGCCAGCTTTCATCGAGATAGGGGCAGGAATGAGTCTCTGGCCGAACGCAACCCGCGTGCTTCGTTCCCTGGGCATTCTTGACCAAGTGCTTTCGCGAGGAAGACCCGTCTCCCAGTTCAACCTCTTTCGCGCAAACGGGAAGCTGATCTCCGCGATATCGATGACGGGGTTTCAAAACCCTGCGCTATGCATACATCGGGCTGACCTCCACGAGGCGCTTAGAAGCCGGCTACCCGAAGGGTGCTTGATCCCTGGTCAACGTGTGAAGTCATTCGAGCAGGATGCCGATTCGGTCGTCGCTAGATTTGACGGCGGCCATGATGTTCGTGGAGATGGTCTGATCGCGGCCGACGGCATCAAATCGACCGTCAGGGCGCAGATCCACGGCCCAAGCGAACCAATCTACAGGGGCTATTGCATCTGGCGGGGTATTGCCCCTGAGGCCCGCGGGGGAATTCAAGGCCACATTAGCGAAACATGGGGGGCCGGGCAACGTTTCGGAATGATGCCGATGGGGCAGGGTCGAGTCTGCTGGTATGCCACGAAAAACTGCGCTCCCTCGCAGGCGGACGCTTTGGGAGGTCGCAAGGCCGAGGTGGCCGGAATGTTCAAGAATTGGCATGGGCCGATCCCAGAATTGATCGAGGCCACCAACCCAGCCGACATCATCAAGAATGATGCTCGAGACCAAGATGCGCTAAGAAGCTGGGGCGACAGTCGCGTCACGCTTCTGGGCGACGCTGCGCATCCTATGACGCCCAATGTGGGGCAAGGGGCTTGCATGGCGATCGAGGATGCCGCTTGTCTAGCCAAATGCCTTTCAAGCCGTTCTGACACGGCTTTGGCGTTCCGCAGCTATGAAAGGTTGCGAGCGGCTCGGACAACCCACATGGCGCGGCAGGCTCGCCGAATTGGAGCTATAGGCCAATGGGAGAACCCTTGGGTGGTGAGGGGACGGGATCTAATTACCCGTCTCGTTCTTTCTCGTTCGCCGGACACGCAGCTTAAATCCATGTATGCTTACGAAATCTAAGCGATGTCCTTGGGGGCGACCGGTTTCGATTGGCAGCCTGCGCCAGGAGGGAAGAGGGGCAAACAATGTCGCTCAGGCCACGGGCGATGCGTCCAACCAAACCTTTTCCTCTCGCAAGTCTGCGCCAGCCGCGGCACCTCCCAAATATAAGGCTGTTCTCTGGCTTGGTCTCGGCATCACAACGCTCTTTGTCGTAGTCACGTCCGAGGTGCTCTTGTTCATGGACTACCCCATGTACCACACCTACCGGCTTCAGGTCATAGCCGACCGCTTCTTGCTTGTGCCTCACACGCTCGCCGGAATCTTCGCGCTCGTGATCGGCCCGGTGAACTTCTCCACCCGGATCCGCCAGCTTCATCTCAAGCTCCATCGCATTCTGGGCCGAATCTACGTCGCCTCCGTCTTCATCGCCTCCGTGACCGGTGTCGCGCTCGCAGCCGGCCGCCCGGGATTGCCGGGAACCGCCATGCAGGCCGCCGCATGGATTATATGCACTACCGCGGCCCTTGTAACCGCGCGCAACCGACAGATCGTCCAGCACCGCCAGTGGATGATGCGCTCCTACGCTGTAACCTTTACTTTCGTGTCCAGCCGCGTGCTCAACCTCTGGCCTCGATACTGGAGCCACCTCGGCGATAGCCTCTCCGCGGTTGGTGTAATCGCCTTTACCCTGGCTTCGCTGCTGGTCGTCGACCTCGGCCTCAACTGGCGCGAGCTAACCAACCGTCGTGAAAAGGGCCTCCTGTGAGGGCCGTCGCATTGTCACAAGATTCGCCGGTCTTAACCGCTTAGACCGGTGAATCTTTCCCAACTGGAGATGGCGACTCGGCATTCATTCCGCACCGTCTTGCAAGCGGTGGCCATGCTCTCGCTCGCTTTGGTCGCAAGAGGAAACGGTGCGGATTTCATGATCGATGGGACAAAATCACACGTCGATGTCGCTGTGAAGTCGACGCTCGGCTCCTTCAACGCCCGCCTGGAGAAATACAACGTGGCGATCGCGTTCGAACCGGATGACGTCGGGCTCAAGGCAGCGGAATTTCACGCGGATTTGGCGGCTTTGAAGACGGGCCTCGCTGAACGCGATCACAACATGGGTGTGTGGCTACAGGTGGACGCCTTCCCAGAGGTGGTTTTCGAACTTAGAGCATTGGATCGTGGCCCAGACGGGGCCTTAACCGCTCGAGGCCGCCTTCGGTTGCACGGACTAATGCGCGAGATTCATTTCCCTGTGACCATGTCCGTCAGCCGCGGGCTGGTGGTGATCGACGGAACGGCAACTCTGGACACGCAGGACTTTGGTCTGCCGATCATCCGGTTTTGGGTACTAACTGTCGACCCTGTTGTGAATGTCCAATTTCACTTGCAGGGAAGCCTCACTCGATAGGTCAGGTTCGTTCTCTTTGGATCGTGCGTTCGGGTAATACCATCCCTACGAAGTCGCTTGGTGAAATCGGCCAAAAGGCCTGAATGCGATCGAAGCGGAACAACCTAGCCGGTCAAGCGATCGGTGGATTTCCACGATGCTTCTGATCGCGAAGCAGGGTTCTGGACGGTCCGCCAGATATGAATGGGATAACACGCCAACAAGGGCAGATGTCCCGGTCACGGTAATGTCGACGCTGCAGTTCTGTGGAGACAGCTGGCCGGAGCGGCGGGTCCTATTTCGCTTCCGGCTTCTCGGGGCCCCCCGTCCAATAGAGCCCAAAATACCAGACGCTATGGCGCTCTCCGGAAAACGAGCGCCCAACCGAAAAGAGTAGATTAAACTTCTCCGTGAAATTGACGCTGCCCCCAATGTTGGCGATCGCAGATCCTGGCACGCCAACTGTGTCGGAACCGTTCCAGAAGACCTCGGTGCCCAACGTAATGTACTTCCCAAGATCACGCTGAACAAGCCACCCCGCAAAACCTGAATTTCTTTGTCCTGGTGCAGAATTTAGAGCGAGGCCGCCCCCGCCATATGAGGTCCATGGTCCCCAGCTCTTCTGGACCCAGAGGGGCAGCCGATACCATGTCTTCCCGTTTCCCAAACCACTATTACTGTCCCCAGTCGCCAGCTCCGCCATGGGGAATATGCCGATTTGGGGGAGCGAGTCGGTTTCGTCCAGGAACCGGTACTTGATGCCGACCTCGGTGTCGCCGTATCCGGATGCCCATCCCGTACCCGTCGACGAAAAGTTCGCCATCGGGGCAACCAAATGGAGCTGGGTATTGGGAAGGATGCCGTAGTTCATTTCAATGGCCGGCCCCGTTATTGCGTCGTACCCTGAAGTGCGGTCGCCTTGTCCGAAAATATAGAATTCCCAGTGGTTCAATTCTACGGGCTCGGGGTCGTCGGTAAGGAAGGGTGGGCCTCCTTTGAGTCCAACTGCCGAGAGCGCGAAAACCAGGGCCAGCGCTACGGATTTGCGCATTGTCATTGGAATCTGCGACGCAGATCGACTCATAAGCATCCCAAACTCGGAAACCCTTCACCTTCTTTGGTCAATCTCAAGAGGAGTCGTACTGATTGAAGGTCCCCTTAAGAAGAAATTGGTCGTTGGCTCGTCACATTGTGGTCTCAGGACGAAGCTGCCCCTTGTCCCTCGATGGATGGAGGAGGTTCGTTGACGGCCTCCCAAAAAATGCCGAGATGTTGGACTACTCGCATGAAGTCGTCATAGTTGACCGGCTTTACCACGTAGGCATTGACGCCATGATTGTAGAATTCCAGCAGGTCGGGTATTTCCCGCGAGGAAGTGAGTACGACAACAGGGACCGTCTTCAACTTCTCGTCAGCCTTCATGATCTTTAGGACTTCCAGCCCCTTGATCTTCGGCATTTTGTTGTCGAGAAGCACCACCGCGGGATTGTGTCCGTGGCGGCCGGCGAAAATTCCCCGACGGTAGAGGTAGTCGAGGGCCTCTTCCCCGTCGTTCACGACGATGATCTTGTCAGAGCGTTGGGCGTCCCCGAGCGCGGCGAGGGTCATTTCCACGTCACATGGGTCGTCTTCGACTAGAAGGATGTTTTTTGGGTTCATTTGCGGCTAGGCTGCATCGGGAATGGTTATGGAAAATGTTGCTCCCTGATTCACGGCGCCCTCCGCCCAGACCCTCCCGCCATGCCGGCGGACGATGCGCTCGACGTTGGCCAGTCCGATTCCCGTGCCCTCGAATTCGACCTGGCTGTGCAACCGCTGAAATACGCCAAAGAGTTTCCCTGCATAGGCCTGGTTGAAGCCCGCGCCGTTATCACGCACGAAGATCACTGTTTCGCCGGATGCACCCGCGGCGGTGCCGATATCGATGCGCGCCTCGGGTCGTTTGCTGGTGAACTTCACGGCGTTTTCGATCAGGTTTACAAAGACCAGTCGCAGCAGGGACCTGTCCGCCCTGACATTGGGTAGTTGATGTATGATCCACTCGATTCGGCGATCAGGGAGGTCCGACTTGATTTCCTTTATGATGTCGGCAACCAACGGATCGAGAGCCACGTTTGCCTTCCTCAGCTCAGCCCGACCGATTCGCGCGAAGCTGAGCAGGTCGTCAATCAACTGGCCCATCCGGCCTGCGGCATCGGAGATTTTCGTCAAGTAGCGCAGGCTTTGTGTGGATAGCGTCGGCCCCGCCTCATCTTGGAGCAGCGCGACGAATCCGATTACATGGCGCAGCGGTGCGCGCAGGTCGTGAGACACGGAATAGCTGAAGGCCTCCAGCTCCTTGTTTGCAGCCTGGAGTTGCGCCGTGCGCTCGACGACGCGCTGCTCCAGCTCAAGATTGAGCAGCCGGGTTTTTTCCTCCGCGGTACGGCGCTCGGTGATGTCGTGCGCCACCTTCGAGAATCCGATGATTTCGCCGTAGACGTTCTTTATTGAGGAGATCGTGATGGAGACATCGATCACTCGGCCATCCTTGCGGAGGCGCTGCGAATCGATTTGGTAGATCCTTTCCCCGCGCTTGAGCCGGTTGATGATTTCCCGCTCCTCAGCGCGCCGCTCCACGGGAATTAGACGGTCGATCGTGCTGCCGACCATCTCGGCGGCCGTGTATCCAAAGATGTTTTCCGCTCCACGATTCCAACTGGTGATGATCAGATCCAGCCCTTTGCCGATGATGGCATCGCTTGATGACTCGACGAGGGCTGCGAGACGCGCCATGGCGGCTTCGGTCAGCTTTCGCTCGGTGATGTCGCGGATATTGCACTGTATCACCTGATGGTCCCCCGCTAGATAGACGTTGCTTACGAACTCCACGGCGATGTGCCGGCCATCCCTCGTTTCTAACGGTAGGTTTTCATAGCGAACGTACCCGTTTTTCTGAAGGCGCTCTAGCATGTTCTGGTTGGATACCACGTCCTTGAAGGGACTGAGCTCGCCAACGGTTCTTCCAACCATCTCCGAGTGCGAGAATCCCAAGAGTTCGGCTAGAAACGGATTCACGTCGGTGATGCGGCCGGACTCGACGTCCAGGATCAAGATGCCGTCCCTGGCGGCCTCGAATAGCCTTCTGTAGCTCAATTCCGATGCGCGTAGCGCCAGAGCGCTGCTTTCGGCAACCTTCGTGCGTAACTCGGCCCGGCCGGTTCGAGCCTCAGCCTCGTCGGTTCGCACGTTGGCTTTGTCGGTCTGCAATTCTGCCAGCGTGACCCTCTCGTCTTCAGGGAGGCCAGCCATGTCAGGAAGCTATGAATTTTGGGGCTCTCCCCAACATTCGGGAGAGAATTCCTATGAGCTGTTGCTCCATCCATGTAGAATGGCCCCATCCCGGATGCGGCGCTATGGGGTATTCAAGGTATGCGGCAAACAGAACGCCTTAACTACATGCGGTGTTGGGATTTGCTTCAGTGGGAGCAGGACCGAATGGCCAGGATCCATCCCAATCCGAAAATCCACTCAACCCACAACAGTTTCGCCCGGGATAAAGGGCGAAAAATGGAGGTCATCAAAGTCCTGATATTCAAACGGGCTGAAACCGGATTTCGCGCATACCGAATGCCACCCATCATCCCCAAAAAACGATCAACAAAATAGGGGAATCCGCTGCGCGAGCTGAGACCGAACCAAGGGTATCGACCGCGCTCAAAGGAATGAGACGAGTTACAGCGCTCTTGCCTCGAGGGCTCCTGTGCCAATTATTAGGCGGCTAAAATTGAGAACAAGCCGCGGAATTTTCAGGGCAATTGCCCACTCATCCGTACTGGTTACTCTCTCCTGTGCGGGAAATACATCCTTCGGCACTGGAGCAATTTCCTCGGAGATCACCCAGTTCGAGAGCCTTGTTCGCCAGGGAGATGCTGCCGACGCCCAGTTTGACCCGGAGAGGGCGCTCGGATTCTACCTCAAGGCAAATTCCGAACGCCCTCGCGATCCCCAGTTGCTCCTGAAGATTGCAAAGGAATATTCAGACTCCACGATTGCGATCACGGATCCGGCAGAGGGCAGGCTCCGCATCGAGAGGGCGCTCAAATACGCTGAGCGCGCTTCAGAGCTCGATCCCGGAAGCCCGGTAGCGCTCCTTTCACAGGCCGTTTGCTACGGGAAATTGGCTGATTTCTGCGACCTTCGTAAGAAGATTGAATACGCCCGGCAGGTTAAGGACTACGCAGACAGGGCGCTAGCGATAGACCCGAACTACGCATACGCTCACGACGTACTCGGGCAATGGGAGTATGAAGTTGCCGAACTCGGGCGGACGAAACGTCTTCTGGTAACGCTCGTTTTTGGCGGCCTCCCGGTGGCTTCCATTGAGGAAAGCATCCGTCAACTTGAGATTGCCGTTCAACTAGAGCCAAAAATAGCAACCCACCGACTTGCACTGGGTTTCGCTTACCTTGCGAACGGGGAGTCGGCGAAAGCGCGTCAGTCGTTTGAAATTGTGATTTCTATGCCCTACAAGGAAATCTACGATCCCGATTGTCACCAGCAAGCGCAGCGAGCGCTCGCCGGTCTCTAGATGCCAGTCTGGCCTCGATCGTGTAGTTCGCCCCCAATTCCATTCAAAGTCTGTTCCAGACGCACGACTGGGGCGTAAATGCACACTTGGGACAATTTCGGCCATGGTCGTGACTGTCTGGACCAATCGATTCTGAATTGGATCCGAGAAAACACTGGAATCCAGGAATTTTGGAATGAGAAATATTATGAATGTTACCTTTTAGGTGCCCTATTCAGATATTACTATTTGGGTACCCTTAGCCCGCTGGTAATGCGCATCATGGAGCTATCAAGGGAAGTTCTACGGGCCGCAAGAGCATGGTTCACGCTTTGGAAGTGGCGAATCCTCTGAAAACGACGTCACCTAAGCCATGGCATCATTGTCCAGGAAGTTTCTTATGGTAGGTGCGAACCTGCTGACGGCACGTTCGAAGATGCGTATGCGCCGCTCTTCAGGAGACGAGGAGCGGCAAGATAAGACCCGCATCGGTTTGGTCAAGAACCTGGCGAAGACGTCCTACTGGAAAGAGAACGGGATTGAGCCGCAAATGTCCCAATCCGAATTTCGGGAAAACGTTTCGCTTCGCAACTACGAGGCCATCGCCGGGGCTATCGAGCGGACAAAGCGCGGCGAGCTCAATGTGCTCTGGCCAGGTAGATGCTCACTGTATGCGATTTCGTCCGGCACCACGGCAGGCCGCACGAAGTACTTGCCGATCACGAAGCAGATGATCGAGCATTTCAAGGATGCAGGCCTTCAATCACTGTTTGCCTACACCGCGCGCGTGGGCCACGTCAGAATTTTTCAAGGCCGTCATCTTTTTCTCGGGGGGTCGACTGCGCTCGCCCCGATTGCCGAATCCAAGCCATTTGAAGCCTTTGCCGCCGACCTAAGCGGCATCTGCGCTCTAAATCTTCCGAGGTGGGTCGAAAGAAATCTTTACGAACCGGGCGCGGAGATCGCCCAAATGGAAGATTGGCCCGCGAAGATAGCGGCAATTGCCCGAAGGACGGCCCCTCTGGGTATGACTCTACTGGGCGGAATCCCTAGCTGGGCGCTCATCCTGGCGGCTGCCCTCCGGAGTGAAGTCTCAAGCGCAAATAAACAAGTCCCGAACCTTCAGGCAATTTGGCCAAACTTTGAATGCTTCATGCACGGAGGCGTTCCGATCGGACCCTACCAGGACGAGTTGCGTGCAGTCCTTGGCCCAACGGTTCAATTCCACGAGGTGTATCCGGCATCGGAGGCCTTCATCGCTGTTCAGGACTCTGACTCGGAAGCCGGGCTCCGCCTTCTGACCGATGCGGGCATCTACTATGAATTCTTGCCCATGAGCGTCTTCGACGAGGCGCAACTCTCGGCCCTTGGTTCTAAGGCTGTTCCATTGGCCGAGGTGCAGGTCGGCGTTGACTATGCCTTGATTCTGACGACACCCGCCGGATTGGCTAGATACGTGATCGGGGACGTGGTGCGATTTACGTCAACGGCTCCAGCGCGATTGCGGTACATTGGAAGGACCAAACTGCAACTCAGTGCCTTCGGAGAGCACGTGATCGAAATAGAAGTGACAGAGGCCCTGCTCATCGTTTCCCGTCGGCACGCTTTGACAGTCGTTAACTTCCATGTCGCCCCGATATTTGCCGACTCACAGACGGGTCGCACCCGTGGCTGCCACGAGTGGTGGATTGAATTTAGGCAGGGAACGGTCGCCGCGACGAATATTGCCAGTGTCGAGGCAGAGCTCGACGCTGAACTCAGGCGGATGAACGACGATTACGACGCGAAGCGCAAAGGAGGCGGCCTTAGTTTGCCGGTTGTGCAACAGCTCAAGCCCGGGGTCTTCGAACTTTGGATGAAAGAGCGTGGAAAGTGGGGTGGTCAAAACAAGATGCCTCGCTGCAGGAGTGACCGCGCCATAGCTGACGAATTGGCGAGAATGCAGAACCAAGTCTTGGAATAACCCACGCCGGTGAAGAAATTCGGGCAAACAAGTGTGCCCGACCAGATGCAATTTTTTTTAAACAGAGCAGGTTGGCTAGCCGACCCGCTCATTGATGAACAAATATTCATTTGGTTGTCATGAAACGTTCACCCGGGCCTGCTAAAGTGGACGGTCGGGGGTCGCTCTGTTGCGGCCTTCGCACGGCATCGGCCGCAGGAGAGGAAAACACGCGACTACTTCGTGGAGCGATTTCGATATATCGGCACTCGGATACAAGGGCCGTGGTTGCCTCGTTGGGACTATACCTCGCACGCGACTTCTTTGTAGCGAGAGTGGTCGTTGAGCCTCACGTGCCCAGATCGGTGAAACCAGTTTGTTTCCGCGAGATATCGGCATCCGAGTTCTGGCGCCGACGCTTTCACCAGAGGACGGAGCGGTTCTAGCTAGAAATTCTACGATTACGGATTGCGACACTCCTCAATCCCGGGGAAACTGACGGTTATTCCAGATTCAATAGGCCGCAAGTAGAGCATATTGCATGAACACCACCCATCAGAACGCCTGTGCCCGGCCTAATGTACCTTTGGCAAAAGGTTGTCCGCCAAAGCCTTCAGGACCCATTTCGTTCTCGCCGACCATTACTCGAGCGAGCGATGAGGCCTTGTTGCGCGGAGACGGGGAGGCGCGGCAGCTGGCGACGATCCTATGTGAGGAGCGGCCTGGGCCGTTTTCGACGATTGTGCTCGGCGGTTTTGTTCCCGATTCGACGGAACAGGTGTTTCTCCTTCGGAGCATGCTATTCCAGAGCGGAAGCGTCTACTATCTGAATTACTCGCGGCGCGGTTTCTCACTCGAACTGTTATGTGCGCAATTGGATGACCTTATCGAGGAATTGACGACCCTGCGCGGCCAGCGCCCCGTCATCTTTACGGTAAGCTTTGGCGGCGGGCTGCTTGTCGAGTGGCTGCGACGGGGACGGCTTGAGGGTCGCCCGGCGGACATCGCGGGTGCCATTTTGGTGAGCCCGGTCGCATGCGTGGGAGATGTCCTGGACCCCACCGAATCGAAGCCGGCGACGCTGACGGCCAGAGCGCTCAAGCCTTACTTCGATCCTCCAGGCAAGATGAGCCATACCGTCGTGGAGCGTTCCCAGGCGATCTTTTCGAAAATGTTCAATGCTGGGGCCCAGAACCGGGACGCCCTCCTTGAGCTGATGAACGCCAATGAAATCGGCCCATTTCTCGAGGGAGTCATGATATCGATCAAGGGGCTGGACTTCGCCGGCGCAAGCGAACGTGTCCGAGCGCTCGGAAAGTTCGTGGAGCCCGACGCGTGGAGCGCGCCGGATCGGACGGTTCTCACGGAAGCGCCAACCCTGATTCTATACGCGGAAAGCGAAGGGACTGTGCTCACCGGAAATTCGCCCACCCGCGCGGCACTTAACAGCGGCCTCATACAGCTCTTCCCCAAGGGTGAATGCCGCGTTGTCACCGGTGGAGCGAGCCCTGTCCAACATGCTTCCCTGATCTTTCACCATCACCAATTTCTCCCGCATGTCGCCAGGTTCTACAAGGATTTGAAAACGGGCAAAGTGAGCGTTGCGGCCTGAGTGGAACGCCGATTCACGGACCTCAAACTCTAAATGCCCCTCCACATGTCCTTTTTCACGAAGTATGGCACCTCCGTGCAGGTCGTCCTGTACGCGTGCCTGTTGACGACGCTCTGGGTCATTGAACTTTTCGTTTCCGCCGAGCCACTCGGAGTCAAATGGAGCCACGCCCGTCCGAACGTGGCACTCATGCTCTTGGCGCTGCCCGTCCAGTTGATCATGACGACATTTGTGGTTCTTGCTTCGACATGGGTGACCGCCCACCACTGGGGTCTGCTGCAGGTGCTGCCCGGAGGCACCAGCGCCTGGAGCAAGTACGGAGCCGCCTTTGTGCTGCTGGATCTCGGCGACTACGTCTACCATGTCACCATGCACAAGCAGAGTTGGCTTTGGCGTTTTCATTTGGTGCACCATAGCGCCCACGACGTCGACGTATCCACGACGATTCGGGAGCATCCCGGAGACACTTTTGTTCGCGTTTCTTTCCTCGCAGTTTGGGTGTTTCTTATCGGCGCAGGATGGGGAGTGCTGCTGTTGCGCCAGACGGTTGAGACCATTGCCAACATCACCTCCCATTCGAAGTATCGCCTTCCTGTTCGGCTGGGTCGCGCAATGGGCTGGATCTTCATTACGCCGAATCTCCACCACGTGCATCATCACTATCAGAGGCCTTATACCGACAGCAATTTTGGCGACGTATTTAGCATCTGGGACCGGATATTTGGCACGTACGCCGAGCTTCCCCATGGCGCAACCGTCTTTGGAGTCGACACCCAACCCAACAAACAAGTCACGGAGAGTTTCAGGGAGATTGTGATGATGCCATTTCGAGACCAACCCGCGCAAAAGGATTAAATCCCACAAGCCCGACGCAAGGCGGCATAAAATAAGTCTATTGTGCGCTGTCACGATGCGCCCCCCTGGACTTAGGCTAGCCCGGACAACGTTTCTAACGCATGAAATCACTTGAATCTCGGGCAAGAAGGCCAGACGCCAATGAAAGTAACCGCGTCAGCTGAGCAATTAAGCTACTTGCCGCAGGCCAAGAACCTCGGACTTTCGGCCTTTGCGATCCTGTTCCAGCTTGCGGGCCTGGTCCTCACACCGTTCATCTGGTCCCGGGGAGGCGTATTTTTCGCCCTCTATCTGGGGCTTTACGGCTACGCGACCATCATGTGCTGGCTGTTGATACATGAGGCGATCCACTACAAGCTGCTTCGAAATCGAGCAGCCAATGATTACTTGGGTAGGTTGCACGCGATTCTTTTCGGCTGCCCGTTTTACATCCTTAAAATTGGGCACCTGACCCATCACCGCTACAACCGGAGCGAACTGGACACCACCGAGCTTGTGCCTGCCGACACCAAGCATTTTTTGCGGTGGTGGCTGGCCTATTATGGAAGAATCCTCGGGCTGCTTTACCTTTCGGAGGTGATTTCCCCGCTAGCGTTTTATTTCTGGAGGAATTTCAAGCGGCTTGTGATCGCATGGACCAAGAGCAAGGCTCTCGCAGCGATATTCGACCTGTTTACAAGGCGCATGGTGCAGGCGATCCAGATGGATGCCGTCCTCTGTGTAGGATTTCTCGCTGCCCAAATTTATTTCAACTGGCACGCGTTGACGCCGTTCATCCTGCTATTCTTCTGGAGGGGTCTCATAGTATCCTACTACGACAACGCCTATCATTACGGGACCGACCCGCACGACAATCAAGCTGCCAACAACCTCGCGGTGCCCGGTGTGGTGAGGCCGCTCATCCTCAACCATAACATGCACCGCGTTCATCACCGTCATCCGTCAGCTTCCTGGGCCGTTTTGCCCGAGCTCTTTACGGCCGACAAAGACGGCTATGACGGGGTGCTGATCTCGACCGGCATGCAACAGATAAAAGGGCCGACTCGCCGACCCATTTATCCGGGCAACGCAGGTGACAGCGCGCCTGCGGAATAGACGACTTTTCAATTCCGACCGCTGCCGACTGATTTTCTGTCGGCCCCAGCGAACCGCAGGCGATATCTTTGCCACACAAAGGGGGCTTTGATTTGAGCGAGAAACGTTCTCGGCAAGTCCTCCTTAATCCCAATCTTGGCTGGCGGCCGTCGATGCGGATTGAGGTATGTTCCGAAGATGAGGTCAAATAGCACAAGACTTTCGCCATAGTTCTTGTTGCCTTCGCGGAGGTCGGTCGAGTGATGCCATCGATGCAGGCCCGGAGTGTTGAATACGTAGTTCAAGGGTCCGAACCGCATCTCCACGTTGCAATGAGTGAGGATGCCGATGAATGAAGTCAGGGCACTTACCCAGACCAAAATGCTCCCTGGGGCACCCACGAGGATGAGCAGCGGAATGCTAAGCAGGACGCTCTTAAGAGCATCAACGAAATGGAATCGGCTGTTGTTGAAGAACCAAAGCCTCGTTGAACTGTGGTGCACAGCATGGAAGCGCCATAACCAATCGCGCTCGTGCGCGATCCGGTGGGCCCAATAGAGGCCGAACTCGGCAACGACCATGCCGAGGGCAACTTGGCAGGCCTCGGGCCATTGGGAAGGCCAGTGGCTAGCAGCAGGTCGCTTTCCGAGGGCCCAGGTCAGACCGACCATTGCCACTACCAGGGCTCCTCCTTGGGCGGCGATAGTCGAAAGCACCGTATGGCCCAAGTCGGGCCAGAACTGGCCGTCGTGCTCGAGCCATTGGCTCTCATGGGGCATCCAGCGCTCGAGCAAGAACAACGCCAAGGCTAGCCCGGCGTAGGTGGCTGCATACGTGGCCGATCCCCATCCGTGGGCCATGCCTGACGCCTGGCATGCGATGCCAAGCCCCAAGAGAAGAGGCCACCAAACCCCGCTTAGAAATGTCCGGAGTGAGGGGGACATATTCACTGCAAAAACGGGGAGCAATGTCTTTTCACCGGCGAATTTTTGCTACCAGCAAGGATCGTTTCAACCTTGGATTTGGGATGAAGCCGTCCGGGCTCCGCGCAATGCACAGCTATGCTTCCCTCAGTCGATTGGGCCAGAAACAAGGGCGCCAGTGCCTAAGTTCTGCGCCTCATGCGAGGTCAGGGCGAAAGGCTAAGGACGTTGAAGCGCAGGAGCCCCGCAGCGACAGCCGGGTCGGATTGGGCCACTTGAGCAGCCTCCTTCTCGCCTGAAGCCACTAAGATTATGACCGAGTAGTCCTGTTTGCTGCCGTCCGCGCTTGTGGTGGCCTTGAGGACTTTCGCTCCAGAAACAAGTCGTTCCAGCCATTCTCGATGTTGCTTGAGGATCCCATTCTGGACTTCCGAATATTTCATCCGTTCCGATTCCGAATCGTCCGTCCCGAAGGTGACCTCGTAGAGGCGCCCGGAGCCGCCAACGCCTGGAAGCCCGTGGATGCTCGAGGGCCCGGTCTCCGGGGCGATCGGCTCGCAGACGTACTCCAGCCCGCGTGCATAACTTTCGAATCGCTCCCCAGAATGGCGCATGCCGGAGACATTCCAAAATCGATAGCCTCCACTTAGGTAGTGCCGCTCCTGCAGGCGACGATTGAAAAGGAGTATGTTTTGGTCGTAGTCGCGCCATTCGTAGTCGGCCGCGGTGATGTAAAGCCTGCCGGGTACGATGCCTCCCGAGCGCGCAAAGTCCTCTTCGAAAGCCCAGATTTGAGCTACCTGCGGTGCCGCCGCGACATAGCCTGAAAAGAGGGCCGGGTTGGTGTACATCGCATACAGCGTGAACAGTCCGCCGGCGGAGCATCCCATCAGTATCCGGTGCTGGGGGTCTGTGCGGTATTCATGCTCGAGCAAAGGTATGGCCTCCGTCTCGAGCATCCGCAGGAATTGGAACGCTTGTCCGTCACCCGGCTCGTTCGTCTTGCCGATCGAGGCCAATGGCCGGAGGTCGTCCCCCCGCAAGCTCTCATAGTCCAACTTGTCCCCGACGTACCCGACGCCGACCACAACCATCTCGGGAAGCGTTTCGTCATAGTGCAACTCGCGGTACATCGCGACGACTGTTGTGAAATCCCAGTAGCCATCAGTCACGATGACCACCGGATATTTCTTTGCCGGGTCCTTACCAAGGGACTCCGGAACCCCTATGTAGAGGGCGTACTGACGGTCAGGTCTGGTCTTTGGCAGGTATCGAACGACTGTGTGGCCCACGGTGAATTGACCTCGATCCGGCACAGGAAAGGGCTCGGCCTTGAGCATACACGACGCCAACATCAATGCGCCGATAGTGACAATTTTCCGGAGCAATGGGCCGGGATGTTTTGATCGAGAAACGGACATGGTCATAATCCTAGAATTGAAACGTGGCGAAGGTCGTTGTCGCGCGTATCGAATGCCACAATATCCGCAGGCTAGGATCGATTGAGTAGATAAAATGGCTGCCCGGGCTGGAATCGAGCCGGGGCCAGCGATTTGGCGTTCATCGGCTAGCTGTTTTCCTATAATGGGTTAAAGAAATCAAGAACTCGCTAGCGTACCTGATTATGGTGCTCCGGGGCGAACTTTTCATCAGTCATGCAGCGCTAGGTATGGGGCCGCGGTTCGTCGGGCTCGAAACGAGGCCTTTGTTGTCGGACACAAATTCGCTTTTCTGGCGAAACCGCATTTTGTCGGTGCCATTGCACGAGCTTGCCCCAACGACCCCACTGTCGCCCCCTGCGGCCCTTACCGCAGAGGGCGTGACCAAGCGCTACGGAAAGAGGCTGGTATTGGACGCCGTCTCCCTCAGCGTCGCGCCGGGTGAGCGGCTCGCTCTCATGGGCCCATCTGGGAGCGGCAAGACCACGCTGCTCAACTGCATTGGCGGCGTGGACCGGCCTGACAGCGGAAGCATCTGGATCGGAGCAGACGACCTGGTCGGACTCGATAGCCGTTCACTGGCCAGGATTCGCCGCGTTCGGGTTGGAACTGTGTTCCAGTTCTTTCACCTTCTTCCGACGCTGACGGTGGCGGAAAATATCGAGATCTCGCTACAGTTGGTTGGGGCGGCCAAAAAGGAGCGAAGGACCCGCGTTGAGGAGCTTCTCCTTCGTGTCGAGCTTGCCGACAGGGCCGACGCACTCCCGTCGGAGCTCTCTGGGGGCGAGCAGCAGCGGATCGCCATCGCGAGGGCGCTGGCACACCGGCCTTGCCTTGTGCTCGCCGACGAGCCCACAGGGAACCTCGACTCAGCGAGCGGCGCGAACATCCTGGGACTTCTCCGTGAGATGTCCGAGGCGTCGGGCGCCGCGCTGGTCTTGGTCACCCACAGCGAGGAGGCTGCCAGCATTTGCCATCGCAGGCTCTACCTCAGGGACGGGCGGATCGTGGGGCGCTCGTGAATTCCTTTAGCCTGAGCATGACCTGGCTCGTCTTTCGCCGCGTCCTGATGCGTCACTGGAGGCACGCCCCGGGCCAGAACCTCCTGCTCGTGCTGGTCCTTGCCCTTGGTGTCGGCGTCTTTGTGTCGATACGACTCGCGAATCGCGCCGCGGTCTCGAGCTTCGAGAACTTTACGGAAGCCCTCGTGGGCCAGAGCGATTGGGTGATCGAAGCGCCGGTGGGGACACTTCCCCAGTCCGTACTCGTCGAGATCCGGAACGAATTGGGCCCAAGGCCTGTCGATCTTGTCCCTGTCGTCGAGGCCACTGCCGGGATACCCGCGGAGCCAGGTTCCCGCTCGGAGCTCGACCACCAAACCATGACGCTCCTGGGCGTCGACCTGGTTGGGATATCGAACCTTGCCCCAGAGAGGGGCCTATCCGGCAGCTTCGTCTCGGGCGGGCCCGATTTTTGGAGGGAGCTGCAGGGAGGACCCAGGGTTTGGGTCGGTCCTGGCCTAGCGGCCCGCTCCTCGCTCGAACTCGATGTGGGCGACCGGATCGTGCGCCTGCCCGTCGCCGGGGTCATCCCGACCTCCATTGGCGCCCCGGCGCCGCCCGCCACACTCGCCATCATGGACCTTCCGGAACTCCAGCGCCTCACGGGCAAGGTGGGGCGCCTCGACCGTGTGGAGTGTATTGCCGCGCCGGGCCCGAGCCTCGCGCAACGCCGGATAGAGCTTGGGGCGCTTCTCATCCGCATGGGAAAGGAGGGACGGCCCTGGCTCGTCCGCGATCCCGGAGCCAAACGTGAGGTGGCCGAGGAGATGACCCAGGCATTCAGGCTCAACCTTACAGTGCTTTCCCTCGTCGCGCTCCTCGTTGGTCTATACCTCATCTTTCAGGCGCTTGACGGCGCCGTGGTGCGCCGGAGGGGAGAGATCGCTATCCTGCGCTCCATGGGCATCGACGAGTCCGTCGTTCGCACGGCGTGGATGCTTGAGGCTGCTTTCCTCGGATTCGCCGGTGGGATACTCGGCCTTGGGGCAGGGTGGGTAGGCGCCCAGGGCGCGGTCCGCCTCGTCGGCCGCACGGTGAACGCCCTCTATTTCGCGAGCACCGTTCGCTCGGCATCCTTTTCTTCCAGCGAGGCTTGCCTCGCCATTTGCCTTGCCGTCGGCACCAGCATTGTCGCCGCGTGGCTGCCCGCGCGGGAGGCTGCTCAAGTTCCTCCGGCGCAAGTTCTCGTAAGGAGCGCGACCTCGGCTCAGGGCCCAAGCCTTTGGAGGAGCCCGTGGTGGGCGACGGCCGTTGTCGGCGCCGGGTTCCTCGCCTCCCGCCTGCCTGCGATCCGCCTCTCCGGAGGGGTGCGGTTTCCCCTGGCCGGCTACGGCGCCGCACTCGCATGGATCATCGGCGCAGGCATGCTCTGTGCGGCCACCATGCCGATGGTCACCCGCGCCACAAGGCGCCTTGGCTCTTTGTCGGCGGGTCTCCGGGTGGCAGCCGGGCACCTGCTTAGGCCGTCAGGAAGGCACCGTCTCGCCGCGGCCGCCGTTGTCTGCGCGATTGGCATGAGTGCCGGCATGGCGATACTCGTGGCCAGTTTCGAATTGAGTGTGCGCAACTGGGTGGGCCAGGCCCTCCAATCGGACGTCTACCTTTATAGCGCAGGCTCGCGGAGCGCTTCGGCAGCCAATCCGATTTCGCCCGCAACATGGAGGGCGATCGCCTCGCACCGGGGCGTGCGGGAGGCATGGGTGCTCTCGACCTATGTCCTGCAGCTTGGCGGTGGCCAGCCGACCCTGCTGACGGGAACCGACATGGCCAAAGTGC